>Ga0307507_10000932_pt1 | contig 65254 bp, 44 predicted proteins | sample 7_EM_MG_FD_207223 | JGI IMG/M metagenome (GOLD analysis project Ga0307507, IMG submission 207223) | Populus trichocarpa ectomycorrhiza microbial communities from riparian zone in the Pacific Northwest, United States - 7_EM | ecosystem: Host-associated > Plants > Roots > Unclassified | place...
CTTAATATTAGTAAGCATGCATAAAAGTATAATTTTTATAAATTTAATATTAATAATAAAATTAATATATTTTATATTTTATATATACTTTCTTAATATTAGTAAGCATATATAAAAGTATAATTTTTATAAATTTAATATTAATAATAAAATTAATATATTTTATATTTTATATATACTTTCTTAATATTAGTAAGCATGTATAAAAGTATAATTTTTATAAATTTAATATTAATAATAAAATTAATATATTTTATATTTTATATATACTTTCTTAATATTAGTAAGCATGTATAAAAGTATAATTTTAATAATTTTTCATTTAGCCGCACCTTAGTTAATACTATACGCTATATATTACAAAATGCGCATTTAGCCGCAATATACTGCCAAATACTATAAAAATGCTGGTAAATTTTTTCCTAACGCTACTATATACGCTACGCTACTACCTATAAGTTACTAGAAGACACGTCCCTTAGCCCACGTATACGCCACTATATAATTATAACAGGTTTCGCCATATAACAGCTATATATAGTATTTAGAACTATCTACAGTTATATTATACTCTTACAATTATTACCAGCATTAGATAGTTTTGGTATCTTCCTTACCTTAGCCTACTTTTAAGCTCAAACTAGCCTTCTCCTTGTATACTAACTTCTGCAGTAACAATATAAATTTAGTTAACTTTAATATCCTTTACTTAATACTTAACTTCTGATTGGCTATAATAGTACTATAGTAGATGGGCTTAGTCTGTCCTTATTAATCTATCTAAGCGAACAGTTGCTTTACCTCCGAGAGCTTATGGCTTGGCTTAACTATAATAGTGTAATTTACGCGCTATAGGTTAATGGACAGCCTAATTAATATAAAGGTGCAAAGTAGGATCCACTTAGAATTATTAGTATTAAAGGTTTACCTAGCCTCGGCCTTCTTAATATTGAATATGCTAGCTATATAGCGAAGCACCTTGTCTTTGCCATATTCTTTATATAGCCTATTAAACCAACAAGCTAGTGTAAGAGGTAAGCAAGTAGTAATAATAATCTTATACGCTAAACTGTCTATTCGTTTTTTAATATAAACGCAATCACAGATTTTTTTAGCTTTAAAGAACTTTATATTCTATTAAAAATGGTGGTTAAGTATATCGGTGAACTCCTTACTAAGCGGGTTAGTAGTCTACTTAGCGATAATTAGGTCCTTAAATATGCAACTCTAAGTTTTTAGGTGTTTATTATTAGACTTAATTATAATAGGGGCTTACTAGTCCCAGTATTAGACAACCTAGGCTACGCTTACTACCATTTTCGCGTTAGTATATAACTTGGCTTAGGTAAGTTACGGTATCTTAGGTTTAATATTTAGATCACTACTATCTTCCTCCTATATAGCTAGAAGTTCCTTATATTAGCGCCTCTACTCTATCCTTACTCGGTCCTCTATAGCTGTAATTATAGCCGCCTTAGTATTATTAGGGTCGGCCTATAATATAACTAATTTAAGATAGCTATTCTTTAGGATAAGCTTTTGCTAGTTAAACTAGAGTGTTAACTCCCCTCTATATATCTAAAACATTGGAATGATTATGCGGAAAAATATAGCTAGTTCGCCGAATTTCCTATCTACTACTGCTCTAGCTGGGTTGGTCTTTGCATCCTTATAGAGACGGTTAAATTTCTTCTTCTTTAGCTGGATATTTTCTTCTTTAAGTTTAAGCAGTACTTTAAACTCTGTTCCCTTTAGCTTATTTGCTTCTTCCTACTTAGGCCTTTTTAATCCTGCCATAATAAACCGCATTGGTTATATTGGGTTCTTATTATTAGGCGTGCTAGACACACCCTATATAGCGGGGCTGCAATTATACGCAATATAGTACTCCTTAACTATATCCTAAATAAATAATATTAAGACTCTACTAGTTGCGTCCAGGTAGTATTTATCCCAGAGGATACGCCTAACCTATATTATACTCTTTAATACCTAATGCATTCTAGGGGATTGGCCAGTTAGATATTTCTATATACTGGTTTATATAGTGATAAACTTGTGTATTAGTTATATAGTAATACAATTTTGCATAGTAATTAGAAGGAATTAGGTTAAGTATTTTAGCGCTAATAGTTCCATTATATTAGGGGCAGGGTGATAATTATTCTTAAACCTAGCTTTACCCTATAGGTGTAGTAGCAAAGTCTTGCCAACTATATATATATTATTGTTATTCTCCCATTATTCCTTATTGGTCCACTTAAGAGCCTTACGGATTTACGGCTATTTATCCTTTTTTAGTTTACTAAATATCTTAACTTTATTATAGCTAGGGGCAAGAATTGTAATCTAGGGTAGGTTGGGGCGCTTTATAATTACGCTGTCTTATAATATTACACTTACATCCTTTAGGAATCCTAGCAGGCCCAAGTTTAGTATAAGAATAACTAAGCAGCCTTACTATAGGTCTATAGGGTATAGCTTCTTAGAGTTATCTTTATAGTAGTATATAATTGGCTGCTTTGCTACCTATAGGCATTTTATATCCAGCGGATACATCTTAGGTAGGTAGTGGGTTATATCCCTAATAGCTTAGGCCTTTTAAACGTCTATCACGTTCTAATAATAAAAGTAGTTTATTAGTTATTAAGTAATTATTTATATAGTCTTGCCTACGCTAGGTTTGTCTATATAGATACTACCTCCTTTAATTATTCTCTCTTGCTTAAATATCCAAGCTATATATACCACTTGGTATAGGCTGAATTTAAAGCCTAATACAAGGCCCCAATTAGGGAGTTTAATTAGGGCGGTCTTAGAAAGTGCTTTTAATAAGATAAGTAGGAAATATTCTAGAGTAAGTAAAAGATCCGCCTCTATTATATACGCTAGTATGCTATCTAGGTTGTCCTTCCTAGCCTTATAAAGCTGGGCTAGGAAATTTTACTAGTTAAGTTCTTCCTCTGCGTCTATATCTTGGTTGTTATTATTAACTAAATCCTTATTTTAGTCATTATTATTAACTAAATTCTTATCTTAGTTGCTATTATTAACTAAATCCTTATCTTTGTCTCCACTTTCCGCGTTCTTAGAGTTAGTATAATATAGAAACTAATTATCATATCCACCAGTATATTACAGCAATTTGCTGTCCTTTGCGGTAACATCTTAAGGGGTATTAACGGTTGGTAATGCGGTAGTAGGGTTATCTATTATATTATTAGGCTGGTGTGTACCTGTAGGTTTAGTAATAGGTTGCAGTAATTTGCCATTATCTATAGTAATTTCTCTGGTACCGCTGTTACTTATTAATGTAGGCTTATAGGCAGATAGGTTACGTCTTCCCTTCGCTAATTACCTTCTGCGTATAACTGGCTTATTATTGCTACTTTCTATAAGGGTGCCTGCCGCTAATTCTAGTTAAGGGCGCTTCTTATATCTATTTAGGTTGGCCTTGCGACTATTTAACTTCCTAGGTGCGGCTAGCTTGCTTTTATTATCCTTTACCAGGGCACTTATTACCAATCTTAGTTAAGGCTACTTATTATATCTACCTAATTTAGTCTTACTATTGTCTAATTTCTTATATCTAATAGGCTCGCTCTTGCTATCTTTCTTGGAGCTATATACTGCTAATCCTAAATAACTCCGCTTCTTGCCTTCTCCTAGTTTACTCTTGCCGCTAGCCTTACGCGATGTTGGGACTTGCTGGCTGTCTTTTACGCTATATCTATCGCGTCCAGGCGCCTCGGATTCGATGGCTGGCGGTATATTATTAGTGGCAGCGACTTAGGAGTTTAAGCTAGGAGGTAAGAATAATGCTATAAGCACGGCCTCCTTTATGCCATTTTTTGCTATTTCGCTAAGAGCTATAATAAGTGTGCCCTTTAACCATATTGCGAGGTTTTCATATCTCTACGGCGATATATAGATGTTCTTTTTAGGCGGACTGTTGATGTTAAGCTCTATATAGGCTTGCAGTTCCTCCTATAGCTTGCCTAAAGCTGTATATAGGTTTCCGCTTATTAGATATAAGACTTAGACTACCTTAATTATTAACTTACCTGTTAAGCCTATAGATTGGATTTTAATCTTAATATCTCCTATATTAATTGCGTTACTCGCCACTAGGGTTACTAGCTAAGGCAAAGGGATACTAGGCAGTAGGTTTACGGTAATGTCTATAGGCTATATTATATATAGTAGCTAAGGTGGCGTCGTCTTGTCTTATGCTTCGGTCTTTTAGGGTGACGTATATTTATATAGAGGTAGGTTTTTTAATTTATTAGAGGTACTTAGTACCCTCCTTATATAATTAAAATAAGTACTTTCTATAATTTTTAGAATTACCCGCAGTTTCTAATCTAGTGGAGTATTAGCAAATTATAGGAGTTGCTTATAAAACTCCTTAATATGTTCTTCTTTTATTATTATAGAGTTACCGCGATATATTACGTGCTTAGGCTTAACTTTAATTATAATATCTTTAACCCTCTCTTTTAGTTTATTGTAGTTTTTAATAGTTATTCTAAAGCCTTAGGCAATGTCCGCATCTTTAATTGGCTTTAGGTTTGCCTTATACTACACATCTAGCTTTACCTATAGTTGCGTTATTATTAAGTCGCTTGTTCAGTTAGGTACGTATAATATTATAGTATATATTAAGTAGAAGGTAACTATTAAAGTAAAATAGCTTTATATGGTAGCTGGCTAGTGCTATACTAGTATAACTCTAGTGTTAGATATAGTCAGAGGTTAGTTATTAGAGAGATAAAAGGTAGAATAAGTAAGGTAAATAAAAAAGAGGTAAAGCAGTAGATCTTACAATTGCCCATATATACCTATATAGAGGTAAAATTGGCTGTTATTTACTGCTACTAGTTAGGGTAAATGCGGCTAGACTTAATACTATATAGTTAAATAAGGGCACAATTATATAAGGGCATAATTGTATAATATATAGGGACTACCCTACCTAGCCTATTTAGGGCTAGGTGGCGGTCTAGTACCACTAGACTCTTATAGTTTTTAATATAAGCAATTTATTAAGTGCCTATAGAGGGGTAACTGGTTATTACAGCATAGTAGAATATGGGAGGTTATGGGTGTTACTATATTTCTTATTATTAATAAAGTTGGTATATATACGCGCCGCTAGAGTTAAAGGGCTGGCCTATATCTATATATACGGGCTCTATTGCTGCGAAGTATTTACTATATAACAGGTAGTATTTCTAGTAGACAGCAATGTATTGCACTTATTATAGGCGTTACTATATTTCTTATTATTATATAAAGTTGGTGGATATGCGCGCTATTAGAGTTAGAGGGCTGGCCTATATTTATATATACGGACTCCATCGCTGCGAAGTGCTTAGTATATAATAGGTAGTACGTCTAGTAGACAGCGATATATTATACTTACTTTATAATTACTAGTGTTATTATTATACACTTAAGGGCCTACTAGGTAAGTCTATTTAGAATAATAATTATCTAGTATATAGAATGCTTTTATATCTATACCTAAATATCTAGTGCTTGTTTAAACGTATGTCTACCGCAAAAGGTTATAGAAGGTTTTGTATCTTATATTATAAGTTTATATAATTAATAGCATTTTACGGCATTTTGCGGCATATTGGGACATATTAGGGCATATTAGGGCATATTGGGGTATTTTAGGATAGTAGACATATTGTATATACCTAGCATTTAGCCGCTTAGCAATATTAACTTATCTTACTATTTATCTATTTAGTGTTATATAAGAGGTTAGTGTTCTACTATAGTATTTTCTGCGTTGGAGTCTCTTATATTTAATATCTTTATTTTAGATCTGTTTAGAACTATATATAGTCTTATAATATCTCACTTCCCACCCAGTACTCTAGCAAGAGATTATTTAGCTAATAATACCTTTTCTCTTACTAATTAAGGGAGGAAAAGACTTGTACTTTTTAGTAGTAATAGGCTGTGCTTATTAGTGACATTTTTAATAGATTATAGTATTTAAGTTTCTATTTACCTATAACGTAATTAGCCTGCCTATAGTAAAGTGCTTTTACTTTACTACTTACTTCTCTTTTCCCTTACCCTTCTATATATTTATATACTTATATTATAAACTGTAAGAGCTTAATAGTGCTGGACTATTACCTAGCCTATATTAAGAGATAGGCTAGGTAGGGTAGTCCCCTTAACTTATACTATACTATATCTTCTTTTACAGGTTGGTCTTATTACTATAGATTTGCCTTTATACGCGTTTAACCTATGGAGTATATAACTATATATATTGCCGCTAAGGCCTTATATATACAATTTTGTTAGGGTATGCCTTATCTTTTTATCTTTACTAGTTAACCTAACTCTACTAATTACCCTCCTTTACTTCTACCCTACTAGCATCCACCTCTATAACTAGTACCTCCGTAGATCTATCTAGGCTATAGAGCCTTATAATATAATAAATTAGCTGCCTTATCTTTAACTTTAGCTATATAATGAAGAATCTATATTTACTAATATATTTATATAGACTACCACTTAACATAGCCTACTACTAAAATAGATCTACCTACTAATTATTTTATAACTTGCGATGTTAACTACGTCTATAACCACAAAAAGTTTGTTAAGGGTATTATGGTTTTTAAGATTGCCTTAACTATAATAGCTGCGGGCTCTAGTATCTTGTAAGGCAATAGTAAGGGCCCTATGCTTAATAAGCCTCTTCTTCTAGAGCTTAGTAGTCTATACCTCTCAGCTAACAACGCTTTAAAATGCCATCTTTGTCTGTCTACTGGCTATATGCGCGCTAATTATCCTCTTAAAAAAGCTTTTTAACTTTATCGCGGCTATAGTAAGGCTAGTTATCTTAAAGCTAACTACCCTAACCCTATGTGTAATAATTGTGGGGAAGCCGGTTATCTTAAGAGCAATAATCCTTGTATAACGTGTAACCAATATAGTGCTATAGGCTATAGAAAGCAAGACTGTCCCTAGCTATTAGATAAGAAGAAGTGGATTTACCTAAACTATAACTCCCTAGACTATTAAACTGTCTTCTATAGTTAGGTATATAAGAACTGCAGAGTTATAGGGCATAATATTAATAATTGCATAAGTGGACCTACTTTAATTTAGGTAATAGACGCCGCAACCGCTCTAGGCAAGGTAGATATACTAGGTGCTGCTGCTTTAAGTATAGCTGCTACCTCTCCCTTGCCTAAACCCCTTAATGCAGCTGGCTTCTATCCGGTAGTAGATAGCCTGGTGGATAATCTAGATACCTATATAAAGGATAGCAATTCCGTAATAGCTAAACCTTTAAATGCACTCTAGCTTCCAAGCAACGACCACCTTATAGTTTAGTTTGTTACGCAAATTATCGAAGAGTATATTATAGTATATAGCATTATATTCCAGGTGTCTTATAAGGCCGGTAGAATGCCTACTCACTATTTATATAAGATAGCGTCTATCTAATTTACAGATGCTAACATTACTAGTAATATTAAGGTTAGTACTACTAATACTACTTCTCTGGTTATTTAATAACTATTATATCTAACTACACTTAAGCATTTTACTCGCATTCTCCCGTAAGATGCTATAACCCTACAACTTTACTATATTAGGTTTGTTGCCGCCTTTAATAAACTTATACTAGGTACGCGCACATTACTTAGCAAGTACTTCTTTATTAATAGGGACTTTAGCCCGTTTACGCCGTAAATCTATAAAGCTTAGGACATACTGTTAAATAATCCTATAGTTATTATCTACTTCTTTACGCTAGGCATTAAATGGCTTAATGGTTATATTGCGAGCCTAAATACGAGCCTATAGCAGCAGAGCGTTAATAATCCTTTAGGTTGCTAGTGGAAGAACCATAATATAAATGTCCAGCTTGGTATGTAGCTCTTAGTAGAGGGCTAACCATCGTACAAAATCCCTATGAGGTATTAGTTTAATAGCATTTTTAAGTATTTTATAGTCTAGTTCTATGCCGCAGTTATAAGCCTTAAGGTTATTAACCAGAACCCCTAGGTACCTACTATTATTTATCTTATTATCTTTCTAGGTAGCATGGACCAAGTCTACTACACTACTATCTAGATAGTTAATGGTCTTACCCTTTACACCAACTCTATTATTGATATCTTATTCCTAGGTAAAGACGCAGATAGCTAGGCCAGCTAAAAAAAAGTTATTATTAATACTACTCCCTTTAGCTCCGGCTATAACTACTATACTTTTATTTTTTAACCACGGGTGGATTATAAGTTTACACTAAACCCTATATTTGCTCTGGAGTATATCCTAAGCAGCGACAACTTTATAATAGTTAATAACCTAAGTAAGGCCCTAATTACGGCATAGGGTATTAAATGTCTTATAACTAAGCGTGTCCCTAAGGTTGGAATTTCCTAAGAGATTAACACTCTACGCCACCTATAGTAAGAAGGCGATAGTTTCTAAATTAAGCGCTAAATTGCGCTATTTAATAACTTTATAGATCTCCCGCGTATTAATTACTTTAACTGCGATATCGCTAAGTATGGGAAGAACTTGGTTAATAATGCCCTTAAGGCCATCTTGCCGCTACTTAACGAAGAGTAAATGGGTGCCTATACTGCGCTTAAATATATAATAGGCGGTATTTTACTAATCTAAGGCCCTAGTAGTATTAGGAAATTAACTTTCCTAACTGTCTTAGTATAATACTAGTATTAACTTAGGTTGCCCTAGTAGGATCCTGCCAGAATCTAGGTCTTATTGCCGCTTAATTACCAACTGGATATGCTAGCCAAGACAATTAATAATACACTTATAGAGGATTATGAGGCACTAATTACGCAAGGCCGTCTTGCTAAATTTCCTATTATTCTTTGCCGCTATATACGCTTAACGGAAACTAAGGTCTATATATAGGATGCTATTATACAGCGAATAGTAGTAGGTATTAACACTCGTCCTAAGTATTTTAAGAAATAGGATAACTATGCTATAATTAATAAGGACGCATCTATGCTAAATATAGTATTCCTGCTCTACCGTACGTTTAAGGCTAGCAATGCCACCGGCTTTAATAAGTAGTTATAGGTTATAGATTTATCTAAAGGTTAGTAGCTATTACGCCTTATAGGTGTCCTAGATAGTAATAGAAACCTATATCCTATTATAGACCCTAATATAACTAAATACGCCAAATTCCGCTAATACTTGCACTAATTTGCGCTTGGTGACAATATAATATAAGATAATAAGATAGGATTAATACTTACGGCTAATATAGTTATTATACACCTGGCTAAGAAGGCTAATGTTATTCTTATAACACCTAATATAGTCTCGCAGACCTATATACATTCTATTAGTGCCGTACGCGCAGTTTTCTATAATAAGGCTAGGAAGGCGTCTAAGCTAGGCAGTTTTGCTAGATTTGCCTAAAGCAGACTATATTTAATTTAGAGAGGTCTATAAATCTAGGCTAGTAACCCTATGCCTTAGGTTCTCCTTAGTAATATATACCAACTAAAACCAATTTTTAGTCCCAATTTTAATAATTTGTTCCACTATTAGAAATCTATCTCCCTCTATACGCGTCTCCTTGCGGCTAGTGCGGATATAGTGTGGTTCTTACTATAATATTAATTTATTAAAGATATTGCATATCTTATAAATACCGTCCTGCCGTATAGCCAGCTTTAGATAAGCCTAATAGTTAAAGACTGAGAGCAGTTAAAGCTAGCGGCGAGCTTTTTTAAGGATATACTACGCTATAACCACCCTATCGCGTTCCTCGCCATTAATAGTACTATATAGGTAAACAAGTTTAGCTAATTAATATATAACCTAGTCCACACTTAACGCGTATTCTGGGTAGCTATGGCGCTAATAAACTTTGGATTTAAGCCATTAGAGGTTAGCCTTGCCGTTCTATATATAGCCTAACTTGCCGTCTACTCCACAGCGCTGCATGCGCTTAAAGAATGGTGCTACGCCCAGTAAGATAGCAGTAAGTGGCGGGAATTTGCGCTAGTAGTTAGTAAGATTAAGGTCTTTACTATTAACAGTATCTAAGGCGGCTAGGTAGAGTTATTAGTATATAATATAACAGTTACTAGTCCACTAAAATTTATCTAAGATATAGTAAGGAACCTTCTTGTAATTACTAGACTATAAGCAGGCCTTATTATTATTAGTAGTCCCCAGGTGGTCTATAATTATTATACTAGTAATAAGACCTTTATAAACACCGCGTACTACAAAATTAAGAAGTAGTGTAAGGATAATAAGGTATTTATTAACCTTAAGAATCCTAAGTAGAAAGAGAACTTTTAGCAACTTATTGCCCTATTTAACATTAACAAAACCATACAGCGTGTTTACCGCTAGCGTATAGCTGATTATACGCCCATTTTATACAGCATAGACGTTAACTTTAACATTGCTATCCCTGACTTTGTGGGTGCAATAAATATTAGTAGTACTGGTAATTATACCAAAGTATAGAACGAGGCTGATAGAGAGGGCGCTAACAATAACAGCTAGGACGGTGCCGGTAATAACAGCGAGGATAACAACAATGGAGAGAATATTAGTGGCGTCGGAATATAAGGAGAGTGGTAAGAATAAATGTTATAGACACTACTAGCAGCGAGACCCTTAAATAGGGATACTAGATAGAAGTTAAGAGCGGTAGTAGCTATAGGCCTTTAGCATTTACAATTTTGCTGCAGCACTAGATAAAATACGGTATATTGTAACACTATGTGTTATAGCCAAATAGGATAGACTCTTAATAATTATAATCTCCAAAACAGATAAGCGCATTACGGTAAAGATAGCCTAATTTATAAAGTCTAATAACCCTAATTTCTATCCCTTATAGGCTAGCGGTTAATTAATGCTAATCTATAATCTAGATTTTAAGTACTTAACCAGTTAGATTATAATCTAGATATCTTGCTAATAACCGCAACTAGTTAGCTAGCTGCGAGCTTTAGCCTTTATAGCTAACTAACTGCGTTAAATAGATCGCTTACTATCCGCTAACTGTTAAGCTGTTAGCTAGCTATCCTAATTAGATAAGTAGTATAGCTAGCAGAGCCTTTAGTAGAGCCTCTAACCCGGTTTTAGCGCGTACTATATTTAACCAAGGGTTTACTAATCTATAATAATTCTAGCTTAAAGCCAGACTCTATAATTAATTTCCCTAGCTACTAAAGCTTTACTAGGGGCTTAACACGGAGCTCTACTAAAGGTTTTACTAGGAGCTCTGCCAGAGAGGCTCCACGAAGCTCCCTTAAAGCTCTATATAGAGCTCTACTAAGACTCCATATAGAGCTCTATGGAAACTCCGCATAGAGCTCTACAGAAACTCCACATAGAGCTCTATCGAAGTTCTGCACAGAGCTCTACTAAAGCTCTATACTAAAGCTCTACACAGAGCTCTACTAAAAGCTTTAACTACTACTAAATCTTACTACTAAGGTAGCGAGCTGCTAGCTAGCTATAGTCTTATAGCTAAGCTTGCTAACTGCTTATATTATTAGCGACGCTGACAGCGACGCTAACTTTTGGATATACTGACTGTAACTATTATTAATTACTCTCCATATAGTATAGGCCGCCTCTATTTTTGCTAAACTGTAATAACCCTAAATAGTATCTAATCCTTTTCTTGCTATAGCTGCCGCTAAGGCAACGCAATTTAACGCTCTCTCCTACTTATATTGGGCAGTTCCCTAACCTAGGCTATACTATTGCCGGTATTAGCACGCCCTTACCATATTTTAAGAAACTTATCGCTAAGGCTATAGGTCCTTAGAATGATACTTATCCTACCCCACTAGCTACTAGCTAGCAAAACATAGAACAAATATAATGTCTATATAATTGCCCCTAATAGAAGAGCCTATAGTAAAGGCGATTTACTATACCACGCCTAGATAACCTAAGATTGTATATATAAATAATAATTTTAGGGCTTTCTAGTGCAATAAGAGGTCTTACTGTAAGGTAAACTCAACTAAAGTCACTATCTCTATATAGATTAGATCAACTATAATTAATTAATGCCTTCTAGCCCGCCTAGCGAAACGTGTCGCGCTAGTAATAGGGCTAGATAAACGTTAGCAACATATTATAATTAGAATAGATACCTGCATACTATCTCTATAGATAGCCGTAAATATAGCCTAGCCCACCCCATAATAAACTACCCTTAATAGAGCAGCCCTTAAGGCCCCATTATTTCGGATAGGCATAGTCTCTATATAGGCGGCCTATATCCACTCCTTATTATAATCCACCCCGGCCTCTAAAAACATCTTAACCAGCAGCTAATATTTGACTATACGTAGGCCTTAAGGCGTATTGGGCAGCGACACTAGACTTAAGGCCACGTCTATACTTAGGACTGAGTTTGTACCATCTAGTTACCGCCTGCGAAGTAGTATAACAAGTTATTTGAGATTACAGCCGCAGTTCTGCGTATAGCTAAGCAGGGACAAGTTCTGCGAGTTTATAGCAGCTATATGCCCCTTTTCCGCATCCACTATATAGTTAATGCTAGGCCGCCCTGGCACCTTTATCTTTTTACGCATATTTAACTGTGCGCGGGCTAGTATGTTCTGCATAGCCTTATATACCTATAGCGCTGGTGCCTTCTTGCATTCTACTACTTAACGGATAACTTTCTGGATTACCTACTTACGTAGCGAATTGTTTAGTTGTCCGCGAAATAAAACGTACAGGATACCGTCCTTAATAATAACCTGCTTAAAAGTCCGCTTAATAGTATTAAGTCTCTCCACAGTAATACCCAAGCTGGTAATAAGCTGCATATCTTTTTACGGGTCTATGGCGCTTACAGAGTTATACCACACTATATTTGCGGCATACCGCTGTTGTATATTGCGTCCTATTATAAAAGATAGTCTAGTATCTTAAGTAGGGAATAGTGGTGTTTAGAATCCTATGCTTAGTATAATAGAGAGGCGGCGCAATATTAGCAATAAGTAGAGCCTTCTAGCCCAACATAACGCGATCTGGCGCAAATTAGCGTAAAATATAGCGGATTATGCTATCTAGCGCGTTAGTGTCTACGGACATCGCTATACTCTCGCTTGTAACGTAGCATAAGCTATAAACACTACTTTAAATATACGGTTTTATACGGATGTTATTTTCGGCCCCCTTTTAACCAAACTGCAGCAAGTTGCAGCTTAATGCGGTAATTTACAAATAAGCTCTATCTAGCGGCAATATAGAAAGTGCGGGACTAAAGTAAAAAGTATAGGCGGTCTAACCTGTTACAAATAATATTGTCTAAGAAAACAGAAACGGAAGAAGGATAGACACAAGGCTATTAATATTAGAGAGATAGATAATAATGCACCCTTACGCTATTAAAGCTTAGGGGAGCATTAGATAGCCTATTATAGGGCTAAGCTAGAGCAAGATAATAAGTGGTCACTTATACAATATATAGACGATAATGCACTATGCTATTAAACCTTAGAAGGGCATTAAACAACTAATTATAAGGCCGAATTGGAGCAAGATAATAAGTAGCCACCCACACAAGCTCTAGGCGATGATATTATTAATAAACTAAATAATAGGGCTGCGGATATGCACTATAATAATAATTCTATAATATTTAATAGGGTGTATAACCTAGTAATAGTTAAGACTAATTAGCAAACTTTAACTAGAATATCTATGGACGTCTTTTAAACCAAAATATTTAAAGAGGCCACTAGCTATACTACGGAAAAGCCTCTAGGACGGAACCAAGGAAATCCACAAACTGCGGATAATACTGCGGCAGTATATGACATTATGCCGCATATTAAACGTACTGGCAGTATACTAGATGAGACACCTCCCCTATTTTATCCTTTTAGCAGTAAGGCAGAATACGTATAGGTCTTATAGTAGGTAAGCCACAGGACTTCTAACCGCGCTATTAACGAGTGGTTTAACGATATTAGGCTTTAGGGAATATTTACTAACCATTTTTCTTACTGGAGTGCTAAAGATGTTAAAGCAAAACTACTTTTAAAACAGATACAATCCAAGAGTAAGCAACCGCAGTAGATTAAAACAATTATAACTATAGGGGACTAGCAGCTGCTAGTACGTTACCAAAATACTCTAGAGATTATATCCCTCCTTATTAGTCACGGCCCTTTTTAAGGAGACATGACTTTCTCGCCAATAAGGTAGTACTCGTTAGCAGGAACAAGAATATATAATAAGCTTAACACAGTAAACTAGTGGTAGGAGACGCAAGAGCAGCTACCGCTTAGCGTAACTATAGTGCTGATTATATTAGCTAGCGACAAGACCCAACTAACACAACACACCAGTGGCAAGAAAGCATGGCCACTCTATATTTTAATTGGAAATATTAAACTGTATATTTAACGATCCGTAAATTAACTAGCCCTATTACTACTTATATACCTCCCGGTCCATATACCTGGCAACCAAATAATACAACTAGTGGTGCAATATAAGACCCTCACGGCCATCCTTAAACGTATGCTTTAGCGACAACCCTACTACTTATACAGTCAAGCTAATAATGCCTATAGCGTTAGAGAAAGCTAGCAAAGAAGAAGTACGTCTTCTATACGCGGATGGCTAGGATTAATACTACTTTCCACTTCTAGCTATATTTATAGCTAATTACGAAGAATAGGTCACGCTTATAGGTATTAAGAGTAGCCGCAAATATTCAATTTGTTATATATATACAAATAAACAGCATAATCTAATAACTGCCATTTAGCGGCCATAGCTGTTCTATATATACCAATCAACAAAAGACCAAATACGAATGCAGCAGGAAGGTTGCGATACTAATAAAAAGAATAACTTAGATTATATTTGGCTATTCCACAACTTTATATAGGGCCATAATCTATCTAATATCTACAAGATAATAGCGCCTAATTTCCTATACTAGGTGCTTAAAGGCCTCACTAATAAACACCTTATATACTAGATTAAGGGGCTTATATAAAGTGAAATATAGGCTAGAAAATATTGGGGCCTTAATATCCCGCGCATAGATAGTTGCGGCCAGGAGATATCAAATATTAATGCACTTATTACCACCCGCTTCGCATAGGTAGAGCGATTTACCAATATAATAGTATAGGATAGCTAGGCAAATATCAGCCAATAGACAGGAAAGATGTATAAATCTCTATTACAACAATTGGTCCCTACTATAGCACCCTTACTAAAACAGAACAAAGGCGCCATGCTATTTATCCGGGCGTTTATAGACTTTACTATACTATTTTAATATGTATTACACGATAAATCAACCATCTAGTACCTAGCAGCAGCTATTTATAGAATAGACAAGACAAAGGATGTATTCCTTCCATTTTAACTAAGCAAGGTAGAACTACCACACTTTAATATTCCTAAGCTATATGCTATTACCTACTATCCAAAGAGTATCTAGCGACTAGGAGTAATTGGAGGCATAGATATAGAGTACTTAGAGCAAGTATATAAGCTATAGAAGGCATTCTACCACAGGACTAACAAACGGAACAACTACAAAGAGTAGATACTATAATATAACACTATACATCTTAACATGATGCTTTAGAACAAACTTAAGCTATAGGCGTCAACTAATATAATTAATACAGCAGACCCAATAAGCGTAATATAGACAATACAACTAGGTCCTGCAGTTAATGTATACGCACATCACTTGTATATATGGAACTTCGATAACTATACAGCTTAGACACTTTAAGACTAGAGAATTAATATATCTATCTAGCATACAGTTAAGGAGGTATAGCGCCAGATAGAGATTACCAACCTTACATCTAAACTGGCCCCCTTTATAAGGGAATGCCGCAAGCAGATTAACGAAATCCGGTAAATAGACTGGGACGTTAACCAACTAAAGGCCAATAATAATTAGGTATTAAAGATACCCCTAAGTATCCATTATAGCGTTATATGCTACATTCGCTTTAGGAAGGACGCCACTAATACCAATAAGCTTAATAAGGTATTTGCTTAATATACCCCATTATAGGCTGATACTAGAGCCCCCCACTATAATACTATAATAGTGTAAGAATATAAGCAGGCAAATAATAGCCTCCATAGCAATAAAGTTGGGAGGCTTTATCTACTACTCACAATCCAGGATACTAGGCGATTAGATAGAGAGGGCAAATACCTAAAATACGCTAGTATATTAGTAGAGACCCTCCAAGTTTATAATAGTGGTAAGATTAACGCAAGAACCGGAATGCTTAGAGTATAGAGCATAAAGCCATCTAGTAGCAGGATAAGACGCACGCTAGATACCCTCTAGATATACAATATTAACTATATTATAAGGCCCATCTTACTCGTGCTAACGGACATTAACGTCACAGACTATTTCTTTATAAACAACTACAGCGATTGGGATATATATAATACTATATATAACAAAGACTTCGAGCGAATAAATAGGGCATAGGTTAATGCATATATAAGGAAACAGGCTCGCACTAAGCGGTAAATAAATACAACTTAGCTAAAATAGCGGCAAGTTATAACTAGCGGCGCCGGATTATAATAAAAGGGCAGATTACCGCGACTATAATAAACTAGAACATAATACCACTATATATTACCCTCTACGCGCTAGCTACCCTTTATATCCTATATACTATACCCTCTACCTTAAAAGCAGGTAAATATTGTAAGGAACTAGGCTTCTACGCGGCATAGAAAAAATATTACGTAAAGTAGGACCTTATACTATAGCAAGGCAATCTAATCGCCCCGTTATAAAGCCTAATAAATAGTTAGGTTGCCCTCCCAACTCATTATTATAAGTTAGTTAAGGCTCTTTTCTATCTATACTTGGTAAGAAAACCCTAATTTATACTATAAAAGTTAAATAGGTTATTGTTTAAAGCATGTTAGGTATAAGACTTTAGACTATCTAGCGTCTCCTAGGGAAGTAAGGTATATATAAAAGCCAAATAGTTCTACTAGACTGATATACTTATTCTCTACCTATCCCATAGAAAAGTAAATAAAGACGCTATAAGTTAAGTAGTAGCTCCCAAGATAATCTAGATCTTAAAGGGGATGATATTAAGCTCTATACTATAATTATCTCCGTTAAAAGGCAAGGCTGTTATTAATACTATTATATGCTATAGTACGACCCATTATTGTTAATTTTAATAACGTTATCCTAATAGACAGTCCTGTTCTTGTTAGACGAAAGCCTGCGAACCCTAAGCAACCCTAAAATATCTAAAACCTACACTTAAAAGAAACGCATGCGTTACTCAGACGAATAACCACTATAGAATGACTTTAGACAACATATAAAGCAGCCACTTAGCCCAGTTAATATAAAGATATATAGTATCGCTCAGACACGTCTTGTTATATATATAATAACAGGCTCTATGCCTAAAGAGCTCTATCTCTCTCCCTAGCTAGAAATAAACACAAGCGGTCTAAACACACTAATAAAGCAGATATAGAAAGAGGCGATTGCTATTATAGACCGTTATAAAGGCCCAACAAATGGAGCATTAAGTATGCCACTGGGGCTAGTAGCACACAAGGTTCGCAGTCCTTAGATTTAATAGCACTGTGCTAACCAGTTTTCTAGCTATATAACCAACTCAGCGTGTTTTGGTGTGCTATAATAAATATAGTGCGCAATACTATTGCCAGGAGCTATAACTACCTTAAACTAGATACCAAGGTCGTAGCAAAAAAAGTAAAGGAACTACTTAAGGATAACCGCTTTACGCTTAGTGGCCTAGTTAGTACTCTACCTTTTACCATACCTAACTAACCAAGGCTAGGATGGAGAGATAAGATTTAGGGCGCTAATTATCACACGCTATATTAAACGCGTGTTCTTTAATACTAGGCCAAGGTCACTTACCCTTAATAAGAATAGTACTAACCTATTCTCGCCTATTATAGCTAATATAATATGGCTTATATGCATAGCGATTCAACATGCGCTTAAGGACTACAGAAGCGGAATATAAATCATTTATAAGTTTAAAGCCAACGCCACAGTTATAGGTAAAACTATAGGAAGCCTCTTACTATACTTACTAAAGCGTATTATAGATAGTTGGGAGCAACTATGGAATACCTAAAAGAGCTACCAACCTAAGCGTAATAAAAGGCTATGTAGGCTACTTCTATAACAAGTTAATAAGATGCGGAACATAACTAGAGACAAGATACCACAGACTTAGTAGGCAATTAGCAATCCTTTTAAAGATACTATAGAAGATCTAGAGGAACTGGATCCTAAGTATAATAATAGGTTTACTCAACGACCGTATACTATGAGTGTAAACATATAATATTATATTAATCGCGTCGCAACGTCATATCGCGATACTCACTGTATGCTATAGCACTTTGCCGCCATTTCCTATTTTACAATATCCCGCCATTTTAATTGTTGTACGCGGGCTAACAAAGATAATATAATAGAACAACAGTAGCCCAGTGTATTCGTCGCCAAGAATAAGCCCTAAAACCATATATAAGGTCTCCTTCTCGCAGTATACTAATAAGACAATTTTAATGCCATATAACTATAACATTAACGCTATTAAAGCGCTCCTTAAACAAATTCAAGGTGATAATAAACAGGAAATAGGAATTAATTACCGCATCTTATAGTATACATTCGCCGGCGAGTCCGAGGTTATAGATATTACGGATAGTGCTATACTAGAGGATATAAAGGCCCACCTATAGAGTGGAGATAGATGGGTAATACTAGAACTTGCTAATAAAGAGGATAAGAGTAGAGAAGGCAGCGGAATAGATAGGGAAAACAATAGCAACAAAGAGGATAAGAATAGAGAAGGCAGTGGAATTAACGGGGAAAACAATAGCGAGAATAAAGACAATTAGGGGTTTAGTAGTATAGTGCTACTATTATAGCGGAACTAATGTAAATATTAAACTTAAAATAGCAGGTTAACTAAAGGGCGTTATTAGGCGTATTAAGGTTATACTATACTACTATTAGGTCAAAATGTGTTCTTTATATAGTATGTGCCAGGCGCGTAGAATAAGTAGAGAACACTAATTATATAGAATAAGTAAAGGGTACTAACTACGCAGATTAAGCAAAGTATACCAATTGCACGGAATAGGTAAATACTACTAACCGCGTAGACTGAACAAATACCATTAAGTACGTAGGATAAACACTTAATAATAACCGCGCGGGAAGAGTAACACTTATCTATTACTTAAAGTAAGCAAAGTATACTAATTGCGTGGAATAGGTAAATACTACTAACCGCGTAGACTAAGTAAATACTATTAAGTACGCGGGAAGAGCAACGCTTATCTATTACTTAAAGTAAGCAAGATATACAGAATACGCAAGGAGGGCATTATACGTTAATTGCGCATTAAGTGTAAAAAAAGCTTAATAGAATAAAGGCACTACTTAACTAGGTAGCTACAAATGCGCAATTAGCTGCACCGCGTTATTAGTTTCTGTTAAATGCGGCAGTATGCCGCTCCTTAGTCGATACCATACGCTACACGTTGCAATGCGCGAAATGCGCATTTGGCCGCCAAATGCTGCCAAATGCTGCAAAAATGCTGGTAAATTTTTTCCTGACGTATTTAAGGCGAATTACGGATACGAACTAAGAACATCGTTATTGCTACATTAAGCAAAGAAAATAAGTAGCACAGCTAAACAAAGAATGGAGATATTAATGAATCTTTATACAGACCTTATAGAAACAGCTAAACTAGTACAAGAATAAATAAAAAGGTACTATAATGCTAAGAGATCTAAGGGACCAGATCTTAAGGAGGGAGATAAAGTGTAGCTACTATACAAAAATTTTAAGAGTTGACGACTAAATAAGAAGTTGGACTATATCAGACTAGGACCTTTCAAAATTATATAAAGAATTTTATTAGTTATGTATAAGTTGAACCTACTAGCCAAAATAAAGATCTACCCTATATAATATATCGCAATGCTAGAACTAGCACGTGGAGATATTAAGCTACTAGTTTATAAGGCAGACATATATAAAGGGCAAAAAGAAGACAAATAGCAAGTTTTAAAGATTATTAGTTATAAGGACGTAGAGGACGAAATATAGTATAAAGTAAAGTGGATAGGCTATAGTAAGACTACCTAGGAACTATTAAGCAACCTAGAGAATGCTATAGGGAAGGTATAGGAGTATTAGAAGAGAGTAGGTTAGGCAATATTAACAAAAAAGGATTATTAAAAAATGAGTCGCCTAAAGGGGACCTAAGAGGAGCAATTACCAAGCTACTTAGAGTTATTTTCTTTATAGGAGGAAAGCCAGTCCTTTTATTACCTAGCTCGTTAAGACCCTATTAAATAAGTTTCTACTCTTTAGAATAAACCTTCTTATAAACCTTCTTAAGATGGGTTAACCGAGCGAACACAACCTGCTAAGACTTAAAGGAGTAATATTAAGCCTTAAGGGCCCAAGCGGTCTCTTTAGCAGAATAGTGGAGTTTAGCGCATATGGCAGCTAACTCAGACTTAAGCTTTACAGCAATAGATTAAATACGAGACCCTATAACAAGTTACTTAGGGAACTTAAAGACTATTAAAAATTATAGGGCGCGTATATTTAGCGTTAAAAACAAAGCAAACGTTATAGGACAACTAAACGTTTGCTTTAGTGCACTCTAAGTAAAACAAGGGTTGTTAAGACAAGGGACTTACTATTACAATATATACTAACCCCGCTTTCGTATAACAAGAGTATGGAGACAACATTATCTTACTAAGCAACAATATGGCAGCTATAGTACGAGCATAATATTACACTTGTAAAGAAGAAGAAGCTTTAGGTATAATAAGCAAGGATATTAACTAGACTAATTAAATAGATATTACACCTCTAGTAGATAACTTAGAGATGTTAGAAATCTTTAAGGACGAAGATAAAAAGGAGGGAGATAGTATTATAGACGCTTTAAGTACAATATTATAACTATTTAGGGAAGAGTTGTAAGAAGCTAGTTAGTTAATACAGGCATAGTCTAAAATAAATCCGGTGAAACTATGTAATAAGGAATAGTAAGTAAGTCACATAGTGTTATACGCAGTGTATAAAGTGTACGCAGTATACGCCTATATATAATACGTATAACACATACCTTACGTACAAGAGAGGATTTCTTAGGAGTATAGTTGTGTATTTAAAGGACCTTAGTCCCTACCGTAGATAGTTCTCTCCTTGTAGTAAATCTTAGAATATAATTGGAGTTAATCTGTTAGGTAACCACTCCACCAGTTATTATTACATTGTTAATTTATTCTTACCTATATACCTAGCCTAATAATAGGACCCACTGTAGTTTCTATTATAAGGTTCCATTACAACCTGCTAGATAACCAATAGTAATTCTTCTACGCTTAGTTTTTAAATTAACTGGAGAGTCTCTAGGATAGAACTACAATTGGCTAACGTCTATAATATAGGCGGCTCCACTACCCTACCCTAAGCTCTATACTATTAACTCCAGCAATCTGTATTCCTACTACCTATCTTCTTCTTCTTTCTTCTAAATCTCGCTATCTAATTGGCCTAGGAGTTTATAGAAGTTCGTAGAAGCTTATTTAATTAGCATAGGAGTTTATAGGAGTTTATAGAAGTCTCTAAAAAAGCGTACCCAGCTAATAACACACTATAAATATTATATAGGTGTAGTAAATTTAGATAAGCTATTTATAATAGAGTATAAGAGGCACCTTAGGAAGTTTTAGGGTGAATAGAGGTATAGTAGTAAAGTACAGTCGCTATATTAATAAGGTTAGTTAGGTTGGCCTAGCTTTAGAAAATACATTTTTAAACTTTAAGGCTATACTTCGACCCCTAATACAGTAGTTAGCTAGCTACATTAATTAAAATATACTAGTAGAGGAGGTTACAATTTAATTACATTACAAACTATAGCTGTAGCTGCTAGATTAACCCTGTTATAGTTGCTTAAAGTTAACACGCATTAGAAATCTGGCCTGGCTTACAGCAAACACGCGCCCATAATCTCTTAGACGCTTCGCAGAGGAATTTGGGGGGGTGCAGGGGTCTTGGGGGTAGCGCGACGTTCTATTGGCTCAGGAGTTCGCAGGAGTTAGTGCGCGCCGCTAATTGGCTCAGGAGTTCGCACGAGTTGGCAGAGTGGGGCTGTGGCAAGAGAGTGGGGCCATGCAACGCCACAAATTCCTCGGAGAAGCGGCTGAGGCACCTGAGATAACGCCGATCAGGCTCTCCCGGCTTACGGTCTCCGTTCACCGAATTATTATCTCCTTTATGAGACCGAGTTGTGAAGTGCAGTTTCGAGGGAAATTATGGCCCTAAGAGACAAGCTAGACTTCATAACATTTCGGATCCGAAAAGTTATGAGCAGGACTTGAGATTCCCAAGCTCTCCCATTGGCTGTTTTCTCTGAATGTGCCGACTATCCGTCAACGAGCGAACAATCTCGTAAAAGCGGACTTTTCGTCACAGCTTTCTTGTTAACCCCGTTCAAAATATGGTCGACTCCATAAAAGCCACACGGCGCTCTAGTGCCGATATGTGCATTTTGACTGGTAGAAGATCGTGTGCCCTTGGGAGTATAAACGTCCCTGTGCCGCTTCCCCCTCTTTTGTTTCCTTTATCCTTGGAAAGTCCCAGAGTTCTCCTACCTTGAGGTTCCTTTTTCATTAAATAAGAAAGATTATCATAATTGAGAATAATCTAATTCTATTGCTGCATTTTGGTACCTCCACTGGAACCAGGTCGAGATCGAGGCCAAGTCGCCCAAATAGCCCAGACATGCACCGAATAATGTCAACACATCACTTTGATGACCAATCCGTCTATGGCCAAGAGAATGGAGAGGGTGTAATACTGAAAGATGCTGAAAGTTCTCTACGGAAGACAGAGACGCAGAAACCAGAAGAGGATGCTGAGAGCCTATCTGACTCCGAAAATATATCTGAGAAGGATATTGAAAAGGAGGAGGTGGTGGAAGAGGTAGAAACGCCTATCCAAGAAGTAAGAGCTGGGATTCGAGACGAGAGAGATGTTGAGCTAGGATCAGCGCAGCTGGAAAAGAAACAGTCGACAAAGTCGGCCAGGGATCCAAACTTGGTACGTTGATTGCGGAAGACTCTTTTGTGCTGTAACATGTCTCTAACAGAGTATATCTCAGGTAACGTGGGACTCCCCAGACGACCCGGCGAACCCAAAAAACTGGTCTATGAAACGGAAATGGGCAGCAACGTTAATCGTTTCGTGTTTCACACTCGTCTCTCCTATGGCTTCTTCCATGGTGGCACCCGCACTAGGTACAATGTCCCGTGAATTTCATATCACAAACTCCGTCGAATCACAACTTATGCTTTCGATTTTCATCCTGGCTTATTCAGTTGGGCCGCTGTTCCTGGGGCCGCTCTCGGAGATATACGGCCGTGTACTCGTATTACAACTATCAAATATATTCTTTCTCGCCTGGAATATTGGATGTGGTTTCGCTCGAAGTAGTGGGCAAATGCTGGCATTTCGGTTCTTGAGTGGGCTTGGGGGAAGTGCTCCGCTAGCCATCGGTGGCGGACTCCTTAGTGATTGCTTCAGCGCAGAGCAAAGAGGCAGGGCTATCAGTATCTACAGTCTTGCCCCCCTCTTTGGGCCAGCCATTGGGCCAATAGCTGGAGGTTTTATCACGCAAAACACAACTTGGAGATGGACTTTCCATGCAACATCGATATTTACAGCCGTTGTTCAATGTTTTGGCATTTTCTTTCTCCAGGAAACGTATGCCCCAAAGCTTCTTAAACGAAAAGCGGATAGGTTGCGAAAAGAAACCGGCAATAACGCCCTTCATACTGAATATGAGACTCCGGACAAAACGCTTTTCAACATCCTGAAGACCGCACTTACTAGACCCTTTCGACTCCTTGGAACCCAACCGATTATTCAAGTCCTTGCAATTTATATGGCATATCTTTACGGAATGATGTACTTGGTGCTTTCTACCTTCCCTGGCCTCTGGAATAATCAATATCATGAGTCTATCGGAATTGGTGGTCTCAACTACATTTCACTGGCACTGGGTTTCTTTCTGGGCACTCAGATCTGTGCGCCAATCAACGATAGAATCTATAGGAAGCTAAGAAAACGGAACAACAACGTTGGGAAACCGGAATTCCGCGCTCCTCTAATGATTCCTGGGTCTATATTGGTTCCAGTTGGCCTTTTCTGGTATGGCTGGACGGCACAGGCACACACGCACTGGATCCTGCCTAACATCGGTGCCGTGATATTTTCCGCTGGTACGATCATCGAGTTTCAATGTATCCAGACGTACATTGTTGATGCATACACTCGCTATGCGGCCTCGGCAATTGGAGCTGCCACAGTGCTGAGGTCTCTAGCGGGATTCGGTTTCCCACTCTTCGCACCGGCTATGTATGATAAACTCGATTATGGTTGGGGCAATAGCGTTCTAGGATTTATCGGTGTTGCGTTGGGTATACCCGCACCCTTCTTGTTATGGAAGTATGGTGCACTCTTGAGAGCCAAGAGTAGATTTGCTGCTGGCTAAGATTTCTGAAGATTAAGGGTTCATGTCGTGTTAGTTTTGGTTTTTCTTATAGCTCTGCATCATTGGGTTATACCGCATTGTACTGGGCGTTTAAAATTGGGGTTTATAGTTGGTGTTTTGCAGAGTGTTGCATACCATGGGTTTACTATCGACCCTCTGGTCTTATTTTCAGATGAGACTTAGATGCTATATAGCTTAGAGCGTCAGATGCTTGGAATTTTCTGCATTGTATATTACTATAGTAGTCTTGAATATTAGGTCGTTGTGCTATGAAGCTCGCGAAGAGAGACCGGCGTGATGCGCGCGATGTCCGTGCGCTCGACTTTTTTGGGAGCCTCGGTCTTGAATACCGCCGACATCCAGACTTCTCGCCCTACAGGCTCAGAGGCCCATTGATTGACATGTTACGGCCATGTTCTGCTATCCCGGGTGCTTTGAAAGCATTTAAGCCCACGTATACGCTATCCAGCGAGCTTCCGGCAGCCCGATTCCTTTCGCGATCCTCCACCAGAGCCTATACCTCCTCGCGCTGCTCCAATGCTGCGCTCCGGCTGCCAGACCTGAGGCAATGTACATCCTTGGGGACGACATCACAGAGTTCGGCCCTGCAAGGCCGTTGCTCCTGGCAGAGCTCTCGGAGGATTTCAGGACACACAGCACGACCTTTCTCTACAACGCCAATACCAAATAAATACAAGACGGTCGAGGAAGCAAGGTCAAGATATAAATCCGGTGTATGTGTTTATTCGAATATCTCAATTTGACTACCTCCACATTTCTGTACAATCGCGCATCTGCATTAATGCAATCTGCTGACTATTTTGTTTGTACCAGCCATTCTCATGGCCAGCCGGACTTCTCTTCCTGATCTCTGGTGTTGGTCTCACAATATATTTCCGATATGAGAAAGATCGATTGGCACGGAAGAGAATTGCGGAGTCGACAAAGGGTGTTGGAAAACCGAAAGTTGGAGGACCCTTTGATCTGGTAGATCAAAATGGGAACACATTTACTCACGAAAACTTGCGTGGCAAATATGCTCTAGTACGTAGAATGTAATATCTGGCTACATGATTTTTATGGGGGTATAGGTTCTGGGCCGTTGAACCCCTCGTTTCGGAGATCCATCACTGACAAGGACTTGCTCGATCGTAGGTGTATTTCGGCTTCACGCACTGCCCTGACATATGTCCTGAAGAATTAGACAAAATGGCCGTCATGATTGACCTTGTCAAGCAACGTTGCGGAAATGTTTTGCGCCCACTGTTTATCACTTGCGACCCGGCTCGGGACACACCAGCGGTAGTCAGGGAGTACCTTAAAGAGTTCCATCCAGACATAATAGGCCTGTGTGGAACGTACGAAAATACCAAATCAGTATGTAAGGAATATAGGGTATATTTCTCTACGCCACCAAATGTGCAACCAGGTCAAGATTATTTGGTGGATCATAGCATATATTTCTATCTCATGGGTAAGTTCTGCGATTTCGTCAGTGGAGAATTTGCTGACGCCATTGCCCCTTGGCGCAGATCCGGAAGGAGATTTTGTCGAGGCCATCGGGCGGAACTTTACCCCCGAGCAAGCAGCGAAGGTCATATCTGATCATATCAAGGATTGGAGAGGGTCACTAGATAAGGATTAGTAGACTAGAAGGGCGTGAATATGAGGCCCCCCACATACTCCTCTCTATTCTACGTGTATATTGGAAGAATCTCGATGCTGCTGATGTGTTGCAGTACTCGTATTGTAACGATATTTGTGTACAATACAGAACTATGGAAGCTTTATCGGTTTCTTCTTTGAGCGCAAAACTCCGTAGTCTACCAGTTCCTTCCCCCAGGTTTTTGTTCCCAAAGATTCGGGATTGGATGGGAAAGGCCCCTGACCTGACGAAGTAACCGTGGAGCATTGGCTACAGAGAAGGCAAGAACTCACATGGGTTTAATTCCAGATCTCTTCTGGAATGACAGCTGGTAAGATTAGAGAGGGGCCGAGCGCTGACAATTTGGCCCAAGCCCGGGATACTTTTGCTTCGCGGCTCACAAGCCGGAAGAGGCGAGTGGTCGTGAGAGCGCGTGTGAGATTCTGATGTTGATGACCTGCCTGTTTGGATAGAGCTTCAATAATGTCAAGTGAAGGTCATGAGGACAGGGCGATAGGACGTCGGATCTAAAAAGGGACTTGGCACGTTCTTCCAACCAGCCAAGCTGGGGATCGTCGAGAGGGATAGCTGCTGCCCTATCGGTCCGATGCCACGAACAAAGCTTCCTTATCTTCGCGCTGAGTTGGATGAAACGTCGCGAAATTTGAGCGACTGATAACCCAATAACCCGGTCCCGGCGGCCCTCGCTGCGAGCCTATGGCGTAGGAATCTTAGTCTGCGCGCAGCTGCAAGGGGGTACATGAGCGGATCATTAGCGTCTCCACATCGAACGTTCGAGACTTACGTACAAATTTGTATAAAAACTCCTAAACAGTATTATATACGGATTTTATACTTTGTATGTCCCTCCCGAGCCTCCAATATGGCCGTACACCTCTCCCTCATACTCCTACCCCATCACACGTCAATTATCGTCCTACGTTATCGATAAGAATTTGGCCAATCAGGAGGCATGGATTAAGTACAGTTCCTTGGTGTTATATGCACGGTTCACATCTTTATCGATAACGTAGTAGGGTGATGGGATAGTACTTTCGGACATCCCGCAACGAAAGCTCGCCCCATTCCTCCCTTATATACTATATAAGCTCCTTTTTTATTTTAAAAACCTCTCACCCATACAAGTCTTTGAGTATTCTTAATAGGATTTAGATTAGGCAAATGAGTAGGCCAACTATATAAGAAAACGAAGTATCCCTTAATAGGCTACTCTTATTGCATAAGCTATACGACATAAAGCTCTATTCTCTATAAAGATTCTTTAAATAATCTCTATATTAGTAAGCTTGTGATATATTTTAAATTGTTATAGTTTAGGAAGAATATATTATATATACGCCTTTATAGTAACCGTGCCCTATTTATATAACTAGAGTCTCTTCTCTATATTATAATAGTAATATATTTACTAAATTTAGGTATATAATACTTAGGAAGATACTTCTCTTTAGGCTTTCTTATGACGTAGAGCTGGCCTTCACTATATAAAAGTAGGCGTTATCTGTCTAAATTATACGATCCCATTAAGAGTCTCCAGTTCCTGTGTATTTGGGCCTAGAATTGGCAATCTTCCATATGCTTTAGTGTAAGAAACGGCTTCTCTGTTGCAATTTGTCAAAAGTATTGATCCTTCTCGAAGGCGGTGACAAGAGTTCTCTCGTTAATTCCGAATTCATGTGCGATTTCTTTGCGAGTTTGAGTCGCTGCTCGTGATTGAAGGAGGCATGGGCAATAAGCTGCTGTCGAATTAGATGACGGCCTTGCTGCTTAACGGGAGTGATTGGCTGCTTAAGACAGTAACTAACCCTATGTTGAGGGACACTAAGCTCGTTCGCGATGTGAGTCTGTCTATTGAGCCGTGTAGTAGAGAGTATAAACTCGGGCGCGTTCCGTATAAGTAAGACGGCGTTGTGGAGGTTTGGGAGCCATTAGTTTGAAAGGTATTTTAAATTGGGGGAAATATATACAGATTACTTAGTAATTATCGAAGCTTTGTGGGGCGCGCTAGCAATCCGCTCATACTTGTATCGTCGAGTTCCATGCGTACCTTTACGCTTGAGGCGTTGCTTAGACGTCGATCTTGTCCATGTCTTGGCAGTGTAACGTTATTTGATGGGGCAGCTTGTCGCAATCGAGCAAGTGGCAAGCGCTACCTGGACCGGGCGCAGATGTGCTGCACTCCTACACGGACGTGACCGTCTTCAGCTTCATCCCCCTTGCCGTTTCAAGGCCCACGCCCGTCCCTGCAACGGACCAACGGTGGCCGGGACGTCCTGGATCGACGTGTTCCGAGACTGATTGTGTTGCTGGTCGTTCCATCATGGATGCCATGCCGCAACGATAGCTTCACTCGGATTGGCAGGAGTCAATGTTCTACAGACCTTCCATACTTTTAACACCGTATTTGTTCCATCTAACTGGTCGGCTGTAATATAATCGGCAAGGGATGCGATAGAGGCAAATATGCTGATAGAACATGGTTCCTTTGCTACCGCGGCAAAGGATAGCATCTATAAGCTCGTGTAGCTAGTTTAAAGTATATTACAGTCATGCACCCCTCCTACCCTGAAGCTATCGTGGGCCACCCAGACTGCGTGATTCCCATCCTTCCACGGTCCACTCCTGGTATTCCATTATGAGTTCCAACGAGGTCCTCGACGAGAACCCTAACGCGTAAGTGTCACTAAGCTCCTCACTACCGCTGAATTCTATGTTGGGCAAGAACGCCCATACTAATCGTCACCAGCCCGCCACCGACTGAGAAGGAGAACACCTTCCGTAATCAAAAACACGATCTTTCGACAATGGGCCCTGGCTATGGCTACGAGAAGGAGCTTGGCGTCGACGAGACAACAAAGGAGCTGGATGACAACCAACATGCCGATTTCTTATCGAATCCTTTCCGTCCCTTCGACGATCTTCCCGACGAACCTCACCACATCATCACCATCCGAGCTGTGTTTGTCGGTCTCTGTTGCGGTGCTCTTGTGAACGCGTCCAATGTCTACCTTGGTCTCAAAACGGGATGGACCTTCGGTGCCAATCTCTTCGGCGTGAGTACATGTTTAGAACTACGATAGTAAGCTCTTAATTGATTTCCCGTCAGGCCATCGCCGGTTTCGCTGTCGTCAAATTCCTTTCCAAGACCTTCGGAGAGAATTTCCCTGTCCTTGGAGGTAGCTTCGGCCCTCGTGAGAACAACATCGTCCAGACTGCTGCTATGGCCTCTGGTGGTTTGTCAAGCGTGTTCGTGTCTGCGTTCCCAGCTCTCTATCAGTTGAATCTCCTCGATACACCAAAGAACGACTTCTGGAAGATTGTTTCTCTCACTGTAGTCGGTGGTTATTTTGGATTTTTCTTCGCCACGCCAAGTGAGTGCATTCCCGTTGCTAGCAGTTACGATGCCGATACTGATACTGAACATAGTGCGTAAATTTTTCATTGTTTATGTTGCGCGTGAACTCCGCTTGATTTTCCCCACTCCTTCCGCAACGGCTATGACCATCCGTAGTATGCACCAGGCTGTTAGCGGTGAGAGGATCGCCAAAATGAAGATGAAGGCTCTAAGCCTTGCATTCTCCACCGCCCTCATCCTGCGCGTCACGTCGCAATATGCCGTTGGCATTCTTTGGGATTGGCACATTTTCACGTGGTTCTACATTTGGGGTCATCATCACAGTATGTCGTTTAATTATTCGTGCTATGAAATGAGAACTAATTCATGTAGATCTCGCTCTGGCCGTTGAGAATTGGGGCTGGTATCTAGAATTCACCCCAGCTTTCATTGGCTCTGGCATGCTTGTCGGTCTCAATGTATCCATCTCTTTCTTCATGGGCAGTGTTCTCGCCTGGGGCATTATTGGTCCTGCGCTTGTTCACAATGGTGCAGCATGGGGCGTCGATATTAGCGGTGGTGATCCTAACTGGGATGGTGCCATTACCTTTGCGTCTCTCAGCTTGAAGGCCTCCAATAAGGATCACCCAAGCCCTAGATATTGGCTTTTGTGGCCCGGTGTCCTGCTCATGGTTGGTGTCTCTTTCACTGGTAAATACTCTCTTTCTCCCAACATCCCCTCGTGAAAAAGCGGTTACTGATAACAGCTATAGAGCTGGCGATGCAATGGAAGGTTATTTATTACGCCTTCAGAGCTCTCTATCGTGGAATCGCCAATGGCCTTTATCAAATTGGAAAGGCCGCCGGCAAGGAGATCGGCTTCTTCAAGAGGGTTGGGCAGCAAGAAGAAGAAGACCTGGTTGAGGACTCCGCTGCACCGCATGAGCTTGTCAAGATGTGGATGTGGATGCCAGGGCTTATCCTCTCGATCATTTGCATTTGCGTTGTTCTAGGCGTCGAGTTCAAGATGCCTGTGGGCATGTCACTTCTTTCGATCTTCCTTGCCTTCTTTTTCTCATTCCTTGCCATTCAGTGCGCTGGCGTCACTGGTAAGTCTCCTCTGCCTTATTAAAATCTCTCACAGATCATAAGTTCCGACTATAACAGACATCACTCCCTTGACCGCGGCCTCTAAGGCCTCCCAGATCGTCCTCGGCGGCGCCACCAAGGGCGAGCACTGGAATGTCACCCACGCGCAGAAGCTCAACCTGCTCGGCGGCGCCATTGCCAGCATGGGCGCGAACCAGTCATCCGATCTAACCAGCGACTTCCGAACCGGATTCCTTCTGCGCACGCCTCCAAACCAGCAATGGTTCGCACAAGGCATCGGTACCATCGTCGCCGTTTTCCTCGCCCCGGCCATGTTCCAGCTCTTCACGACCGCGTACCCGTGTATCATCGACATCAACGCGGACACGTGCGCGTTCTCGGCGCCCTCGGTCTCGGCCTGGCGCGCGGTCGCGGTCGCGGTCACCGACCCGACGTTCCCGATCCCGCGCTCGTCCGGCATCTTCGCCATCGTCTTCGCCACCTTCGGCTCCTTCATGGTGCTGCTGCGCCACTACGTCTGGGTCGGCCGTCTCGAGTGGGTCCGCACCTACCACCCCAACATGATGTGCATCGGGCTGGCGTTCGTGCTGCCGCAGACCGTCTACGGCACCGCTATGGTTATGGGCAGCACCGCGGCGTACATCTGGGCGAAGAAGAAGCCGGGCAATTTCGATATCTATGGCTATGCGGTGGCGGCGGGTTTGATTGCCGGAGAGGGGATTGGAGGTGTTATTAATGCCATTTTCCAGGTTGCGGGTATCTCGGGGGATAAGTATGGGACGAATATCGCGTGTCCTGTTAATGCTTGTTAAGGGGTGCTGAAAAGGGGTTGGGTTGTAATGTTTGACGAACTTGGGTTGGATTGGGTTGGATGTGGATGGCAGTGGGTATACCATTTAACGAATGCACTTTTGTTAATGCCAGTCTCTCATATCTGAGTACAACTCTTGATTGAGCTACAAGGCAATCCGTGACCTTGAAATGAGACTCGGGTAGCTAGTATGGGCAGTTAAATATGGTAAAGCAAGGTATCGAATGTGGGATAGTGCTTTTGTGGCGGATTCCTTACCCTTCAGATCCTTAATCGCTACCGGCATTGAATCGATAATCGGTAGCTCTCGATCATGTACCAAAGAGTACTTCAACACCTTTATAAATCTGCTGAAAGAAATACTAAGTCTTGAGTGGTAGACTTGGGATTTCAATTTCCTAAATCCCCTGGTATTAATCTTGCATCCAGAGGTCCATTACCTCCAAACTTCGAACTTAAGAGCTCTTGATGGTTACAAATACTCGACGCCGCAAGAGCGAATGAAGACACGTTTATCCTCAGATTATCCTCATCTATCACGCTCCCCATGCTAAATATAACGCCCCTACAACACTGAAAATATATGGAAGCCTACCCAACGCGCGTCTAAAATCACGCGACGTTTAAAATTAGAAACAAGCTCACCATATGATATTATAAAAAAGCCACCGACGTGCCAGCCCCGCTCAACGCACAACCTCATTCATAGCCCGCAAACCAAACCCGTCTCCAACTCGTGCTCTACGCGCGCCGAAAGTACCTGGGCGCATATCACTACGCACTTTGTATTTCACCGAAAAGCAATGCGAGAAAATAGCAGCCGGTGTTGGCTGCGTAACATAATGTCAAGAACACACTGTAGAGTATCTCCGACGTAGTAACATGGTCGTGGCGCTACGGGCGCGTTGCGGTGCGGTGCCAGATATCAAATTGAACCCGTTTCTGCGCGTCTGTGCTACTGTGGCGAAAGTCGTGGATCTAGACGCTGCTAGGAACATCTTGGAAGCAGCGCGGATCTGGATCAAAGCTAGGGCAAGGGAGTTCTCGTGTTTCACCGGGGTCAGAAATGCGGACGAAATAAGAAAACGAGGGGTGGCGAAGGAGGCGGGAGAGTGGGATGAGTGGCAGAGGAAGGAGGTGGAGTTTGTGGAGAAGTCGAGAGAGGAGGGAGATGAGGCGCCGGGAATGGGAGATGGATGCGTACCGGTGCTAGATTTGCTTGGTGAAGGGGAGAGTGGTGAGTGGTAGGGCATAAAGGCATATGCTAGGGAGGAGAAGGTGTGGAACGTAGGAGATATTTTGAGATAAAGGTAAACTGGTTTTTGATACCAGTTCTGACGCGATCAGAACCCAGCCACAAAATTTTTAATGTCCCTTTCACTGCCAAAAAAACACGCTATAACTTAAGTAGTTGAATGGAGTTCTTGATATGGAGCTTGAAGCTCCACATTCAGTCCATTTCAATCTGAAACCTCCATATTGCATACGGCCGTGCCAAATTAGGAAGGAACGCTGGACTTCCAGTTCGGATTCACACATATTGTAAATTTTAGGGTGTGCGTATTGTGAGGTATAGCATATGAATATGTGAGCATGGATACTACCCTTGCTTTTTGCAGTGCGTATTCGGGAGCGGACAGCTTAAGTCATAACCATCAGTACAGGCAAAACTCTTTACTACGATGTACTTTTTTGGTGTAATTAACAATTATCCGACTTTCGACGATACCGTTAAGCTCTACTACTAACATCGGTATAACTAGTTGTATGGGAAGGGCGTACATCTGGCCAGTAAGGAGGAAAATCTATGCCTTTAGGCTTTAAGATACACTTTTTACTAGGTTTTTACTGCTTATTCACCCTACGCGTGACTCTTGATACAACAATACTATTGGTATTACGATACATTTGGCGTCAAAACCCACATCGTATTAAGGAGTTTTGCCTGTACAAACTCCATTTTGAGAGCCCGACGGATAAAATTAAGTACAGCGTGCGCCAATATCCCCCACAGAACGGGCGTCCCTTATCAAGCATATTGTTGACCGCAAAAAGTAGGTCAGGAAAGGAGGACTCGTGTGTAGATTTGTCGAACGCCCAATTGGCTCAAAAGAACCGGTCCTTTTTGAGCCAATTGGGCGTTCGACAGTTATGAACCCGGCCTTTCATATCCGGCTGCCCTCGTTTCCAGCCCCCGGCACCTGCCTTAATCCGGCTCCCAGCACCTGCCTCGTTTCCTGGCCCACCTTCGTCTCCGCTCATGTTGAACGCCTAATTGGCCCAAAAGAACCGGTCCTTTTGGCGAAGCCAAATAGGACGTATTTTATAGGTTGACAAGATTGATCTACGAAGAAAAGAGACTATATATACATGAAATAGGTGGCGAAGGCTGACGTCGACAAAGACGACTGTTACGTCATTGCCGCCTCGATCGAGACATATGTTCTGTTCATCTTCTTGGAGCTTTACAGTGTACGAGATGGATGGATTGGATCTAGATCCAAATCCAGTTAGCCTCAAATCCATCAAATCCATCGGATCTGGATCGAGATCCAAACTTTATCCATGTCCAGGCTTCAATTTTGCCGTATATTAAGCCAATTCTGGCGATTTTCGCCACTTATATAATATAATGGCCTAGTGGTTTTCAGTATAATCTAACTACAGCTGTTTGCTAAGCTCTACCGCAGCTGTCCACTAAGTTCCACCGTAACTGTCTACCAAGTTTAACCGTAACTGTCCACCAAGTTCTACCGTAACTGTCCACTAAGTTCCACCACAACTATCTACTAAGTCCACTGAGTTCTACCGTAACTGTCTACTAAGTTCCACCACAACTGTTTACCGAGTTCTACTGTAACTGTCTACTAAGTTCTACCGTAACTGTCTACTAAGTTCCACCGCAACTATCCACTGAGTTCCACTGTAACTGTCTACTAAGTTCCACCGCAACTGTCTACTGAGTTCCACTGTAACTATTTACTAAGTTCCACCATAACTGTCCACCAAGTTCTACTATAATCTATAGACCCTGACTTTTACTAACTAATTAGGATTTTCTATACCCGGTATGGAAAATTGCTATTGGCTCGCTTACTATTAGCGCCTTAGTAGCACTTATAAGGATTACTTAAATTAATAACCTCCGCCTTTTAGACCTAATTAACTCTAGAGGAGTTAACTTTATAGGTTTAAGTAGAGTTATATTAAGTCTTAAATTAATAATCTTATTCTTGTCCTAGGAGTAGAGACATAAAGTTACCTAGATTATACTCTGCTTAAGGTGGTTGCGGTATTTTATAATTATCTAGCTAAGATAGCTAAAGATATATTCTGGCTTATCGCTTATAGCTAGAATTAATAGGAGATCAATGGCCATTTAAGCAAGGTGTGGGTACTATTTATAACCAATAGTTCTCTACCACTTAATTAGGGTCTTGCAATCTTTAACTTGGTTTTGCGTATAATAGCGATCATATTCATCCTATACAGCAGTAGAACGTTGTTAATAGCCGCTCTTCTAAAGACCTTTCATCCTATAGGCCTCTATAATATTAAGCTTACGCTTAGGCTTCTTCTTCTCTAGGGATAGAGCTTCTAAGATAGGCTATTACTTATAGTCTATAAGCCATAGATGTTTAACTAATTTACGGGCAGACATAATCCAAGTCTTCTTATACTCCTATTAAGCTTTTATGTACTGCCAATTGTATCTAGGATAGAGGACGACTGTGGCAATATAGGCTGCTAACTTATTGATCTTTATATAGTATTATTAAGCCTTATTAAGTGCGAACTTGATTTATATAGCAAAATGCCATTCTCCTTTAATTAATAAAGGCGGTGCGGATTTAAAGCGTTTATATACAAAGGTAAGTTCTTTAGTAATATATTTAATGTCCTGCTAAATATTAACTAGCCTGTATAACTTGCTATTACCTGGTTGGCCTTATAGGTCCATAGTTACAACCTAGTATAGTTTAAGTAAATTTTTATACTGTGTTAGAACCTCCTAATTGTCCGCAGTAAGCGCATCTATAAAGATTACATTTTAAGCACTATCCTAGTCTTTTAGCCAAGTAGATTCTGGCCTCTCTTTTAGTTATTTTATGCGTTGTTGCTCTAACTGTATAAAGTCTTCAAATAGCGCGTAAAGCTGATTTAGTATACAGAATTTCTTATAAGTACTATTCCAGCAGGTAGCGTTAGATCGGGAGAGGTCTTAGGTTATTATTATATCCTATTAGTCCTCTAGAAGGATGCTTTAGAAATATATCTTCTAGCCTAATAATTTGTTAATACTATTAATTAACTTATACTTTTAGAACTACTTACTTTTATGCCACTAATGTCTTCTCTAAGGGCTCGTATATACCTATATAATTAAGTTATAAGCTTTGCTAACTAGTCCTCACTTCCTCCATATCCATAACTGCGCCTTTATATCCTTAGGTACCATATCCTCCGCTTTAAATAAATCTGGGTTATAACCGTACAAGAGATAGCGGGCAATAATATTAATAATATAGCCTGAACAACGTAGCCAGCGCTTAATTGGATTAAAGTCAAACTCCTTTATAATAGCTATTATTACTATATTATTATTGGTCGCATTATCTAGCATAAAATACCTAATTTACTCATTCTTAATGCTAAAGTCTTTAATTACGGTAATTACGCCTTCTATAATATTAACGCCAGTATATAAGCCAGTCTGCTCTGGAATAGCAAGAAGAGTTGCTTAAGGCTCAAAATCTTTATTAAGAAAATGGGCAATAACACTATTAAGCGAAAGAAGGTTGCCTAATGTCTATAGGTTAAAAGATAAATGGATCTTACTAACCACGCGTTATAGCTCTCTCTTTACTACCGCCTTATGGTAAGCATAGCCCTTAATAATCTAAGATCTAACTAACTATCTACTAGGCATACATTCTGCTGCTCAAGGCGACAGATATTTAATAAACTTACAAAAGACTGGCCTATTAACTTGCCTAAAAGATACGTTGTTATAGACAATCTATTAAAAAAGAAGTCACCTAAACGTCTTCTCATTAAATGCATGTGCTAACTTATTAAGAACCTACTACTCCTAGGAATTATTTGCATCGAGACCTTTAAGTATAGAGATTGACTTTAATATATATAGCACTTCCTCACCCTTCTTGTTAAATGTACGACCATAAACCACTTGAATATGCTTTATAATATTAGAGCTTCCTTTATAGGTGTTCTAGGAGTAGGCCTTAATACTATACTTATAATAACACTCCTTATAAAGCCACTATTGGTTGCTAGTCTTATGGTTCTCTATTAGTACGCCTAACCGCTAAATTAGGGAGGAGAGCTTGCCGTTACCTTTAGAGATTGGGATAATATAGCTAGGTAATCTATTCTAATTAACCTAAGACTAATTAAACTAACTCTTATCTTTAGGAGGAGCCTTACCAGCGCACGCTTTAGTAGACCAATTAGCACTAAACATACTAAACGTTAGAGCTGTTATAAGAGTTAAGATCTTAGGTATATTAGGATCAGGCGTCAGCGTTATTTAAATTATAGTAGATTAATTAGGCTTGGTTATATCAGAGACTTAATCTTCTGGCCTTACTATTATATCCAACAAGTCGGGAGACCAGGCGGTATGGCGGTAAGGCTGCTAGGTAGGGCCATCTTATAGCTAGAGGTGTGGAGGTATATTTAAGGGAGGTAGTAGTGGTGGAGGTAGAGGTAGTAAAGGTGGTTTAGCAACAGCCTTCTTCTTTCTTAGCTTTGGAGGCATAGTTAATGGTAATAATAAGAATAAGAGGTAAGAGACTTTATTATTTTTACTATTATCTAACTATGTAACGCATAAATGCACCAGTTTACCCCTTTTACGCCATTTAATGGTTAGTGCAGTAATTAATGCATTACGGCGTTGCCTCAACAACGCTATAAATGGATAACTATTGGATCTAGATCCATATCCACGCCACTAATAGATTAGGCGTGGATTAGTGGATTAATGGATCCCGATCCAATCTCGATCCATCCATCTCTTACACTGGAGCTTTATACCCTTGAGATCCTAGGTTGGAACTGCCGGTGGTTGGTACTCCGTTTACCTTCAACAAAACCTTAGCCTTGCGGTTGAAGAACCTACGGTCACTTTTACCTCGCCTGAAATGGCTTCTAACATCATTATAAAGCCTGAGCAGTATCGATACACTCCACTCGGTTCTCTAAACTCCATCCGCCTACTCAAACTCGAGTGGAGCGAAGAGCCAGTGCCACTCAAATGCACAGTTCACGAGGCGGACTTGGATAACCTTCCCAAGTATATTGCTTTATCTTATGTTTGGGGTAATCCTAGCCCCACGGAGTTGATATACGTAAATGGTGCAGTCCTTCTTATTACAAAGAGCTTGTGTTTAGCTCTTCGCCACTTTGGGCGTCATCACCCTTTAAAGGCCCGTGATATATTTGTGTGGACAGATGCTATTTGCATCAACCAAGAAGACACTCAAGAAAGAAACAGCCAGGTTCGGCGGATGAAGGATATCTTCGAACGCTCCTCCCTTGTGTGGGCTTGGCTTGGCCCGGAACGAGATAACAGCTCGTTCGTATTTCAGAAGATCGAAGAAATGACATTGCATCTGAACAAATACAGGGAGAGAGCAAGTTCAAGCAATTTCGAGCATGATGAGTTCTGGACGCAAGCCCGGGCTGCACTCAGGTCTGGTAACCCCATTGAAGAATCAGATTCTTTCATATCTTACCTCCTCAGCCCCGAACTGGGCTTCGCAGGAGGATCTCGAGGCCTTCTGGATTCGGATGTTCACGTAGCGCTTGAAGCGTTCTTCAACCGGGATTGGTGGACCCGCGCCTGGATAGTCCAAGAAGGCTTGGGCTCAGCCAAGACAATGATATGTTGCGGAGACGATAGTGTCTCACGGGACCAAGTTTGCGTGTTTCTTGATGTCCTCCACATTATATTCACTATGCCCGAATACAAGCACTACACAGCTTACTGCATTCCTATTGATTTCTTCAATTTTTGGAAAGAACGGAAGAAAAGAGCTCACGATATGCGATTCGAAGAAGTTCTTGATCACTTCAGGCACTACCAGGCGAGCGATATAAGAGACAAGGTTTACGCTCCTTTAGGGCTTGCTCTAGAGTCGACGGTGTGTGGCTTCCGGATAGGCTACGAATTGCCAGTGGGAGAAGTCTATCGTGACGTTGCCCTACATCTTCTTTCCACCGAACAGAATATTGACTGGCTACGCCATTGCGGCAAGAGCTCAGAGACCGCTTTAGACTTGCCGAGCTGGGTACCGGACTGGAGTTTTAAACCTAAGTTCAACAGGTTATCTGTCCACCTTGTTGATGTAGATGGAAGAAAGCGAAGTGCTTATATGGCTCATGGAAATCTCCATCTTCAAACTGGCCCCAGCATTATCCATGAAAACGAAATCTTTTTATCAGGAGCCCTTTTAGATATCATTGATGATCTCAAAATTTCTGGAACTAGATGTTCAGACACCAGTAGTGAGGAATCATGGTGCCCCCAGAATAGAGATGTCTGTTACAAACCTACGGGTGAGGATGAATATGAAGCTTATCTCCGTACGTTGTGGGCAGACATGACACGTGAAGTTACAGGAGAGGTACGTAGAGGACTGCCTTTGGAGGTTTCATATGTCGGTACAGGAAAACCATTTATGGATAAAATTTTCGACAAGCTACATAAGCGGGCCCTTGATGCAAACGCGGAGCAACATGACACATCACATTCAAAAATATCCGCAGATAGCTGCTATTTTATGCTGCTCCACAATATGAAGCACGTCACCACTGGAAGAAGATTTGCCAGAACGAAGCAGCATAATTTTATGGGGCTCGTTCCGAAGAACACCGAAATAGGCGACTGTGTATGCGTTTTTGCGAGCTGTCAAGTCCCTCTAATTATAAGAAGTGCTGGGAATGGGAAGTGGGTATTGATTGGAGGCTCCTACGTTCACGGCTTGATGAATGGCGAGGTTGAAAAGTTTATTGAAGAGGGGAAGGCTAAGCTGGAAACGATAGTCCTTCAGTGACTCGAGTTTAGCCTGTAGACTATTGACTGTGATGCATCTCCATATTCTTTCTAAATTTGGATATGACCAATAAAAATCTCATGCCTCGGGAAATTGGTAGGCTGTAATTGGGCCAGACTTCTCGACCGGAATTTCTGCTTTGTTCTCCTCAGATACATTTCTTTGTTGCCTGATAAATATTAACGAATCTCACCTTTCGGCAAACCCCGGACCATTAGTGACGTATGCAGAAGCTATATAAAGATGTCTATTCAAAGCGAAGTCATGCCTCCTCCGAACAGCAACATCAATATCTATCACAATTAGCTTTTCGGCTTTTCGCTTTGAAATAAGGCTTATTTAATAGAGAATTTGTTGTTCATTCGTTTTATAGCCTCGATGATGCTATGCCGCACGGCGCTGTGTTGTCGTCGCGATAAAATGTCTTACCCCTTGGTTGCGAACAGTTTTGCGATTTCCACAGCTGTTGATAAGTAGTCTTTCCTGACAATTTTTCCCTCAGGGTTTTTTAACAGGTTTTAAATTGACGCTTTTCAGCTTCCTCCTCCTTACTACGTTGTCGTCGATAATACCCCACGGGCGCAAAGAGACGACATATATTCCTACTTCTATATTGGTTGTTGGGCGCAGGCCTCGTACCGCTAGGTTCTAACGGTACGCGTTGTTGGAGCAATGAGTGTGTAATCATCTACCACTGCTTGAGACAGTAGGGAACCTACTATACAAGACAGCAGGCTGAGGCGAGATTACCCTCTTCTCGGGCCTACACCCCCCAATACAATACATTATTCAGAATATATTTCTGCGAGCGAGTGAATAGATAGTCAAAATCCGATTCGGACTTCTTGACGTCTTTTTAATGTGGTTGCCAGCTTTAACTCTGCATTGAGATCTCTTCGCTAATCTACTCGTGCTAATGGCCGTGTTGACCGTCCAAAACACCACTCGTATTTTTAGCCACCCCCGCTAAAGGCTGAGCAATACCTGATGAATGCAGTAGGCTGGACCCGAACATTAACCTCCACTTGCAACCACACAACATGCAATGCCGGAACTGACGTTTGTATTCGGCCCTAACAACACCTTTTTCTTCGACTCGCCGAAATCATGGAAATTGTAAGATACTCTTCCTGCTCTTCGGAAAGACTTGCGAAGCTGATGCGGCTAGTCACAATATCCCGCCCACGCTCCGTCAGCTCTTCAACGCTTCCATGAACCCGGGATGGCGAGTGCAACAACCGTACTGCGTAGCCCTCGCGCCACAAAACGATTCTCCAGAGCCACTGTGGTATATAGGCTGCAAGGTGTGCGACGGTAGCGATAAGCTATGTAAGTTTCACTAGGTCATTCTGTCCCTCTATTACGCCTCTGGGCGCTCCCATCTGTTGCCTGCTAATCGTTGCTGCAACAGTTTATACACAGGACCACTTCGACATCAACTATCCAGGCCTATCTCGATGGATCAAATCGACCCCAAATGCGCCGAGCGCATGTTTTTTGACATTTGGGCCCGGGTTGACGTATTTCGCTTGCACGCCGGGAATGGGATCGAGATGGAGCGGCGTACCCAGCGATTTGACAGATAAAGTCACGAAGGCATATGATACGCCCAACCAAGTTGCCCTTGGAGTCAATAATGCGTGGTTTGTCATGTGGCCCGATGGCTATTATTCGTGGAAGTTTTATGGGGGTTATTCAAGTCTGGATAAGATTCTTGATGCGGCGGAACCGAGATCTGTTGCGGTAAGCCCGAATATCATTTCCTCGGAATAGGCGTCACAGCATCGTGAGATGCAGTATTTTGTTAAGATGGCGCTAATTTTATTAATAGCTTCTTGCACTAAGCCCTTACTCCAACCTGCAATACTTTGTTGCCTTCAAAGATCGCACGGTCAAATACAGCCTCTCACCAGAATGGATGCCGCAAATGCAAGAAGTCTTCGTGGAGTGGCATGCTGAGATTATGAGGGCTCAAGGAATATATCGTAATCCGTCTTTCAGCTATCCTCAGACGCCTCAGACGCCCGGAACGCCTGGTTATTTCCCACCCATGACGCCCGCCCTGCCCTACCAGTACGGCGCGAACACGCCGATTACCCCTCCAAACTCATACCCGGGGTATCCATCCCCGTATGGGTATTCTCCCGTGAACGGACCGCTGGTCGCGAATAATCTGGGACTCCCGCCCCAGATGTCCCGCGATGTAAGCCAGCCATCCTCTCGAGATCGAAAGTCCCGTGCGCTTGGCTTTAGTTTGCTGACAAGATTTGTTTCCTAGAGGAAGGACTCACTCAAAAAGATTGGCGATGGGATAGGAGTGGCGCATACTATGGTTAGCATTGCGGCCACAGGTATGGCTATGGGCGGCACGACGTGTAATGTCATGTGATGCATATTAGTGTGCCAGGTTCGGTTTATCAAGAGCTGCACTTTGTTTTTCGGAGTTTGCGGGGATTTTTGAGGGTATGAATTCTGTCTCTGACAATGTCACGGTGCGGCATTTGAATACCCTGGAGTCACGATACGGCTGTGGAGCCTTGGAGAAGCGTTCGTTCTTAACATTTAGATTACCAAGCTCCACACTTCTTTTCTACTAAATAATTATGACTCTGTTTTAAGCCCGGGGGCTGTGCTTTGAAAACTCCCTTAGCACAGTGACGTCCACACCGTAGGTGGTCCGTGCGGAACACCAGGATCACCCTCATATTTCTCGTCACGACTCGTGGTCAAATTTTACTGTGCCAAGGGATGATGGTTACGGACTCCTGGATTTACAAGTGATATGTCTGATGGTCTGATCCTCTTGCCTCTGACTTCTATAAAACCATACCCTTCGAATTAAATCTGGTATCTCATTGAAAGAAGTTGTCAAGTCAATTCCCTCCTGTTCGTCTTCATGTTGCTGGCTAATGGGGTGTCTTCTTCTCCGCGGAAGGTCTTGGCAAATCTTGAGGCTTCTTTCGGCACTTATTCAACTTGTGGATCAGATAACGTCTTTTGAAATCCGGCCTGCATGTGCCGGTGCAGTGAGCTGAAAGATATCTAATTTCTCTATTAAATCGTGCAGAGGAGTTTGTGCGGTGGTATGTCTAATCCTGCATTCTCCTTCCACTTGTGTAGAGTGTCTCCTGATCCAGCTTATTTCTCTTCTAATTTTATTTTAATTTCCGGCTCATTGTCTCAATTCTAATCCCTTGGACTGCAACTGTGCAAGAACTTGGAGCTCGTGAGTGTTCATGCCTGGTCAAGGCGTTGAAAAGGAGGCTGTCTTAACGAATTGGAAAATACCTCGTCAACAAAGTCGAGCGATTAAAGAGTTCATTAGTCGGATCGCGTATCTGTATCATTGGTCTTATAGGCGGCTATATGCGGCAAAATTCCGGCATCGTGTTTGTCGGTGTTTCACCTTCCTTGTCCAGACGATCGTCACTCGTTCCTGCATGCCAAGAGCTTAATGAGCGGAGTACAACGTCTACCATGGCCGAGATCCCGTCACCGATCCCACTTCCGCTTTCATTGAGTTGCAGAAGTGGGCAGCATCCCTGGCAACCGTTGTTCGAGGCTGAAATCAAAGTTTGCGCCGCCCTCCATTCAAATATTTCGCAGCATCATAGGAATTACTTCACCCGTCACCTGCCACCTGCCACCTGTTGTAAGATGTTACCGGAGATGCGGTCATGGATGTGGCTATCACTTGCCCTTTCATTTTTAGTCTCTCCTATAGCTGCGGCTGATCCCACTGTGACTGTCTTAAATGGCACATATTCCGGCCTTTATCTTCCAACTTTCAACCAGGACCTGTTTCTTGGCATGCCATACGCCCAAGACACTGGCGGACAAAATCGGTTCCTTGTCCCACAGGCTCTCAATGAAACCTGGACAGACGTACGTTCAGCGAAGCAATATGGGAATGCATGTCCTGATAATACCCCAGCCGCGGATGCAGTGTATGGTATGAGTGAGAATTGCTTGAGTATCAATGTCATAAGGCCCGCGAGATTGGAGGAGGGCCAGAAGTTGCCAGTCGTGCTCTGGATCCATGGTGGCAGGTTAGTTTTCATTGTCTTTACTCATTGTTCTATAGGCCACTCGCGTCATGTAACATGTCAAGAGGATTAATATTTCATTCTTTAATATTAAAGCTAGTAGAATTTACCGTCTACTTCATTTCCATTCATTTCCCATCTGACCTTTTCTTCTAGCTATCAAGTGGGAACCAGTGCTCTTCCATATTATAACCTCACATATCTTGTGCAAAGATCTGTCGAGATAGGAAAGCCTATAATCGGCGCAAGTATCAATTATCGAAAAGGAGGATGGGGCATGCTTTACAGCATCGAAATCCAGGCATGTAACACAGCACTGCTTTCAACTATGACAAAACTAACTGATATCAAGGGATCCGGTAATACAAATCTATCTCTTCGAGACATGCGGAAAGCGTTGGCGTGGATCTCAGAGAATATCTCAGCATTTGGAGGTGATCCTAATAGCGTGACTATCTGGGGAGAGTCTGCGGGTTCATTCGCTATAGTACGTGCATCCAGTTTAGCTCCAGTCCAACGTCTATATTGGCTAGAGTTTCCCTACTACTTCCCCCGCACATTGGGTCCAGATTTGACACTCCACAGGGCCAACTCCTGATGACATACGGTGGTCAGACCTCGAATCTCTTCCACCGCTCAATCCAAGAATCCGGCAGCGCAACTACAGCCTGGTATAATGGCAGCTCCTGGTACCAACCAATATACGACAAAATCGTCGCCCAAACCAACTGCTCATCCGCCATTGACACGCTGGCCTGCCTCCGCACCATCCCCTACTCCACCATCTACCCCTTTATGGACTCCTCCAAAGTCGCCGGCCCAGGCTTCTACCCCACTGTCGACGGCGACATCATGCCAAACTACCCCACCGAGCTACTCCACTCCGGCCGCTTCGCCCACATCCCGCACCTCTACGGCACAAACTCCGACGAAGGCACCGACAACGCACCCGACGACGACATCATAAACACTGACTCCGACCTCTACGTCTTCCTGCTCAACTCGACCGGCTTCGACTTCCCGCCCTCCACGGTCCGCGAAATCATGCGCTTGTACCCGGACGAGCCAGCCCTCGGCATCCCGCTCAACACGGGCACCGAGCGCTTCGCCGCGCAGGGCTACCAATACAAGCGCATCGCCGCGATCCTGGGCGACGTGTTCTACCACGCGCCGCGGCTCGACGACGCGCGACACTACGCGCTCCACTCACCCACCTACATCTACCGCTTCAACACGCGGCCGTTCGTCAACAACACCAACGCGACGTACACGGACCTGACGGGCAGTCTGGCGCCTGCGTACAAGGGCGTCGAGCATTTCAGCGAGGTGGCGTTTGTGTTTGGGAATCCGCTGTTTGTGGGGCCCTGGCCGGAGTATCGGGAGTTGAGCAGGCAGATGAGTGCGCAGTGGATTAATTTTATTCATGGGGGAGATCCGAATGGGGTGGGAGTGCCGGTTTGGCCGCGGTATAGTGAGGGGTCTCAGGGGCTTAATTTGGTGCTGCAGACGGAGGGGCAGGGGGGGAATTATGTTGAGGAGGATACGTATCGCTTGGCGGGGAGAGAGTATTTGACGAAGTGGGCGAGGAGGAGGCATGTTTGAGGTGAGAGAAGTTGGGTTGGGTGTAAGGAAAGGATGCAAAGGACGTGTGGTAATGAAAGTATGCTGGGGAGGTGACCAGAGGTTCATTCCTAACGAACTTGAACGATTTGGCATATATGAGTTATGATAGCGTGACCCAACAAAGAAATCAAGATATACGTGCCACCAATAACTTAATTAGATGCCATGATATAAATTACATTTTTAGGGGTAATTATCCCAGTAAGCCAGCGCACTGCTCTGCCATGTGCTACGCTCCGATTTCTAGACCTCGACTCTCATATCTTCGATGTCCGGTTCTTCGATTTAGCTGTACACACGTCAGTTTCATCCACACGGCCCCCTAAGAAACAAGGGAAGAGAACGAGGGAAAACTTACACTCCAACAACGCCCTCTTCTCCTGAAACCTCTTCACCGGCGCATCCTCCACGAACCGCTCCGCAAGCGCATCCATCGCATTGACCACTGCAATCATCCTCTGATCCCTCCTCGGCGCATTCTGCAGCCTCTTCATCTCCATCATGCTCTTCCCATCATTAACCTCCAACTGCTCGCGCAAAAACCCCAGCACGGCCTCCTGAAACCCGTCCTTCGGGAAAATCCGATTGACCAGCCCCCACCGCTCGAGCTCCTCGACCGTGACCTTCCGCCCGAACATCAGGAAGTCGTTGGCGCGGTGCACGCCCATGCTCTGCGCGAGCGAGATCGCGGACCCGTTCTCGGGCACCAGCCCCAGCGCGCTGAACGGCGCTTGCAGGTATGCGCCCGAGGCGGCCAGGAAGATGTCGGCGATGCCTTGGAACCAGGCGGCGCCGCCGCCGACGCCGGGGCCGTTGAGGGCGAGGACGACGACTTTGCGGTGGTCGATTAGGGAGCGGAGGAGCTCAGTTGCTGGGGAGGGGTTAGGGTTTATAAGAAGAGAAATCTGAGATGGCTAAGGAATTGGGGATGAGGAAAGGAGGTAATGGGAGAGAGAGAGAGGGGGATCGTAGACTTGGAGATGTAGGCAAGGCGCGCGAGAATATTGAGTTAGGAAACCACCCACTGGTCGAGAACCACGCCAGAAATGCTAGTTTCTTTTCTGCATCGTTCTTATACTCGGCTTTCGCCTTTCCTCCTTCCGCTATTCACTGTATTAGTAGAAGAACCAACTGTGTCTAAACTTCTTCGTCTCTAGGATCCTAAGCACTCACCCCTGACATCTGCGCCTGCGGAGAAAAACCTCCCCTCACCGGTCAGAACTGTAAACACAGTCTCTGGATGCTGGTCTAGCTCTCTTAACGCGGCGATAGTGTCCGGGATCAGGTTGCCGCCAAAAGCGTTGAGAGATTTGGGGCGGTTGAACTGGGAAGATTAGAATGGAATTCACAGACGATGATGCAAGGAAAGTAGCATAGGAGACGGTGTGGATGAAGGATAAGAAAGTACCTTGATAATGCCGATTTTGCCCGTGATCTCGAAGATGATGTCGGTGTACTTATTGGCGGACATTGTGGTTGTATTTTTACAAAATTGAGAGTAAGGTGCTTGATAGTGGGAAGACTTAGAACGCGAAGATTTGAGTAGTATTCTCACAGGTTCACGAGGTAAGCATTTCACTCATAACTCAGCCAGCCTCGAAGAAACGCGGTTGACGTACCAGAATATGTCGGGGATAATAGTAAGCTAACCCCACATCTGAAAATTGCCTCGGTACAACGACCGGTTGGGTATAGCGCCTCAATGACCAGTCTCTTGTCTTGATGACCTAATATGGCTATTGTTGGTTCTCTGGCGCGTGACAGGATACGACTCGTGTACGCTAAGATTGCAGTGCTCAGAAACCGTGAGTCTGGACCGGCTCCAATTGGTTGTAGCGCCGCGCTTCCCCCTGGCTCTGGTTGCATGGTGACCACGCTCAGCTTTCGCCGACCCCCATCGGCGACCATGTTCAACTTTTCCCGGACCACGCTCAGCTGCACCCCGGCCTTAAGGCACCCTACATCGAGAGGTATACCCACGGTAGCTTCCCATTTGAGGACCCCTAGGGTTTCCTTCCCCAGCTAGCAGTATCTTCACCTCTCTCCATTTACCTACCGCAATGCTCCGCGACACCACCTCCCCACTCCCCTCCTACTTCCCCACCGCCACCATCCCCGCCTCTCCTCCACCCTCCCCCCCACCAACAAACCACCTTTCCGACATCTACGACTCCGCGCCCCTCTCTCCCACCCTCGATCCCGCCAACCCGCCCCGCACCCACGAAGCCCTGACCGACCTGCCCGCCCTCCGCCGCACCCACACCACCGCGGGCTACCGCGACGGCATCGCCGCCAGCAAGGCCGAGTTCGTGCAGGCCGGCTTCGACGAGGGGTTCTCGCTGGGTGCGGTGCTGGGGCTGCGCGTCGGGTATATTCTGGGGGTGCTGGAGGGGCTGGTGCGCGCGGTGCAGCGGGTGCAGAAGAAGGGCGCGGATGAGGATGGAGGCAGGCAGGGGTGGGTGGAAGAGGTGCATGAGTTGAGGGGGGAGGCGGGGCGGGAGTTGGGGATGCAGAGGGTGATGGGGGAGGAGTTTTTTGATGGGGGGGGCGTGTGGCGGTGGGATGTGCCTAGGGCCGAGGGGAAGAAGGAGGATGTCACGTTTAGAGAGGTTGCGGAGGCGCATCCGCTTGTTGCAAAGTGGATGGAGGTTGTGAGGGAGGCGGCGGAGAGGCGGGGGGTTAATTTGGAGGTGCTAGAGAGGGGGGAGATTTCTGAAGAGTCAGGATTGAGTCGTGAGGGATGACAACCGCAAAGTCCAAAGCGAACGATTCTCTACTTCATCCGCCAGGATCATATGCCCCGCCACGAGATGCGAAGAGCGTAGACTACAGCATATTTGGGATATTCTCCAAGATTTACTTGGGGATCTTGGGTCGAAAGCTATGCCAACAGCTCCCTCGAAATCGGGTTAATAAACGCAATCCCCTCCTTCCTCCACATATCGGCTTCGACAAAACCACAATTGCTAGCCGTAATGATGGGTGTGTGTATCTTGAAAGTTGCACACGATGCCGGAGATATTGCGTTGCGGTCAGCAGTTGAACCGGTGTAGAGAGGCCACCTCCATAGATCCAAACGAGGACCGGAAGTTTAGTATTAGTGTGGCCACTTGGGCGGGAGACTAGACATAAGTATAAGTATACTATTAGAAAACATTGCACCAGAGGATCAGCGAGCAGACCATTGAGTGCCGGACAATCCTCAGACAGATTGAATGCAGTATTGTATTGGTAACAGCTGTATTCATACTGTGTAGCATCTTTAACCCCCGAGAAAGAGTTGTTCAAAGACTGTGGCCACTTGAATCGCAGTGGCCCTACAGGGGGCTAGGCAAATGGGATTCCCTATTGAGCACCTTTGCTATAGGAGCAGATGAATTGGTGGCAGCATAAACGAGAGATAATAAATTCACCGTATATAGTGCGTAGGAGAATAGACCACGCATTTTGAGCAGAAAAGGTCACTGAGCAGAAGATGCAGCTCGAGTCCCTTTTACATTTTCCTCCTCCATAGCTTCGGGATGGACAAGTCTAAATGCCGTTGTACCTGTCTCCTAGCCTACGGGCAAATGTACGAATTGACCAAGCAGATTGAAGGAAAATTACTGCGCCGGAAGATCTCGCCCTAAAATTCGAAGCTGCGGAGAAAAGAGTTGTAAGCGGAAAGGAGACCGACAGGGAGCCGAAAGGAGATCGACAGGGAGCCGAAAGGCCAAGATTTTGTGAGATCAGTGGCGTCATCTAACTCTTACATATCCAAAATTAACTTCAACTTTCTTTTCAGGCTTACACCACGCGGCGGGAGACGACTTTCTCCCAACACCACCTCCACCACGAATAGTAACTATGCTACTTGGCCTGCCAGTGCTGCGCAGAGCCCTTCTTAGCCATGGCCGTCTCCTCCTGCTAAAACCTCCCTCCACTTCTCCTATATCCCCCCTCCAACGGCTCGCCCGCTCTCCTCCGCAACTCGTCCGCCACCTACAATCGCAGCAATTCTCCCCCTTCACGCCCCCAAACCCCGCCGACCTCCCCAAACCTCGCATACGCAAAGTCAAACCTCCATTCCGGCGGCGGAAATGGGTTCGTCGCCTCTTTATCCTCTCAGCCATCGTTGGCACTGTATACGTCATTGACGTCCAATTCAACGCCTCCTCCCTGACCCGCTCCTTCCGCACGTTCAAAACTGGGCTCCTAGTCAGCGTAGACTACAAGATCAACTTTCGGGCCCATCCACCGCTTGCACCGTCCATCGAGGCACTGCACGCGCGCAACGCTGAGCGGGTCTTCGAGCTGCTACGGTCAAATGGCGGACTATACTTGAAAATCGGCCAGGCGATCGCCATGCAGAGTGCAATCCTGCCGCCGGAATTCCAGAAGATGTTCAGCAAGATGTTCGACGATGCGCCGCAGAACGAATGGCACGAGGTCGAGAAGGTGATCCGGGAGGACTTTGGCAAGAGCGCGGAAGAGATATTTGGGGTCAGTTTTGCAGGCGAGGAGGGGAAGGGAGTCATGGAGAGGACGGCACGAGCGTCGGCAAGCGTGGCGCAGGTACATTGGGCGCGGTTGGCCGATGGGAGGGAGGTTGCAGTCAAGATCCAGAAGCGGGAGATTGCGAAGCAAGTCGGATGGGATTTGTGGGCTTTTAGGGTCGTCGCGAGAGTATATACGTGGTGGTTTGACATCCCGATGTACAGCCTTGTACCTTATATTTCGGAACGACTGATGCTGGAGACCGATTTCGTGAACGAGGCCGACAACGCTGAAGCGATGAGGAATCTGGTACATGGCGAGAAGCGGCTAAGAGGAAGAGTTTATATTCCGCAAGTCTACCGCGAGTTGAGCTCTAAGCGAGTCATGACCGCCGAATGGATTGAAGGGATCCGTCTCTGGGACAAAGAAGGCATCACCAACAGCTGGCAAGGTGGTTGGGGTCAGGGCAGTCCGGGATGTGGCGGAAAACCGCTCCCTCCAACCTCCAGCGCCGCTGTCGCCGCAAATTCAAACTCCGACAACCAATCCACTAACCCAGCCGCCCACGAGACGCTCAAGCTGGACCGTTCCCACTGGCGCGGCCCCAACGGCAAAGGCGGGCTCGGACTCTCCCTCAAATCCGTCATGACCACCATGGTCGACCTCTTCAGCGCGCAGATGTTCCTCTGGGGCCTCGTGCACTGCGACCCGCACCCGGGCAACATCTTCGTGCGGCGCCTGCTGTCCGGCCAGCCCGAAATCGTGCTCATCGACCACGGGCTCTACATCCACATGAACCCAGCGTTCCGGCACCAGTACGCGCTATTCTGGAAATCGCTGTTAGCCTTCGACAACGCGACCATCACCGACATCGTGCGCTCGTGGGGCATCAACAACCCGGACATCTTCGCGTCCGCCACGCTCATGCGGCCCTACACCGGCGGCGACAACTCGACACTGGAGGAGCTGCGCAGGGGCGGCAGGGGGAAGGATGAGCAAGAGCGCGCGTTCGAGATGCAGGTTCGTGCGCATGAGGGCGTCAAGCAGATCCTCGGCGATGAGACGAAGTGGCCGCGCGAGCTGATTTTTATTGGCCGCAATCTGCGTATTGTGCAGGGGAATAATCAGTTTTTGGGCTCGCCGGTCAATCGGATCAAGATTACGGGATTGTGGGCTAGTCGCGCGCTTGCGGAGAGTAGGGATCTGGCGTGGGGGGAAAGGTGGAGAAATTGGGTTAAGCATCTGAGGTTTAGGCTTGTGTTGCTGGGGAGCGATGTGCTGTTTCTGTGGTCGAGGGTCAGGCAGGTGCTGGGTGTGGGGAGGGGCATGGAGGAGGATATTGAGGAGCGCATGAGGGTCATGGCGAAGGAGTTTGGAGTTGAGCTTAATCATGGGGTTTTTGAAGGATGATTGAGCTGGAAGGCGAGCCTAGGAGTCAACGGGTCTTGGAGACACTCGGAGTGGAGGCGGGATATCTCATCTCTGGTATGATTCCACTCATAAATCTAGGATGGTTGGGCGGGGATAGACACAGCGATGGCGTTCGGACCTACACGCGAGCCGTACGCGTATAGATGGTGGCATATTATATGTATGATAGCGCTTTCGGCATGCTAGAAATAGATCCGAATCATCTCAATGAGTATCTGAGATTTGTGATTTTTTCTTTCCAGCCCCTGGTGCATTAACTACTATCAGTTACAGCCTCCTTCAACACGGCTCACGTGACCAGATCCTTAACCACGGCTTACGTGGTCCTCAAATTCCATTTTAGTGAAGAGATCAAAAGGGTTATACTCGTCGCCCTGTTCTTCTGGAACAAACATCGCCCCCTTGTCCGGTTCTGTGACGAACTTCTCACCTTTATTGGTATCAACATTCTTGCCATTACCAACAGTGAAGTCTGCGGCCGCACCCCAAGCAGATGGCTGCTCTCCTTCTGGTTGGTCCCAGGCACCATTGGCTTCAGTGCTGGTCCAGCCTCCACCATCCGTGGCTGCAGCCCAACTCCCGGAATCTCCTCCTTCGACGGGCTCTGGGGGTGCCTCGTACTCGGCCCACCATTGCTTCCCGGGGTACGCGTTGGCCTCTACTGGTATCAAGAACCCGTCGGAGAGTGCACATGCAAAAATTCCGGTATAGAGGTTACCAAGATTGATGACCGTTTTCCCACTACGGATCAGTTGGAGGAGTTCTTGTGGTTGAGTTGATGCTCCCATCCCATCCCCAATGATTATCATACCATCTCTAGCACGCGATATTGCGACGTTGAGACGGCGGCCATCTTCGACAAATCGACGTTTCACACCCGCAGGGCGACGAGATCAACAATTACAATGCTGGAAGGAAAGATATATTAATATAAAAACGATTAATGGTAAGCCGTAACTTCTTACCTGCGTTCATCTCCTTGGAAGCTATCGATAGTGACCGCGTCGACGAATTGAAGCTGTCCGACCCAGGCTCCTTCCGCTTTGAGGATCTTGGACATATGAGTAAATGCATTGATGAATGCCCGGCGCTCAGCTTGATAGGGCGTGACGATGCAAATATCGGTAGCAGGGAAGTTAGCGGCGAACAGATTTTCCAGGCAACCGAGTGCGACATCAATGAACGCTGGGTTATAAGTCGACGTCCCACTCTTTCTATCGACACTGCCCTGGACATCCATCACAACGTAGGAGCAGTTGTCTAAGCCATGCTTTTCTTTCATAAGGGTCTGAAATTTCATGGCATTCTGCCTGGAGTTCACCTCTGTGCCTGGGGCATCCTGGATACGATTGTCGTATAGCTTTCCCCAGATCTGTCGAATCCCAGGGACAGCGCGACGCTGATGTGTGAGCATGATGGATGGCCATTGTAGTCTTTCAACTAATCTGACCAGAGGGGATGTCTTGAGCTGCTCCGAGAATTCATTCTGCGGAGCTTCTGGTGCCGTTGGTTGACCTGTCTTCACCACGTCATCCTCGTGCTTGGTCTCGAAGTTGTCTATGGTTAGCTGGTTGTGAGACACCAATGACGTGGCAGAAGAGATGACTGTGGGCGGGTTCTGCTTCGGGTCGCCACAGAGCACGAAGGCTTCGGCTTCTGGAAAATTTGCAATTGCCATAATAAGGTCAGGTTCGGTACAAACTCCAGCTTCATCAACAAGGACCGTAGTCGGGCGAAATCCCTTAATAGAACCGAGGTCATCGCAGTTTCCAAGCGTGGTAATGATGACCGAACAGCTCAAAGGAATGTCAGATGCCATCTGTTTAATGGCATCCTGGAATTGCTTTGATCTTGCATTTCCCTCTTCGTCGTTGGGAAACCCAGTCTGGAACTCGCTGAATAAATGGCTAAGCTCAATATCTTTGCCACTGTGAAGACGGTCTGTCATCATTCTTGACAATATGTACGGCGCAACCTCCCTCGTGATTCTCCTGTCTTTAGCATAGCTATCGTCTTCGGATCTCATTTGATCGATGAGAAATTCGAGTGCCAAGTCATCATAGATCATGTCGCCATGGTCTTCGTCGAGGGAGGGTGCGGCCGCTGCAGGGGTATTCTTAGCAGTAGCGGGCTTGTGCTTGCTAAGCATGGTTTTGAACCTCTGCATAGATTTATCATTAGCTTCAACGGATAACAGCCAACCTAAACGTGAAGAAGGGGAGCTAGATTTAATGAAGATGTATGTGCTGGTTAGCACATACCTTCAATGCCAGAGACAATGCCTCATAGCGGCAGAATAGAAAGTTGGCATGATGCTCGTAGAAGATACGCTTGATCATGTTTGTCGCAACGTTGCAAGCGTGATTTGTGACTGTGGCAACCACTGTGACTTTCCCAGCAAATGCGTTTGCAAGGGCCATGTGAGCTAACGTATGCGTTTTGCCAGTGCCTGGTGGACCGATGAGCACCTGCAAGCGGTTGTTTACCTTCGAGGCGTCCTCAAAGACAAGACGTTGGTCGGGACGGAGACTTCCAATAGCGCCGATGGCCTTCTGGGGGAGGTCCTGGTACGGATTGGTCTCCCGAGAAGTACTCATGTCGTTACCAAGGAGGACTTTGGTGATGTCTGTAAACTTCTTTTGGAGTTTTTGAAACCGTGCTAGAGCCTTGAAAAGCTTCCTGGATGGTCTGTCCGAGTCGATAGGGTCTAGGAAGCATGTCAATCCAGAGGACTCTTCGAGATTTCTTGGGTCGCTGATTGCAGGCTTGAAGAAATTCGGAACGTGTGTTCTTTTGTCAAGATTTATAGCCAAGCAGAGATCAAAGAACCTTGCGAAGTAGGGAAGCCCAAGCACTACTCCCTGCATTGATATGTCGGCGTGGATAGCCGTGTCATCTGCAAGTGCATCTGTTTCAGGTTGTACTATGTTACCATTCGCCTCAACTTCATAGGGCCATGCGCGTCCAGCGCTAAGAGCCTTGCCTTTGCCTTTGCTTTTACCTTTGCCAGTGAACTTTTTCGATATCTTGACCTGGGCAAGTTCTTCATTGATCCCGGTTGTTTCAGGATCTTCGTCGAATTCGAAGTCTTGGATTTCATCAGCGAGATTCACACGATCCCCAGGGCCTAGGAGGTGGCGGACTGGATCCTCAGCAGAATCAAGCTTCACGAACGCGAAATACCGACGGAATAAGCCGTCCTCTCGCTTTCTAGTCTTTTGATCTGCCACTAGAACGATTGTGCACGGCTGCTTTTTCATTTGCACAACAATTTCCCGCCTAGCATCCCACTCGCGTTGTACGGCAGTTGCCATTGTTAGAAGGTACTCGTCGAGGGTTCTAAATGCATCCTTTACTTTCACTCGGAAAATAGGACCAGTCTCAAGAAGAGCCTCACGCATGATACGCAGGTTAAATTGAATTCTGTGATAGAGGTTAGCGCTATCGGGTCATGTACAAGTACTGTACTAGTAATGTCCAGGTACGTTATGAAAGCGAGGTAACAGGGAGGTAACAGTAAAGAAAAATAAGACTGCAAGAAGGGACTAGACTTGCACTGGCTCTTCCTTGTTCTTGTTGACTTGGTATCTAGCCCGCAGGAAGGTTCCGCGTACGCTGTGGTTCCAGAATGCGCGAACGAGTCGGTCCCTTTCATAGAGGATGGAAGAGATTTTCTTCATGACAATGAAGATTGACTTAGCCTTGGACAGTGAGATGAGTTTCTGTTGGACCTCGACACCCACCCCGTGCAGTTTCGCTTGGTGATGAAGCGCGACGATGTGGGGTGGCTTCCTCAGCACCATGCGGCAGGCCATGAGGTACCCTTTCTCAAAGGCTGTGCTTGACTTGGCGTTCTGCTCGAGAGGTAGTGGGAGTGGAAATTCGTCTGGACCGAACATCAAGCCGTCCTTTCGCATGTTCAAGGCAATGTCGTCCGGGTTATAGAACTATATCTATTAGCCGTAGCAACCAGATAGCACGTTGGAGGGACTTACGAAATATATCCGATGCTTTTGATTCTGCACAAGTCCGTACTGATCGACTTCACAATCGACTGTGGCACGAACACGAAGGTAGGATTCGTACTCGGAATTTACTGAGACTTGAAACTGTAGTGGAGTCGAGGCTGAGAACCCGTCAACGTAGAGCATTTTTCTACTGTCGACATCCTGCCACATTATGAAGCATGGACCTTTGCCCTCTGCAAATATGGACTGAAAAGGGAATATTGGTCAGTAAATGTCACATCTAAACACTTGACAGGTCTTACCTCTCTGGTTTGCGCGTCATTGTGTGCTTGCTTAGCAATGTCGGGGTACGCATCGCTCTCATTGTCTACTGACGCTTGTGGCTGGTCGGTGTATTCGTTATCTTGATGCTCGGTTGGCTCTAGAGTGTTGGACTCAGTGGCATTATCACCAGTATGTTTGGGTTGCCTGACGTTTCTGCCATCTTGATGATCGGTCGGCTCTGGGATGTTGGACCTAGTGGCATTGCCTGTAGGCGCTAGCTGGGCATTCTTGCCATCACCTAAGTCCGTGTAGGTGACTTGGTAACCGAATCCGAGCATTTTGTAACAAATTTCGATGAGGTGTTAGTAATGGGTTGTGAGAGATATTGAGAGTTTCGTGAGTGAAACTATGAAGCTGGAGGATAGAGAAGGTAGACAAACGGAGCAAGCAAATACGCAGACCCGAAAAAAAGAAGAGAGGAAGAGGAGCAGCTTTGGAAAGTGAAGAAATAAGTCTCGCCAGATCAGGCGGCAGAAATACCATATAGGGCCCAATAGAATTATCAACGATGACGCCATCTCGTTTGTATGCTCAAATTTCAATTCACTCTATTTATTCTCATTCTTGCGGCTTGAGCCGCGGTGACGAACCGTTAAAACGGGACATGTCTCCCTATATACTAGTAAGAGTGCGACTTTGCCATATTGGGTTACATGTGAGTACTTAGATGCATTTATATGGCTCACCGCGTGCCTATTTAGCTTGTACACTCAGGAAAGTACAATATATAATAATAATACGTCCGATTTTAGAATTGTCTGCGGAGTCGGGACTAGTTAATTCGCTTGGGCGGGAGCTAGTCTCGGGCATCAGACCTGGCCCGAGCGTAGCTGGGCCCCTTTTACTGAACGTTATCTGGAGGACACCCCGACTGTTTTGTCTACATAGCGCGCTCAGGGAAACTCGCAACGACAAAGAAGCATATTCTATTGCATTACTCTTCGTATTCCCGGCCACCGGATCCTCTCATGTCCGACCCCTTTGACCCGACTGGATTATATACGATGGAGCATAAAGCTTGTCCCATGTTTAAGTCCCACCTATAACAGTTAACAAATTTCTTATTTATTAACCATTCCTTTATACCTCTAGTCCAGTTAATAATAAATGCGCTCTTATGCTGTTAACTTTAATAACTTCTGGGAGTAAATAGTCCTCTAATAACCAGGTGTCTCTAAATTACACCTTTATCTATGCGCGTGTAATATCCTGGATCAGCTTAGCTGGGTTAATCCAGAAGAATATATCTATAGAACTGAAACTGAAAATGCTGCCTTAAATAAGACTTATGGTTGTGGGAGGACTGTTGGCAATATATATTATATTATAGGCAAGCGCACGGTAGACTCTAAGGTAGAATATTTCACCTTACCTTTCTTCTAACTCCCACACTCTTAATTTATTTAGTCGCGCATTTAATATCACCTACCCCTATCTGTTCCTTGCTTTCTCTTCCTCCGCTGCCATATAGGCTGCCTCTGCCACATATTTTAGTACTTCTCCTGCTACCCTGCAAGCTATTTCTGCCATACATGCTGCTCTTTCTGTTGCGAAAAATGCTATATCTTCTACTATACGCCCTAACTCTTCTGCTGCCGCACACTGTCCATTTTCTGGAATCAACTTAACTAGCTCCCTATTAAATTAGTAGTATCTTAAGGGACATATTGGGTTTTCTAAATTCCGGGCCTATAGGTTAAGACAGTTCCTATGGTACAAATGGTCGCATAGGATAATTTTGCTGATGCGCTCCCCAATTCTAACAGCTTGTTGACATATTACGCATACAAAAGTCTTGTGGTCACTCTGGAAGTTATAGTGTTGGACTAAGGACATAGCTATGGCCATGGCTATATACTAAGTAGATTTTCTAGTGAAAGGAGTCAGCTAAAGGCTCACATGCAGCAGATTAAAGTTAGATACCTAGCTTGGATTTGCGCGTTTCAGGGAGGAGTTAACTGGAGCAAGTAAATACGCAAGCCCGAGAGAAAGACGGCTGGTCAACTTCAACACCTAGGGTAGAGAGCTTGATTGCCAAGACCTCCTCACTTAGTAACTGCTGCTGCTGTGGCATGACTTCACTTAAATCTCCTATTCTTCTACTCTCCTTAGGCTTGCGTATTTGCTTGCTCTAGTCATCTTCTTCTCTTTTATCTTATAAGTACTCCACATATTTATACACTTCTTGCTTTAAAAGAAATGCCTTTAGTCAAAACTACTAAGCTATAGCAGGTAGGTTTATTATTTGATAGAAACCTTATAGTCACTTATGCCTATAACAGTTAGTAGTTAATCTAAAAGATTATAGGGATAAAGCACTTTAGAAGAAGGAGCTTTAGAAAATTATAACTAAGATAAAGTCTCTTGGTAGTAAAGTTATTTTTCACTGTCCTAAAGGTCGAGCTATTAAATAAGCAGCCTTTTATATCCTAATATATAGTCTCTGTCGAGGCTGGTACTCGACGAGGTGCAGCGGAGGTATAAGGGAATCAGATGCGTATATCAAGATACATGGATAAGAAGTTGTTGTATTGTTAATACTATTCTACAGGTGGATTCTGGTGGATTTTATACTCGCTTAGCTTATGTAACCAGTACACGTGACTACCCTATGACTAGTCAGTTATAGACAACGACTAATACACCCCTTTATATTTGACTGACTTAATACTCTAAATAGGCTTAATTAATCTTAATAACCTTTAACCTTAGCTGCTCTATGAACTTCGCATAACTTGCAGCCGAAAGAGGTTTAGTTAGACCATTAGCTACTATCTCCAAACTAGCAATATACTATAGATTAACTGTTCCCTTTGCAACATGCTCTTAAATAAAGTGGTATTTAATATTAATATGCTTTATCCGTTAATAAAACTTGGGGTTCTTAGCCAAGCTTAAGGAGCCCTGATTGTTACTATATAGGTATACTGACTTGATATCCGCACCTAAGTACATTATCTAGCCTATAATCTGCTTTAGCCAAAGTGCTTCAGACACAGCTTTAGCTAGAGCGTAATACTCTACCTTAGTAGTAGACTGCGCTACTATCTACTATCTCTTTAATGAGCATAATACAACTCTACTGGCGAAGAAGTATATATTCCCTAAAACGGACTTCCGCGTTAACTTATTACCTGCAAAATCCGCATCGCAATATCCATAAAGAAGTGTCTTTGGATTACCTACGCACCCCTAGTATTTAATTCCTAGGAGCTTCGTGCCTTGTAGGTATTAAAGTATCCAGTCTGTAGCTTTTACATACTGCGGAAAGGGGTTTGATAAGAATTATAATAGTATAGAGACTTTGTATGCGATATCCAGTCTAGTTTGGATTGCTAGATATATTAGGGAGCCGATCTTCAATCTATAAAGCTTAGTATCTTTAACCATTGCTTGCCTATTAAAGGGTACCATAAATTTAGTAGCTCTAGCTACTATTAGCGTATTAACTAGATAATAATTCTCCATGCTATATTATTTAAGGATCTTGCTAATATATACATCCTAGTATAGGGTAATCATCCCTTCCTTCCTGTTTTAAGTTATTCTTACCCCTATAAAGTATTCTATAGGGCCTAAGTCCTCCATCTTAAATCTTCTTATTAGACTCTTCTTTAGAGCCTTAATCTTAGCCTTATCTTTGCTGATAATTAATATATTGTTAATATATGTAATAATCAGAATTCCTATTAACTTGTTAATATATACGTATTAGTTGCTAGTGCATACTTTAAACCCTAATTACTAAAGCGTAGAGGCTAATTCCTTCTGCTATAGTTAAGGTGCCTATTTTAGACTATATAGCGCTTTTAGGAGCTTGCATGCCTATTTAGGTGCATCCTTTAAGATCTTCTTATTAATTTCCTAGTTAGGTGGTACTTCTATATAGATATCCGTGTTAGCGGTTAAGTTTAGAAAGGCTCTGACTATATCCATCTACTTAATTTCTAAGTTAAATAAAGCTATAAGGGCAACTGCTAGCTTCTATGTAACACTCTTATATACTCCCGCAAATGTTTGGTTAAAGTTCTTTCTATACTGCTACCTAAACCCTTTAATAACCCATCTCGCCTTTTACTTTAGGATCTTGCCATCTTTATCCCTCTTTGTCTTTAGGATGAGCTTTCCTAGCAGTACCTTAATACCCTTTGGCAGCTCTAATTGTCTTAAAAGCTTCTAGGTTCCTTTATAAACTAGGCCTTAATACTCCTTCTTAATTGCCTTCTTCTATTTTAGCTAATTAGGTCTCGTCTTTACCTCCTTAATTATCTTAGGATTATTGTAGATTAACGACACTAGGCTAGCTGCATATGCAATATAGAATGCTATATTTAATTTAGAGTTAAAGCTTAATTTTAGCTTTAATTATTAAGCGGCTTATTAAGTCTCTCTACTAAGCTCTAGGTTTGGGATATAAACCTTATTCTTTAAACCTCTAGGTTAACCCCTTAACTTAAGTACTGTTTTAGTTTTAACTCTCTCCTAAGTAGTCTTTAGCATTAATTTAGTATCATATTTTAATTTGGGTTTAATATTAGAGTTGATATTTAGTTACTCCAAATCCTTATTAATTTAAAGCTCTGGCATAATGGCCTTTTTAAGTGCTAATTAGGGTTAATGCTTAATGTTTTTAGGTATATTAAGAACTCTTTAATAAATTAGGTTACTATCTTATTAATCCTAATTCTTAGTGCTCTTACCCCTATTTCTAGTAGGTACTGGAATATTAGTATTGTCTTTTAATAGGGGCTTTATAATTAAGCCTCCTTTATTAAATTTAATATTTAAGGATTGTATAATTCTATTTTTGGCGGGTCCTTTTTTTAAAGGTATATATACCTTAAAGATATAGCTTCCTTTATAGCCTATTGTCACGGAGCGAGCACAAGCGGTGATAATATATAGCGAAGTAGATATTATTAAGCTATATATATGGACTGCGTGATAAAGTTAAGACGTTGTGTAAGGAAAAGGAAGTAGGAAATAGGGGAAAAAGGGTATATAACGTTTGCTTAGTTGCTAGGTTAACGGGTACTATGCTACACATAGGTAGGGTAGAGCTTAGGTGGCGGTTCTAGTAGAACTTAGTAAAACTTGGCAGTTAGAGGTTCTTAAAGTTGCTAGTTAGCAACTCCGATAGTAAAGACGGCAGATTGTAGTAGAATACGGTAGATTGCTATTAGATTGCCGTCTCATAGTTAGTCTCCGGTTATTTAATTAGTAAAAACAGGTGGACGTATATAAGGTGTTACGGGGGTGTCCTATAATAGTACCCCCCCTTTAAACTTGAGCATCTGCGAGATGGGGCTGTGGTAGTTCTGGGTGGAGTTTATAAAAGTCTTCTACGGCTTATGTAAGTCCTAGAGTCGGCAGGTTCCTATAAGGGTTTAATAAAACCTCTCTATTTTATAAGGTATATATATTTGCGTTTCCGTTTATTAAACTTAATATTATTAACTCTTTTAATAAGGTACTTATCCTTACCATCCACTTTAACTGGTGGGGGAGGGTCTTGGATCTGTCTAGGCAGGGCGTCTAATATAGGGGCGGTAGGGTAAAGGACTAACGTATAGAATATAGGGTGGATTTTAACTATATTAGGGAGCTTTAGTTAGTAGGCATAAGGAGAGACAACTTTTTTAACCTTATAAAGGCCAGCGTTCTTCTAATTAAGTTTCTTAGTAGGTTGTTTTATGTTAAGATTTCTTGTATTTAGCCAGACAAAGTTACTAATTTGGTAGGCTGGTGCTAGGGTTTAGTTCTTATTTACTATAGCTTTATAGACAGATTAGGCCCATATTATTTTGTTAGTAAGGAACTCTTATAGTTCTTCTATCTTTTTTATGAATTTGTTTACTTCTACAACTTATAAGGCCTAATAAGCCAGGCAAGGAATATTACTAAAGGGTTTAAAACCTATTTGTGGATACTAGCCGTAGTTAGCCAGGAATGGGGAGACCTTTGTGGTTTCTAAGATAGAGTTATTTATAGTAAACTTAGTGAATATAAGCTAGTCTATCCAGTCGTCCTATAGATACGACGTGTATATCCAAATATATTATTCTATTATAGCATTTACACGTTCTGTTTAACCATCCGTTTCTAGGTAGTATGCTATAGATAATAGTGCTTTAATGCGGAGTTAGGTAGTTAGTTCTTTTTAGAATATAGAGATAAACTAGCTGCCTTTATTAGAGATAATTGTTTTAGGGAGTCTGTAGAGTTTCTATACGTAATTTAGGAACAGTTGGGCAATGGTAGGTGTTAATATATTAGGACAGGCGATTAAGTGTCTCATTTTAGATAGTCGGTCTATAACTACTATAATATTTATATAGCCTTTACTTACGGGGAGTTCAACGACGAAGTTAATTAAGATGTCCTTCTATCTTTAGTCCAGAACAGGTAGTGGCTTTAGAAAGCCGTTGTATGTCTTATGCGAAGCCTTAGCTCATCGGCAGATATGGCAGCTGGAGATGTACCTTTGTATTATATTATATATATTTGGCTAGTAGTACTCCTATTAAAGTAGTTCCAGGGTTTTTTTATGGCCTGGGTGGCCGGCTACTGGTAGGTTATAGACGTGTTTAAGAAGCTTAAGCTTAAGTTTGTTGTGGTTAGGTATAACTAGGCGGTTCTAGTAGTACAAACGGTCTCCATAAGCTTTATATTTACTTAAAGAGATCTTTTTGGAGCATCTAACGCCATTTTAAATTAGCTTAAGTGTCTCTTAAATAAACTCATTGTTTAGGTATTTGTTGATTATAATCTGTTTAACTAATTAATTAGTTATTTTAAGGACGTATACCGTAAGGTCTTTAGCTAGGGGATTAAATAATTTAGGGCGAAGTAGGGTTTAATTATAGTAGGTACGCGCTTTTTCCTATGCTGGTATATCTTATAAACATTAGGTTAGGGTATTAGGGTTTTAACCTTAAACGCCTAGGCGGTACGTAATTAAGAATTAGAAATAAGACAGATATTCTAACTAGTGGGCTTAATAATAACTTAGCTGTTTTATGGTTATAAAGTACTGTAGATTCTTATAGTTGCTAAGGACCTTAATTAGAAATCTGGCGCCTTCTAGTTTAGGTCGCTATTGTTTAAAATATCTAATAATAGCTAATAATTCCTTATTGTAGATCTCGTAGTTATATTTGGCTGGACTTAGTCGTTTTAAGAAGTATACTATAGGGTGCAGTACTCCTTCCTTATTATACTAAGACAAAATGCCTCTAGTAATATAGTTAGATGAGTTGGCTTCTATAACACTTTTTTAGTTTAGGTTAAAGTGTTAAAGTATAGGTGCGGTGGTAAATATAACTTTTAGATAGGTAAAGGCCTTCTTATATTTCTTATTAAAGATAAAGGTTTTATCTTTTTGGGTTAGAGCTATAAGGGGTAAGACTAGGGCGGAGAAGTTATTAATAAACCGTTAGTAGAAGTTAGCAAATCCTATAAAGGCTCTTACGTCCTTAACGTTCTTGGGTTCTTGCCAGTTTACAATTACTTTAATTTTCTTTAGGTCCATTTATATGCCGTCTATAGAAATAATAAGTCCAAGGTATAGGACTTCTGTTTTATAGAATTCGCACTTATCTATATCTAATTATAGGCTAGTTCCATGTAAGGCTTCTAAAATAAGGTTAACGTGTTTCTTATATTTAGTTAGGTTATTGCTATATACTAGGATATCGTTAATATAAGCAGTATAAAAAATATCTAGGTAAGGTTATAGGGTATTATTTATAAAATATTAGAACGAACTTAGGGTATTTATAAGGCTGAATAGCGTTACTAAATATTTAAATAGTCCATACCTAGTACGGAATGCAGTAAGCCATTTATCTCCTTTTGCAATATGGAGACGGTTAAATATATAGATAAGGTTAAGTTTTGTATAGTAGCGAGCCTTACTTAATTGGTTTAGTGTCTTTTAAATTAACAGGAGCGGGTACTAATTCTTAATAGTAATAGCGTTAAGAGCTTAGTAGTCTATATAGAAGCGTAGACCGCCGCTAGGTTTCTTAACAAAGATTATAGGTACAGCTATAGGCGAAGAGCTTGCTCTAATAAATCCTTTACTTAGGTGTTCGTCTAAGTACTTCTATAGTACTTAGAGTTTGTTTTAGGACATTTTATATAGGGGTCTAAATCCTGGCTATTTTCCTTCTTCGAGTATGATCTTGTGGTTATATAGTTAATGCTCTACTAACTTATTAGCTTTCTTTTGTGAAAATACTTCTAGATACTTATAATAGCATACTAGTACTTTTATAGCAGGGTTAGTATGCTTCTTTAGTGCTAGGGCCTTTTTAATATCGGCCATTATAACAGCAAAGATCGTGTATTTAGGTTTCCTAGCAAGTTATACTAATAGGGTAGCTCTAATTATATAGATATCCGTAAAAAGGGGGGTAAGTTGCTAGCTAGTAACTTCCTTTTAATTATCTACTATTTCTTATTTAATTTTAGGTTTAGTGTTAGGTACGGAGTTAGTATTAGATTTAGGTTTAAGTTCTTTAAGTATCCTTTTTATAGTAGAATACTAGTTCTTCTAATACTTTTGTATATTAAGCTTAAGTTTAGGCTTCTGCTTGGTTTGGGGTAGTATAGTAGTCAGGGTTAATTCGTGTAGTTTAGTATAATTTTTGGGTTCTTGGTGAAATCGGGTAGACTTTTTAGGTATAGGGTGGATATTAGTGGAAAATTTAAACTAATAGATTCTAGTGGATTTTTTAGATTTTAGTTTAGGGTCTAAGTAATAAGTTATAAGGCACTTCTACTTATAATAGGAGGCGGTAAATAGAAGCTTAAGGTTGTCCTAATTAATAGTTACCTTATATAGCTTTATTTAAGGTTGTTTAAGTATTATTAAGTAACCTAGGGTGGTAATAAAAAGCCTAATTAGTTCTTTATAGTTTAGGTATTAGAGTCTTAAGAATACTATATAGGTAATACAGCCTAAAATAGTGCGTTTGCTATTAAATCCAAATACGTTAATATGCCGGTTAAGGGGGGTTAGGGTAAAACTATTATCTTATGCAAAGATCTTATTAATAAATCCTATACTACTAGCTCCTGTGTTAATTAGGACTTAAGTATTAGCCTATTAATTATTCTGCTAAAGACAATAGTTAATAGTTATACTGCAATCTTAAGAGTTAGAATTTATAACATCTAGAGCATTTAACGAGATCCTAAGGTAGCGCTATTCTAGAGAGCGACTTAGCTCCAGGACCTTCCTTTTAGAGGCAACTAGGGTGGGGTTCCTATAGAATATTAGCTATAACTTTATCCTTATAAGTGGTGCTTACTAAATACGGGGCTGGAGCTATATAAAGATTAGGGACGGTAACTAGAGGATTAGTATAGTAAACAGTTGCTAGTATTAGCCGTTTATAAATTATATTGGGGTATAGGGACAGAGTAGTATCTTAAAATATAAGCCTTGCTTCCGCATTTAAAGTAAAGGCCTAGCTTAATACATTATTCTTATTTAGGGGACCCTAGTAGGGCATACTCTAGGGTTCTAAAGTCAATGTCTATAGCATTAGGGTGCTTAGGCTGAGATAATAACTTAGTAGTTATTTATGGAGCTATCGTATTATATTAAGGAGTGGACTTCGGTATTAGGCGTAGTATATTATTATATTATTTATTAATAACGTTTGCGCAGGCGTTAAGGGCTCCTAGTAGGTCTATACCTATTAGGGAG
>Ga0307507_10000933_pt1 | contig 65205 bp, 14 predicted proteins | sample 7_EM_MG_FD_207223 | JGI IMG/M metagenome (GOLD analysis project Ga0307507, IMG submission 207223) | Populus trichocarpa ectomycorrhiza microbial communities from riparian zone in the Pacific Northwest, United States - 7_EM | ecosystem: Host-associated > Plants > Roots > Unclassified | place...
CCCGTTTTCCCCCCCCCCCCCCCCCCCCCTTTAGCGAGTTGCAGATTCGGTATAGGTATCCAGTTTCGCCTAATTGCCACTAACTATATATAACGTAGCTGATCAGGAAGCGAGCCACCCTACAAAGCGAGCTATATACAGGTAATATTTGATCAATTTATAATAAAATCAATAACAAGCTTTTATACCACTATTTCGATTGTAATATTGCTTAAAATAATTTATTTACGTTTTGGTGGTGATATAGACCCACGCGCCAACCAATTGCATAGGCGACTACTATATTCCTATGACGCCCCTTTCTAGATTAATAACTTATTAATCCACTTATTTATAGGCTGCGGATCACACCTAAATATATAAGAGAGGTGGGCCTAATCCTAATTATATTTACTAGGGTTTAGAACGGCTCTGCTTAATATAGTAACGTTAAGCTCTAGTAGAGTTATTCCTTCCTTATACTCCCTTTAAGTTAACTTTTATATGGAGGCCTCCTGCTTCTATAGATCTTTAAATTTTAATTAATTAACGTTTTTCTAACTAAGGACTCTACCCTTACTAAGGAGTTGCCTGCTTAACTTCTTATTAATGTAAAAGCTTTAATATTTCTTATTTTCTTCCCTTTAAATATAGAAGTTAGTCGCGAAGCCTATTAAAGCTTTAAATAGCTTTTTAAGACCTTGTTGAGTTAGAGTCTTAAGCAGGCCGTTAAGTCGCGTAGTTGTTAATTTGTTGATTTAATTATATAGAGATTTAATTTCCCTTATAGTTCTTGGCGTCTTTAAAGTACGTAAAGTAGTAGGTATATTCAATTCCTCTATATCCTAGCTTTTAGAAGGCTCTATATAGGTAAGAGTCTTTAAGATAGTAGTAGGATTATAAGGTAGAAGGCCTGTAGCTTTCTAGGCGTTATAGATTATATTATAGGTAAATGCCTGTATACGTGCCTTTAGGTAGAGCTTTAAAAAATATTCCTTATTAACGCCTAAGTGGCTATATTAATAGAAGTCATCTACTTATTTCCTATAGTAGTGAGAAAGTGGCCTAAAACAACCTATATCTAGTAGTTAAAGCTTATAAGTTAAATAAGGTAGTAGGGCTACTAGGACAATCTTATACGCAAGCATATACTTAACAAATTACTAGGTAAGGTGGCTTAAATAATTGTCCATTAAAAGCAGGTAATATTACCATATTTTACCGTTGGAATCTTCTATAAGGTGTCTTATATATTTATTATAATATTTAATATAATATAGACCTAAGGAGTTGTCCGTCTATCCACTAGAGGAGGTAGCATATATATATCTATAAAGGCCCTTATTTTACTCACTAATTTAATACTATCCTTCTAGGTGGGTTTGCGCCTTCTAAATTAGGAAAGTAGGGAGTAGAGAGCTATTGGCGCAAATTGTTTTAATAATAGATACTAACTTATAAGAGCCTGGCTGTATAACTATCTAATTTTTTAACCTCTCCCTATATGTTTTACCTAATATAATTATCTAAGCCACTACTGCAAGGCCTAGTATTACCCCCTTCTTATTAAAGTTGCTAATAAAATTTAAATACTTAACTTAATATCGCTTATAAACGGCATAGAAGAACATAAACTAATTATATATAACTACTAAATTATCATTCTAAGCTCTCTGGCAATTAAGCTGATAACTTAATATAGTACTAAAACCGTGGCGTTAAATAAATCTCTGCCTTTAATACTTACCTATAGCTTGGCCATTTCTTAAAAGAGAATGAGCCATTTTTAAGAGCATATTAACCCTTAACGGAAGGCCCTAGGATTAACATTTATGGATCTATTTAATAATTTGCTATTCTTATAAAGGATATAATAAACCTAGGTAAGCTTTGTGTTATAAAAGACGGCTAGCAAGATAATATCTAATAGTAGATTTAGGTGCTCTATGGGCGCCAGAGGCCTTATAAATTAACGGCTTAATACTAGAAGAAAGATCTTATATAACATTTTATATAGTAGTCTTGGCTTTACAAGAGGGCAAGGATTGATTTAGTGTTATATAATATACTAACGCCTTTTAATTTTGGCGTAATTTGCTATAAAATGAAAAATAGTAGGAATATTCTTATATGGCTCGCTTTGTAGGGTGGCTCACTTCCTAGTTAGCTACGTTAGTAATTATAGCAAATAGCTATGGCTACGCGCAAGGACCTTTTTAGTAGCCCTAGAGAATCGCCTTAGTTGCCCTAGAGAATCGCGGTTAGCTAGGAGAACTAAATTAAAGATATACGCTTCCTCTTCTCCCCCTTAACTACGCCTCTATTATGGCCGCCAAAACGCAAATATAACGCTGTCTCTTTAATTGCTAATAAAATTTAGTAATACCATACGGGTAGAAACCTTACGATATTTAATAAAGATTATAACACTATGGAGGAAGGCTGGTTGCAAGTCTGCTAGAAGTAAAGTTCTTACAGCCAAGCATACGGCTTCGCTATAATTACTATATACAGCTAGCAGCAATTAGGCGAAATTGGATACCTATACCGAATCTACAACTCGCTAAAAGGGGGGAGGGGGGGGGGGGTGAAGCTAGTTATATATATTACTATATACATAGTTACGTTTATATAGCTAAATCTACGGCTAAGTTATAATTACGCAGGCGAGGCCCATACGTTTAGCAACTATAAATATTGCCCTATATCTATAGTCAATTTTTAATCGCTAGTAACGCTGCCTTTTTAACACCTATTAAGCCCTATGTGTAGAGCCTGCTGAGCGCTTTCTGCTTATACTAGAATAGTAAGAATCGGCCATAGGTTAATAGAGTTATTTGCGTTTTAAGCTATGCGCTGCTATTGTATAAGCACCCTAAAGCATCCCATTAAACTTATATTGCACTAAAATAAGCCCCTAGGGGGCTATAGATAAAGGCTTTAATAGAACTTATTAGAATTTAGATATACTATTTTAAAGCTTTTTTTACCTGCTTAAAGCCATTTATAAAGCTAATTTAGTAAGCACTATATTTGCTTCTACTATAGATTAACCTACTATATAGCCGCTTCCTTGCTAACCTTTTAGGCCTCTATAACCTACTTAATCTCTTTAATAACCTTAAGCTATAAGGAGTACTATTAAACCTCCTTCTGCTAGCTAGCCTACTATTTACTACCCTATTTAGAATTCAGCGCTACTATAAAAGAATTACCCCCTAGCCCTTTAGTTTATTTATACTAAACGGCCTATATAGAGTTTACTGCACGGCTTATATAGTATATAGGTGGAGACCTAGACTTAGGCTTTAGCTAGGACTATAGCTCTAGCTACAGCGACAGCAGTAGTGGCTATAGTAGTGGTGGTAGCGAAGCTATATAGGAAGGAGAGCTTATAGCGCTTACCTAAGCAGATGTATATCTGCTAGATCCTATAATAGATAGAGCTAAAGGGGCCGCTTCTATAGGTAGATATAGAGGGTTAGTAGACTGGTATATTACTGCCATAGCTAAAGGGGCTTTTAGTTAAAATATAAGCCTCTAGATGTTAGTAGTTAAAGCTATAAAGACTAGGCTCCCTAAAACTTATTTAGATAGTTTAATAAGCCCTTAACCTTACTAGCTATCTGCTTATTTTTTAGTATATAGAGCCTTTAATTAGTTAGTAAGGAGCAGTATAGCCTAATAGAGAATTAATAGCCAGTTTAGGCTTCCCTCTTTCTATAGGTAGGGCTCTAGCTCCTATATAAAGGCCTTATATACCTTATACTAAAAAATAGGGTAGCTCTATACTAAATAGCTTAGGAATATCTTGTAGAGGGCTACTAAGTCTTATAAAATAACCTTATAGAGGTAAAAGAGAAGGCTTATAACCTTTATAGCGGCAAGGTTATTAATCTAGTATAGCTATAAGCTAAAACGGCCTTTCTATTTATCTAGTTTGGGCTATATTATTAATAGTAGCGCATTAGGTGGTATAATATCTATATATTGGATTTGAAAGCAGCCTATCTATAAGGGGTGCCCTATTATTAACCTTATAAACTCTTATAGGAGAGAGTTTAAGTAATAGCCTACTATTTACTCTTAGTTCCACCTCCTAGTATATTAAATTTAGTCCTTACTAACCCCCTTTAGCTCTACTGTCTTAGTGCTAGCGCTCTACCTAATATATATTTTCTTCTCTAAGAAGACGCTAATATACTAGAAGGCCTTTATAACCCAATCTCGCTATAAGTTATATAAAAGGGCCGCCTTGTAGTCCCTTATACTGCTCCCAATTAGGCGTATATTATACTATACTAAGTACCTACTAAAGTCTGGAAATGGCTTAGTACTAAGATCTTAGCAGTATAAGAGATAGAAAGCTAACCTGCTAAGTATATAAATAAGCGGCTTTCTGTTCTGTAGGGCCCTAATAGTCTTAAGGTGGCTATAGTGGTTCTACTTACCTATATGCGTAGTAAATATTAAGGGTATATAGCGTGTGGGGCCTTTACCCTTAAACTTAAAGATAAATAGATCTAAGATCTTAGTGGAGTGTCTATTGCCGCCATAAGTAAGTATATAGTGGCCTAGTAGGATATTAATAAGTATGCGGAAGTAGTACTCTAGGGATAAGACGGCGCCCCTAGTCTAGAGCTTACGGCAGACACTTTAAAACTCCCTTTTAGTATAGCTGTTAAGGAGGGTATCTCTACCCTTATTAGCGAACTGCTCTTTTTTATATTATACATCCCTCTACTATAGCGTCTTTAGGTACTCCCTAACGCTATCCTCTTATAGAGATAGGTAGCTATTTATTTTTATAACTTTCTATATCTAATAGAGGTCTGTTAAAGCTGTTACGAAATGCATATAGAACAGTTCATTGATGAAATGGGTTGATTGATTGATGATCTTGTATTGTGTCTTTTTGACCTTGATCTGACGTGTCTTTAGTGACGTGTCTTCGTGCACGTGACTCGTGCACGTGACCCACGCCTTTAGAGAATATAGATTATCTAACACACCCCCAGCTTTAAGCTCTTTAAGGTTAAAGCTAACCACCTTCTTGTGTCCGTTAATGCGTTAATTAAACTATAATGTCGTCTGAATCCTTCCTTCTCGCCCTAACCTTCTCCCTTAGGTCCTCCAGTTACTTCTCCTTATTTAGCCGCTCCTTAATATCTACTATTCCAACTAGGTTGACGAAGTTCTAAAACCTCTACTTAGGCAGGGCCTTTATAAGTCTATTAGCGATTATCTCCTTCATCGCTGTCTATTGAAATTGTATTTATCTTATTGCGTATTCCTAACATAGCCAGTGTTAATAAATATTAACGTATTAGAGCTTTGTGATTAGCTTTACTATATCTTCTATAATTAGTTAGAGTGTCTAGGTGTTATTGCATTTAATAATTAAAGGCTTATTTAGCCTTAATGTTATTGCTTTAAATAGTCTACTAATAAAGATAGCTTCCTTTACTGTCTGTAATAGGGCTAATAACTTAGCTTTTATACTTAACGTTATAACTGTACCCTGCTTGTTTGCTCTTTAGGCGATTAGTCCCCTAAATAGCTTTATAATATATCCTTATAAGCTCTTTCTGTTAATAGAGTTGTCCGCAAATGATGCATTGCTAGTATAGATAAATGATTGTGCTTTACTTTTATTATCTCTTCCGTTATCTTGTTCTTTGTTACGTATTCCTTTATCTCTCCCTCTACTATTTATTTCTTCCTTATCTCCTCCATAGCAGATTGCTCTACTCCTTATGCTATATAGGTACTAGATTATTCTATCTACCGCTTAATAATGCTCTTAACTTAGGTTCTAATTAAACCTTACTAGCTATAATACTGCAAAAGCAATATCTGGACGCGTTGTAGTGGCTGTATAGAGTACTAAACCCAATTTTCTCTAATATAGCATTGTAGAAGCTGCTTCTTTTAGTAGGGATATAGGACGGACTAGTAGGTTTATATTAGGGAATGGAAGCGTTAGACGGATTAATTGGTAATTAGTAGGGAGGAGTTTAGATTCTGCTATAGGAGTGTGTAGAAGACGCCCTATAAGATCTATCTTATACTAATTAGCTATCTTCTTAATATAGGCTTCCTGGGATAGCTATAGAAGCCTCTAGCTATAATTATATAGCACATAGATTTCTAGGAACTATTTTAGCTTGCTAAGGGTACTTATCTGGTATTCCTTGCTTAGCTCCTTAATTGCTTCTTGAGCTTTTTTTTTATTTATCTTTTGGTAGCAGAAAACAATATCGTTAATATAGAAGAAGACAACTATTCCACCTTTTAGCATGACACATAGCTCCTAGGGTACTTCTTTAAAACCCAATTTGTTTAATAAGCTCGTGAGATTCTTCTGCTATAACAGTGGTAATTGTTGTAGTCTATATAGGGCTTTTTTTAAGCGCAGTACTTTATCTGTCTTTCCTTTGTTAAACCCTAGTAGTAGCTTTATATAGACGACCTTATTAAGATCGCAATGGACAAACGCATTAATTGCATCTATCTGTATTATCTCTAGGTTGAATTTTACGGTGATCGCTATAAGGGTTTAGAAGGTTATACTAGCTAATATAGTAGCTCTTATAGGTAGGTCTCCTAGGGCCTGTTAATTTCCGCAGACTACTAAGCGTGCCTTATATTTCTGGAGAAATCCATACTTATCCGTCTTGTAGATAAACACCTATATTAAGCTAAGGACCTACTGTTCCTTTGTGTACTTTTTATCTGTTTCTTAAAACGACCTTATTTAATAATAAGATTGAAGATGGGCTTATTAAGCCTCTTGGAACTAATCTTAAAGAGGATATATATTAAGGTCCTAGATTAACTAAGGTGGCAGAGGTAGATTCTTCCTATGTAATTTAACATCGCATATTCTACCTAATTTTAGCTTGCTGTTATTAAGTTAACTATTAAGGTTAAACTTCCTTCCTGCTAAGAAGGCGCTATAATAGGCTGACGTAATTCTTTTAGTAATAAAGTCTTTAAACCTATTATTACTGGCTTCCTTAAATGAGTTTTTAACTGAGTTATTAGACACCCCCTAAGTGTTAAACGCATCTCCTTATCACGGGACACCTCCGTAACACTTTATACACGTCTACCTGTTTCCACCGTCTCGACCTCTATGTTAACGACTCAGTTAATTAAGACACATGACGGCAATCTAAGGCAATTTGCCATCACGTAATAGCAATCTACGGCAATTTACCGTCCTCTACTATATTCCGCTACATTCTGCTAAGATCTGCTAGGACTATAACCCGAAGCCTATTCCGCCCCATATATGTGTTAACTAAGCAACTAAGTTAATAATATATACCCCTTTCCTCCCGTTTCCTTACCTTCTTTTCTTATGCAACGTCTTAACTTTATTATACAGTTTATATACATAGCTTAATAATATCTACTTCGCTATATATTATTATCGCTTGTGCTTACTCCGTAATACTACGTTGCGTTAACCCTATATACTACCCTTTGAAATGCAGAACGACCCTAAAGCCCCTATAATAGCTATTAGCATTATATCCGCACTTTAAGAACAATTAGCAGAAATATAGAAGTCCTTTATAGACGCCCTTATATAGAACTAAGCTACTTTAACTTAACAATAAGCTGAATAAGAAGTATAATACTAGCAATTAATTAAAGACCTCTAAGAAGAAATCCGCACCCTTAAAATGCCTATATTAGGGCCCTAAGACCGAATACTATCTCTAAAGATAAATATATAGAACGAGAGCCTTAAACCTGTAGTAGTTACTTACCCTAAACTAACTACTATACTGTAACGATCTGAACGACTACTAGACCCTCTAATATTTACTAGTAAATAATAAGAACTCTAATTATTCCTAAACCGGCTTAAAAATAAGCTAACTGGTAACGCTAACCGCTACCTAACTAAAGCTGTTGGGAATAAAGGCAAGTGGTCACTATATGAGGCATATTGCCACCACGTGTGGCAAGTTGCCGTTACGTGCGGCAAGTTGCCGTCACGTGCCGCCGCGGCACTAGCGTGGTGAGGAACCTTAAGTTCCTCACCCCTTTCTTCAAGAATTAAAGAAAAAGAACAACTATTATACTATCTACGAACCGTAGCTACGTGATATCACCTTATATAACTAATACTGATTAGTGGTTAACTTCACTGTTATACTATAGAGCAGCTAGGTATTCCACCAAGAAGAGACGAGCTACTGTACCAGTGCTACTTATGCTAAAGGAAGCTGTCTTTTGAGGTTAGAACTGGTCCTAAACCTTAAATAGAACTCTTCCACGAATCTAAGGATCTAAAGGCCAGAACTGGTCCTGAGCCTTTCCAAGATTACGGATTCTTGCGTCTATCACGTAGAATAACACGCTTTACGAGTCTTCGCGATTCAAGGCCAGAACTGGTCTTGAGCCCTATAATCGCAAATATACGTCACGAACGCGTACTAAACGACAAATACACATCACGAACGCGTACTAAACGACAATCCCTACGCTAATAACACTTCCCTCCCTCTAAAAACATGGCTACGCCTACTTCAAACGACTGGGAAGACTCCTTACCACTAGGGGTAGCTTTGTACGCGAAACTCATTGATAAAAATTAGGACGAATTTACCTTTAATATAACAACTTATACTGTAAAATAAGTTAATGGCTTTTTTCTACACCGTATTATATTCTACCAAAGTAGACACTATGCCGATATATAGCTGTGGGAATATTTTAGGGAGGATTTTATAGGATGGACCGCTAATACCTAGGCACTTAGCAATGTTAATATTGTTTAGGATTTTCAAGACTTCCTCTGTAGGAACGGGGTATATATTGCTGAGAACGGTAACCCAATTGCTAGTAATATTTAGGCCGTTATTACTGGTACAGAAGAACCAGTATGGACGGAAGCTGAGATTATATATTAACTACGGAAACCCAGAACCAACCTATATTCTTTAGAAGGTAACTTTAATTTAGAACAAAACCCCTAGAACGCTACTCTCCCACCTAGAGGTACTCTTCTACCTAAAGGTACTCGTCCTCTACCTTTACCGCCTCCAGCTCCTCTACTCTAGCCAACCGGTAACCCTCTACTATAAGAAGTTACGAATCTGATAAAGGTATATTTGGATAAAGAGAAGAAGTTTAGAGGAGAACTATATGACATGCTTAGAGTAAAACTATAGGTCTTCTATAACTGTTGTAACAAGGTCGGAATTTAATGCTACTAGTACCACCACGCTTTCTCCATTATGTTAAAGGGACGGGTAGCAACATTCTATTACAACCATATTGCGGGTAAAAACTATAGCTTTAATATAATGCTTCAGCTCACCAGAGCCCACTTTGAGACTGACGAGAATTGCCAACTTTATATATCTGAATAGTAAGAGACTATATTTTAGAGAGTTATTGCTTCTAACCCAACAAAGACTTGTTTAGAGTGCCTTTAACTACTCTTTAATAAACTCTAGAAAATCTAACATGGACTTACTAAAACTTACTAAAATAAGAACAGCCTAAGGGACCAGGTTATCTTAGCATGCCGTAGCGTTTCTAAGTGTAACTTAGCGCTATACAAACCTGCGGATATATTTAAAGGAGTATATACCGAGCTACGCTCTGCCGTAGGTACTGCGATGCGAATATAAGAATCTTAATAGCTTTATACTAAAAGCCCTACCTAACTAAGCGTTCCTAACTAACACGATTACAACTAGACTGATTAAACATATGGCAGCCGTGGTAGGGAATACGGTAAAGGGTATAATCAACGTCGACTATAAGGTAATTATGGAGGTCCTTATAGAGGTTTATTTTAAAGTAATCGCCAGAAGAAGTGCTATATTTGTAAGAAGCCAAATTGCTAGTTAACTAGACACTCCCTTAATAAGCGAAAAGAGGCATATAACAAGTTCCGTCAGAGTATAAGAAACGTCGAAAATTGCAAGGTTACTATGGCCTACTTCTAAAGCTTCCTGGTTTAATACGAAGGCGTAAAAGATCTTAAGGGTGGGGTTAATAAGGTCAAACAGCTCCTTATGGATATAGAAATTAAGGACTACTCCCCTAACCAATACTTTACTAAGTATAGTGAGGTAGATGGCATACAAACCATTACTGTTCTTAATAATTAATCTACACTCCATTCTATCACGAAATTAGATATCTTTAACGAGCCAAAGGAGAGTTCCGCGTTTTCCTTTAACAATAGATACTCGGCGTACGTCTTCTATAGTATTATGCTGGATATAGGAGCCGCAGGAGTATCTACAGTAGGAGAACCTTAAGTTCGAGCTCTTTAGCAGCTTAATAGCTCTATTTAGATCAACCAATTAACGGCAGGCCAACATACGATTCGCTTTAGTAAAGGTACTACGATCTCTCTTAGCACAATTAGGGTCCAAACCCCCTTAGGATATATCACTTTCTATATTGTTCCTACAAATACTCCGTTTCTATTTTGCATTAAAGATATAGATAAGTTAGGCGTTAGGCTTAACAACCTTAAGAATGTACTTGTTTAGGAAGATAATCGGGTGCCTGTTATATGCAAGTAGGGTCACCCCTAGTTGCTCCTTTATTAACTAGAAAAGAGTGTTGCTTAGAGCCACTTAACTAAGTTAGAATTACGCCAACTGCACCGTTGTTTTGGCCACCTATCCGTTTATCAATTACTTAGGGTTCTTTAGCAAGTAGGCTATAAAGTCAAGGTTAAGGCAATTAAGCATTTTATAAAGTACTGCCATCACTGCCAAATGAACTAGAAGTCCCCTGGCCAATTTAAGTTCACCCTTAAAGATAACTACAACTTTAACTTCTGTATTATTGTTGACGTTATATATCTTAGCAGCAAGCCAGTACTCCAAGTTGTTAACTTCTTAATCTCCTTCCAAGCCGCACGATTCTTAAAGGATATGTTAGCTAGGAACATATAGAATACCCTTTAGTTATACTAGATTAATATCTACCTAGAACCCCCTAATTAAATTATCTATAATATAGGAAAGAACTTCTTATCTATAGAGTTCCGACAATAGATAAAGGCAATGGCAATTAAGGTCAAGGAAGTCCCTATTAAAGCGCATAATAGTATTAGAAAAGTGAAGCGATATTACGCGCCATTACGCCGCGTATATAAGATTATCTCTTTAGAACTAAAGGACGCTAGCAAAGAACTTACCTTGTAAATAGCTGTTAAAGCTATTAACGATTCCGCTAGCCCGGATAGACTCATACCTATATTGCTAGTCTTTGGCGCCTACCCTTAAATAACTAATGATTCTCTACTATCTCCCTCCGTTATATAATAAGCCGAGGCTATTCGCAAGGCAATAAAGGAGGTATAACGTCTCTACGCCATACGCCAGGTCAATAACGCACTAGGAATAAGAAATGGCCTAAATACCTTAACTACGCTTAATCTGCCACTCTAGTCTAAAGTACGCGTATAGTATAAAAAGGGAGGATGGTCAGGCCTACATTAACTCATTGCAATTAATGGTTAAACTTATACTATTTAGATACCTTATGGACCCACTTAATTCCGTTTAACTGTTATTAAGCCTTACTACAAAGATAACAATTCTAAGCCTTTATAGGATGCCCTAGAAGATGCCCTAGAAGAGAACCACAATTAATGTGCTCTAGAAGACGACTACAATCCCAATACAATTATAGTAGATACGCCATAACTATAACGCGGTAGAGGTCGCCCAAAGGGATTACAAAATCGCCAACATCTTATTAATTTTGAAGAACAATTTATTGCCGCTATTAAGAATAGAGTTAAGTTATTAATGGCCTTTATAACAGCTAAAGAGAAGGCTGACTTTAAGCTCGCAAAATAGCTCTAAAAGGAAGGTTGTATTATAACCCCAGGAGCTCCTTTTTAAGCATCCAATAAGTAGGAGATCAACGGTCTTATTATAAAAGGAGTCTTTAAATTTAAGAAGTATAACCCTACTAAGTTTAATAAAGTTTGCATCTTTAAGTTAAGAATAGTTAATAAGATTAAAGGCAAAGCTATTAATACCCTATTTAAGAAATTAAGGCTTGTTATTTAAGGTTACAATAATAATAGCAAGGAGGTGATTCTTACGCAATCTCCTATAATTTAACGAGCTAGTTAGCGAGTTATTATTACACTAGCTCCCTCTTTAATAAAGAATAGAATAGCGGTTTATTTGTGAGATATCACTTAAGCCTATATCTAATTAGAGACGCACCTTTAGCGCTTAATATTGGCATACCTTCTAGAGCAAATTCGCTACTAGTATCCTAAAGATACGATCATGGTTATGCTTAAGCTATTATATAGAATCGCAGAGGTAGGAACTTACTGGTAGGCTACCTATAGCAAGCACCATAAAGAGAAGCTTTTAATAACTACTTCTATATTCAATCCCTGCTTCCTTATCACAACTATAGGAACTCTATTTGGAATTATTAGCATGCAAACTAATAATATAATTATCTTAGGGGACAACTAATTCTTAGCTCTTAAAGAAGATAAGCTAGTAAAGGCAAATCTTATAGTAAAGCCAAAAAAAAAGCTTAATTTAACAACACCATTACTTTTTAATGGATGCATCCTCTCCCTAAATAAGGATTCTATTGCTTTGCGCCAGAAGGGTTAAGGTAAGAAGATTAACGTTATTAACATTAATTCCCTAAAGCAAGAATACGTAGAGCAACGCGCTCGCGGAGCTTATATTGCTTCTATCTGTTAACCTAAGGCTTTATTTAATCTCTCTATTGCCGCCTAACACCAGAAACCAACTAAGGACAACGTTCTTGCCCTAAATAAACGTCTTTCCTAGCAAATAAACCATCTTGATTGGGGACTACTCTATGTGCCTATTAATCTTCCTACCGCTAAGCTCTTTGTATTTGTTAATAGATCGTTTATAAATAACAAAGATTTTAGCTCCTAGTTAGGATATAAGATTATTATTATAAACGAATTTACTAGAGAGAATAACTTTATAATCTATAGTAATTTTATCTATTAGAGCTTAACTAAGAGTAAGCGCATCACCCAAAGTGTTTTAGCGTCAGAGATATATAGAATGGTTGGCGGAGTTAATATAGTAATTGTAATTGGAACTACCCTAAAGATAATTATAGATTAACTCGAACTTCCTATTATCCCTACAATTGTGTGCACCGACTTATATTCCCTCTATAAGTGTTTAGTTAAGCTTAGTACTACAAAAGAGAAGCGCCTTATGATTAATATTATGGCACTTCGGCAATCCTATAAGCGTTAAGAACTCTTTAAGATTTAATAGATTAATGGCCAAGATAACCTAGTAGATGCGATAATAAAGGCGAACCCAAATAAGGCACTAGAGACGTTCGTTAACACAAATACTCTGCGTATATAAGTTAAAGGTTAGGTTAAAAGGGAGTCCCCAGAAATTTCTTAGTTATATAAGGTCTTGAGATATCTAAGAACTTTAACCAGCGGTTAAAGTTGTCTAATTGGTTAGATTCTCTTGCCAAGATTTTTTTTAGAGGGGGAGCCTGACTTAATCTAGCCAATCAGGATTTTCCATCCCTGGGATAGAAAATCGCTATTGGCTCGCTTACTACTAGCGCCTTGGCGGCCCTCCGAACATAATATCTACCTGCGACTCCTAAGTAAGAAAGCACCACGTGCTAAGAGGCAAATTTTGGGATAGCGAGACTTATATTATAATGGCAATAGTGAGTAAGGAGGATTGATATTTGTTACGCTAGTCAAGCGGTATATATATATAGATGGCAACTACAAAAGAAGAGTTGCCAGTGTTGGGAATAAAGGCAAGTGGTCACTATATAAGGCATATTGCCACCACGTGTGGCAAGTTGCCGTTACGTGCGGCAAGTTGCCGTCATGTGCCGCCGCGGCACTAGCGTGGTGAGGAACCTTAAGTTCCTTACCCCTTTCTTTAAGAATTAAAGAAAAAGAACAACCATTATACTATCTACGAACCGTAGCTACGTGATATTACCTTGTGTAACCAACAAAAGCTAACCGACTCTGCTACGCCCTAAGTTAATTAAGAGGAGATGTAGCTAACCTTATTAAACCTCTTTAACTAAACTCAGTACTAAGCCTAATTGTACTTCTTAAAGCTATATATGGTAACCCGAACTGCCAAGCTACTGCTTAAAAAAAGATAAACTATATAACTTAAGGAATAAAAAGCTTCCTAGTATACTTCTCCAAATTTAACTATTATATAAAAGAAACAGGCTAGAACAACTCCGTACTAATTAACAGCCTTATTAAATCTTTAAGCCCCGAACTAAAAACCTCCCTAATAGGTATAGACCTACTAGGAGCTCTTAACGCCTGCGCAAATATTATTAATAAATAATATAATAATATACTACGCCTAATACCAAAGTCCGCTTTTTAATATAATATAATAAACCTGTAAATATCTATTAAGTTATTATCTCAGCCTAAGCACCCTAATGCTATGGATATTAATACTGGAACCCTAGGATATACCCTACTAGGGTCCTCTAAATAAAAATAACGCACTAAGCTAGGCCTCTATTTTAAGTGTGGAAGTAGCTCCTACCTCTCTAACTACTACTCTATCCCTATGCCCTAACGCGAATTATAAACGGCTAATACTAGCAGCTGTTTACCGCATTAATTCTCTAGTTACCGTCCCTAATCTCTACCTAGTTCCAGCCCCATATCTAGTAAGCACTACTTATAAGGACGAAGCTATAACTAATATGCTATAAGAACTCCACCCTAATTGCCTCTAAAAGGAAGGTCCTGGAGCTAAGTCGCTCTCTAGGATGGCGCTGCCTTAGGATCTCGTTAAATGCTTTAGATGTTATAAACTCTAACTCTTAGAATTATAGCATAACCATTAACTATTATCTTTGGTAGAATAATTAATAGGTTAATACTCGAGTCCTAATTAATATAGGAGCTAGTAGCATAGGATTTATTAATAAGATCTTTATATAAGATAATAGTTTTACTCTAACCCCCCTTAACTGGTATATTAATGTATTTAGATTTAATGGTAAATGCACTATCTTAGGCTGTATTACCTATGTAGTATTTCTAAGACTCTAATACCTAAACTATAAAGAACTAATTAAGCTTTTTGTTACTACTCTAGGTTACTTAGTAATCCTTAGACAACCCTAGATAAAGCTATATAAGGTAACTATTAATTAAGACAACCTTAAGCTTCTATTTACCGCCTCCTATTGTAAGCAGAAATGTCTTATAACTTACTACTTAGACCCTAAACCAAAATCTAGAAAATCTACTAAGATCTATTAGTCTAAAATTTCTACTAATATCCACCCTATACCTAAAAAGTCCACCTAATTCTACCTACCTGAGAATTCCACTGAATTCCACTGATATAAGATTTCTACTAATATCCACCAAGAACCCGGAAATTATACTAGACTATATAAACTAACTCTAACTACTATACCCCAAACTAAGTAGAAGCTTAAGCTTAATATATAAAAGTACTAAAAGAACTAGTATTCTACTATAAAAAGAATACTTAAAGAACCTAAACCTAAATCTAATACCGACTCTATACCTAATACTGAGCTCGAACCTAAATAAGAAACTAAAAATAATCTAAGCTTGCTTAACACCTTAGATATCTACATAATTGGAGCTACCCTATTAGTATAACTTACTAAGAAACCTAAATATACGATCTTTGCTGTTACAATGGCCAATATTAAAAAGGCCTTAGCACTAAAGAAACACACTAACCCTGCTATAAAAGTACTAGTATGCCACTATAATAACCTGGAAGTATTTTTATAAAAGGAAGCTAATAAGCTAGCAGAACACTAACCATATAACTATAAGATTATACTTAAAGAAGGAAAACAGCTAGGATTTAGACCCTTATACAGAATGTCCTAAAATAAACTCTAAGTGTTGCGGAAGTACTTGGACGAATACCTAAATAAAGGATTTATTAGAGTAAGCTCTTTGCCTATAGCTATACTTATAATCTTCGTTAAGAAACCTAGCGGCGGTCTATACTTCTATATAGACTATCGAGCTCTTAACGCTATTACTATTAAGAATTAGTACCCACTCCTATTAATTTAAGAGACACTAAACCGATTAAGTAAGGCTTGCTACTATATAAAACTTAACCTTATCTACGCATTTAACCGCCTCTATATTATAAAAGGAGATAAATAGCTTACCGCATTCCGTACTAGATACGGACTATTTAAATACTTAGTAACACTATTTGGCCTTATAAATGCCCTAAGTTTATTCTAACACTTTATAAATAATACCTTATGACCTTACCTAGATGTTTTCTGTACTGCTTATATTAATGACATCCTGGTATATAGCAATAACTTGGCTAAATATAAGAAACACATTAACCTTGTCTTGGAAGCCCTACGTGGAGCTAGACTATAATTAGATATAGATAAATGCAAGTTCTATAAAACGGAAGTTCTATACCTTAGACTTATTATCTCTATAGATGGCATATAAATGGACCTAAAGAAGATTAAAGTAATTATAAACTGGCAAGAACCTAAGAACGTTAAGGATGTAAGAGCCTTTATAGAATTTGCTAATTTCTATTAACGGTTTATTAATAACTTCTCCGCCCTAGTTTTATCTCTTATAGCTTTAACCTAAAAGGACAAAGCCTTTATCTTTAATAAGGAATGTAAGAAGGCCTTTACCTATCTAAAAGTTATGTTTACTACCGCACCTATACTCTAACACTTTAACCCGAACTAAAAGAGTGTTGTAGAAGCTGACTTATCTAACTATATTACTGGAGGCATTCTGTCTTAGTATAATAAAGAAGGGGTACTGTACCCTATAGTATACTTCTTAAAATAACTAAGTCCAGCCGAATATAACTATAAGATCTATAATAAAGAATTATTAGCCATTATTAGATGTTTTAAATAATGGTAACCTAAACTAGAAGGCGCTAGATTTCTAATTAAGGTCTTTAGCAACTATAAGAATCTATAGTACTTTATAACTATAAAATAGCTAAGTTATTATTAAGCCCGCTAGTTAGAATATCTATCTTATTTCTAATTCTTAATTATGTACCGCCTAGGCGTTTAAGGTTAAAAACCTAATACCCTAACTCGACGTTTACAAGACATAATAGTATAGGAAGAAGCGCGCGCCTACCGCAATTAAACCCTACTTTGTCCTGAATTATTTAATCCCCTAGCTAAAGACCTTATAGTACACATCCTTAAAATAACTAATTAATTAATTAAACAGATTATAATTAATAAATACCTAAATAACGAGTTTATCTAAGAGACACTTAAGCTAATTTAAGATGGCGTTAGACGCTCTAAAAAGATCTCTTTAAGTAAATATAAAGTTCGTGGAGACTGCTTATACTACTAGAACCGCCTAGTTGTCCCTAATTATAATAAGCTTAAGCTTAAGCTCCTTAAACACGTATACAACTTACTAGTAGCCAGCCACCTAGGCTAAGAAAAAACCCTAGAACTACTCTAACAGGAGTACTACTAGCCGAACATATATAATATAACACGAAGGTACGTCTCTAGCTGCTATACCTACTGATAAGCCAAAGCTTTATATAAGATATATAACGGCTTTCTAAAGCCACTGCCTATTCCGGACTAAAGATAGAAGGATATCTTAATTAACTTTATTGTTAATCTCCCTAAAAATAAAGGCTGCACGAACATTATAGTAGTTATAGACTAACTATCTAAGATAAGACACTTAATCGCCTGCCTTAATATATTAGCACCTGCCGTTGCCCAACTGTTTCTAGATTATGTATAGAAACTCCATAAACTCCCTAAAACAATTGTCTCTAATAGAGGCCGCTAGTTTGTTTTGGTGTTTTGGAAAGAACTAACTACCTAACTCCGTATTAAAATACTATTATCTACAGCATATTACCCGGAAATAGATAGTTAAACGGAACGTGTAAATACTATAATAGAATAGTATATTCGGATATATATGTTGTATCTATAGGACAACTGGATAGACTAGCTTGCATTTGCTAAGTTTACCGCAAATAACTCTGTTTTAAAAACTATAAAGGTCTTCCTATTTCTAGCTAATTACGGCCAGCACCCGCGAATGGGTTTTAAACCCTTTAGTAATGTTTCTTATCTAGCTTATTAGGCCTTATAAGTTATAGAAGCAAACGAATTTATAAAGAAGATAGAAGAACTATAGAAGTTCCTTACTAATAAAATAACATAGGCCCAGTCTGTCTATAAAGCTGTAGTAAATAAGAACCGAACCCTAGCACTAGCTTACTAAATTAGTAACTTTATCTGGCTAGATACAAGAAATCTAAATATAAAACAACCTACTAAGAAACTTAATTGGAAGAACGCTGGCCCTTATAAGGTTAAAAAAGTTGTCTCTCCTTATGCCTACCAACTGAAGCTCCCTAATACGGTTAAAATCTACCCTATATTCTATACGTCAGTCCTCTACCCTGCTGCCCCTGTATCGGACGCCCTGCCTGGACAGATCCAGGACCCTCCCCCACTAGTTAAGGTGGATGGTGAGGATAAGTACTTTATTAAAAGAATTAACGACATTAAGTATAATAAACGGAAACGCTAGTATATATACCTTATAAAGTGGAGAGGCTTTACTAAACCCTTATAGGAACCTATCGACTCCGTAGGACTTATATAAGCCGTAGAAGACTTTTATAAACTCTACCTAAAACTACTACAGCCCCATCTCGCAGAAGCTTAAGTTTAAAGGGGGGGTACTGTTATAGGACACCTCCGTAATACCTTACACACGTCCACCTGTTTCCACCGTCTCAACCTCTATATTAACGACTCAGTTAATTAAGACACATAACGGCAATCTAAGGCAATTTACTATCACGTAACGGCAATCTACGGTAATTTGCCGTCCTCTACTATATTCCGCCACATTCTGCTAAGATCTGCTAGGACTATAACCTGAAGCCTATTCCGCCCCGTGTACGTGTTAACCAAGCAACTAAGTTAATGATATATACCCCTTTTCTCCCGTTTCCTTACATTCTTTCCTTACGCAACGTCTTAACTTCATCACACAGTTTATATACATAGCTTAATAATATCTACTTCGCTATATATTATTATCGCTTGTGCTCACTCCGTGACACTTCTGCTTAATAAGCGACGTTTTAATTAGTACCTTATATATCTAACTTTATAGGATACTTAACGTAAAAGGCATATAGAGATTCTTTGTCTTCTTTTATTGGAGGTGGTGTATAGTACGCATCTTTAAGAGCTCTTGCAAGCTTGAGATCTACTAACTTATTAAAGGTTTAAACTGGCTTATTAATGTCATTGTTATCTTCCTCTTAAATTAACAGTTTAAATATTTCTTTATTGTCTTCTAGAAGGACCTTATTCTTAGTTAGGGTATTAGAGAGTTAAATCTTCTTAATTAGCGTGTCTAATTTAGTGTGTAGGTCCTTTAAGATATCCGTTCACTTGCTGTTAAAGAATGTCTTTTTATTAAAGATGACGTCCCTAGTAGAGATAATAATATCTTTATATAGGATCTAGATCCTGTAGATATTAGTAGAGTTATAGCTAACAAGGTAGCTGATATAGGCTTATAGATCTAGCTTGCTTAGCCTTTTTTTCTTTAGCTAGGTATTTAACGTCATTGTGTACGCCATATAGCCGTAGGCTTTTAGGTGCGCTAATTACAGCTTTCTTAACCTATTAGCTAGGAAGGTATAGAACCTCTTATATAGCGATTTCCAACTATTACTTTCCCATGGCGTTTGATCTTAAAGGTAGACTGTATAGTTAACTATCTCATTCTATAGGTTATGTGGTAGATTAGCAGCAATTCTTATTGCTTATGCTCTCTTAATAATTATACCCCCTAAGTATTTAGCGGTACCATTCTAAGCTTAAGTATATAGCGCTAAAGGCTTAAATGTAATCCCTTACGTTTATAGCCATTTAAGGGTTCTCCTTCTTCCTAGCTTATTATCTGATCTAATAGTATTGACTTTAAGGTTATACCTTAGATGAATTCATTAGATAAAATCTTTAAGCACTTATAGTATCTCCTTCTCCTTACTATATGTTGTTATAAAATATAGGAAGGATCTTCCTAAGAAGGTGTTATGGATAAGTATAACTTATATAAATCCGGTATGCGCTTTCTTAAGGTTAGTCTAGTTAATATAGAGGTTAAAATAGGGTTTATTAATTTTCTGTTCTAAGAACCTTCTTAAGACCTAATGCTTAATTTTGGCAAGACTGCAGTGTTAATATTCTGTTGTCTTAGGGCCTTAAAGCTTAACTCCTAGGGCGTTAAGACCTAGATAATAAAGGCTTATAGGTCCTAGATAACCTAGACGCAGATGCTATAGTTATATATTACCTTTTACATCTAGATAAATGTCTCTTAATAATGCTCTATGCTTTTGTTAGTGGTGTAGTAGTTAGCTTATATTAAACGCTAATTAACTTTCTGGTTAGATGTATTTAATAGTCTATTATCCATAATGTTCTTCCATTTAATATAGGATTGTGTCATCCTTCTAAACTAGAAGATTATTATCTCCTTTGTTATCCTAGTAGTACCCTTATTTTTAAAGTAGACGGAACAACACTAGGTTTGTATTGAAGTCTATATAAAAGGCAACGTCCTTAAGATATAGGATTCCCTTGCTCTTATCTGGTTTTGTGACTTAGATAGTAACATTACCATAGCCTAGTATAGGCACTTCTAAGCTACTAGCGATGACATATTTATATCTTAGAGCTTTCCTAAAATTGTAAAAACAAGAGAGGTTGTTAAAGATATAGAGAGTAGTTCCTGAGTTAAGAATAGTTAATAGCTTTAGTAGATGGAGTTAACTAGTGTAATATGATTCTAGGAATATTGCATTGGCTTCTCCCTTAATCTTAACTGTCTTCTTACTCTCGTCCTGTTGTTGTCAAGCTTTATCTTCTAATTGCTTAAGTCGTTCTATTTAGGCAGCTAGATCCTTGTTGTGCTCTACCTTTTTATACACCTCTTTTATACGTGTACCCTTGGTATTAAATCCTTTAGGCCTCTTATACTTAAATAGATACCCATAGTTAGGAAGGGTATGTCCCCTTATATCGCATGCTAGGCATTTTAGGATCTTTAACTTCTTAGAAGACGTCTCTTTAGTTAAATTTATCCCTGCCCTTTTTTAACTGCGAGATAAGCTATTCCCTCTTTCCTTTTGGACTTTAGCAGCAATAGAGATACCCTCTTTGGGCTCTCCTGCGAAGTCTACGTTGAATGCACTCCCTCTAGTAGTTAAGGATAGTATGACTTTTAAGAGGTTTGCGAATGCTTCCTGTAGCTCTATTGCTACTTTATAGTATTCTAATAAGTGAGCCTTTTTAATATCATTTGCTTGCTTAGTATACATAACAAAATAGGTTTCGCTTATAGGTTGTATTGCATTCGCAAGGTCCATTAGCCAGATCCTATTGGTTATCTGCAGAAGACCGTGCTTCTCTGCCATCTTCATCGCATGCTCCCATCAATTAAGCCACTGGGTAATTTTTGCCTGCTTAAGTCCCTTAAGTGATTTAGTGTATTGCAGTTATACCTTCCTTATTATAAAGTTCTTTGAAGGCTCTATGTCTTCTTTTAACCAAATCAGCCATTCCTTGACTGTAAGGGAAGGGTTAAGCAGTAGCTTCTTCTGAATTGATACTGTGGACGTAATCTAGGTGCGGATCTGTTAAAGATAATCTTCCTGTCTTAGAAAATACTTTATATCCTGGTTGTAGTATCGTCTGCTGTTCTTATACGCTTTCTGTTGATTCGTCGAGAGCTGTGCATATAAGGTTGCATTCTCGTTAAAATCTGTAACCTTTAGATGAGGTGGTTTTTCAAGTAGACCTTCTTAAGGTGCTTCTGTGGCTGGGTCAACGTGGGCCCAAATTTGCTGATCTACAAGGGCTTATAGTTGCCAGATCCATTGCTCCCAGTCTTCTGGTTTATTGAGGATGATCGTGGTCGACGAACTCGACGTCGGTGGAGTCATTTTAACTAATAGGCAAAGGAGGATTTGAGATGGTATTTTTGTTGTCAGGATCGTCCTTGTCGTCAGGATCGTCCTTTAACGATTGAGGTGTTAGAGTCTCGTAGAATCTCGTGGAGTCTCGTGTTAGAATCGTCCTGTGACACTTAAGGTAGGATTTCTGTCAGAGTCTGCGTCCTTGACGATGAGGTGTCAGAGTCTGACGATGAGGTAGAATTTCTTCAAATGAGTGAGTGATAGCTGGATAGCTTCTTGAGTTGGCGGACTGGGCTCATAACTGTCACGAAATGCATATAGAACTAGACTTGCTGATAAGCAAGCAAGCAAGCAAAACACCCCTCTGCTTGCTTGATTGCCCGATTTGGAAGCCCTCTGCTTGCTTGCTTGCTTGTTAGCCTTAAAATCACGTCTGCTTGCTTGCTTGCTTGCTTGCTTGCTAATTGCTTGCCAAGACAATAGAATTTGAAGTTCTATAGAAAATCCGCCATGGCTTCGCCCAGTAGCAGTATATTGCCCACCAAGCTCCTCCACCAATCAATTGTAGTATAAGGTATAGGCTTGTTCGCGCGGCTCGGAGGCAGTTTATAAGGCAGACTCGGTAAAGGCAGCGCGTATATCGCGATCTTGGCGTGGTGTAGAGGATCGGGAGGTAGTAGAGGAAGGTATAGCAGCTGTTCCTTTATTAGCTATTAGCATTATATAAATTAATAGACTTACTGCCTTCTCTAGCGGCCTTCTTATAACCCATCTTCTTCCAAGAACGCGTGTATTGTAGAGCAGCAATTATTATTGGCTGTAGCCTAGATTAATGAGGCTCTAGTAGATTACCAGCTTTACTAAATCCTCGCTTATAATCCTCGCTTATAGCTGGTATAGTTAGTATATCAAAGGCGAACTAGGCGAGGTGTAGAAACTTAATCTGCATCTGCTACTAGTACTTAATTGGATCCTAGGCTAATGGGTGTTCCTTTGGTAAAGGATTAAGTAACTTCTACTATGCGTACTCGTCCTCGTAGACTATCTAGCTTGGTGTTAAGGCACTAGAGTAGGCGTTAATATAACTATCACGGCCAGCGGAGGCTTGTACGCGCTTTAGAGGCGGTGCCTCTGGTTCCGCTAATAAAGGTAGTAAACAATCTTTGTACTAAAGCTAGAGAGTTTAGAAGGCAGCGTCGCCGCTAATAATCTAATTAGGCCTGTCCCTCCACGCATTCTGGCAGAAGCGTTTAAAATAAGGATGTAAAAGGACTGCTGCGTAATATACTAGAGTATTATTAAGCTTAAGGTAGTAGTTGTTCAGCTTTGCCTAGGCCGCGTTTAGATTAATTATGAAATGATCCTCTATAGCTTTCTGATTTGGATAGTCCTCTGTTATAGCTTTAGTAACGCGATCTTTCTTTTCTTTGAAGACTTTAAGCAGCTAATTAAATATAGGAATGACCTCCTAAATCGCGCCGTATTTACTAGCCTTGCCTCTGCCTTCTACTAAGCTTGTGGCTTCTTTAAGAGGGCTAAGGATCTCTATGTATTTATTAATAATTGACTAATTGTATGCGTTTAAGCCACCAACGGCGATATAGCGGCGAGGCTTGGGTACCTTCTTGCCTTTAGATCTAAGTAAGGCTGTTTTTTTTTTATACTTTGTTATCTGGTACTAAGCAAACGAATTAAGAGGCGCTTAGAGTTTGATAGCTCGTTTAAAGGCAGTATGGTAGCTATTCCAACGGGTCTTAACGGGCTTAATAAGCTACTTAATTTGAAAGCCTTTTTGTGGAGGCATGTTTTTATTGACTTAATATTGCTTAAATAGCTGCATAAGCTAAGGCGTGTTGATTGAATTAATAAGGTCACAAAGTGTTTTAAGCGGTCCTTCCTTTTACCACTGCTCTAGGAACTCTTCTTTTTTTAGTATATTCGCATCCTTGTTTTTAAAAGCTTCTTTATTCTTACTGAATATAAGCTGCTGAGTAACTAGATTCAGGATATGGCAAGCGCAGCGGGCACGCCTATGGGCCTTGTTAAAGCTAAATTTAACTGCCAGATAATCTAAATAAGTATTATTTATGTGGGCGTTGTTAGTGATAAAGTAGCTAAGCCGCTCCTTTGTAATCTTAAACGTATTAAGGACGTTGCTAATAACTTCCGCGTAGTTAATTCCTGAGTGCTGGCTGAGCTGCGTGGGTAGAGCAAGTATGTAGTCCACTATACGACCTTCCTTGTTAAGGTGATATATATATACGCTAGTAAGAGCAAGCTTGCCATTAGGGGTCTACTAGCTATTAAAGGATATGTATAGGAGTGATCTAGAGGCAGCGAGAGTCTTGGTAATAGAGGGGAGGTATGCTTTATAGTTGGCTAGTACGTAGTCTGCTACCGCTTGATAATTAAGCCAGAGTACGCGCTTAGCCTTAGGATTTGCAATTTGTATTATATAGCGGAAAGATAAGGTTTTAAACTCTTGTAGTGGGTGGTTGTTTTTGGTAAGCCAATTAATAGCTGATTGCTTAAATATAGATGTATTAAAGCTGCTAATAATTGCGTTAGCAGCTTCTTGAGAGACGTATTGGCCTGAAGCCTGAAGTTGCTTAAGAACGGTGTGCCCGCGCTTTTTTGATTTAGATGTAATCTCTCCATTTTTATTGTATCTATGGCCAGGAGTATTTTTAGCAAGATGCGTTTAAGCAGCAGTATTAGCATTTGATATATTATAACAACCAGGACCTCCATAGTTAAGAATTTTATATTAGTGGCAGTACTTATAGATAAAGATAATTTGCTCTAGCTTTATATGACTTTGGCACCTGTACCCATATTTATAAATAAAGCTAGGCGTCCGCTTTAAGCTATAATGGGGTTTTTAAAGATCCGGAAGTCGTTTCTAGTTAATGCCATCGTAATTGTTAATATTATCGTTGTCTGCAAGCTCGGCTTCTAATGATGAGATTGTAGGGGCTAAGGGGTTTTCTGTGGCTATCGCGCTTATATTCGCGTTGGTAGGGTCCTGTGCCATAGTGGTAGCGGTGGCTAAGTAGGTTCTATTAAATTGGTGGAGTTAGTGGCGGATAGGGATAGGAAGGTATTTATTGTTTACTGTAAGCTGCGCGAGACTTTTGGTTGGCACGGAAAAACGTTTTAAATAGGCTTAGCGGTTGCCCAAAAGGGCATGTTTACACTATTTGCATTGCCTCGGCCACTCTAAAAATACTAAAGGTCTATTACCAACTACCGCTACTACTAAATTAACTATATACAAGCAATAAACAAGCAAGCAAGCAAGCAAACCCCCCCTTTGCTTGCTTGATTGCCCAAAATGAGGCCTCTTGCTTGCTTGCTTATCAGCAAGTCTGTATAGAACAGTTCATTGATGAAATGGGTTAATTGATTGATGATCTTGTATCGTGTCTTTTTGACCTTGATCTGACGTGTCTTTAGTGACGTGTCTTCGTGCACGTGACTCGTGCATGTGACCCATGCCTTTAGAGAATACAGATTATCTAATAAAAGCAGTAATATAGCTATAAACTAACTGCTATAAGAGACGCGTCTCCTCTTAGGGTATGTTACTATTAGCTTTATAGCTTTTCCCTTTTAAGGGCTAGTATATAACCTCCTTAATAAGAAAGAGATGTAGCTTATTATCTATAATAGTATTACTGTTATAGTACTGCTTCTATTTATAGAAGGCCTAAAGCTAGATAATATATTAGCTATAGGGCGCGATAGGGGTATTATATCCTTTTTACTTTAAACTCTCTCTGCTTTAGTTTATATATTAAAGATATATTCTTAGGCTTAGTAGTATATATAAGGGCAAAGATATACTACACGTTAGCGCGTAATTCGGTATTATTAGTAATATTAATCTCTACGCGGTTAGTTAGCGCTATCTTATATAACGTAAGTGACAAAGTTATAACGGCGATAGGGTTATAACGGTCGGTTACCACCGCCTTCTTAATGTAGATGGAACACCAAAATACTGCCAAATGCCTTAGAAGTAGCTGTTTGGTCGTGCACGATATGACGGTGTGCACGACCGCTAATTCTAAGGCATTTGGCAGTATTTTGGTGTTCCATCTACATCAAGAAGGCGGTGGTAACCGACCGTCATAACCCTATCGCCGTCATAACTCTGTCACTCACGTTAGCAGGTATAATAGCAGACATACTACTACGATTAAGGATTAAGTAGGGAGGACTTTTTTATATATACTTAGGGCCATAATGGCCCTAATTACCATGTAGTCGGCGTCTATCAGCGGCTTAATTAGCAGGTGGTCCTTAATGCGCGTATTTTCTTAGCTTGGCGCTGGTGGCGTTGTGGAGATCGTCGAATCTGCCCTAGGTAGCTGGCTGAATATGTGATTTCCTAGCTGACCGAGGATAAGCCGTGTTAGCGACTCAGTCAATCGAGGCACGAGCACAGCAAGAAGGACGCGTGCAAGCCTGTACAATTGGATTGTCTATAAACGAGGATCCAAAGCTAGAGAAAGGAAAAGAGAAGAAGGGTAGCGCCGCTCGAGGTTTTATACGATCGTCTAGTCACGTAACTGCGACTGTCTAAAATAGTAAGAAACTGTCTGCGATAGTAAGGAACTATTTGCGATTATCCGCCACAATCCACTGCCACAATCCATCGTTTTCCACCAGCGCCGTAACATTACCCCCCCCTCTAAAAAAGCCTGCCCTTAGGCTTTATATATCCGTATTATGTCCATAGGGTGTTCTTATCTATATGCTTAACAGGTAGCCTATTATCCTTGCTATACTAGCACTCTATCTACTTATCTAGATACTTTAGGGGTCCTAGCTTATTAGGGTATTAGTTATAAAATTCTTTAAGCTTCTAAGGGCAACCTATAAAGTTCTAGGCGGGATACCAGGTTAGGTCTAGATTATAACCTTTCTATTAGATATGGTATTTTAGCGTTCCTTATACTAGTTTATAGGCTAGTATTTTATTAACTTCCTATTTGTCGTCACTATTAACTTAAATTGGCAGTGGAGGCTTATTCTTTTATCTAGGTAGTAGGTTATTTATAGCTTTTTATAGCTTATTTAGTAAGAAAACAGAGTGGACTTTAATTGAGTTTAGGAGTTTAACCTTATATAAGTTGCCTTCTTTATTAAGGATTTTATATAGTTCTGCTATCTAATAGTCTAGCTTATAGCTAGGCTGTTCTGTCTTTTAGTTTTTTATTATAACCTAGACCTTATTGCCTATAGTAAAGTTAGGCTCTTGTCTATGCTTATTTACCTACTATTATATTAATTTCTGGGCCTTTTCTAGATTTATATAGGCTACCGTCTAGGCTTCTTCTAAGTGCTTAGTGTACTACTAGGCTTTTTTATAAGATAGTTTTTCTTATACGGTCTAGGGCCCTTTTAGTCTTTTTTAGTTAGCTTATATAGGGTAAGTAGCCTATTTCTAGCTGGATATGCGTAAACCCTATAGAGTTATAGGGTAGGGTTACCTAAGCATAGTCTATTAGGGGTAGTAGTTTAGCCTAGTTATTTTAGAAGTAGTTAGTAGGTATAGCAGCTAGAAATATACCTTCTTATTATATTATATATATTTAGCTAATAGTACTCTTATTAGAGGAGTTCTAGGGTTTTTCCTTAGCTTAGGTGGCCGGCTACTAGTAAATTGTATATATGTTTAAGGAGCTTAAGCTTAAGTTTATTGTAGTTAGGTATAACTAAACAGTTCTAGTAGTATAAGCGGTCTCTATAAGCTTTGTATTTACTTAGAGAAATCCTTTTAAAGTGTCTAACGCCGTCTTAAATTAGCTTAAGCATTTCTTAGATAAACTCATTATTTAGGTATTTGTTAACTATTATCTATTTAATTAATTAATTAGTTATTTTAAGGACGTATATTATAACATCTTTAATAGGAGGGTTAAATAGCTTAGGGCGAAGTAGGGTTTAATTACGGTAGGTACGCGCTTCTTTCTATACTGGTATATCTTATAAATATTGGATTAAAGCATTAGGCTTCTAGCCTTAAGCGCCTAGGCAGTATATAATAGAGAATTGGAAATAGGATAGATATTCTAACTAGCGGGCTTAATGGTGGCTTAGCTATTTTATAGTTATAAAGTATTATAGGTTCTTATAGTTGCTAAGAACCTTAATTAGAAATCCAGAGCCTTCTAGTTTAGGTCGCTATTATTTAAAACATTTAATAATAGCTAATAGTTCCTGATCGTAGATCTTGTAATTGCATTTAGCTAAACTTAGTTATTTTAAAAAGTATACTATAGGGTGCAATACTCCTTCCTTATTATATTAAGATAAAATACCTTTAGTAATATAGTTGGATAAGTTAGCTTTTATAATACTTCTTTGGTTTAGATCAAAGTGTTAAAATATAGGTACGGTAGTAAATATAACTTTTAGGTAAGTAAAAGCTTTCTTATATTCTTTATTAAAGATAAAGGCTTTATCCTTTTAGGTTAAGGCTATAAGTGGTAAAACTATTAGTAGAAGTTGGCAAATCCTATAAAGGTCCTTACATCCTTAACATTCTTAGGTTCTTGCTAGTTTATAATTACTTTAACTTTCTTAGGGTCCATTTATACGCCATATAGAAATAATAAGTCTAAGGTATAGGACTTCCATTTTATAGAATTTGTATTTATCTATATTTAATTATATGCTAGCTCCGCGCAGGGCTTATAGGACCAGTTTAATATATTTTTAGTATTTAGCTAGATTATTGCTGTATATTAAGATATTGTTAATATAAGTAGTATAAAAAAATATCTAGGTATAGGCGCAAGGTGTTATTTACAAAGGATTAAAATAAACTTGGAGTGTTTGTAAGACCAAATAGCATTACTAAGTACTTAAATAATCTATATTAAGTATAAAATGCAGTAAGACATTTATCTCCTTTTGCGATACGTAGGCGGTTAAATACGTGGATAATATTAAGCTTTATATAGAAGTAAGCCTTACTTAATTAGTTTGGTGTCTCTTAGATTAATGGGATTAAGTATTAGTTCTTAATTGTAACAGCGTTAAGAGCTTGGTGGTCTATATAAAAGCGTAGACCGCTGCCAGGTTTCTTAACAAAGATTACTAGTACGGCTATAGGTAAAGAACTTACTCTAATAAATCCTTTATCTAGATATTTGTCTAAGTACTTCTATAGTACTTAGAGTTTGTTTTAAGATATTCTATATAAGGGTCCAAATCTAAAATGTTTTCTTTCTTTAACTATAATCTTATAATTATATAGACGGCGTTCTAGTAGCTTATTGGCTTTCTTTTATAAGAATACATCTAAATAATTATAGTACTCTACTAGTACCTTTATAGTGGGGTTAGTGTACTTCTTTAGTGCTAAGGCCTTTTTAATATTGGCCATTGTAATAGTAAAGATTATATATTCAGGTTTTCTAGCAAGTTATACTAATAGGATAGCTCTAATTATGTGGATATCTAAAGGTATTAAGCAAGCTTAGATTATTCTTAGTTTCTTATACGGTTTCTTATTTAGGTTTAGGTTTAGTATTAGGTACGGAGTTAGTATTAGATTTAGGTTTGGGTTCTTTAAGTATCCTTTTTATAGTAGAATACCAGTTCTTCTGGTACCTTGATATATTAAGCTTAGACTTCTACTTAGTTTAGGGCGGTATAGTAGTTAGGGTTAGTTTATATAGTTTAGTATGGCTTTTAGGCTCTTAGTGGAATTTAGTAGAATTCTTAGGTTAGTAGAATTTAGTAGAATTCTTAGATTGGTGGAATTTAGTAGACTTCTTAAGTATAGGGTGGATATTAGTAGAAATTTTAGACTAATAGATTCTGGTGGATTTTTTAGATTCTAGTTTAGAGTTTAAGTAGTGGGTTATAAGGCACTTCTACTTGTAGCAAGAGGTAGTAAATAGAAGCTTAAGGTTGTCCTAATTAATGGTTACCTTATATAGCTTTATCCAGAGTTGTTTAAGAATTACTAGGTAATCTAGGGTAGTTATAAAGAGCTTAATTAATTCTTCGTGGTTTAGGTATTGGAGTCTTAGGGCTGCTATATAAGTAATACAGCCTAAAATAGTGCGTTTGCCATTAAATCTAAATATATTAATATACCAGTTAAGGGGTATTAGGGTAAACCTATTATCTTATATAAAGATCTTATTAATAAATCCTATGCCGCTAGCCCCTGTATTAATTAGGACTTAAGTATTAGCTTATTAACCATTCTGCCAAAGACGGCAGTTAATGGTTATACTATAATCCTAAGGGTTAAGGTTTACTATATCTAATGTGTTACGGCGCTGGTGGAAAACGGTAGATCTTGGCAGACGTGGATTATGGTAGACGCGAGTCACGTGACTCGAGGACCGCATAAAATATCGAGCGGCGCTGCTATTCTTCTCCTTCCTTTCTCTAGCTTTGGATCCTCGTTTATAGACTACCAATTATACAGGCTTGCGCGTCCCTCTTGCCGTACTCGTGCCTCGATTGACTAAGTCGCTAACATAATGCATTTAACGAGATTCTATAATATAGCTGTTCTAAAGAGCGACTTAACTCTAGGATATACCTTTTAGTAGTAAGCGGGAAGGGGTTCCTCTAGAATATTAGTTATAACTTTATCCTTATAAGTGGTACTTACTAGATATAGAGTTAGAGCCAGAAAAAGATTAGAGTTAGTGGCTAGAAGATTAGTGCGGTAAACGGCTACTAGCGTTAACTATTTATAGATATTTTTAGAAGGGGGCGGAGTAGTAGTTAAAGAGGTAGGAGCTACTTCTATATTTAAAGTAAAGGCCTAGCTTAGTACGTTATTTTATTTAGGGGACCCTAGTAAAGCGTATTCTAGGGTCCCTATATTAATATCTATAGTATTAGGGCGCTTGGGCTAAAATAATAACTTAGTAAACATTCGCGGAGCTGTTATATTTTATTAAGGGGTGGACTTTGGTGTTAGGCGTAGTATATTATTATACTATTTATTAATAATGTTTATATAGGCGTTAAGGGCTCCTAGTAGGTCTATACCTATTAGGGAGGTTTTTAGTTTAGGGCTTAGGGACTTAATAAGGCTATTAACTAGTGCGGAGTTATTCTAGCCTATTTCCTTTACGTAATAGTTAAATTTAAAGAAGTATACTAGGAAGCCTTTTGTTTTTTAAGTTATGTAGTTTATCTTTCTCTAAGCAGTAGCTTAGTGGTTTAGGTCACTATATATAGCTTTAAGAAGTATAACTAGACTTTATACTAAGTTTAGTTAAAGGGGTTTAATAAGGTTAGCTACATCTCCTCCTAGTTAACTTAGGGCATAGTAGAGTTAGTTAGCTTTAGTTAGGTAGCGGTTAACATTACCAGTTAGTTTATTTTTAAGCTAGCTTAGGAATAATTGGAGTTTTTATTATTTACTAGTAAATATTAGGGGGCCTAGTAGTTATTCGGATTATTATAGTATAGTAGTTAGATTGGAGTAAATAGTTACTATAGGTTTAGGACTCTTATCCTATATATTTATCTCTAAAGAAGGCATTTAGTCTTAGAGCCCTATTATAGGCATCTTAAGGGTATAGACTTCTTCTTGGAGGTCCTTAATTATTTATAGGTGTTATACTTCTTATTTGGCTTGTTATTAAGTTAAAGTGGCTTAGTTCTGTGTAAGGGCGTCTATAAAGGACTTTTATATCTCTACCAATTATTCTTAAAGCGCGGATATAATGCTAGTGGCTGTTATAGGGGCTTTAGAGTCGTTTTGTATTTTAGAGGGTAGTATATAAGGTTAAGGCAATATAGTATTATAGAGTAAGCATAAGCGGTGATAATATATAGCAAAGTAGATATTATTAAACTATGTATATAAACTAAATAATAAAGTTAAGACGTTATATAAGGAGAGAAGGTAAGGAAACGGGAAGAAAGGGTATATATTGTTAGTTTAGTTGCTTAGTTAATATATGCACGGAGTAGAATAGGATTTAAGGAGCAGTCCTGGCAGAACTTAGTAGAATTTAGTGGACTTTAGTAGAATATAGCAGAATGCGGCAGATTGCCGTTAGATTGCTATAGATTGCCGTTAGATTGCTATAGATTGCCGTTAGATTGCTATAGATTGCCGTTAAATTGCTATAGATTGCCGGTAAATTGCTATTAGGTTGCCGTCTCGCGGTTAGTCTCTTCTTGCTACGTTAGTGGAAATAGGTAGACATGTGTAAGGTATTATGGAGGTGTTCTGTAACACTGCCTATATTTAGGGGTTAAGGTACTCTAGTCATAGTAGTGTTTAGGTATATAGTAAGATCTTTATAGCTATCTAGTTATCTAGGTCCTATCTACGCCTTATAAGGGCGTCTGTATAATTTATAGCGCCTAGTTAGTATATAATTAGGAAGTTAAACTGGAATAAAATATCCGCTTAGCGTGCCTGCTAGGCTATAAGGGCCTTTATTATTATAAAATATTCTAAGGCCTTATAATTGGAGACTACCTAAATAGGCTTAGGGGTCCCTTTTAGCTATATATGCTAGTGCTAAAAGCTAGAGATAATAGCAGCATTTCCTTATTATAGATATGGTAATTTAGCTTAGTATTTACTATAGTTTTTAAATAGTAAGCAACAGAGTGCTATTTTCTATTTGGCTGTTTCTGGGAATAAATAGCAGCTATTACACCATCTAAAGTATCCGTTTCTAGTATTAAGGGCCATTCTAGGTAGAAATAGGCTAGTAGTAGAGTAGAGACTAGCCGCTTTTTAAGTTCGTTAAAGGCCTTTTTATATACATTATTAAAATAGAAATGTTAGTTCTTTTTAGTAAGGCGATTAAGGGGCTAGGTAATTTTGCTATAGTCTTTAATAAAGTGTTAGTAAAAATTATAAAAACCTAGAAATAACTATACCCCCTTTATAGTTCTTAGGGGTTCTTATTAATTAATTACGGCCGTTTTTTTTAGGTCTGTCTTAATTCTATCTATACTAATAATAAACCCTAGGTACTTAGTACGTTTAATACTAAATTTTAACTTCCTAATATTGGCCTGGAGACTAGCTTTACGGAGCCGTTATAGGACTTTATAGACATGCTCCTTATATTCTAGTTCGTTCTTAGAGTAAATTATAATATTATCTAGGTAGGCTGTGCAGAAGTTATTAAGGTAGTTAAAGAGTATATTATTTATATACCGTTAGTATATAGCCGGTCCATTAGTTAGTCTAAAAGGTAGTACTTTATATTTATATAATCTATAGCGGGTCTAAAATATAGTAAGATTTTTAGATCTAGGGTTTATCTTAATTTGGTAAAAGGCCTAGCGGATATTAAGCTTAGTAAAAATCTTAGCCTTACTTATATGGGCTAGTATTTCTTTAAGTAAGGGCAGCGGATATTGGTCTTTATAGGTTATATAGTTTAGTTTATAGTAGTTAATACAGAAACGAAGTCCGCTATTTAGCTTTTTTATAAAGAGAATGGGTAAGGTAAAGGGGACTTAGCTAGGCTTAATAAAGCCCTTATTAAGGTTATTAATAAGGTACTGCTTAGTGGCCTATAGCTTATTAGTAGATTGCTAGCAGAGGGGGCTAGAGCTAAGGGTGTTTTCTTTATTGGGCTTAATCTTAATCTTATAGTTATATGGTTAGTAGGGCGGGAGCATATTAGATACTACTTTAGAGAATATATCCTTAAATTCCTAGTATTAGCGAAGTAGTTTCTGTTCTACTACCTCCTTATCTATAAGCTTATTTTCCCTACTAAGCTAGTTATAGGCTAGGGCTTCCTTGTCTTTAATTATCCGGTTAATTTTATATAAGCTAGTTATAAAGGTAATAGTGTTAGGCTGTTTTAAGTTCTAGTAGAACCCTATAGCACTAATACAGCAGATATTAACTAGTAGGAGGTTTGTAGGTTTCTTTATAGACATTCCTTAGACTATATTTTATAGAGGAGGGTTTATAACCCTCCTTAGCTCCTATTCTATCTTTTATAAGTTATCTTTCTAGTCTATATATTTAGTATAGCGTCTAATATTCCTTACTGTTTTTTATAGCTATATAGGGCCTAAGCTAGCTAGCTTATTATTAACTTTCTAGGTTTCTAGTGTTAGTGGTACAATATTAGTAGCCTAGGGGCAGTGTAGTATATAGACCTATTACGGATTAAGCTGTATATCTTTCTTAAAGGCCTAGTCCCTATATATAGAATTAGCCTAGTAAATAGTATCTATCTATAGCCGTATAAGGTTTTTTATTATAATACTAATTTCTTTTATAAAAGAAGGTATTAGGGGTAGGGTTTTGGGCCAGATAAGCTGTCTACTCTATATATTAAGCTATAAGCCTAAATAGGCTAGCTATTTTCTTTTTAAGATTATATTATAGCTTCCTAGGTCCATAATAAGAAAGGGGACATTATACTACCTTTATTTATCTACTTGGAGGTAAATCCATAAGATAGCTATAATAGATGGTCCTATCTATCTGTTATACCTATAAATAGGAATTAGTTTGGGTAGTTTTGTCAGATAAATCAGATAGAGGGGTTTATTGATAAAATGGGTTGATTGATTAATAATCTTGACTTGATCGTTAATTAATGTCTTGTTTTAACCTGGGGCCCCTAGGGCTCTATGAAGAGATTTACAATGCACATGCCCCGTGCACGTGACTCATGCATGTGTCCCACGCCTTAGAGAATACAGATTATCTAACACACCCCCTTAGCTTCGAGCTCTTTAAGGTTAAAGCTAACCACCTTCTTGTGTCCGTTAATGCGTCAATTGAATCCTTAATCTTATTTAAATCCTTCCTTCTCCCTTAGGTCCTCTAGTTGCTTCTCCTCATCTAGCTACTCCTTGATATCCACCATTCTAATCATATTAACAAAGCTTTAAAACCTCTGCTTGGGTAGGGCCTTTATAAGTCCATTAGTAATTATCTCCTTTGTTACTGTCTATTGAAATTGTACTTATCTCATTGTGTATTCCTGACGTAGCTAGTATTAATAGATATTAACGTGTCGGAGCTTTATGATTAGCTTTACCGTGTCTTCTGTGAGTAATTGGAGCGTCTAGGTGTTGTCGCATTTGATAATTAAGGGCTCGTTTAGTTGCTTTAAACATCCTACTAGTGAAGATAGCTTCTTTCGCTGTCTGAGATAGGGCTAACAACTTGGCTTCTGTGCTCGACGTAGTTACTATATCCTACTTATTTGCTCTCCATGCAATCGGTCCTCTGGATAGCTTTATAATGTATCCTTGCGAGCTCTTTCTGTCGACGGAATTGTCCGCGAATAATGCATTGCTGGCACAGATAAATAATTGCGCTTTACCTCTACCGTCTCTATCGTCTCGTCCTTTATTGCGTATTCCTTTGTCTCTCCCTCTACCGTTCGTTCCTTCCTTATCTCCTCCATAGTAGATTGCTCTGCTCCTTGTGCTATATAGGTACTGGTCTCTGATATAGCATCATAGAAGCTGCTTCTCTTAGTAGGGATATAGGACGGACTAGTAGGTCTGTATTGGGGGACGGACGCGTTAGATGGATCAATCGGTAATTAGTAGGGAGGAGTTTAAATTCTGCCATAGAAGTGTTTAAAAGACGCCCTTTTGAGATCTATCTTATACTGGTTAGCTATCTTCTTAATATAGGCTTCCTGGGATAGCTATAGGAGCCTCTAGCTACGATTGTGTAGCATATGGATTCCTAGGAACCATTTTAGCTCGCTAAGGGTACTTATCTAGTATTCCTTGCTTAGCTCCTTAATTACTTCTTAAGCTTTCTTCTTATTTATTTTTTGGTAGTAGAAGACAATATTATTAACAAACAACTTTATTGAGATTGTAATAGACAATCGCGTTATCTATATCTTTCTGTGTTGTCTCTAGGTCAAATTTTGCGGGAATGGCCATTAGGGTCTGGTATGTTGTACTTGCCAATGCAGTAGCTCTTGTAGGTAGGTCTTAATAAGCTAAGGGTCTGCTGTCCCTTTACGTGCTTTTTTAATAATTACACCCCCTAAGCGTTTAGCGGTACTGTTTTAAGCTTAGGTATGGCGCCAAAGGCTTAAATATAATCCCTTGGCGCTTTCTTAAAGTCGTCCAGTTAATATAGAGGTTAAGATAGGGTTTATTAATATTCTGATCTGAGAACCTTTATAAGACCTTATAGGTCCTAGATAACCTAGACGCAGATACCGTAGTTATATATTACCTTTTACATCTAAACGAATGTCTCTTAATAATACTCTATACTTCTATTAGTAGTATAGCAGTCGGCTTATATTAAACGCTAATAGACTCCCTAGTTGGATGTATTTTAATAGTCTATTATCCGTAACGTTCTTCCATTTAGTATAGGATTATGTTATCCTTTATTATCCTAGTAGTACCCTTATTTTTAAAGTAGACGGAACAACACTAGATTTGTGTTAAAGTCTATATAAAAGGTAACGTCCTTAAGACATAGGACTTCCTTACTTTTGTCTTATCGTTATTAAGCTTTGTCTTCTTATTTATGTCTAATTTTAGCAACTAGATTAGTAAGATTCTTATTCTATTCTACCTTCCTTAGTGCCTTTTTAATATAAGTATCTCTAATTATGACTCCTGTAGGTCTCTTATTTTTAAATAAACATTAATAGTCCTAAAGGGAGTGTCCTCGTATTCCGCATGCTAGGCACTTAGGTGTTGGCTTCTTGTAGGACGTCTCCTTATCTACTAGTGTCCCGGCTCTTTTCAAGCAGCTCTTATATACTAAGGCCTTTCCTCTTTGTAAACCTTTAGTAGTATTAGAGTGATCCTTAATGGCTTGCTCTGCGAAGTCTGCATTAAAGGTACTTTTTTTTATAGTAGCATTAGCTTTCTTTAAGGGTATTCTAAGTCCTTCTTACAGCTCCTTTGCTACTCTACAGTATTTAGAAGATCTTAACTTCTAAGGGTTATTTAACTTAGTAGTATACTTTACACAGTAGGCGTTGCTAAAAGGTTAAATAACGTCTACTAAATCTTAAAGCCAGATTCTATTGGATATTTAAGGGATCTTATACTTCTCTCCTAGGGCTATTATATGTCCCTATTAATCTAACTACTAATTTAATTTTAATAAGTATTTAAACCCCTTAAGGGCTTTTATATACTAGTGTTATACCTTCTTCCTAATAAATAATGAGGTAGGTTCTATGTTCTCTTTTAGCTGGAATAGCCATTCTTTAACGGTTAAGGAAGGGTTAAGTAGTAGCTTCTTCTAAGTTGATACTATGGACGTGATCTAGGTGCGGATCTGTTAAAGATAATCTTCCTATTTTAGGAAATACTTTATGTCCTAGTTGTAGTATTGTCTGCTATTCTTATACGCTCTCTGTTGATTTGTTAAGAGCTATATATATAAGGTTGCATTCTCGTTAAAATTTGTAACCTTTAGATAAGGTGGTTTTTTAAGTAGACCTTCTTAAGGTGCTTTTGTGGCTGGGTTAACGTGGGCCCAAATTTACTAATCTATAAGGGCTTAGAGTTGCTATAGCCATTGTTCCCAGTCTTCTGGCTTATTAAGGATGATCGTAGTTAACAAACTTAACGTTAGTGGAGTCATTTTGACTAATAGGCAAAGGAGAAATTAAGATGGTATTTTGTTGTTAGGATTGTCCTTGTTATTAGGATCGTCCTTTAATAATTAAGGTGGAATCTTATGGAATCTTGTGGAATCTCGTCCTGTGACAATTGAGGTAGAATTTCTATCAGAGTCTGCGTCTTGACGATAAGGTGTCAGAGTCTAACAATAAGGTAGAATTTCTTTAAACGATTAAGTAATAGCTGAATAGCTTCTTAAGTTGGCGGACTGGGCTTATAACTGTCAGATAAATTAGATAGAGGGGTTCATTAATAAAATGGGTTAATTAATTAATGATCTTGACTTGATTGTTAATTAATGTCTTGTTTTGACCTGGGGCTCCTAGGGCTCTATAAAGAGATTTACAATGCACGTGTCCCACGCCTTAGAGAATACAGATTATCTGACAAGTTTCTTAAGGGGTATATTTAAAAAGTTAGCCAGCTTTATAGCATACTATATATATCGGCAAAATATAGTACCCTACCAATAGCCCTAATGGTTGGTGGCTGACGCAATTGGCGCGCAGTTGAGGTTATTTGGCAACTCGACCGACCAGCCTATGTCGTGTTTTTTTGACACGCAGCCTGCGCGCAGCCTGCGCGTAACCTATACGCAACCTGCAACCACAATTGTATTTGGAGCCATCTACCTCTTTTATACTAATAGTATATTTTAGATAATAAACAAAGGCTACTTTAAAGCTATTTATAAGGCTAGCAAGGTAAATTGTATACATTTCTTTATACAATCCATTATATTATTTTAAACAATTTAATATAATATCCCAACTGTTTTATAATATATTCTAAAAGTATAAGACCTTTCCTGCTCTCCCTGTGACAATAATATACTATAAGTATTTAGCTTTACTAGCATAGCACATACATATAGCCAAAAAGCAGTTACTAAGAGTAGCAGATATAGGCCAAAAGAAAGGTAGATTAAGAGCTAGTATATACAATAAAGAAGCCGCAGTCATCCTATAGGAGAGTATGGAAAGTCCTACACATAATCTCCTACTGAAAACTCTATCGGCTCCTTTATACTAGAGTCTAGAGCATATATTATAAACTTTATATACTACTCCTTATTCTTAATTAAATTTAATATTGCTTTCCCGTTACTATACTAGCTATAGCTGTCCTCTGCAAGGCTGTAGTACTACTTAAATTGTGCAAATAACTTATTAGATTTAAACCTTTCCGGCCTAGGCTTGCCGGTTCCTATATTTAGGATAAAGTGGTACACTGGGGCAGAGGATATATATTCTGCTAAATCTAACAAACTTAGCTAGTTCTAAAAGTTAAATTAGCAAATATTATAGTAGTAGTAGGGCCCTAGATTTTCTAGCTTACTCTAGAGCTCTCCCTTTAAGACGGACTTGGTGGACTAGTCTGGCCTACTTTAGAGCTCTCCATTTAGGACAGACTTGGTAGACTAGTCTAGCCTACTCTAGAGCTCTCCATTTAGGACAGACTTAGTAGACTAATCTAGCCTACTCTAAAGCTCTCCCTTTAAGATAGACTTAGTAGATTAGATGGTATAGCCCAGCTCACTAATAAATAGCCTAAGTTAATAATCGCGTTAATTTCGTTGTTGCTAAGGCTTGTAAGGAACCTCTCTCTTGCGTTATTGCTTAGATCCGCTATAAGGTTGTTAAGGTTATCTTTGTGCAGGTCCTCAATAATTTCTATAGTCAATTAATCCGGCATTGGGCCTATAGTATGTTTAATAACTACGGGCTAAAGCCGCAGCCAGATTCCAGATTGCCGTTTTCTAGACATCTAGTTCCAGCTACCTAAGAGGTTAGCGTAGGCTTCTACAACAGGTTAGAGAATAATAATAGGTAGTAAAACACTAAATATACACTAACTGCTAACAACAGTACTATAAAAGTTGTCCGTTCCCTTAGACCTAGTTTTATACTCCCTAATTGCATAATATATTGCTATTAAAACAAAAGTAATAGTATTGCTGGTAAGCTTTTTGAATATATTATAAGAGCAGGGTAATTGGGCAAGGCCGTTCTTTCCTCTACCGTAAAATATACCAGCTATGCTAGCAACTATCGCGTTGGAATGGAAGCGGTTATCACTTAGCTATTAACTCTTATTAGTATTTTACTAAATAGCATAGGCAAAATACCTTTGTGTAATCCAGTGTAATAAAATTATAATTAGTTAGTAGTTCTACAATTAGTTTGGGCGCGTCGTTAAACCCTAGCCTATATACCTCCTTTATAACTATATAAGCCTTTATAATTATGTGGTTCCTAAAGTTCCCTATTATATTAAATAGCTATATATAATATTAAGATTGTTAGTGGATAATTTAATATAATATTTCTAGTATATAGATACCTTATAAGTGGACACCGGGTTAGGAATACAATTAGCTTTTTTTTATACTACTTTCGACTGCTTTAAAATGGCTTCTAACTATGCCTTTTTTATTATATCCTTAATAAGGCCTAGAAAGCGGTTGAACTATAGGTTAATAAGATGCCTATTATAAGTCCTAGAGTTAGTTACTAGCCTTGCTAGTAAAATGGACCTATAAAGCACAAATATAGGCTCATATCTCTTAGGTGGGTTTTCTTTTATACGTTGCCGTTATATTGTCTAGAGGTACTCTTCTCTTGCCCGTAGCGCGGCAGTTAGGTTAAAAATTATCTTCGTGGTCCAACTCGTCCTTACTTTCCCTAGTGCTATTTAGGTCCCCTTTAGATCGAACACTAGGTTAGTATACTCTATGTTAAAGGGAGATTACTTATTTTGTGGACGAAGCTGTATTAGGGTTTAGGTAAACACAGCTTACTAGGGAGAATATAAAGCTAAATGTTGGTTGTTTATGTGATAAGGTACAGATTAGGCGCGTAGGAGAGTATTTTAAACTAGCACGCAATTATTTACGTGGTGAGGTACGGATTAGGCGCGTGGGAGAGTATTTTAAACTAGCATGCAATTGTTTATATAGTAAGGTACGGATTAGGCGCATAGAAGAGTATTTTAAACCAATACGTAATTGTTAAGAGCTGGAGGTATATTACAAAGACGCTGCTTTTTATAGTGGTGGGCGGTTAGATAGTAAAGAGAGTGTTTTATTTACTAGGGCCCGCTAAGTGCTAAATAGTAGAGGAGACTATTAAGTATTGTAGTTAGACTCCGGTTATACATAAATATATAACCTACCTTAATTAAAAGATTGGGACTTCGCGTCTTTAACTAAGCTAGTTCTGCTACTAGATTATTAACAGATTTAGTAGATTTATTAATATTTGGTTGCTATCGTTTTATAAAAGAAGCAGGTATAGACTCGCAGTTACTATCCTTATTATTAAAGATTACCCTTTTTGGCTGGAGGCAGCTATATACATCCTATACATTATTAGCCAGCTTAATATATTATATATAACGTTAACAGGGTCTATTATATGCCTACTCCTCTCTATACCCAGATATAACTAGACCAGAGTTGCTATTCTTATTATTGGATATTACCCTTTTTAGCCAGAGGCGGCTATATACATTCTATACATTGTCAGCCAGCTTAATATATTATATATAACATTAATAGGGTCTATTGCATGCCTGCTCCTCTCTATATCTAGATATAACTAGACCAGAGTCACAATATTGCTTATTCTAGCTGGGTTCCATGTGCTTATTCTCTACCAGCGCATTCTTCCTTCTATTAGCTAGGATATAGGCAACCCCTAGTAGTAGGCTAGGTAGAGATATAAGGTTAATTATACTAGTTATTCTTGTTTTCTTATTATATGTTGACTTAAAGTAGGGTTCTTGCTACTAGTTTAAGTATTTAATAACACGTTTTTATATTTACCTACTATAGTAACGCTCCTGTATTTGCCTAGTTAGCAAATAGTATAGCTTATAGCTAAAATGGGTTACCTTACGGCTATTTCTGTAATGTCTAGGGCGTATATAGATTAACAACTTAAAAGAACATATACTGGTATGGTATATATTGGACTAATAGCAGTATTAGTAGAAGTGTTACTAATATAGTGCTTGTAAATAATTTAAATAGGGGTGTATTTATTATAATTAGCTGCTAGTTCTAACCAGTTGCGGTTAAGCCGCAACCACGGCCTATTAACTTGCGTTAAGTTAGTAGTTAAGAAAACATTGTTAGATATTCTAAGATTATTAAATACTATTTGCTATTATGCACGAAACTGTTTTATTCTATTAGCATATCCCTTAGCAGATATAGTATGGGTGTATAAAAGGTTAAACGTTAATCCTAGCAATAAAAGTAGTAGGCTGGTAAGACTTATATCCAAATTTAATAGGGAGGTACCTTATTAAACCACTTTACCTACCTAGGGCGCTGGCTTTTAGATCCTATACCTTATTCCGGTCCACCTATACTAGGTTTAACAGCCGTCTTGCGCTTAAAGTAAAGCTTATCTACCTTATCCATGCAGCTTGTTAGTGTAGATAATGCTAGGGTAGGCATAGGCAGTGTTTAGGACAGCAATAACACTTCTACATAGTTATATCGCTATATTCCATACCCTTATGCAACATCTAGTATTTCTACTGTAAATATCTAATATTATTCTTCCGCGTTATTAACCCTACTAGCCTATAGTAAGCCTAACCTATCCCCTATATATATATTATAACAGCAATTAAATTTAGTAGAGTGGCAAGGAAAGTGTAAGCATAGATATAAAGATTAGGTATTGGATACTAAGAGCAAGCCAGGGACAGTGTTAATATATATTACCCTAATAAGTTTACTAGAAAGAACGGGTATAAACCTTAGGCTTTATCGTCTAATCCCCTTAGGCGTTTTAAGAATGCTAGATAAGTTACAAGAATATTTTAGGTTATATTGTTCTAAGACTCCCTCGCCTAATAGCATACTAAGGGGCTCTATTAAGCCGTCTACCTTTATATATAGTGATCTATTAAACTAGTGTGGGAGGGAAGGTCTCTCTCCAGACAAAAAGTCAGTGTACTATCGGTCTATCAGTCGGTCGTAGTCAGTCAGTAGAAATCAGTAGGAAAGCAGTTAGTAAGAAGAAGAGAAAAGAGTATATTATATTCCCTAAACTGTCCGTTAAGCCTGTCCGAGTTCTTAAAGACTCTGAGGCTGCGGGCCAATCTATATACCTATAGGAGGCCTATGCTCTCCCAAAACCATACCTAAATTAGATGCTGAATATAGTGGGCCAACTTACCCTACCACATACCTCCCCCGCCTAAGTTGTTGTCCCCTAACAACCTCTAAAACTCCCTATCTTTAAAACAAAGGCACAGTAGGTAACCGCATGCACTCCTTACCCTTGCCATAAACCTAAGATGGTAAGCGAAGAGACTCTGTTCTAGTTAAACAAGACCACTCTTATCCGCCTGGTTGGATAGTATAAGCAACATCAGATAGGCAGCTTTTAGATAACCTTACTCTTTCATATCTTTCTATTTACTTAGTTCTGTCCTATAACTCTTTAGGCAACTCCGCATAACTCTATCCTTTTGCAATAATAGGGGGTACTCTACTTGGATCTACCGCAATAGTTAAAGGGTTAATTCTATTATTAACGCAGTAGAAGTATAAGCGGCTGTTAAAGCGCTCTATTTTAGCTATATATATAATCTAAAATACATCCTTGTAGTTTTTAACAGCTTTAAGACGGTAGGAATATATCTATTTTATAACTTCGTTCTAATTACTAGTTAGAAAAAGATTACAATCTTGGATTACTACTAGAGAGTCCCATTATTGTCTACCCAGAAGGGCGTCAGATAAGGCACTAGCAGCTATAAGTTTAACTGCCGTAGGGAAGCAATATAGGATTGCGCCGTAAAGGTTAGTATATCCAGATGGTATGCAGGGCGGCGCTTTTAAGTCTTAGTAAGTATCTGCTAGCTCTACCTAGGTTCCTCCTTCCGTAACCTTAAGGTTATTATAATTGTCCTAAACGCCAACAAACTATAGCAGTATTGTTCGCCGGGTCCTAGTTAAAGGTCCTTTCGCCCTATAAGGAAGGTGTGGTATAGTTATACGCATATCTCCTTTTTCGTACGGCTAAGCCACCTAGTTAGTCACGTATTTTTTTATGTCTTTAGTGGTCCAGTCCTAATCTAAGATCTTATATATGAATCTATCGCCTTTAGTTAATCCTCGCGCTTTAAGATCTGCCTATTACAACTCCAAGTAATAATGCATACTAGGTAGGATAACTGTACAATTATCCTTAGTCTTATTATCTAGAGAAACGCTTCCTTGAATTATATCAGCACCGCGCCCGCTCTTTATAAGAGAAGGAATGTTTATGTTAATATAACAGAAAGCTATAAAGTCTCCCTTAACCGCGAACTTTGTATAATAGGGATAGGAGATGAGTTACCACTAGCTATTAGGCCTAAGAGCGCAATAGAAATAATAGTACTTAGGATCTTATCTTATTAGCTGCTAGTAGAGACTATAAACCATTGTTCTTAACCATCTATAATTTAACCATCCATTAATTAGACGCTGGTAATGATAGTATATATATATTTCTCTATTAATTATTACTAAAATGCTAGAATCTCACTACTATCCAAATACATTTAAAACTACGGATCCGTCTTGCTGCTATACACCTTAGTTATCTAGTAACAGCATCTAATTAAGTAAAGCCCCTCTGTTATAGAAAAACCTTAGTGCTAAATTATAAATAAACTTATATAGTCCTAAGGAGTCGGATGGAACTAGAGGTCTGTAAGCTTTTCTAAACTAGGAGTATATAGTAGGATCTATTTTTATAGTGCCAAGATAATTATAAGCGTGGTATATTAAATAGAGTCTGTGGCACAGTGCGGTATAGTTTAGACCCTTTATTACTAAACCTATACGTCCTTCTATAGCTTGTGTATGTATCTAGCAGACCTTATATATCTCTAGGTTAAAACCAGCCGCCCTATACCAACTATACAAGAGCTTTATAACCTTAGTTAGTTTAATTTTAGTAGTTTGGTTTAGGGACGCTTTAAGATAAGCTAGTATATTATCTTTGTAGTTACACCCTCGTTTTAAACAGAGTATTGCCACAATATCTATAGTCTCCTTAATATACTCCTTATCATCTCTAGGCTTAATAACATTTTTATTAAATATTGATTCTACTCCTAGCCCTCCTACTTCTAGGTAAGCAACCGTCAGCCCTCTCCTTAGATTCCTTTTTAAAGAGAATACTAGTAGCTGTAGGGGCGAGCTAATAGGCATTCCAGCTGTAAAAATACTTTTGTTTATAGAAGATAAAGGCAAGTTAACTAATATAGGTAATCCTTGTTAAGATGGGCTTGGTATAATACTAACGCCTCCTCCTTAAACAGGTGTTAACAGCTAAAAAGCTAATAGATTTATTACGTTAGAAGCATATTATAAATATGTTTGTAGTATAAGAGCTAAGCTCTCTCCTACTTATCTAATTCTAATATTAGTGACTTCTAGTCCTACTATAATTAATCTCCTACTTTTTAGCGGTAGGTTCTTATTTAGAACAAGAAAGCCAGTTAAGTATCTCCTTAAACTATACTTATTTACTACCTAGTCTAATATTACCCTTCCTAACTTTATAGGCGCGAGCGTAAAATTAGCTAGCTATAGTTAAGTGGTAATCTTAATACCGCGTCCTAGATAATTAAGCCTCTTAACTAGCACTTTATTAACTCTTACTATAACTTTAGGAAGTAGATAAACTATAAGCTTTTAGACAGCGGAGAGGAAGTTATAAAAGACTATATATTTAAGCGGTCTATTAAAGACATCTTGTCCCTAGGCCTTTTAGATAGTTTCTTTAGCTTTATTGCACCGGTTTCTCTAATCTTCAGCCATCTTACTAACATTAGAGATATCCCTAAAGATTAACATAAACGCGTCCTTTCCTAGAGATGCCTACAGCCCACTATTATTGTTAATAAAATTGACTACTATACTAGTAGCATCTGCGTAGTTTTCCCAAGAAAGCAAAATTTTATTATAGATTTAGACGAGCACTACGCGACGCTAATTAACTACAAAGCCTCTAACTTCTATAAGGACGTCACTAATCTAGCACTTAGCTCCTTTATATAGTACCAACGGTCTACTTAATAAAAATATAATAAACGTGCTATTATTAATTCTGTTTAGTTTACACTTTAGCTAATTATAACTGTCTTTAAAATTTAAGGGTAAGAAGGTGGATTTCTAAATAGGGTTTTTAATTATAATAGTCTACTAAATCTAGGTAGTAGTGTGGAGTTCTACCAGTTCTAACTACTAAATAGACTAATTATAATTTTCTATACCCAGTATAAAAAATTGCTATTAGCTTAGTAAAGGCGGTAAGCGGAACTAATATCTTTACAGTAAATAAATCTAGGTATTTATACATAAATATTCTTCTGCCCTTACCTTACTATTAACACACATTAGATTCCTATAGCTAAAAGGCAAATAAGAAATAGAAAGAGCTTTAGGAAATATAGCAAATAAATAGATAGGCTGCGCGGTTATTATTAATATCCCCTCCCCTGCTTTAGAACTTAACTATCCCCTAGTTAAATATTTTATACTTAATTCTGTTAAACAATCTTTCTAGAACATATACTTCTTAAACTATATAGCATTGCGATACAGGTGGATTTTTGTATTATATCTTCCTTAGACTCCGGCTCTGCTATTATTTCTTATAGTATAGTCTCGCCTAACTAGTCAAGCCGGTTTTCCTAGCGGACTTTAGATACCTATTACTAGTAGAACTTCTTTAATCTATTCCCTAGAGTTTAGTTACAGAATAGCATGCTATTAAGATCCTTAATTAAGTACCATCCTTTATATAGGTAACTCTTATATATATAAAATAGGCCTAGCTATTTTAGATCTAACTTATAACTGCTAGAATAATCTTGCTTAAGCTGCGTATTATAGAGCATAACTATATCTCCAACCTTAAATCCGTCCTGGCGAATGCAATAGGTATTATCAAAGTACTCCTTATTTATTACCCTTAGTCGTCTTATATATATAATAGCCTCTTTCACATCTATGTCTCTTTAGTTAAACTGCTTTATATAGAGTGCTAGTAGCTCTATAGTGGTCTAAACTGTTTACCAAGGCAGTGTTTGCTAAGTAGGTATACAGAGTTTAATAGGAAGGACATGCTTATATCTATATATAACTCTTACTAGCATTATTCCTGTAGGCCGCTTAATAGTCATTCTATCTACCTATAAAACAGTATGGAGATTATCCAGCCATAAGCCATCTATCTTTACTAAAGCATCTACTATAGGCTTATACCCTCGCTCTATTAAGCCTTATCCCTATAGGTGATATACAGAAGCTATAACCCTTTTAATATTATAGAGCTCCGCAAGCATAGTGGTTATATCAGTATTTTCTCTGCTACTATCTATAGAAAGCTATCCAAATACTCCCTATCTGTAGATAATATCTTTATAGAGGAACTTTGCCACGCTTTTTACATCCTTTTTCTAAAGGGCTTAGGCTTCCACCTATCCAGATATATATTCTTAAGTAGTAGCCAGGTATTAGAATCTAAGATGGGTTATTAGCATAAATATAATATCTACTGTTACTTATTGCCATAAAGTAGACTCCTATATAGGGTGCATTACTTCTTCCTCTTATTTTAACTACCGTCCTTGGTATTATAGGCATAACTTAATATGCTATAATATCTAATCCCATAGCCCTAGCCACTAATATTAATTTAAAACTCTCTAATACGTCCCTTCTTATCTATAATATCCACTCTAATTATAAAGGCTCTTAATAATCTCTCACTAAGTATTCTTATTATTAATTACCCTCTGTATTAGCATATTTTTCAACTATTAATAGAAGAGCTGTTAATTACGCACTAGGAACTTTAGCACTTGCTATTTAAATCTTTTAAATTCCTTAGTATTTATTTCTTTTAGACGTTATAAGGTTACTAGCCATTTTATAATCTTTTAAGATTCTTCTAAATATAAGTTCTCTAGTGGCAGATCCACCTCCATTTTAACTAGGCTAGCTGTGTATTCTAAAGTACTTAGCTTACAGTTAATAAATTCTTTAATATCCTTAATTAGTTCGTCAGGCCGTTCGCCATCTAATAGCCGTTATAATAGCCTATTAGCTAGGCTATTCTTCTTCCCTAGTATATATCTAATATTAAAGTCCCATAACTGGATCCATGCTAGCTATTAAGTCATTAAGGCTCCTAGTAAATTAATAGCAGTATAATTTAGTTACGCGACTAAGGTATTTACATCTGTCTTAACTGTAAAGCGGACGCCATATAGGTACACTTAATACTTCTTTAATGCATATAGCAATGCCTAATACTTAAGCTTTCCTAAATTATATTTCTACTCCGCTTAAGACCAGATACCACTCTTATATTAATATAGATGGCAACAACCTTATATATCCAGTTGTATAAAACCGCACCCCTATCCATTCTTATATCTATTAATGGCAAGAATAATTAGCCTAGCCCCCTTACTATAATCCAGTTAAACCAATATAGGTATAGTAGTGATTGCATACTTTAAAGTCTTTATAGCGGCTATCTGCTCTATACCCTATACAAATAGAACGTTTACTTATAGTAATTAAAAGATTGGCTTTGCCTTTATTACAAAGTCTTCTACCTATATTCAGTAATACATAATAACTCCTAGGAATGCTTGGGCAGATATAATATCTTTATAGTCTCTCTAGTAAATAATCTTTACGACTTTTAACTCTTCTAAATATCATCCCTTTCCATTACAGTAGTAGCCAACCACTACAATCTTATCTTTATAGAAATAAGACTTTACGCCTAAGATTGTATACCCAGCTCGTTCTAAATCCGCAAGCACTCTGTCTAGCCATATAATATATTCCAGAATGTATCTACGCACACCTAAAAGGCTCTCTTCTCTATTATATATTATCTATGGTCCTTTTACTGTAATATTATCCAGAAATAGTAAGGCATGGTGTGGGATATATTACTCTAGAATCTTAGTAATTATCCTTATAAACTGGGCTACTAAATTTATGCCTCCTATAGGTACTATTATTTATTATAGAAGTCCTAAAAGTATTGTAAAGGCTATTAGGTTCCTACTTTCTATATCTAGCTCTAATTAGTTATAGCCAGAGAAGAAGTCTACTAGAGATATAACCTTATATCTTGCAAACTCCTTAGAGAACTTATTAGCACATAGTAGCAGATTTGTATCCCTAATAGTCACTTAGTTAATATTTATTACTGCATTAATTAGTTAGTACTTCTTATACTTCTTTTTACTTATAAGAAACCATGAATTCCTATATAGGCTTTTATAATATTTTAGAGTCCCTTAAGCTAGTTATTCTTATAATATATTAATTACCTCTTCTTATAGGGCCCTTAGTATAGGAAAGTTTGGTACTTACTATACTTTATACAGTATAGTCTTAATCTTTAACAGTGGAGTTATATCCCTACTAACATAACCTATCTTAGAGAACTCCTATACCAGAGCCTCTTCTTAGTTAAATAATATAGCCTTAAAGATTTCTTGTTCTCTTGGCTAAATATCTCCTATAATTATACACTCTAATTATTCTAGCTTTAGTCATGCGCCATAGGCCAGCTTAGTGTATTACAGCTTAAGGAAATAATTATATAAACTAAAAGGTAATCCTTAAATAGACGCCTTTTGCTAATATAGGGCTACTTTTTACTACTCTATTATGCCTCCTATAACTGTTCTATCTAGTGCTAATAAGTTAACTAGATAGACTTTATCCGCTTTTTGTTTATATGCAGTTGCTATACTTATAGCATTCTATTAGGCCTTACTCCTATAACTTTCTATTTACATTATAAATAGATCTGTTGTCTTTAATATTTAATATATATGGGATCTAGCCTTTACTTTAAACACTAGCTTCTACTTTCCTTCTATATACTTTTTTAGGATTTCCTTTAATATTTTACTGTTAAGCTCTCTTTATCTAGTATTATATTCTTCTTTCCGTTAATGGCTATATCTAGCGGATATCTAAAATGGTAAATATCCTTATTAAAATCACACCCTATTTCCCTCCTCTCTGTCCTTAACACCCTCTTTATCCTAATATACTAGGTTATAAGTAACCCTAGATACAATCCCAGTAGTTATACTAGTTATATATTTCCCAAACTACTACCTATACTAATTCCTTTATCTGGTCTAAAGAGCATTATATCCTTATAGGATATTAAGAACCTTATTTTAACCCTGCCATCTTCTAATTAAATAATGCAAGATACTTGGCCTGTTATAGTTTAATTCGTTGCTAGTCTAGCCCTTACCAACCACGGCTTACTAAGTATTACTTTATATAACATCTCTCCTATAGCAATAAACGTTATGGATATTAAGACGCCACCTATTACTATAGGGGCCGCATATACTAATCTAATAAACTCTAACTAAGTCCTATTAGCAGACGTTAGATGTGCGCCTTGTAACTATAGGGGTAGACTTAATATTAGCAGTCCGTGTTATAGAGCCACACTTTCCTTAATAAGGTTAAGTTCCGCTCTAAAGTTAATTAAGTATTTAACCTTTCTGTCTCCTATCTGCGCTTCTACTTTTAGATATTATCTTTAAAACTAGGTAAACCTAGCTTCCCGTTTAATCTGGTCTACCTTAGTAGTTATTAGGCCAGTTTAATTAGCATAAAATATTAGGCGCGCTAATAATATAGATGCTTTAACTTCCTCTTGCTTTTATTAGTAGGGCTCTATAAGGGGTAGTAGGAGAGGTTTAAAGAATAACTTTATAACTTCGGGCATATATATAAGGCAGTTACTAATAGTAACTTTAATAGTTTTTAACAAGATCTTGTCTGCTATTATAGTTAGGCTTAGGATATTTCCTTTTAGTATATCCATTATCCTAACTGGCTTTGGTCGCGGTGCTTTAGCAGTTATTATTATATCTATTTCTTATTCCATTTATCTTCTTAGCTATTTAGTATAGTTTATTTTATTAATCTCATTATTATTTGTCAGCAGTTAAGGAGCCTACCGTTATGATTATGGCGCGATTTAGACATGTCCTCCTAGTTGTATATTTTAAACTGTTACCAGTTATAGACTGGACGGTCTTAGGGGCGGCTTTGTTACTTTAACGTCCCCTTATAGTTTCCTAAGATTGTATAACTATATTATGGGCTATAACTAAGTTACTGCTCCTACTAAGTTAATATATACTAACTCCACTTAATATATATCTTCCCAGGACTTACTAAGCTCTTCTTTACTTTTAGTGCTATTGCTTTCTATAAACTCTACTAAGGCTGCCGCTAGCTGGACGCCTATTATTATTACTATCGCTGTCGCATTAGGATTAATATTTGTATTCTACCTTAGCTAGTTCTTAAGAAACTAAATCCTGTTATTACTTAGTAAATACAGAATTGGATTTCCTAGGCGCTTATATATTCTAGTATAGATTTGGTTATACTTATTTATATATAGGAACCCATAGTTAACTAGTTCTTAGAGCATTAGGTATTAGTTAATAAAATAATAAAAACCCCTATATCTATAACATATCTTAGCTTATGCCTAGTACGCGCCAAGATTTTCTAGTCCTCTTTACCTTTCTAGGTTAGGCTTATATTGCTTTTATAGCGCCCCCCTATATAGTAGCAGTAGCCTATTATTATTTATTATAGGTTATAGACCTGTTTATTCTTAACGCACTAACGCTTAGTTTAGGAGCTACGTGTACTATATTAGATCTTAGTAAATCTTATTAAGGAACAGCATTAAAGATGTAATACCTACCAATTTAACTGTCCTAAGATTAAGCCTCTAAAGTTAACTAGTAAGTTTCTCTAGCTTAGGGTCTATCTCTTATATTATTTAATAGGTACTTGCCAACTTATTTAGCTAAGAGACTATAGGCGGCCAAAGAGCAGCCTTTTTCTAGTTTAACATAACTAGTTGCTAATTACGGAATTGTCTAACCAGCTGATAAAGACCTTATTCCTTAGGGTTTATTATTAATAGGCAGTCTGCGCCCTTATACGAATTAAGCCTATCTTCTACAGCCTTCCTTAGCAGGTAAAAGTTAAAAGACTTTTATTTATTTGGGTTAGCTCCTGTTTTAGTTATGGTATATCTTTAATATTTAAATAGGAGTCCTTTTGCAAACCAGTATCCTTATTTACAGTTTTCCAAATTGCCAGCCTTAGTAGCCTTCTGGGAAATTAGTGTAAATTATCTATAGTATTCACGTACACTACTGGGTGGGTTGTTCCTGCACTACAGTATATAAGCTTTCAAGAATTCTACCATCTTAACTTGTTAAAAGTAGTTACTTCCTTAGTAGTCTATTTAAAGCTTTTTTACAAGTTCCATCTATCTACTAATAATAAACTTAGGTAGGCTTTGGATCTAGGTCCCTATTTAATAGTTATAATATTCTAGAAGTCTATAATATTTCTTATTGTCCGTAATACGGTGTCAGATATACAGTTGCTCGTACTATTTAATAAATTGCAATACATTTTGTCCTGTAAAGTAAGGGGTCCCTAAAGTCCCTAGAGCTAGTATAAACTGGGCTATAATATATACCTTGTCTTATTCCATTGGTGGTTTATTATAAGGCAATAGACTTACAGTTTCTTCTGGGATAGGTAAGTTAACCTCTTAGTTCTTATCCTCTCTTTACTAAAGGTTATTAGTTCTAGGTGTTATAGGAGTTGGGTCTAGTACCATATCCTCTAGGTTAGGAAAACTTTGTAGGTTAATAGGCTGCCTACTTTCTTCTCCGCTATTATTATAAAATAGACCTAGTATCCCTGGTATTCCCTTTATTAGTCCTATTACCATTGCTCTTATAAATTTAAGGGAGGCTTGTATAAATGCAAGAAGAATTGTATAGACCGTTGCAAATATAGTAAATAAAAAATTAAAGACTTCTTTTTGCTGGTCCTAATGCATTATAACCCTCTCTTTTATCCTCTATCCTGCTGTACCCCATGCTCGCATTCCTACTCCTAGTTATCTATTCCGTCTACTATAGGTCTTAGATAGTAATCTCCAAAAGTATTATTAACTTATCTTAATTTCCGTGCTTAATTTCTGCACCTATTAGTGGCTTAACAGCTTTTAGTAGCAGTAACTTAATAGTTTTTGGTCCTTTTATGGCTGCAGCACGTTCCTACATGTCTTCTATATGTAGAGTGTTAGACTTCTAATCTAAAGAGCTTGCCGTCATCCCCATATGGAATGCCATAAAGTATATTGGAGGGAAGGTCTCTCTCCAGACAAGAAGTTAGTGTACTGTTGGTCTGTCGGTCGGTTGTAGTCAGTTAGTAGAAATCAGTAGGAAAGCAGTCAGTAAGAAGAAGAGAAAAGAGTGTATTATGCCCCCCAAACTGTCCGTTGAGCCTGTCCGAGTTCTTGAAGACTCTGAGGCCGCGGGCCAATCTATATACCCATAGGAGGCCTATGCTCTCCCGAAACCATACCCAAATTGGATGCTGAATGTAGTGGGCCAACTTACCCCACTACACTAGTAAGTATTCTAAATAAAGCAGTGGCTTTAAGGCGCATAATCTATACTATAGTTATAGTTTCCTTTGCCTTTTCTGTTGCGGGTTAAGGCGTAGAGTAAGGGCTCTTTTTTAACTAGAAGAGGTTTTTTGGGATAGCTATGGGTTAAGTATCGCCTTAGTATTAACCCGTTTACCAGTTCTACCTATTCTTATATGTGTAGAGTGCGAGTTATCTAGTAAAGGCAAGGGTGCGGAAATAGAGGGTGAGTAATTACATTGTTCTTGGCTGGTAGCGCAGACTGCAAATATAAGTTAGTGACGCTGGCTTAACTTTAAGCAGTAACCTACTTGTTCTTCTTTGTTCTATTATAAATAAAAACCTATCCATTTTTTGTAGAAATATATCCTTAACCGTACTGCGCTATTTCTCTTTATTTATAAGCTGAATTTGTCCTCTAGCTATTTTATCACCAACGTAATAGCAAAGCGTTTCGCTCTTAGGGTTAAAGTTAATATCCTAGCCTAGTATATCTACAAATATATTAAAGCTTAGATTATTAACGTGTATATCTAGGGCGTTATTCTTGCCGGTTGCTAGCTTTTAGGTTAGGATAATTATTAGCTCTTCGTTAGCTGCCCACCAGATTAGTATTGTTGTTATTCTATATAACCTTAATATTCCCTCCTGCCTTATTGCCTTTAGTATGCCGGCCAGTAGATAATGCGCGATAGCGGAGTGTAGGAGTACTAGGTTGCCTATTATAATTTGCCTAATATAAGCCGTTTTGTTTGTTTAACGCGTCGCGTTATAGCTGCAGCGCTAGGCAAGCTATTTAATATATTTAGTACGTAGGTTCTTAGGTAAACCTAGAAACACAGATAGGAATTCGTTGGAGATTTCGTTTAATATTTGCCGTATTTGTGCCTTGCTTATAAGGGAGCGTAGTGGCTATCCAAGGAGCCCACACATTGACATTTTAATTTCAACATTATAGTAGATCGTATTATATTGTTCGTTCGTAAGCCCTAGATCTCGCTTAAGAGTGTCTTTAGTATCATGGCTTAGGTCTATTATTAGCGCCATAATTCTAGAAGCGTTAGTAGAGGTACGGCAGGAAAAACGTCTTAATTACGCGCCAAGACCAATGCATAGAATTGCATAGATGGGTATATTGTTTGGTTATTATATAAAACAATCGGTTAAATGTCTTATAAGAAATAAATAAGCGTATTAGTAAACGCTTCTCTACCTATTATACCACCCGCTATACCACCTAGACTTACAAGCCTCCTCTTATCTATTTTATATATCCTTTATCTACAAGCTCGATTCAGCACCCGGATTTATTAATACTTTTTATATATATTTTTTTTATATATATCTATTGTATTATACTATATACAATACTATATATACAGCCTCTAGGCTATAGCGCTATAGTTCTATATACATAAATCCTTTCTAGGCAGCTTAATATATACTAGTAACTATATTTGCTAATACTTTAAGACGCCTAGTTAGCCCTTAATTAGTAGAGCCTAGTTAGTACAATTAGAGGTCCTAACCTCCACTAAAATACTTAATATCCTTAATAAGGGCTAGAATATTATTAGTGAAAACGGAGATATTCCACTACAAGTTAACAAGATCTTAGGTCTGTATGGCTTAACGAAGGAGTATCTAAGCTCTTAATACAATCTTTTAAGAGAAGACATGATTAAACCGTTAAGAGAGGCAGTAGGTTAATTTAGAGCAGACCCTTTTAGTTTGCTACAATCTGGATATAGTAATAGAGTCGGTATATATAAACAGGTAAGCATGCTATAATTCTAAAGCAGTCATCCCCTAATATTTGCGAGGTCTATATCAGCTTAGTAATATTTTTACCTTAAGGGCTAGTAATCTGCGTGGCGTTCTTACTTAGGAGAGTAGGGAAGATGATCTGTTAGGATTAGTTAAAAAGACTAGTTGCTAGGTCTCTAGTTGCTTTGACTCCTAAGACTAACAATTTTCAAATAAAATATATACTCGCGACAGTGGCGGTAAGACTATTAGCCGTATTAGAACAGAATCCCCTAGAGGTTAACTTATTCTTTAAGACCTAAAGAGATTAAGATTAACTTATCCATATTATAGATAATAGTTAAGGAATGAACTAGATTTTATAAAGTTAGTTATTATACTATATTAGCATTATAAAAGCTAATAAGAGAGCCGTAAGTATGTAATATTTTCTAAATAAGAAGATATCTAACTATTAATAGATTCCCGTTATTAGAACACCTTGTTTAAGTTTAATAGAATATTAAAGCACCATAATACGTTATAAATAGGCCTTATATAGATCTTAGTTTAATTATAGCTATTAAGGATGCTTCCTTATTTAAGAATATTTACATTCTTAAAGACTGGTTAGATATAACTACTATAGGGCTTAACAAATCTCAAGCCACTATACTAAAACGAGTTCTTATAAAGTGTCTCGCAATAATCCAAAGACCTCTAGGCACTAGAAAAATGTGGCTTTAAAGGCGTTGCTTAGTAATATAACAATAGGAGATACCCCGTTATTATTATATATTATACAAACTATACGCTAAACTAGTTATTTGGGTATATTGCTTAAAGTAATATACTTTATAAATTTTTCTAGTACTTCCAACCGTCTTAATACTATCGCTTATATAGATAGACAATATTACACTATATTGGGCGCTAGGGCTATAGGAGTAGGAAGAAAAGGAAGCGTTAGGGCTCCCTCTTTTTATATCTTGTATTTTAATTTTTTATATTATCTTATATTGTCCTACCATTGTCCTACTATTATATTATATTGCCCTATATTATCCTATATTATCCTATATTATCCTACTATTATATTATATTGTCCTACTATTATCCTGCTATTATGTTATATTGTCCTATTATCGCCCTGCCATTGTATTATATTGTCCTGTCATCACCCTACTATTATATTATATTATCCTATCATCGCCCTATTATTATATTATATTGTCCTACTATTATCCTGCCATTGTGTTATATTGTCCTATTATTGTCCTACTATTATATTATATTGTCCTATTATTGTCTTATATTGTCCTACTATTGTCGTAGTACTACTATATACATTTTACCATTTACTAAGATTATAGTTATAGGTATTTGTCGGCCAGGATCTAGGCAGTAACTCTTAGCAGTACTTTTACTACCTAAATCTCTTATAGATTAATTAATTAGTGTAGAGCTATTATATTAGTAGTAATTCTTTGATTAACGTCTGATACGGATTCTACTGGCCCACGCAGACTACTCCGTCACAGGGGGGAAAACTTGTGTATTTACAGGAAGAAAACCCCTGCAGTTGGGGGAGGAAAAACCCTATGAGCAGCCGCAGTAGGATGAAAAACCCCGATTTGCCATATTTGCACATAGCTGCGGCCCTACAGGCCTACAGCACGTCCTCCTCCTTAGATGTTTTAAACTCCTTAGAAACCACTGCTTCCTTCTCTAGCTTATCCAAAGCTGGGGTTCACTACGTCCCAGCTAGGCCTTGCCGATCAATCGCCGTGTGCTTGCGCTTATTGTTATTTTCTCCCATATCTTAACCGTCCCCTATATGCTATCTCTTGTTGACCATTGCCGTATACGCCTTGCCTCCTTCCCCCCTAGAGCCATTAAAGGCGTAAGGGGGATTCATCCGTTCCAATTACTGTAATACTAACAGCGGGATATGTTGTGTGTTGGGTATCTTTTGTGCTTAGGCCCCAGCTAGGCCCTTTCTAAGGGTTACCACTCTGTTGAAAGGAGACAAGGAAAACCATAGGTCGCAATCCAGGCTGCTAGGTATTTGGTACTTGCTAACGGCGAGTAACCGCATGCTCCGCGGGCGATCGCCCTAGGGGTTAGGAGGGGCCGTATACTTACTCGTTCGTGTTCGTTCACGATCGTTCGTTCGTTAATATGAGGTCGTTAATACTTTTAATTAGGGGTCGGGGGACGTTGGATTCCATCTCATATCCGCAAGGATTACACAGGGTTAAATAGGAGTGTAGCAGTTGTCTACTATAAAGGGGGTACCGTCAGTAGTGGTTTTCGAGATCTCACCATCCCATGTGAAAACTTTTCACTACCCCCCATAACATTTCGACCACCACCACGACCTCCTACCCGCAGCTATGCGACGTCTCTGCGTTGGCTCTGCTGAGTCCAAAGACCAGCAGGTTCGTAGGCCTCACCACATACAGGTGTAGAGTCCGATTTCAAGGACCAGAGCTATTATATTATAGTAAAGCCATATCTAAGCAATCTATATTATTATTATTATTATTATTATTCATTGCTTAACGTCCGATTCGGATCCCTATTGGGCCCACGCGGACTACTCCTTATATATATATAGGGAGAAAACTCTTTTAAGAAAACCCTGTGATCCGTCTCCCCGCCTTTTAGGACTTGCCTATAAGGCGCCTATAAGTCACCTATAGTGCTCTACTACCTTACTTTTTAACCTCCTTAGGAACCACTACTGCCGTAATAAGCCTATAGACGCGCTAGTATTGCAAACTTTGCTCTACTACTGTAGAGTTATTAGGGGGCGCCTATTGCTTACCCCTTTACCTTCTATTACCATTTCCTTTGCAACCTAAAACTAGTCTAGCATATTTTAGCTAATAAGCCACTAGGTAACCACCTTAAGACCTTTTTATATTAAGAGTAGTGTGTTATAGTTCTCTGTGCTAGTTACTGAGAGTATAGCTTCTTAGTTAGTGCGTAGGGGGTATAATAGTATTACGTATTTTGGTGTCTGTCTTAGCCAGCCATATTTGCATCTTAGGCTGCCTACTAGGATACCTACCCAGTAGAGCCAATCTTTTAGTCCTATTATCCCTGTTCTTAAGAGTATTGCTATTATATTTTCTGCCTTTATTAGGCCTTCTTAGAGCTCTTAAGTATTTACCCCCTATGGTGTTAACTATGCTATAGCTTAGGTTTTTCTTGCCTAAGTTAGCCTTTATACCTTTAACTCCTATATACCTCTCTAGTGTTGGTCTAACCAGTATTATATTACGGAAGATGGTTTTCTAATATTCTTTTATGCTCTACTTTAGCTCCTTTCTCTTTTTTACTATTGTTTTTACTGGCCTCTTATATATCTCCCTTCCTCCTCTATATGGGCCTAGGCCCTAATATAGTACTATTCTTCTTCTACTTTCTTTACCCGTTTCTCCAATATCTCTTCCCTACTTTAGGGTTGTTGGTTTATTCTCCTATAAGGCGCCCTAGGGTCCCTCTATAGTTTATTTAGACGTGTCTTAATATACTTTATAACATTAGAGTTACATTTACTTTTCGCCCTTTATATTGCAGCGGCTTTAATATATAGTTATAGGGGGGGAATATTGGCTTCCTTTTTAAGTAGTGCTGTGGCCGTTCACTTATACCCACCTATTATACTTTAGAGGCAGGCTGTTTGGACCTTTTAGAGTGGTTTAAGGAGTAATTTAGGGGGGCCCTTTTTAGTTTCTCTAATAGCCCAAACACTAGATCTATATATTATAGTTAGCCAGATAACTGCTGTGTATAGTAGGCGTAACCTCTAGAAGTATGGACCCTATATGGAATTAACGATCCTAGATAATATAATGTACTATACTTAGCCCTTATAGGCCGCTTGCACCGTATATGCGCTTTACTAGAGCTTACTATCTACCTATACTCCTAATACCCTTAGGCCCTAAACTAGTTAACCCCTAAAGCCTTAGATATAGATTATATGCTAGAGATCTATAGATTGGTTGCGTTTTCTTATAAAATAGATTAGCTGGTATTTCTCTGGTAAGAATTAGACTCTATATTATCTTGCCCATTCTATATAGGTGTTATAGGCTTTCTCTAGTATTTTGCAGTTCTCTACGGCTGTTGGCCTATATATAATTAGGTTTGTGTTGTTAATAAAGCCTATTCCCTAGGTCGCCCCTTTCTTAAAGGTATTAAGTAAGTTATATATAAAGAAAAGGAAAAGTATAGGCGAAAGAGGTAATCCTTATGGTATACCTATTGTAACTGTAATAGGGGGGCTCTGGTATCCGCTAAAGACTAATAATATCTCTTTCTGGCCTGTAAACCCTTAAAAAAATTGTATAATCTATTTTAGGAAGCCCTTTACCCTAAGGATGTATAGGAGGCGCTTATAGGGTATATTATTATAGGCGCTACTAATATCTAGGCTAAGTATTAATACTATAAAGTCCTTGCGTATAGCCTATGCAGTTTTAATAGTAGCAGCAAGTAGTATAAGTGCTAATAGTATTAAGCAATTCTTTCTTGCCCCCATTTGGCTTTATGGTAGTAGGGTATATTCCTCTGCTGTGTCTACTATATAGTCCGCTATAACCTTTTCTAAGATCTTGCTTAGGGTGTTTTCTAAGGCAATAGGGTAGTAGCTTCCTGGGATTAAGTAGTTTGCTTTACCTTCTTTTTGTAAAATAACCGTCGTTATAGATCTTCCAAGTTGTGGGTAGTAGCCTATTATAAAGTATGCTCTGGCTATATCTGTAAGCTAAGGTACTATAAGTGGACCATAGGTCTTTAAGGCTTTGTTTAGGATCCTATCTAGTCCTGGTGCTATATTATTTAAAAGGCGACTAATAGTTCTAGCTATTTCTTTAGTTGTTATATCGCTATTAACCCTTAGGCGAGTCACTAGTGTTTTACTAGTAATGTTACTAAGGTCTACTAGAGCCAGTTAGGGGGAAAATCTTTCTATAAGGATCTTCGCCTTCTTATTATTATTGCTTATGGCTTATAGTTCGCCTGCTCTTTATAGGGATAGTAGGTATAAGTCTTCTGCTAGGCGTTCTGCCTTTTTCTTTACCTATTTTGCTATGGTCCAAAGGCCCTTATTATAGGGGATGCTTAGGTTAGTAGTATATTTGTTTATAAACCGTCTCTAGTTGTTTCTTGCTTCTTTTTTTAGGGTATTCTTTAGCTGGTTTCTTGTGTCTTTGTATTGTCTCTTGTCTTTAGAGTTATAGCTACTTATATATTTCCTTCTTACTTATTATTAGCTAGCTATAAGAACCGTGTATTGTGCGGACTATACATGTCGCGTATAGGGTCCTGGTTTTAAGACTAGGTAATGCTCTTCTAGCTTGTTTTTAATTGCTGCCTAGATCCTTTCTAGTCTTTGGTTAATTTTCTTAGGGGTAGCTAATAAGCCTCGCTTATTTAGTATTAGGTGGATTTCTTCTAGGTCTTAAAGTTATTATTTAACTGTATTAAGGAAACTATCTGTCTTAAGCTTCCTTATTATATATCTTTTACTATTTGGTTGCGCCTTAATATCCAAATCTAGCTATATCTAGATAAGGATATGGTCTAAGGTAAGTACCTATTCTTCTTTAGGGATGCACCTTTTAAGTCTCTAGTATAGGCTATTGTCTATAAATGTAAGGTTAATTGTACTTCTAGTAGTGCCTTATTGCTATATAATTGCTCCTAGGGGAGTGGCTAGCTTAAGGCCCTAGATGTCTATAGCTCTTAGTAGGCACTCTGCCTATTATTTAGCAGCGATATAGATACCCCCCTACTATAGGTGGTAGAGGTTTATATCTCCTAATAGGATAGACTCTATACCTTTAGTTTCTAGTAAGCTTATTGCTAATATAATGTTCTCTATTTATAGGACCCCTTTAACCCTAGGGTTATACATATTAATAATTTATACCGGTCCCCTATATGTTTGGATTATTATAACTATAATATCTGGGTTAACTGCTTGCTATAACTATAAGGATAGGCTAACAGCCTTGCTAATTATAAAGTATACATATATAGCTGCTTTTGGTTTGTATAGGAGCTAGAATCCTTAGGGGCAGTATGTTAATTATATATAGGTATTATAATATGGCTTTTATATAGTAAGGATATAGTATTTCTCTAAGTCTAGACTATTTAGTAGGGGCCTTATAAGGCGGTAGTTTGTATTACCACAGTTATACTATATAATAGATAGGTAGCGGACCCCTAGTAAGGGTTATTTAACTCTCCTTTATTCTTTACTTCCTCTATTTCTATTTTTTTTAGGATTTTTAGAACTTTTATCTCTTATATCTACACCCTAGTTGCTACTTATTTTATATAGGGCTTTTTATTTCCGTGTCTTATGTTCCTACTAGCGCTTCTATATCTAAATCTGTTATTGTCTTTGGTTCTTCCCCTAGTCTTACTAGTTAGCTTTATACCCTTTATAGGTCGGCTGTGAATATTAGATTTGCTGCGTTTAGTTTAATTCTTAATTATCCTGGTCTTAAGCTTACTATAGCTATCTATAGGGGTCTTCCTATAGGGCGTCCTCTCCCTTATATCCCCTATAACCCTTATATCCCTATTTAGTCTGGTAATATTATATAGCGTTACTTCTGGCCTGTTAAGGCTTGGGATAGCTGGCCCAGCCCCCTAGTATTAAAGGTAGGGAACGCTAGGAAGGTACTTATATCCCCTTAGCTTATTGCCTGTTGTTTCTATTTATATAACCTAGTATATAGTTATTCCCGCAGCTATTAAGCCCTTGCCTTCCGTCTCCTATATTTAATATAGTCTACTCTCTTCTATACCTTATATGTGCTTCAGTAATAGTTTGCGCATTTTATTTAGTCTTAATTTAAGCAGGGTCTTATATTATAGGGGCCTGCACAGTAGCCGCAGCACATCTGTGCTGCGTATATAGATTAGGTGTGTCCCTATTATATACAGCAATAGTATTATTCTAGGCGTAGTTTGTGGTTATAGAGCCTTATATTATATATAAGGCCATTTATAATTATTTCTTTTTAGATAAGGAGTTTTTATATTCCTAGTATATATATGCTAATAATAAGGGAGCTATGTGTTTAACTAGCGTCTCTCTAGTAAGTCTCTGGCGACTCTTATATCCTCTTATTATTCTTATTATATACTTAGATTGCATTTTCCTATTAAAGCCATTGGATTTAGGTAATCTTAAGTCCCAGTATAAGGCATTTTATATGTTTTACTATCTTCTATATAGTTGCTGTGTTATTTACCTGGCGTCCCTTTTCTACCTTAAGGCTTATAGGAACCGCTAGGACTTTAACTAGGTAGTCTTTATAGAGCACTTTTATACTAATATATTCTCCTAGCCTATCCCCTACCCTTATGGCTTGTTCCTTTACCTATTAGTTCTTTAGGGTGACTCTAATATTTCTGCTCCTTAGGTGTTAGACTGTAACGGTATTATAGACTTCCTTATAAATCTCTATAAGGACTTCTGTTTCTGATTATCCCCTAAGCCCCTCTACTTTTTCTATATTTGGTTATATTATAATTATATACCTAGTTATTGTCTTAAAGGGGTTAGGTTCCCTATACTATAGAAGTATAGCTATAGCAGCCTAGGTACAGTTTGCTGGTAAAGAGGGGTTTTATTTATTTTTAATTTTGCTTAGCTGTTAGAGGATTTAATTAAGGGATTACTGGAGGGGCGCCTAAGGGATGCTAGACTGGCGGAGCCATTCTGCTAGCTATATTAGTTTATTATAGCTAACGGTTACTCCCCTATAATTGCGGATACTAAACGCGTCTAATAGGCTTTATATTTTGTTAGATAACTTCTTAATAGAGGTATTTCCGCTTTATAGTGTGGTATTCGCCCGTTCTTGTTATAGAGGGCCATTACTAGGCGTGGTTCTGGCGGTTGCGCGCGAGTGCGAACCACTGTTGTTTGACATGTGCCTCTCCTATAATGTAGGCATCTTAGGGGGATTCTCTAGGTGTTTTTCGGGGTTCTTTTTGGTTGGTTTTGGTCTTTTTAGGCCGGGTGCAGCAAGAGCTCTAGTAGTGGGCAATCTATATTATAATCCTTAGCATAGTATTATACATAGAAATATTCAATTATGAGATTTAGAAAGGTGTTTATATTTTAATTAAATTTATAAGACTATAACTAAGGGCCTTTGCGGCGCAGTGGTATAGTAAGTCCTATAATCGCTTTAGTTTAGGGTTGCTTAGTCACTACAAGAAAGTCATAATACTTAGTGTGGTGTTAAACTTAAGGTACCTTGCCACTACAGTGGCAGAGATATAGTAGATTAACTACTTACTAAAATATAGCGCGCCCCTGTTGCTGTAGTAGCCACTACAGTAACAGAGATACCCCATATTTATAAATTTAGATTCTATATACGGTATAGCTTGCGAATTTAACGCTTGCCAATCTGGAGGAGCTTTTAAATTAAAAAGTCGCCAGATTAACCAAACAATCGCGTTAGAATTAGATTTAAGCTTTAGATTAGATATATTTTAGGGCCTTTAGATTTAATCTAAAGTCGCAACCAAACGTTCCCTAAGATTTAATATAGGGATCTCTCCCTAAGGATATAGTTTGATTATAAGGTTTAGGAAGTGTTTATAATTTAGTTAAATTTATAAGATTACATTCTAAAGTCCTTATAGCGTAGTGGTATAGTACATTCTGCCTCTTACTATGATTTGGAGCTAGCCCAATATAATTAAAACTTAACGTAGAAGAGCCGACCTACTTAGTATATAGTGCTAAGATTTCATTAAATATATAACTTTAGGCGTTACGAGACATATATAAAAATATAAGCTTAATTTGGAGCCTTACTAACGCCTAATTTAATAGGAAACGACCTTTTTTTTTAATATTTTTAATGCGCGACAAGTGGGAATCAAACCCGCGACGCCTGGGAGTTGAACTCGCGACATCCAATTGCCCAATCTGGCTAGGAGGCTTGGCGGCGATGTAATAGGGCTCGACAATGCAATGAGGCTCAACGATGCAATGAGGCTTAATGATGTAATAAGGCTCAACAATGCAATAAGGCTTGATGATGCAATAAGGCTTGGCAACATAATGAGGCTTAACGGCGATGCAATAAGACTCGGCAATATAATAAGGCTTAACAATATAATAAGGCTCGGCGACATAATAAGGCTCGGCGGTAATGCAATAAAACTTAACAATATAGTAAGTCTTAGCAACGTAATAAGGCTTAGGGCCGGGCAATAAGGGGAAGATTTAAGGCTGCTTAGTTACTCTAATGTCTAACAGTAAAATCCAATAGTATAGTACTGCTATTGAGGTGTTCTAATGCGGATAGGCTATATAAAGGTTTTGTCTATAATATATCTAACATATCCCAAAAGTCTGCCTTTTGCTTGTCTTTAAGGTCAAATTTCTAGCCTATAATAAATTAAATATTATAGTTGGTAAGAGCACGACAAATAATAGTATATTTTGCCTTATTATTCTTAGAACCGTTAAACACAAAGTAGTAGATAGTCTATTAACTTATATCTATTAGTGCCGGCTAATAAAGTGCCTTTAAAATATACTAATATTAATAATAGCCCTTTTATTTTGTAGTATAATAGGCTTAATAGCAATAGGGTTTTAGTTCTTATAATTAAGCATATTTATCTAACGGAGCTAGGTTTACTAATTATTCCAGTTAGCATTATATTATAGGTTAATTTAATATCTTACACCTATAAAAAAAGGCAGAAAGCAGATTAGATGGAATAGTTAGGGTACGCTTTTCTTCGCCGTTAGGGATTTTGTATAGACGTCGCACAGCATATAGGTGGAAGCTAGTGGTCGTTAAGACGTCGTAGGCAGTAGTGAAAAGTTTTTATACGGAATAGTGAGATCTTAAAAACCACCACTAACGGTTCCCCCTTACAGTAGACAACTACGTATATACGCTGCAACTATGCAATCAGTAGACAAAAGCGGTAGTTATAAACATTAGTTTGTCTATTCTAATGCCATCTTGCTTCTTATAATAATTTAAGATATAGAGGGAGCTTTTGGTTATAGGAGGATCCTCTTACATACTAATTAGGCTTTTGGAATAATAAAGATGTTATATATATTATTATTCATTGCTTAACGTCCGATTCGGATCCCTGTTGGGCCCACGCGGACTACTCCTTATATACATGTGGGGAGAAAACTCTATTTGAGAAAACCCCGTGATCCGTCTCCCCGCCTT
>Ga0307507_10000934_pt1 | contig 65191 bp, 15 predicted proteins | sample 7_EM_MG_FD_207223 | JGI IMG/M metagenome (GOLD analysis project Ga0307507, IMG submission 207223) | Populus trichocarpa ectomycorrhiza microbial communities from riparian zone in the Pacific Northwest, United States - 7_EM | ecosystem: Host-associated > Plants > Roots > Unclassified | place...
CTATAAAATCTAAAAAGCTCCCTAATCCTCTAATGTTTAATAGAAATTAAAATAACCTATATCCCTTTATAACCAAGCTCCGTCTTAAACTTTTAATAAACTATAACTAATACCCTATTAAAGCTAGCAAGGTTAGCTATGGAATGTCTTGTTTAAGTAAGGACGCTGCATGTACTATAGATCTATTCTTCTGTAATAGTACCTTTATTAATTTTAAAATCTTTATCTCTCTACTAAAATAAATATATAATAACGCCAGCCGCAAACATATAGCTGTTACTAAACTTAAGAACCTATAATAATGGAACCAAGACTTTACCAGCTTCTTTTCGGAATTTTTAGGCCTTATTAGCAAACTAGATTAGAATAAAGCTGCTAGAGTTACTGCCCTTTAATAAGCTATCTTAGATAAAATTAGAGACCAGTTAGTAAGTAGGGAACTGCTAAAAAACCTATCCAAATTTGCTATAATATGCCAATAAATTAATAAGGATCTTTAATATAACAAACAAACTTATTCCCTAAAGTTAACTATACCTTACATTTAAAACACCCTAAAATGCGATCTGTCTCTAAAACCTAAAAGCCCTATATACAACCCTATAGACCTTAATGCCGCTTAATCCTATATACCCTTAGGAACTAATAAATAAAGAACTTAAGCCACAAATAGAGAATGCTTTAGATGCGGTAAAAAAGGATATATTTAAAAGCATTGCCAAACTCACCCCTTTAAAAAGGTCCGCCATAGCTCCTCCTATTTCTTAAATTATACCTATTCCTCAAGTTATACTTATTCCTTAAACCACACCTACTCTATAAATTATACTTAAACGCTATAAAGTATCTCGCCCTTAGTTAATTTAGAAAACAAATCATCCTAAGGCCAAGTCGCGCCTTAGGATAAAAGGTGGAAGAGTATAAGTATCTAGGCTCTTCTAGCGCTAATACACAATATAACTTCCTTAATGTACTTAGCGAAATTTAAATACTTAGAAAATAGAAGGAAGTATAAATCCTTATAGACAGCGGAGCTGCTAGTATGGGCTTTATTAATACAAACTATACAAAAACTTAACGCCTAAATTTGAAGAAACTTAATGAGCCCTAAGACCTATAAGGCTTTAATGGCAAACCCTTAATATATGGCGAAATAACGCACTACGCCCTAGTAAAAATGCAGATAGGTGAATACCTTAAACATGTCTCCCTATTTATAACACCCTTAAAGCAATATAAAGTCATACTTAGACATAGATGGCTAAAATGATATAACCCTTTAATTAGCTGGGTTAAAGAAACACTAAAGTTCCGTATAACTTACTACTAAAGTTATTACTTAAAAAACCATTTGCCCTATAAACATGCATATAACTATTTAAATTTAATATAATATAAATTACCCTTGCTATAAACCTTAAGCCAATATAATAAATCTATAACTGCTAATTATAACAAAGAATGTAAAGATGTTTTATTAAAACCTCTTAAAATTTAGATAATATAAGCCGCACCCTTTATTTTGTTAGCAAAAAGACAAGATTATAAAATCTTTACTATAACTATGGAAGATATTAAGAAAGCACTAGAACTAAAATAGTATATTAATCCTTAACCTCTTATACCTAAAGAGTACTATAACCTAATTAATAAGTTTAAAAGATGATTTGTAGACTAACTAGCCCCACACTAAGATAAGCACGATTTTAAGATAGAACTTAAGCTAGGTATAACACCAAAGTTTAGTCCGCTATACGGTATATTATAGGAAGAATTGCTTATAATATAACAATACCTTAATAAGTATCTGGAAAAAGGATTTATTCGCCCTAGTTAATCTCCATTTATCTTACCTATACTATTTATTAAAAAGCTAAAAGGAGGCTTAAGATTCTGTGTTAATTATTAAGCTCTAAATGCAATTATAATTTAAAACTAATATCTAATTCCCCTAATTTAAGAGACGCTTAACTATTTAGTAAAGGCATAGTACTTCACAAAGCTTAATATAGTTGCAGCCTTTAATAAAATCCGTATATAAGAAGGAGATGAGAAGTATATAGCTTTTTATATATAATAGGAACTCTTTAAATACCTAGTAATGCCATTTAGTGTAAAGAATAGTCCTAGTATATTTTAGTAATATATTAATAATACACTTTGTGAATTCCTTAATGTATTTGTTACTGTATATATTAATAATATCTTAATCTACTTATCCTTGCTTTCTAAACATTGGAAATACATTAGAATGGTCCTTAAACGCCTACAAGATATAGGCCTATAATATAACATTAAGAAATGTAAGTTCCACGCGTCTGAGGTTACGTACTTAGGCTTAATAATATCCTATAATAGAATTAAAATGGACCCTAAGAAAGTCGCTATAATTGTAAACTAGGAAAGCCCTAGCAATATATAAGATATTTAAGGATTTCTAGAATTTGCAAATTTCTATTAATAATTTATTAACCACTTCTTAGAAACTGCTTAGCTGTTAGTAAACCTAATAAGAAAGAATATAAAATTTAAATGGACCACTAAATGCAAATAAGCTTTTAACAACCTAAAGTATTGTTTTATAACTGCTCTAATTCTTGCCCACTTTAACCCTAACCTTAAATACATTATTAAAACAGACTTATCTAATTATGTGCTAGGGGGAGTATTATTACAATATAATAAGGACGGTAAGCTACGTCTAGTAGCCTTTCTCTCCCAGAAACTCACCCCTATTGAATTAAACTATGAGATATATAATAAGGAACTACTTGTAATTGTTAAATATTTTAAACAATGGCGTCCCAAGCTTAAAGAATTGTTATTTTTAATATATATGTTAACGGACCATAAGAACCTACAGTACTTTATAACTATAAAGTAATTAATATAGCGCCAAATTTATTAGGCTGAATACCTCTTATAATTTAACTTTAAGATTATATACTAACTGGGTAAACTCAATTAGAAGCCTAACGCGTTAATATAATAATTATAGGACTTACCTATAAATGCTGCGGATAAACAGATTACAAATTAATTATAGATTTTATTGCCTCCCGAATATTTTAAAAAACTATATCCTATATTCCTAGATATAGAACTTAATAGAAATAAATCAGAAGTTAATAAATGGGAAATAAAAATTAATAAGCTAATTGTTGGAACCACGGTAGGGGGGGTTTTGGTTTCAATCGATTTCTTCTTTTTTCTTGTCTTCTACTTCTACAGGTGGAATTTGGTAGACCTCCTGAGCTCGCTTAGCTCACGTGGTTAACCCAATTGGTTATAAGCAACCGTGTCTACCGTATTATAGAACCTTATTCAGACACTGGCAACAACTAGGAAATAAGAGAAAAGGAACAAAAGATACCGGTAAATAAGTCCATAGTCTCTATCCTTCTTCCTTCGCAAATTCGGTCCAAAACGCCTCCGCCTTAGGGTCGCCGTAATAACTAGGACAGGGTTCTATGTCGAGGTAGAAGTTAGAAGCTCCAAACCTTGCTATAAAGGTATCCCCTTGGTTATCGTCGTCGTCGTCAGTATCGCCGTTACTGCCCTCAAAATCGGAGATATATTGACGTATTTTTTTTCGGTCCCTTTCGTCCTTTATATAGTTCGTAGACCAACATCCAGATTTGCTGCATACAAAGCACTTTTTGCCCTTATTGCGGTATTGACGGTCGGGGGGGTAGTGTCGTTGGTTAGAGGAGTAGTATCGTCGGTTAGTATAGAATGATTCAATCTCTGGTTCTTGTTTACCGTACGTTGCGATTAAGGATTTGATGTCGCTAATAAGGCCAGCAAGGGTAGTAGCGGGTCAAAAGCAGGCTGGTTTGCAAGCTAGTACGTCTTAGCACGCAGTAAGGAGCTTATTGTAGAATGTTGTATTATTTTGGAGGTCCTTTGCTAACCCACATTATAGCTACCACATCTCGTTAATTAATACCTGAAATGCTTGGCCTGTATCAAGTCCTTTTTAAGCAGTAACTTATTTAAGTATAATCGTATTCCACTTTGATAGGATATCGTGTTTGTATTCGTCGCCTTCAAAGTATAATTTTAGGCCTATGCATACGTTCTTGAGGTTAAGATCTTTAAGGTAGGTAAAGTAGTATTTAAGGGCAAGGCCGCGGAGCATAGTAGGAATAGCAATGATATACGCTTGCTTAGGGACGCCGGCTTGGAGGCAGTAGTTTTAGAAGATCTCAAACTTAAAATCGAAGTTGTCTTGTTCGCTAGAGTATTTAACTTCATCCGTGTAGAGCTTAGCTAAGTTGGTAATCTCTCTTCCAAAGCTTCCTTATAGGGCGAGCTGGTCTATAGCTTAGGTTGCAGTCGGGGTTGGAGTTGCTTAAACGGGAGTAGTCGATAGTAATGGTAGGGGTGGGGTAGGGTCGTCGGTAGGGTCGTCAGTAGGGTCGTCGGTAGGCCATTTTGAGGGAGTTGGTTCGTGAATAGCTACTAAGAGGCCGTCTACAATTGACTTCCTTGCCTCCTTCCGTACGTATACTCTATTCTCACGGAGGTAATCCCTGATCTTCTTCAGTCAATCCTTACCAAGGTCATTAAGTATGTCCTTCGTAAACGACTCAAAATCGTCAATAAAGCTCTCCTATAAGTCGAATCCCTTCCATCTATTCTCCTTGTATATCGATAATCGCCAATTAACAAATGCTTCGACTTCCTTAATATCAGTTGCGGTCGCGTCGATTCCGGTCTTCCATTTTTCAGTATCTATCGCGGAGGTAGCCATCTTTTGGTTCCGCAGTTAATTCAACAGTCGGACTAGAAGCGTGGAAACGACCACAAACTAATCGTTCTGAAGGCGTGATGGACGCAGGTCAGAAGCGCGAGTAACCTCACAAACTGGCCTTTGGGCTTAGCAAGCAATACCTTAATTCTTAGCCTTTAATAAGAGGTCTAGAGAATCAGACAGTGCCTCTCTTCGTTATACCTTGCTGATCTGTGCGGCACTAATTAGTGTTGGAACCACAGTAGGGGGGGTTTTGGTTTCAATCGATTTCTTCTTTTTTCTTGTCTTCTACTTCTATAGGTAGAATTTGGTAGACCTCCTGAGCTCGCTTAGCTCACGTGGTTAACCCAATTGGTTATAAGCAACCGTGTCTACCGTATTATAGAACCTTATTCAGACACTAATAGAATATAAATATAAGAACAATGTATAGATAATAGATATAATAAAAGCAATTTAAATAGGAAAATAATAGTATAAGGATATTATACTTGCTAAATACAAAATTTAAAATAACCAATTATACTACTAATAGAAGATAGTAGTTCTAAATTCCAAACCCTTACAATTTAAGATACTTAAATTTATATACAACTCCCCTATAGTAGGGCACCCTAGCCGTGCAAAAACTTATAAAATTGTTTAATAAGCATACTACTGGCCTATAATGTATGACTATGTATAAAAATACGTTTAAGCATATAGAATATACGTGTATGGAAAGACCTCTTATATAAAAAAGTAAGGAGTACTTTAACCGCTACTAATTCTAATATAAAGATGGCGCGACATCTTAATTAACTTTATAGTTAACTTGCCTAACAGTAATAGGTTTATAAATATTATAGTAGTTGTTAACCGCCTTATAAAAATACGATATATAATTCCTATAGACTTAATTAATACAATATTAGTAGCTAAATGTTTTGTTAAGTATGTCTTTAAGCTATACAGACTTCCTAATATAATAATATCTAACCATAAAAGCCAGTTCGTTTTAGACTTCTGGTAAGCTTTATATAAATAATTAAGTATTTAAATATAACTCTTAACTGCATTTTATCTAGAGACAGATAGCCAAACTAAAATTACAAACACGATTATAGAACAATACTTATAAATGTACTGCTCCTACCTATAAGATAACTAGAAAAAATAGCTGCCTTTAGCTAAGTTTACCGTAAATAATATAATAAATGTATTAATAGGCGTAACGCTATTCTATACAAACTATAGACAAGACCCTTAACTTGGATTTAAACTATAACCTAAAATTAATATAATAGGACCCATGATTAAACGGATTTAGTTAATTAACGTGTATAACTTTACTAATTAAATAAAGCAGTTAATAGAACTATTATAAAGTAAATTAACGTACGCTTAAACGTTATAGGAATGGCATATAAATAAAGGACGAGCTCCTGCATGGGACTTTAAGGAAGGTAATATAGCCTACCTAAATACACAAAACCTAAAGACTTAACGGCCCTTAAAGAAACTGTCGGTATACTCGCTTTATCAACGTGCACGAATATCACTGTATTGCGATACGTATGCGGTGTTGAAGTTGGTAGTTATTGTTGTCTAGAAGTAAGGGGTTGCTCCAAGGTCAGGTTAGCTAGCCTCGCTTTATAGTCTCGTAACCACATTACATAACTAACATTCTAACACTAGAGCAACTCTAAAAAGAAGGCTAATCTACACTTTAAAGTCAAGTTTACTTCTAGACTATTTGTAGCGTATACGCAATAGCTTCCACACTCCTTTTATAGGTCCGTAATTACATAACCCGTATTATGGCTTATATAAATGTCTCTAAACCAAAGCCTATAAAATACTGTATTACGAAGATACTACGCTAAGGAAGAGAAGAAGAAGAAGAGTTATTAGGGGTAGCAGGTTAATATATTACAAGGGCCGCCAAGGCACTAGTGGTAAGCAAACCAATAGCGATTTTCCATGCCGGGCATAGAAAATCCTAATTAGTTAGTTAAATTCAGGGTCCGCACTATCACAATCAGTTACCTAACGCTAAGCTAAATCTAAGTTTATTCGTTCAACCCATCCTACAACTTATAGGTCAATTTAGTTCGTATTAATAAGCCATTAAAGAGCCGCGCAGGGTTTTCCCTTTGTCATGGCGTTAGTAGGGTTGGCCTCTCTATTAATCCATTTCATCTCTATAATCTGTCTCTATTTATAGGCTTGCCAGAAGCACATTACGTTAATTATCAGGCGTTTTTCTTAAGTGGTTCTGAGTCGTACTAGACAGTTATATAAGGACTTAAAGTCAGTGCAAAGCACAAGTAGAAGGTTAATTTGTAGGATCTTATCTACTATAGACTTAATCACAACGCTAATGTTAAAGCCATGGGCCGTGCTGTAGAGTTTAGAAGCTAGTACACTCTAAGTAACTCTTTTGCACTTAACTAAGCTCTAATAAACAATATTAGCCTTCTTTATAGCATTAGCTAGTACAAGGACGTAGCCAATCTATAAAGAGAGGTCCTTATTATTGGCAAATAACGTGTCCGTAAATACCAGTAGCTATAGGGTTTTAATATCTAACTTAATAAACTTAAGACCTCTATTAGCGTTCTCAATTTGCCAGTTTAGACGCTTATTTAACTATTTTACGTCTTCCTTATTGGGGTTAATTACCTAGGCGGTAAAGGATAAATTAAATAAGGCTTCTAGTTGGCATACTAAAGCAATATATGCACCTCTAGCACGTTAAGTGATGTACTGGTCCTTTGGAGTTAAGGTTCTTATAGCTCCTCTTAATTCTGTACTTATAGCAAGCTTGGTACTAATCGTACTAAGGTTTATACATTATTGTTCCTAAGTAAGCGTAATACTCCTGTTAGTTAGTAGCTAAATAACTCCACCGTTAAACTTAATAGGTGTATTAACAGTAAGTTATTCCCATTCCTTAGCCATAAACTTGGCCTTATACAGCTTATTTTACTCTACATTTATAAAGGTCTCATCTGCCAAGAATAGAGTATTATTAGTTTATAGGCCTACAATACCAAAGGGTTCGTTACTCTGTAGGAGGCAGGGGTTGTATATAGACTAGTCCATATACAACTGTTGGATGTAATGCAAGTAATATATCTTAAACTAGTGGTTACCAGCTTCTGGTACTCCGTAGAGTGGTTTTATAACCTTTAAAATAGAGGCCTCGTTAATCCCAAGTTGCTTAATCAGCTTATGCGGAGGTTATATGTAGAACTCTTAATTTAGTGTAGTGGTTGATTATATATAGGCCTATAAAATATCTCGGAGGTAAAGTCGTGCCTATAGAAGCTTTATGGCAGCGATATAGAGAATTAGTTATTGGCTAACTCATTAAATAGTTAGTAATTAGGTAAGAACCAGTTCCTTTTCTAAGTTGTTATAAGCTTGTATAACTAGTTAGGATTTCTTAAAGGCTTTATTAGTTCCTTTATTCTTAATCTCATTAATAAATCGCGAGTTAAAGAGTTATACGCCTTATGGTATATCCGTAAGTCTTATAATCTTAAAAACTCCCTTCTTAAGTAGACTAGTAAGCTCCTTCTGTCAAAAGGCGCTAAATTGGGTACTGAATTAACTGTCATCCTATAGGTAGATGGTGATATTAGTCATAGCTGTAAGTAAAGGGTATTTGCGAGGGCGTCCTCTGCCTTATTTTGGGGGTTATTACTAAGCTTTAATAGGTCTCTCTAAGACAGTCTTAGAAAGGGCTAACCTAAGTAGAGGTTTAGGTAGTAATTCTAGTCCAATAATTTACTCCTACAATTCAGTTGCTTAAAGGTAAGGTTTTACAACCGTAGATTGGAAGGCTATAGGTCCGCTAAACAGCTTAACAGTGCATATTTCACCCTTAATGGTAAGTAAGGTAAATAGCCCGTTTTAATAGCCGCTTTAGCCAGTGTTTCCTTCTCTCCAGACCAAAACAGGTAAGTTTGGTGGGAGATCATAAATTATATTAGCATTAGGTCCGTTTCGCATATTTAGCGCATTAGCAATCTGTCGTTCAGCTTATAGCTTCTATATCTCTGCTATAGCCTTTTTAATTGCGGTAGCGCGTTATATAACAGTAGGGGATAGTATATCGGATTTAACCATTTAGGGGTAGGCTTTAAAGACTAGAAGTATAGGAACTAGTCCTTTAGGGCTAGCTAAATTATTAATTACTTTAAACGCTATTTAGAGTCCCATCTCCTTATTAATATTGGGGATTTTAGTTATAATAATCTAGTAGGCTTGCCGTAATAGACCATAGTAGCGCTCTACCATTCTAATGGAGTTATATGCTTTAACCAGTACTCCCTTTATACTAATTCCCATAATAGTGGCGTATTGCTTAAATTCCTTACTAATAAAGTTCTTTTTGGCGTCATAGGTAATTAGGTCTAGTAGCCCTAGGTAGATATTAATCCAGCATATCCATAGAACGTCCTATATGTGTTTGGCGCTAATGTCTTATAGCTATCTACCAGCTTAGAATTACGTTCCTTTATTAATAATATATAGGAGGGGTAATCCGCTAATATACATAATGTCAACAATAATATTGTAGTTAAAATTAACATTATTTTATAGGGTGAAGCAGAATCTGCCTAGTAATTTGCTAAACTTCTAATAATAGTGGCAGAACTTAGTTAGTTGCTTAATGGCTATTTTATCAGTTTCATGGCCAGTATAGTAGAGTAGCTTTTGTAATTTCTTAACTAAGGGATATCTAAATCGGTAATGTAGGCGCCATAGCTCTATATCTATTAAGTAGCAGGGGTTCGCGTTAAAGGATTTAGATAAATGTAACTATAGTGATAAGCTCTATAGGAGAAATAGGTAGCCAAATCGTCGCACTACTAGCACTTTTTTGGTGTAAGTGATAACAACGTTTCTAAGGTTGTTATAGTAGATTTAGAGTCTATCTATATCCACTAAATAGAGCAAGAAGGGGGTATCCGTATAGATAATATAAAACTATATCTTGCCTATAGGGGTAACAACATCTATAGTTCTAATAGAGGTAGCAATTCTAATGCCAAACTACACATTAACTTGTCCTTTAGTTAAGGTATTAAGTCTTATAGATTAGTCCGCGTTCTATAGTGCCTAGAATTGTCCATAACCGGCCATAAACTTCTTTAACATACTAGTATTAATTATAATTCCCATAAATACCGTGGAAGTATAGCGTAAAACGGCGGTTATTATATTATAGTTAAACAGGTCAGTTTCCGTAGTAGGTTCTATAGAGGTTGTAGTAAGTAAGTAAGCATAAGCCTTATTAGCTAGTTCTACACTTATAGAGGTTGCTTTATCTATAGTAAGAGTCCCAAATAATATAAGGTAGTAGCTATTAGGGTCTTCTAGTTCTTTCTTACTGTTATTATTATTAGTGTTTTTGTTAGCGTCTGTATCTAGCATAAGAGCTTCAAAAGTCTTATTATACTCATTGTTATCGTCTCCTTTATAGTAGATAGTGTATTGTCTAAAGCGTTCTTCAAAGTTACTGTTATAGCCCTTACTATTATTAAAACGTCTTTTATACTCATTTCTAGAACAGTTCCGCTCCTCCTCTATATATTTCCATAAGCGGCAGCTCTCCTTTTAGCAAACGTAGCACTTAGTCTTTAGGGACCTGACGGTATTTTGTTTATAGGAGCGGGTTCGGTTACAGTTGTTACAGATGTCACGGCAGTATATGCAATCCATAAAGTAGGCTCCTTAAGACGGTCTTATTAAGGCCTAGGAAGGGTATTCCTTCTTCCATATAACTATAGAAGATTGCAGCTTACTAATCAACTAGGAGAGGTCTTCAGAAGGGTTAGAAATGGCAATATAGCATACTAGTACTCCTTGGCAAGCGGTAACTAGCTTATTTATAAAAAAGAGGTCTATATAAAATTCTAGGTATAATCCATAGCAATGTTTTAAGAGCTTATTAAGGAGTAGTTAGAAACTCTAATAGATTTACTTATTAGGGTTCTTGTTAATAATTCCTTAAAAGTTGGTAGCGTTCCATTTAGTAAGGTTTCTCTAATAGTACTCTAGTCCTTTAAAGAAGTAACACATATGGTTGCATGCCTCAGTAAATAATCTAGTTAAAAGGCTGCTATTATAGTAGTAATCCTAAGCAAGTCCCTTTAGCATAGTTAGGAATGCAGTTATATAGCCTTTAGGAGGTAGACTAGCTCTCTTGCAGATATTATAGAAGATAGTTAACTTAAAGTTAAAGCTATTACTCACTCCATTGTACTTCTGGTCGTCTGTGTAGATCTTAGCAATAGTAGCTACCTCTTTGCTGTATATAGGCAGGTGCATAGTAGGGTCAGTATTAGCAGTACCAGGGTAGAGGTACTAGGCAGGAGGAGCACTAGGTAGGGTAGAAGCGGTTACTAAAGAGAGGGTAGAGGCAGTTGCTATAGGCAATAATTACTAGTTCTGTGTCTATAGGAGTTAAGTAAGGAGGGTAAGTAGTTGATCCTAGGTAGAAATAGGTGCAGCTTGCTATTAGGTAGCAGTTGGTGCAGTTTGCTAGGGTATAGATATAACAGCTAGTTAGGGTGTTATAGGGGTAGGTATTTGCATTCTAGGTATTATAGCTATAGCTATAGGCTGAATTACAGGCGTTAGAGGTAGTGGAGGTAGTTAATAGTTTACAGGCGTCGGTACCGTGTAGGAAGGTAGTAGGCTATAGGGGGGGGTTATAGGAACTAAAGAGGCTATAACTAACGGGGTTATAGCTTAATTTAATATCAGAGCTATTTATATTAAGTTAAGTTATTCTTATAGTGCCACTATAATCATAGGGCTGACTTTCTTAAGAGCTCCTATAATTTCCTCATCTGTCCATTTATAAGGTTCCTCTTCTATAAGGACATTATGTAGAACCTTATAAAGTGGGTATCTATTACTATATGTGGCGACATATACTCCTCTTTAGAGTAGGTAAGTACGGAGCTTTACTCTAGTAACAGAGCGTATCTTTCTAAAGTCCTTAATGGTAAAGCCTTCAAATTCTTCTTAGAATAGCGACCGTAGTATATAATCCATAAAGTTCTTATATATATACTCATAGATTTTCGTTTCTATATATTCTTCCAGGTCTTCCTCTAAGGCAGTTGCTACATCAATCCTATAACCATGTCTGGCGATTCTCTTCTTCCATTCAGGATCCATCTTATTATGCAAAGCAGTGTACTAGTCCTTGTGTATATTTAGTTTAAGGTTAAGGTCGAGGTCAAGGTTAAGGTTGAGGTCGTTAAGGTAAGGGTGTCAAGGTAAGGGTGTTTTAGGTGTGTACGTCCTTTACAGCCGTCAGGCCTATAAAGTTCTTAGCAAGATTACTATTCTCTCAGCAATCTGTTGTATTGGCTATAAGGCTAGTACAAATTCTCTTAAGCTTAAGGGAGGTCGCAATCTTCTTTAAGTAAAGATATAATTCTCTAGCGATCTAACGCGTTAGCAGTTAAGCTGATACGTGGTCTCAAGCTTTAAGGGTAATATAGCTTTCTCCTTTAACTAGAATAGACAAGGCCAGGCAATCCGTGTACTGTTTCCAGTACAGTTCTTAAGCTCTAGCTTATTGCGTATTTCCTAATCTATACGTCTACTGATCAGTGTTAGTATACTTGCTTTATCAACGTGCATAAATATCACTGTATTGCGATACGTATGCGGTGTTAAAGTTGGTAGTTATTGTTGTCTAGAAGTAAGGGGTTGCTCTAAGGTCAGGTTAGCTAGCCTCGCTTCGTGGTCTCGTGACCACGTCACATGACTAACATTCCGACAGAAACTCAATTAGAAGTTTATAGGCCTATACCAAATTAAGAAAAAACTAAGCCCGTATACCTATAAGCTTAAACTACTAACTAAGATAAAAATATACCTGACGTTTTATATAAGCTTATTGCAACCTTTAAAAGATAATCCTATAACTCGCAAAGTGCTGCCGCTACCTCCTATAATTGTTAACAACGGTAACAGTTCTTACTTTATTAACTTAATTAACAATATATAATAGAAACCATAATCTAAACAATTTAAACTTCTTATTAAGTGGAAAGGATATAAAACATAAACCTAGGAAACCTATAACCAGATTAAGGCCAACACGCCTACCTTAGTAAAAGAGTTTTATAAGGACCATCCTTTACAGCCTACTCTAGCTAGATGGACATAATATAAAGGCAAATAACTGCCACCTAATATAAAGACACAAAACACAATAGTAGGAAACTTGAAATTAAAAAGAACTTAAAATATGTTATAACGCTTATAACACAATAAGTTATAAATTCTTAACTAAATTAAATTATTTTGAACCTTTGGCTAAAAAGGGGGGGCCTATATTATTTTATTAGTAAGAAACTCTTACAGTTCTTCTATCTTCTTTATAAATTCGTTTACTTCTACAACTTATAAGGCCTAATAAGCTAGGTAAGAAACATTACTAAAGGGTTTAAAACCTATTTATAAGTGCTAGCTATAATTAGCTAGGAACGGGGAGACCTTTATAGTTTCTAAAACGGAGTTATTTGCAGTAAACTTAGTAAATGCAAGCCAGTCTATCTAGTCATCCTGTAAATATAATATATATATCTAAATATACAGTTCCATTATAGCATTTGCATGTTTTATTTAACCATCTATTTCTAGGTAATATGCTGTAAATAATAGTGCTTTAATGCGGAGTTAGGTAGTTAGTTCTTTCTAAAACGCTAAGATAAACTAGCGGCCTCTATTAGAGATGATTGTTTTAGGAAGTCTATAAAGTTTCTATACATAATCTAGGAACAGTTAGGCAATAGTAGGTATTAACATATTAGGGTAGGCAATTAAGTGTCTTATCTTAGATAGTTGGTCTATAACTACTATAATATTTATGCAGCCTTTACTTATGGGGAGGTTAACAATAAAGTTAATTAAGATATCCTTCTATCTTTGGTCTGGAATAGGTAGTAGTTTTAGGAAGCTGTTATACGTCTTATATAAAGCTTTAGCTTATTGGTAGGTATAGTAGCTAGAGATATACTTCTGTATTATATTATATATGTTTAGCTAGTAGTACTTCCGTTAGAGTAGTTCTAGGGTTTTTCCTTGGCCTAGGTGGCTAGCTACTGGTAGATTATATACATGTTTAAAAAGCTTAAGCTTAAGTTTATTATAATTAGGGATAACTAGGCGGCTCTAGTAGTATAAGCGGTTTCTATAGGCTTCGCATTTACTTAAAGAAATCTTTTTAGAGCGTCTAACGCCATCTTAAATTAGCTTAAGCGTCTCTTAGATAAACTTATTATTTAGATATTTATTAACTATAATCTGTTTAATAGTTTAATTGGTTATTTTAAGGACGTGTACCATAAGATCTTTAGTAGAAGGTTTAAATAGCTTAGGGCGGAGTTGTCACAAAATTCAGATCGATGAGTTCATTAATAAAATGGGTTAATGGATTGATCTTAATGATCGTCTTGATTGAGGTTTTTAACCTTAATCTAACATATCTTCAGTAACGTGTCTTCGTGCACGTAACTCGTGCACGTGACCCACGCCTTTAGAGAATATAGATTATCTAACACACCCCCTTAGCTTTAAGCTCTTTAAGGTCAAAGCTAGCCACCTTCTCGTGTCCATTAATAAGTTAATTAAACCGTAATCTTATCTAAATCCTTCTATCTTGCTCTGATACTGTCCCTTAGGTCCTCCAGTTGCTTCTCCTTATTTAGCTGCTCCTTAATATCTACTATCCCAATCATATTAACGAAGCTTTAAAACCTCTACTTGGGCAGGGCCTTTATAAGTCCATCGGCGATCATCTCCTTTATCGCTGTCCATTGAAATTGTACTTGTCTCATTACGTATTCCTGACGTAGCCAGTATTAATAGATGTTAACATATTAGAGCTTCGTAATCAGCTTTACCGTATCTTCCATAATTAGTTAGAGCGTCTATATATTATCACATTTAATAATTAAGGGCTCGTTTAGGTGTAACATTATTGCTTTAAACAGCCTACTAATAAAGATAGCTTCCTTTACTATCTATAATAGGGCTAACAACTCAGCTTCTATGCTTAACGTTATAACTATACCCTACTTATTTGCTCTTCAGGCAATCAGCCCCCTAAATAGCTTTATAATGTATCCTTGCAAGCTTTTTCTATTAACGGAGTTGTCCGTGAATAATACATCGCTGGCACAGATAAATAATTACACTTCACCTCTACTGTCTCTTCTATTGTCTCGTCCTTTGTCGCATATTCCTTTATCTCTCCTTCTACCGTTTATTCCTTCCTTATCTCCTCTATAGCAGATTGCTCTGCTTCTCATACTATATAGGTACTAGATAACTCTATCTGCCGCTTAATAATACTCTTAGCTTAGGTCCTAGTTAAACCTTACCAGCTATAATACTACAAAAGTAATATCTAGACGCGTTATAGTGGCTGCATAAAGTACTAAACCCAGTTTTCTCTAATATAGTATTATAGAAGCTAGTAGGGATATAGAACGGACTAATAGGTCTATATTAGGGGACAGACTCGTCAGACGGATTATACGGTAATTAGTAGGGAGAAGTTCTAATTCTGCCATAGGAGTGTCTAGAAGACGCCCTCTAAGATTTATCTTATACTAGTTAGCTATCTTCTTAATATAGGCTTCCTGGGATAGCCATAGGAGCCTTTAGCTATAATTATATATCACATGGATTCCTAGGAACCATTTTAGCTCGCCAAGGGTACTTATTTAGTATTCCTTGCTTAGCTCCTTAATCGCTTCTTAAGCCTTCTTTTTATCTATCTTTCTATAGCAGAAGACGATATCATTAACATAAAAGAGGACGACTATTTCACCTTTTAGCATAACGTACGGCTCCTAGGGTACCTCTTTAAAACCCAATTCTATTAGCAAGCTTATGAGATTCTTCTGCTATAACAGTGGTAATCATTATAGTCCATAAAGGGCTTTTCTTAAGTATAGTACTTTATCTTTCTTTCTGTTATTAAATCCTGGCGGTAGCTTTATATAGATAACTTTGTTAAAATTGCAATAGACAAACGCATTAACTGCATCTATCTGTGTCGTCTCCAGGTTAAATTTTGCGGTGATCGCTATAAGGGTTCGGAAGGACGTACTAGCTAATATAGTAGCTCTTATAGGTAGGTCTCCTAGGGCCTATTAATTTCCGCATACTACTAAGCGTGCCTTGCATTTCTGGAGAAATCCATACTTATCCGTCTTATAGACGAACACCTATATTAAGCTGAGGACCTGCTGTCCCTTTACATACTTCTTATCTATTTCTTAAAATAACCTTATTTAATAATAGGATTAGAGGTAAGCTTGTTAAGCTTCTTAGAACTAATCTTAAAGAGGATACGTATTAAGGTCGCGGATTAACTAAAGTAATAGAGGTAAGTTCTTCCTATATAATTTAACATCGCGTATTCTGCCTAATTTTAGCTTACTATTATTAAGTCAACTATTAAGGTTGAACTTCCTTCCTGCTAAGAAGGCGCCGTAATAGGCTAATGTAATCCTTTTAGTAATAAAGTCTTCAAACCTGTTATCGCAGGCTTCCTTAAATAAGTCCTTAATAGAGTTGTTAAACACCCCCTAAGTATAAAACCTGTCTCCTACTTGGCTGATAATGTCCTGATTAGTACCTTATATATCTAACTTTATAGAATACTTAATATAAAAGGCACATAGAGATTCTTTATCTTCTTCTATTAGAGGTGGTGTACAATATATATCTTTAAGAGCTCTTGCAAGCTTAAGATCTGCTAACTCATTAAAGGTTTAAACTGGCTCATCAACATTGTCGTCTTCCTCTTATATTAACGGTTTAAATACTTCTTTATCGTCTTCCAGAAGGACCTTATTCTTAATTAGGGTATTAGGGAGTTAAATCTTCTTAATCGGCGTATTTAACTTAGCGTGTAGGTCCTTTAAGATGTCCGTTCACTTACCATTAAAGAACGTCTTCTCGTCAAAGATGACGTCCTTAGTAGAGATAATAATACCTTTATATGGGATCCAGATCCTGTAGATATTGGTAGAGTTATAGCCAACAAGGTAGCCAATATGGGCTCGCAGATCTAGCTTACTTAGCCTTTTCTTCTTTAGCTGGGCGTCCGACGTCATTATATACGCCCTACAGCCATAGGCTTTTAGGTGCGCCAATTGTGGTTTTCTTGATCTCCTATTTACTAGGTAGGTATAGAACCTTTTATATGGCAATTTCCATCCATTGCTTTCCCGTGGCGTTTAATCTCGAAGGTAGACTATATAGTTAACTATCTCGTTCCATAGGTTATATGGTAGATTGGCAGCAATTCTTATTACACGTCCTTTCTCAATGATTACACCCCCTGAGCGTTCGGCGGTACCGTTCTATGCTTGGGTATATAGCGCCAAAGGCTTAAAGGTAATCCTTTAGGTCCGTAGCCATTTAAGGGTTCTCCTTCTCCCTAGCTCGTTGTCTAACCTAATAGTGTTAACCTTAAGGTTATACCTCAGACGAATCCATTAGATGAAATCTTTAAGTACTCGTAGTGTCTCCTTCTCCTTGCCATACGTTGTTATAAAATATAGGAAGGTTCTTCCTAAGAAGGTGTTGTGGATAAGTATAACTTATACAAATCCCGTATATGCTTCCTTGAGGTCAGTCCAGTTAATATAGAGGTTAAGATAAGGTTTATTAATATTCCGTTCTAAGAACCTTCTTAAGACCTAACGCTTGATTTTGGCAAGACTGCAATATTAACATTCCGTTATCTTTGGGCCTTAAAGCTTGACTCCTAGGGCGTTAATACCTAAATAATATAGGCTTATAGGTCCTAGATGACCTAGACGCAGATACCATAGTTGTGCATTACCTTTCGCATCTAGGCAAATGTCTCTTAACGATGCTCTGCGCTTCCGTTAGCGGCATAGCAGTTGGCTTATATTGAACGCTAATAGACTTCCTGGTCGGACGTATTCAATAGTCTATTATCCGTGACGTTCTTCCATTTGACATAGGATTGTATCGTCTTCTTGTTTTTCAAGTCTAATCTTCGCAACTTGGTCAGCGAGATTCTTATTCTTTTCTACCTTCTTCAGCACCCTTTTGATGCGAGCATCTCCGATTGTAACTCCTTTGGGTCTCTTGTCTTTAAATAAATACCAATAGTCTCAAAGGGAATGTCCTCGTTTCTCGTACGCTAAGCACACGGGTAGTAGCTTCTTGCGGGACGTTTCCTTGTCTACTAGTGACCTAGCTCTCTTCAAGCGTCTAGTACATGCTAAGGTTCCTTTCCCTAAACCTTTAGTAGTATCAGAGTAATCCATTGTGGCTTGCTCTACGAAGTCTGCATTAAAGGTACTCCCTCTTATAGTAGCATTGGCTTTCTTTAAGGGTATTCTAAGTCCTTCTTACAGCTCCTTTACTACTCTGCGGTATTTAGAAGATCTCAACTTCTAAGGGTCATTTAACTCAGTAGTATACTTTATATAGTAGGCGTCGCTAAACGGTTGAATAACTTCTGCCAAATCTTGTAGCCAGATTCCATTGGACATTTAAGGGATCTTATACTTCTCTTCTAGTACCATTGCATATTCCCATTAATCTAACCACTAATTCAATTTTGATAAGTGTTTGAACCCCTTAAGGGCTTCTATATACTAGTGTTATACCTTCTTCCTAATAAATGATGAGGTAGGTTCTGTATTCTCCTTTAATCGGGATAGCCATTCTTTAACTATTAAGGAAGGGTTAAGCAATAGCTTCTTCTAGATCGATACTATAGACGTAATTTGGGTGCGTATCTATTGCAGATGCTCTTCCTGTTTTAGGAAGTACCTTATGTCCTAGTTATAGTATCGTCTGCTATTTTTATACGCTTTCTGTTAATTTGTCGAGAGCTATATATATATAGTTGCATTCTCATTAAAGTCTGTAACCTTTGGAAGAGGTGGTTTTTTAAGTAGACCTTCTTAAGGTGCTTCTGTAGCTGGGTTAATATAGGCCTAAATTTGCTAATCTATAAGGGCTTGTAGTTGCCAGATCTATTACTCCCAGTCTTCTAGTTTATTAAGGATAATCGTAGTTAACGAACTCGACGTTGGTGGAGTTATTTTAACTAATAAGCAGAGGGGAATTGAGATGGAATTCGTTATTAGGATCGTCCTTGTTATCAGGGTCGTCCTGTGACAATTGAGGTAGGATTTCTCGTGGAATCTCGTGGAATCTCGTGGAATCTCGTGGAAGGTTCGTGTCAGAATCGTCCTACGACACTCGAGGTAGGATTTCTGTCAGAGTCTGCGTCCTGACGATGAGGTGTCAGAGTCTGACGATAAGGTAGAATTTCTTTAAATGATTGAGTAATGGCTGAATAGCTTCTTAAGTTGGCGGACCGGGCTTATAACTGTCACAAAATTCAGATTGATGAGTTCATTGATGAAATGGGTTGATGGATTGATCTTGATGATTGTCTTGATTGAGGTTTTTGACCTTGATCTGACGTGTCTTTAGTGACGTGTCTTCGTGCACGTGACTCGTGCACGTAACCCACGCCTTTAGAGAATATAGATTATCTGACAGGAGTAGGGTCTGATTATAGTAGGAGCGCGCTTCTTCTTAAGCTAGTACGTTCTATAAACGTCAGGTTAGGGCATTAGGCTTCTGGCCTTAAACGCCTAGGCGGTATATAATTGAGAATTAGAATTAGGATAGATATTCTAACCAGTAGGCTTAACAGTGGCTTAGCTGTTTTGTGGTTATAAAGTACTATAGGTTTTTATAGTTACTAAGAACTTTAATTAGGAATCCAGCTCCTTCTAGTTCTAGTCGCCATTACTTACAGTATCTAATAATAGCCAGCAATTCCTTATCGTAGATCTTGTAATTACATTTGGCTGGGCTTAGTTATTTTAAAAAGTATGCTATAGGGTGCAATACTCCTTCCTTATTATATTAAGACAGAATGCCTCCAGTAACGTAATTAGATAAGTTAGCTCCTATAACACTTATTTAGTCTAGGTTAAAGTGTTAGAGCATAGGTGTAGTAATAAACATAACCTTTAGATAAGTAAAGGCCTTCTTATATTCCTTATTAAAGATAAAGGCTTTGTCTTTTTGGGTTAAGGCTATAAGGGGTAAAACTAAGGCGGAGAAGTTATTAATAAACTGTTAATAGAAGTTAGCGAAGCCTATAAAGGCCCTTATGTCCTTAACATTCTTAGGTTCTTACTAGTTTATAATTGCTTTAACTTTCTTAGGGTCTATTTATACGCCATCTATAGAAATAATAAGTCTAAGGTATAAGACTTCTGTTTTATGGAACTCGCATTTATCTATATCTAATTATAGGCTAGATCCGCGTAAGGCTTGCAGGACTAGTTTAATATATTTTTAGTATTTAGCTAGATTATTGCTGTATATTAAGATATTGTTAATATAAGCAGTATAAAAGACGTCTAGGTATGGGCGCAGGGTGTTATTTATAAAGTATTAGAATAAACTTAGGGCGTTTATAAGGCTGAATAGCATTACTAAGTATGGAATGCAGTAAGCCATTTATCTCCTTTTATAATACGGAGGCGGTTAAATACGTGGATAATATTAAGCTTTATATAGAAGCGAGCCTTATTTAATTAGTTTAGTGTCTTTTAAATTAATGGGATTAGGTATTAGTTCTTAACAGTAATAGTGTTAAGAGCTTAGTAGTCTATATAGAAGCGCAGACCGCTGCTAGGTTTCTTAATAAAGATTACTGGTATAGCTATAGGTAAAGAACTTACTCTAATAAATCCTTTATCTAGATATTCGTCTAAGTACTTCCGTAGTACCTAGAGTTTATTTTAGGACATTTTATATAAGGGTCTAAATCCAGGATGTTTTCCTTCTTTAACTATAATCTTGTAATTATATAAATGGTATTCTAGTAGCTTATTGGCTTCCTTTTATAAGAATATATCTAAATAATTATAGTATTCTACTGGTACTTTTATGGCCGAGTTAGTGTGCTTTTTTAGTGCTAAGGCTTTCTTAATATCGGCCATTGTAACAGCGAAGATTATATGTTTAGGTTTCCTAGCAAGTTATGCTAATAGGGTAGCTCTAATTATGTAAATATCTAAGGTGTTAAGTGGGCTTGGATTATTCTTAGTTTCTTATATAGTTTTAGGTTTGGTATTAGATATAGAGTTAGTATTAGATTTGGGTTTGGGTTCTTTAAGTATCCTTTTTATAGTAGAATACTAGTTCTTCTGGTACCTTTATATATTAAGCTTAAGCTTCTGTTTGGTTTAGGGTACAGCGGTTAGAGTTAGTTTGTATAGTTTAGTATAATTTCTAGGTTCTTAGTAGATGTCGGTAGAATTCTTAGGTTGGTAGAATTAGGTGGACTTTTTAGGTATAGGGTAGAAATTAGTGGAAATTTTAGACTAGTAAATCCTGGTGGATTTTTTAGATTTTGGTTTAGGGTCTAAGTAGTAAGTTATAAGGCACTTCTGCTTATAATGGGAGGCGGTAAATAGAAGCTTAAGGTTGTCCTAATTAATGGTTACCTTATATAGCTTTATCTAGGGTTATTTAAGGATTATTAGGTAACCTAGGGTAGTTATAAAGAGCTTAATTAATTCTTTGTGGTTTAGGTATTAGAGTCTTAGGGCCGCTATATAAGTAATACAGCCTAAGATAGTGCGTTTACTATTAAATCTAAATATGTTAATATGTCGGTTAAGGGGTATTAGGGTAAACCTATTGTCTTATATAAAGATCTTGTTAATAAATTCTATACTACTAGCTCCTGTGTTAATTAGGACTTAAGCATTAGCCTATTAACTTTTCTGCTAAAGACGGTAGTTAACGGTTATACTATAATCCTAAGAGTTAGGGTTTATAACATCTAATATGTTTAATAAGATCCTATAACATAGCTGTCCTAGAGAGCAACTTAACTCTAAAACATGCCTTTTAATAGTAAGTGGGAAGGGGTTCCTATAAAACGTTAGTTATAACTTCGTCCTTGTAAGTAGTGCTTACTAGATATAGGGCTGGAGCTAGGTAAAGATTAGGAATGGTAACTGGAGGATTAATATAGTAAATAGTTGTTAGTGTTGGCCATTTATAAGTTGTGTTAGGGTATAGGGGCGGAGTAGTATTTTAAGATATATTCCTTACTTCTGCATTTAAAGCAAAGGCCTAGCTTAATGCGTTGTTTTTATTTAAGGGACCCTAGTAGAGCGTATCCTAGGGTCCCTATGTTAATATCTATAGCGTTAGGGTGCTTAGGCTGAGATAATAACTTAGTGGATATTCGCGGGGCTGTTATATTATATTAAGGAATGGACTTCGGTATTAGGCGTAGTATATTGTTATACCATTTATTAATAATGTTTAAGCAGGCGTTAAGGGCTCCTAGTAGGTCTATACCTATTAGGGAGGTTTTTAGTTTAGGACTTAGGGATTTAATAAGGCTGTTAATTAGTATAGAGTTGTTCCAGCCTGTTTCTTTTACGTAACGGTTAAATTTAGAGAAGTATACTGGAAAGCTTTTTATTTCTTAAGTTATATAGTTTATCTTTCTCTAGGTAGTAGCTTAGCAGTTCAGGTCACTATATATAGCTTTAAGAAGTATAATTAGGCTTAGTACTAAGTTTGGTTAAAGAGGTTTAATAAGGTTAGCTATATCTCCTCCTAGTTAACTTAGGGCATAATAGAGTTGGTTAGCTTTAGTTAGGTAGCGGTTAGTATTACTAGTTAGCTTATTTTTAAGCCGGCTTAGGAATAATTAGAGTTCTTATTATTTACTAGTAAATATTAAAGGGTCTAGTAATTGTTTAGATTATTACAGCGTAGTAGTTGGTTCTACTAGTAGGATAACTATTACTAGTTTAGGGCTCGCGTTCCGCGTATTAGCTTCTAGCAATAGTAACTAGTTTTAAGGGCTTAGAGTAGGCGTCTTAAGGGTGCGGATTTCTTCTTAGAGGGCCTTAATTGTTTTTTAGTGCTATGCTTTTTATTTGGCTTGCTATTAAGCTATAGCAGCTTAGTTTTATGCGAGGGCGTCTATAAAGGACTTTTGTATATCTGCTAATTATTCCTAAAGTGCGGATATAATGTTGGCGGCCGTTATAGGGGCTTTAAGGTCGTTTTATATTTTAAATAGGGCGGGGCAGAATATAGGTTTTAACGTAATATAGTATTACAGAGTAAGTATAAGTGGTAATAATATATAGCGAAGTAGATATTATTAAGCTATATACATAAACTGTATAATAAAGTTAAGACGTTATGTAAGGAGAGAAGGTAGGAAACGGGAAGAAAGGGTATATATTGTTAGTTTGGTTGCTTAGTTAACACATATACGGAGTAGAATAGGATTTAAGTAGCGGTTCTGGCAGAACTTGGCAGGATTTAGTGGACTTGGCAGAATATAGCAGAATGCGGCAGATTGCCGTTAGATTGTTGTCTCGCGGTCAGTCTCTTCTTGCTACGTCAGTGGAAACAGGTAGAAACAGGTAGGAACAGGTGAACGTGTATAAGGTGTTACGGAGGTGTCCCGTGACAAGAGCTTATAAGTAGGACTAGGGGGTAAGAAGGTATTTAACCCTAATCTTCAGCATTTATACTACTAAGAAAAGCGTCCTAAAAGAGGCACTTACGTGTAGTGTTTTTATTAATTAAAGTGCAAAAGGGTCTTAGGGAAAGGGGTAAAAGATATACTAAAACGGTTAGTTGGAGGGTATATGTTTTATAATGTGCCACTATATCTTAAGGGGGAGTGCTAGACACGATTTTATTCTAATTATATAGATTACTAATAAATTTATATGCAAAGGACATAATTACTATACCAAGCGAGACCCCCTTATTAGCGCTGGCAATGTCTTAGCGGATAAAGGGATAGTATTTAAGGCTCGGCTAATCCTCAGTTAGCCGGAAAATTAAGTGTTTAGCTAGCCATCTGGGGCAGATTTAAGGATCTCTATAGCGCCATAAGCGCCAAGCTAAAAAAATACGCATATTAGGGACCACCTACTAATTAAGCCGCTGATAGACGCCAACTATATGGTAATTAGGGCCATTAGGGCCCCAAGTATATATAAAAAAAGTCCTCCCTACCTAATTGTTACGGACGCTTTAAGTACTATGCTATAACTACTTGGAGAGACGTTGGAGGAAGCTAGTTAGTTGATATAGGCATGGTCTAGGATGGAACCTATGGAACTATATAATGAGAAATGGTAAGTAAGTCACATAATATTATACACAGAGTATGCGGTATATAGATGGAACGTATATACAATATATACAACACGTACTTCACGTATAAGGAGGATTTCTTAGGCATATGGATGTGTATTTAAAGGACCATAGTCCCTACCTAGATGGTTCTTTCCTTATAGTTAATCTATTGGGCAACTACTCCACCAGTTATTATTTATACTTATTATATTGTTAACTTTATTTGTATATCTACACACCTAGCCCATTAACAAGTCTACCGTAGTATTTTCTATAAGGCTTTTATTATATATTCACTACCTAGTTACGGTATTAACAAGTTAAATAATATGCCACTAAGAGCGTAAGTTGTTACGCCGTTGAAGGCACTAGTCACGACCGCATCTATAGCAGCTATAACCTTAGGAACAGAAGGAGACACTAGTATAGAGGATACTGATTCACAGCTAGTTATGGTAGGTCAGTTATAAGAAATAGTTAATTAATTAACAGATAATAATTAAATACTTAAAGAAAGAATTAATGGAATTGGAGCAGCTAAGGTTAAGCTACTCTTAATTAAACGGTTTTTAGAGGAGAAGTTAAAACTTAAAGGGTTCTTTATGTAAATATACTTTAAGGTTATATAGGAGGGAGCAAAGCTAGCTATACTAGTGGACTAAGTGGCGTATATAGGATTGTTCTTAACTAGAAGAGCACTTAAGTGGTTTAAACCTTACCTTACTGAAATCTAAGTAAACGGAATAATAACTACTAAGAAGTACGGTTTATATTTACTAGTTGGAATAGGTTTATAGAAAGACTAATATAGATATTTAAAGACCCGGAAGCAACTACTATAGCAGAAAGAAAACTTTAGAACCTAGTATAACGCAGTTTAGCAATTGAGTACATAACGCAGTTTTAGACACTCGCAACGTAAGTTAAGTGGAATAATAAGGTACTAATGGTATAGTATAAACAGGGACTTAAGGCAAAAGTCTAGGACGTAATTATCCTAATAGAAGATGCGGAAAGTCTAAGAGACTTAATAGATTAATTAATAAAGATTAATAATAGGATCTATTAAAGGGAACAAGCCAAGAAAGGGTAAGATAGAGTTCTATAGTTATATAAGGCGCGGAGTACGCATTAACAGATGCAGAGTTAAAAACTATAAAACGGTGGGCTAGAGCTAATGGACTTAAGCGGCACTAAAGAATCCAAAAGATAAAGTAAGAAACTATAGAAACCTAGAGGTTAAGGATTAAGTAATTATAGGACTAAGGAGCAAAGGCTAAGCCAGGGATCTTAGTAGTAGAAGATATTTAGGTGGACTCTATAATAAGAAGAATAGTTTAAAAAAGGAGCTTATAGAAATTGTAAAAAATAGGGTTATTTTACTAGAGACTATAAAGGTAGTTAGAGTAGCTACGCGGTAAAGGGCACTAGGTTGTTAGAGTATAATAATATAGATATAGGGATATTGTGTGGAACTAAGGAGTGTTTAGTCTAATACTTTGTATTTTATTATAATAATGCATGCCAAGTTTATAAGAACGCTAAGTATGTGTAATAAAGCCTTGTAGGAAATACTACGGTAGACTTATTATTAGGCTAGGTGTGTAGATATTAAACAAGTTAATAACTAGTAGAGTAGTTGCCTAACAGATTAACTCTAATTGTATTCTGAGATTTACTATAAAGAAAGAAACTGTCTAGGTAGGGACTGTGGTCCTTTAAATACACAACCTTACGCCTAAGAAAGTCCTTGCTCTATCTACTCTGTCTACTCTATTCGCTTTATCTTAGATCTTATAGATTATATTACGTAACCTTAGTTACTATTTCTTATTATATAGTTCTACCAGATCCATCCTAAACCGTACCTATAACGGGCTCATACAAATGCTTCTAAACCGAAGCTTGTAGATTGCTACTATACAAGAATACTAAGCTAAGGAGAAGAAGGAGGAGAAGACTATCAGAGACTGATGAGATACAAGGGGTCGCTAAGGCGCTAGTAGCAAGCGAGCCAATAGTAGGCGAGCTAACAGTAAGAAACAGTAAGAGACAGTATAAGACAGTATGCTACAATATGCGATAATATAATAGGTGGTAGAATATGGTAGAACTCGGTAGGTGACGCGCTCTAGTACTATTACATCACCCCCCCTCCTAAAAAAGCCTGCCCTTAGGCTTTGTCTAAGTTCTTTATTATTATCTAAATTATTATAGTTATCTAACCCCTTTTCCTAGCATTTAATCCAGCTGTCTAATTTGCGTGGTGGTCTAGGGAGGTCTAGGTAGGCTAGGTGGAAACCTTGTAGCTTATAGGGAGAGTACTTAAAATTGGATGCGGGGTACTATTCTAGGTCTTTGTTATAACCTACCTAGCTCGCACGGTATTTTAAGGTACTACGGTCTTTCTTAACTGCTAAGATCTCTTCAACTTCCCATTCCTCGTCCTCTGCAATCTGGATTGGTGGTAGGGGGTCGTTATATTGTCCAGGCAATGGGTCGTCCGTGGCCTTCTGCAGTTGGTCTAAAGAGAAGATAGGGTGGATCTTTATTAACTCTAGTAGCTTAACCTTAAAAGAGTGCCCTACCTTCTTAGGGATCTTATAGGGGCCAGCCATTTAGTAGTCTAGCTTGCGGCTCAGCCTCTAGGTCTTCTAGTTTTTTATTAACACCCATACCTTATCTCCTACGTGGAAGTCTACCTCGCGACGATGTTGGTTTACGTCGGCCTCTTTTTTCTCCTATGCTTTTTTTATAATTGTTTAGGCAGTCTCCTAGGCTCCGTATATTCTCTTAGCGAATATCTAGGCCTCTTTGTAGCTGAGGCGTTCGCGGGCCGTTATAGGTCCTATAGGTCTATCCCAATTAAAGGATGTTCATAGCTTATATCCATAGATTAACTCAAATAGTGACATTCCTATACTATTATAAGGGAGCGTAAGCTATGCGTAGTCTATTATAGGCAGTAATTCCAACTAGTTGTCCTAATAGTAATTAATAAAGGGGCAAAGTTGTTAGTTAAGGTACTGGTTTATAATCTCGGTTTAGCCGTTAGTCTAAGGGTGGAATACAGTAGAGAGCTTAATTTTAATCCCAAGGATGCGGCAGAATACGTCCCAGAAGTCCAATATAAATTAGGGTCTATGGTTAGAGATAATTACCTCAGGAGCGCTATAGATCCAGTAAATGTTGTTAATATATATATGGGCTATATCTTTTGCAGTTATAGTCTTGAAGCAGGGGAGGGAGATAGCTTACTTACTTAGTTAGTTAACTACTATAAAGGCCATATTATAGCCATATTTGTCCTTTAGGAATAATTTAAAGTCCATTATAATATACTACTAAGGGCGTTTAGGAACTAGTAGTAGTTATAACTATCCAGGGGTGCGATCCCTGGGGGTATCTGCCCGTTTGCAAGCATAATAATTCCTAATAAATCGTTCTATATCGGACAGGAGTCCTCGCCAGTAGTAGCGAGGCGCTAGTAGTCAGTGGGTCTTATCTTAACTAGGGTACGCCATAGAGACTTAATAGTAGGCTTTACAGATCAGCTTTATTTATAGGTTATTAATATCTGGAACTATAAGCCGTTCTTGGTATAAGAGTAGTCTGCTTTCTATTTCTAAATTAAGGTCGCCTTCCATAGCTTAGTTGCGGAGGGCTTTTAGGGATTCGGCTGTGCGGTTCGCGATTATAATGCGGTTAATTAGTCCTATTGGTTTATCTAGGATCTCTCCTTCTATAGGCGCCAGCTTATTCTATTCGGAGCTTAGTTCCTTAAGGATATATAGGTCGAGCTGTTTGGGGCGGAGGAGGGCACGTGTCTAGTATTGAGCCTTTAGCTTATCCTGTGGTTCCACGTCCTGTTCTCTCCGGGTAAGGGTATTAGCTTTAGAATTTTGCCTACTAGGGCGGTATATAATTGTAAAGAAGAATTGGGAGAGTATTTTAGCCCACCTAGCCTATTAACTGGTAAGCTGCTTTGTTGTTATAAAATACTTAAGGGCTTTATAATTAGTATAGACCTTAATCCAAGAGTCTGTGCTTCTAAGCTCTGCGCGCTATTAGGATAATAATTGTACAATAGCTAGCATTTCCTTATCGTGTACCTCGTAGTTATACTTAGCTGGGGCCATTGTCTTTAAGAAAAACGCTATAGGGTACTACTCGCCATCTAGGTATAACTGTAAGAGGACTTCTACTATTACTCTATTAGAGGCGTCCGTTTCTAGTATTAATTTAAGGTCTGGGTTATAGTAACGGAGGATTAGGGAGGAGGTAAGTCGGTCCTTTAACTCCTTAAAAGCTTCTATACAATTATCGTTAAAAATAAAAGGCGTGTTGTTCTTCGTTAGTTATATAAGAGGCTTAGCTATAACCCTATAGTCCCGGATAAACTAATAGTAGAAGTTACAGAAGCCTAGAAAGGACTGGATGCCTTTTATAGTATAAGGGGGTTTCTAGTTGCGTATTACCTTAATCTTCTTAGGGTTAACTTTAATTCCTTCTATGCTAATAATAAACCTAAGGTACTTTATTTGTTTTACTCCGAATTCGCATTTCTTAATATTAACTTATAGGCCTGCATTCCGCAGCCTCTTTAGGACCTTTTTAATGTGAACTTGGTGCTTAAGTTTGTTATCTAAGTATATGAGAATATTGTCTAGGTATGCCGTGCAGAATTCGTTAAGGTAGTCAAAAAGAACATTATTTATATACCGTTGGTACGTGGCTGGCCCATTTATTAGTCCAAAAGGAAGAACTTTGCATTTATAAGAACCGTAGCAGGTATAAAATATTATTAGATCCTTTAATGCAGGTTCTATCCTAATTTGGTAGAAAGCTTGGCGGACATTAAGCTTAGTAAAGATTTTGGCTTAGCTTAGACATGCAAGGGTCTCGTTAATTAGGGGGAGAGGGTAATAATCTTTTTAAGTAATGGCGTTTAGTTTCTAGTAGTCGATGCAGAAGTAGAGGCCTTTATTAGGTTTCTTTATAAAGAGAATAGGGGAAGCGAAAGGGGCCTAACTTGGCTTAATAAACCCCTTATAGAGGTTATCGATTAGGTACTACTTAGTTGCTTTTAGTTTCTCTATAGTTTGCTAGTAAAGGGGGCTATAGCCTAGAGAGTTATTGGCCTCTAGTTAAATCTTATAATTGTAGGTTTAGTAGGGGGGCAGTATATCTAAGGCTGCTTTTAAGAACGCGTCTCTATGGTCTAAGAGGTATATAGAAAGGAGGCGCTTAACTAGCTTCTTATTAGTTTCCTCTACTAGCCCTTCTTCCTTCTTGTTAATAATCCGGTTAATTTTATATAAGCTGGTTATAAAGACCTTATTGTCCTTCTAATATATATTAAAGTGGAAACCTATGGCACTAATTGCCGTAATATCTATTATAGGGGGGTCGTGTAATAGTAGGGGTATCTGCGGCCTTGGAGGCTTTTAATATATTAGCGTTGTCTTTACTCCTTTTAGCTCTCGTTGCATTTTCTAAAGGTTATCCTCTATGTCCTATTAGTATGTCCTCTTCCCTATTGGCCGGATTTCCGCAATTTGGAAGTTGTTTGCGTTACTATCCATTCTACTTCTGTAAGTAGAGTCCTCCTTGACTGCAGCCTTTTGGGGGAGTATCCTTGTTGGTACGGAGTTCTTATTGGCCTTGCGGCAGGCATTCTCTTAAGTAAAGGCTAGGTCGCGGTCCCTAATATCCTGCTAGTGGATAGGGTTGGCCTTCGCGGCTAATGTCTTATAGTTGGTATAGATTTCTCTAATAAAGGAGGGTAACTTTGGTCTATTCTCCGGCTAAACAAACTATCTTTATTAAACGTTCAGCCAAATATTAAAGTAGGACATCTATTTTTGGCTGAGGATTATGTTATGGGACCCTAGGTCTAAGATATAGAAGGGGATACCAAACTAGCGTCGTCTATTAATAGCGATATATAGTTTTAAGACATAGGTAACTGGCTTACCGGCTTAGCCGTTATAGCCTTTTACTTGAACAGGCTTCTCTAGTTAGGTAGCATTTACATTTAAGAACTTAGCAACATTATTTATATAAGTAGTGTTTATAAAGGCAAAGCCATTTGCTTTAGTGTTAATAAGGGCAGTTATATTAACTCTATATCTATTTTAAGATACTGTATATGGAACTGTAAAGTATTTTCTACCTATTAGCTGACTTAGATTAATCTCCTTAAGATTAATAGGATACCCTAGGGGGGAGTCTTTCCCTAGGGTTCTTCTTTTCCTAACTTGTTAGATAATTCTTCTTCCTTTATTTCCTTAATATTACCCATATCCTTTAGCTCTAGGTAGGACGTAGTAAAGTAACTATCCTTTCCGCAATTAAAACACGTGACCATGGCAGGGTTAATTAGGGTGTTGCGATAAGCATTGGCTAGATACGTAGTACGTAGCGATTTGGATGAGGCTTATAGGTATAACGTTGTGACCGCTTTTGGTGTAAGGGCGGTTATGGTTTATCTTCCAACGCCAGCTCCTGTTAGCGTGGCGGATAGGTTCTAGTCGCTATAGGACCTCTTTAGTTGGTTAGAACGAGTATTAATTTGTTTTAGTTCTAAATCCAGTAATAAATATTAGGCTGCTAGTCTTTGGTAGGTTAGTAGGTTATCTAAGGCTACTATAATCTTCTCTTATAGTCGGACCGTTAGCTTGTTATATAGGTCCAAATAGTAGTTCCTAAGGGGAACCTGGCCTTTACCTGCTAGGTGTAAGAACTAAGTCTGGAACTTAGTAAAGGATTGGTTTAATTTTATTATTAGGCGATTATAGTTATAATAGGTATCCCGTACTTTATTTGGATTAACATAGATAGTAGCTAGGTGCTATATTATCTTATTAATAGATGTAAACCGAATAGGTAACTTGTCCTTAAACTTAGCCTAGAGGTATTGCTAGGCGTCCCAAAGAGGTAGAGCATTTTAGCTTCTTTAGAGGGGAAATAGTTATAGTTTATACAAAGCTTTCCTTATACCTAGATTCTCCAGTTCTTAAAGGTCGGGTCTATGCCGTCTGATAATAGTGGGGGGTTAGGGAGCTTGACGGACTTTAATTACTTTGTTATTATATCTGTACTCTATAGTATATCGCATTTGGTTAAGCGAATAGGTTAACTAAGGCTTTATAAAGGGGAGGCTAGACTGTTTTATAAGGCAGTAAGGTTTTCCAGGATCTCCTTTAGAGTCTCTTATATACTTTAGGCTTGAAGACAGTCAACCTTCTAATTGGCTGCAAGGGCACGAATCTACTTGTATATATTTATAACGTTGTTATTGTCTTTAATTTCTGATTCTAATTGGATCTCATATTCCTCTCAGGTAGAGGCAGGTCTTTTAGATAAGCTCGCTTTAGGTGCTATCGTCGGCTTCCTAAGGTTTATCGGAATTGTATAATTCGGTTTTGATTCTGGGGTTCTTTTAGGGGTATAGGTTAAGTATAGTCTGGCCTATAAAGTGGGATATTGTTAGGGCCTTCTTAGGCGTAGTAGTATGGCGTTTCTTAATGTCTGAATATAACGCGTTGACGCGTCGTTGCAGACAAAGTCTTCTTTTAGGGTGGGATATTTGTCACGAAGTTCAAATAGATAAGTTCATTAATGAAAAATGGGTTGATCGATTGATGATCTGGTATCGTGTCTTTTTGACCTTGATCTAACGTGTCTTCAGTAACGTGTCTTCAGTAACGTGTCTTCGTGTACGTGACTCGTGCACGTGACCCACGCCTTTAGAGAATACAGATTATCTAACACACCCCCTTAGCTTTGAGCTCTTTGAGGTCAAAGCTAGCCACCTTCTCATGTCTATTAATAAGTCAATTAAACCGTAATCTCATCTAAATCCTTCCGTCTTGCTCTAATACTGTCCCTTAGGTCCTCTAGTTGCTTCTCCTTATCTAGCTGCTCCTTAATATCCACTATCCTAATCATATTAACGAAGCTTTGAAACCTCTGCTTAGGCAAGGCCTTTATAAGTCTATTAGCGATTATCTCCTTTGTCACTATCTATTAAAATCATACTTGTCTCTTTACGTATTCCTAATATAGCCAGTGTTAATAGATGTTAATATATTAGAGCTTCGTAATTAGCTTTACCGTATCTTCCATAATTAGTTAGAGCGTTTATATATTATCGCATTTAATAATTAAGGGCTTATTTAGGTGTAACGTTATTACTTTAAACAGCCTGCTAATAAAGATAGCTTCCTTTACTATCTATAATAGGGCTAATAACTCGGCTTCTATGCTTAACATTATTACTATACCCTGCTTGTTTACTCTCTAGGCAATTAGCCCCCTAAATAGCTTTATAATATATCCTTACAAGCTCTTTCTGTTAACAGAGTTATCCGCGAATGATGCATCGCTGGCATAGATAAATAATTGCGCTTTACCTCTACCGTCTCTTCCGTCGTCTCGTCCTTTGTCGCGTATTCCTTTGTCTTTCCCTCTACCATTCGTTCCTTCCTTGTCTCCTCTATAGTAGATTGCTCTACTCCTCGTGCTATATAGATACTGGATTACTCTATCTACTGCTTAATAGTGCTCTTAGCTTGGGTTCTAATTAAACCTTGCCAGCTATAATACTGCAAAAGCAATATCCGGACGTGTTATAGTGGCTGTATAAAGTATTAAACCCATTTTTCTCTAATATAGCATCATAGAAGCTGCTTCTCTTGATAGGGATATAGGACGGACTAATAGGTCTATATTAGGGGACAGAAGCGTTAGACGGATTAATTGATAATTAGTAGGGAGGAGTTCCAATTCTGCTATAGGAGTATCTGGAAGACGCCCTCTAAGATCTATCTTATACTAGTTAGCTATCTTCTTAATATAGGCTTTCTAGGATAGCCATAGGAGCCTCTAGCTATAATTGCGTAGTACGTGGATTCCTAGAAACCATTTTAGCTCGCTAAGGATACTTATCTGGTATTCCTTGCATAGCTCCTTAATTGCTTCTTAAGCTTTCTTCTTATCTGTCTTTCGGTAGCAGAAGACAATATTGTTAACGTAGAAGAAGACGACTATTCCACCTTTTAGTATAATATACGGCTCTTAAGGTACCTCTTTAAAGCCTAATTTATTTAACGAGCTCGTGAGATTCTTCTACCATAATAGTAGTGATTGTTATAGTCCGTATAAGGCTTTTCTTAAGCGTAGTACTTTGTCTGTCTTTCCTTTGTTAAACCCTGGCGGTAGCTTTATATAGACAACCTTGTTAAGATCGCAATGGATAAACGCATTAACTATATCTATCTGTGTCATCTCCAGGTCAAATTTTGCGGTAATTGCCATAAGGGTTCGGAAGGTCGTACTAGCTAATATAGTAGCTCTCGTAGGTAGGTCTCCTGGGGCCTATTGATTTCCGCATACTATTAAGCGTGCCTTACATTTCTAGAGAAATCCATGCTTGTCCATCTTATAGACAAACACCTATATTGAGCTAAGGACCTACTGTCCCTTTATATACTTCTTATCTGTTTCTTAAAACAACCTCATTTAATAATAGGATTAGAGGTAGGCTTATTAAGCTTCTTAGAACTAATCTCGAAGAGGATATATCACGGCACTGACCTAACGCGTTGTTATGGCTTGTTAGAATTACAAGGTTATAAGGTCACAGCAAAGGTATCTTAAGGGTCTATTTGATGATAGAGATAACGCAGACAATAAATATTAATTGATTCGTAATGCAGTAGATGCGGTTAATGTCTATATAGATTATATATAGAGCTTAACCTCGCAATATGTCTAGAGCTTAGTTAGCACCTTATCGCTAATTTCTGACACTCCTCTATGCTGACGACGCTCTCCTTATCTGTCCCAAATAGGCAATTATAAAGCTATTCCCAAATACCTTACAAGTGCCATTTGGCCTACGTACAGAGGGAAAACCTATAGTAGGTGAAAAACCTCCATAACTTGCCCCGTCTCCGTCCGTTACCGTCTCTATTAGTTACCAATTCCTAGTATTGCATAGTGCTTCGTAAATTAGTTAATTGGTAGCTATTTTATAAGCATATCTCCCGGCTAATCTTTGCCTAGTATATGTACCACTTTAAGTTAACCTTACTGAACCATATTGTTTTATACAAAGAGGTATTAAGTCTCAATATACTTGGCTTTCTAGTAGTGTTTTGTGTTGTATAAAAGGTTAACTGTACCCTTATTGTCACAGTAGAGCGTAGGGATAAAAGGGTTGTTATTATCTCTTTCTTCTAGATCTCTTGTTAGCTTTTTAAGCTATACTACTAACCTTGCTCCTTCTAATGCCGCCATAATCTCTGCTTCTATTAAGCTTAATACTATTAACTTCTACCTTTAAGCCATCTAGATTACTGCTCCCCTATAGCGTATAACTGCTATGCCTTAGAATGATATCCAATTGTGTTCTATTCCCCATATAGCATTAGTAAAGATATTATAACTAGTAAGTAACGTAAGCTTGCATAAAGGAAGGTAGACTGCTTAACTTAAGTAGGTAATTCCTACTTCAAGAGTGCCGTTTAGATATCTTAGTAGCTGCTTACTTAAGCGGTAATACAATTCTCCTAGTACTACCATAAACCTAGCTAACTAACCAACAGCGTAGCTGGTATTAGGACGTGTATAGTTTAAGAGGTAGATTATAGAGCCAATAATCTGCCGGTATACTGTCACATTATTATACTTAAGGGGACTTTCAATATCCGCTTTTAGAACAGTGCCAGCTGGTATTAGTAGCTTAGCTAGATTGCAGCTGTCTATTTTTAGCCGTTTAAGTAGCTTCTTAGTATACATCGTCTAATATAGCTTAAGGGTTCGGTTTGTACGGTCTTAATTAATTTAGAAGCCTATAAATACTTTTATAGGACCTAGGTCTTTGTATCTCCATTCTCTTAAGATTCTTATCTTCGTGCTATTAAGGTATTGGCGCTTTCCTACAATCAGCATATTGTTAATAAATAGCAAGATATATACTTCATTTCCTATAAAGAGATTGGGGTTAGCATCAGCTGCTTTTAAACCTATGCTTTTAAAGAACTTCTTAACTATCTAAAACCATTCTCTTAGTGCCTGCTTTAGGCCATAAAGTAACTTATTTAGCTTTAAGTAGACGTCTTTTACGCCGTTAAGCTTAGGTTTAAAGTCTCTTAATAGGTTAAGAATCTGCATATAAATCTATTCTTATAACGGCGGGTTTAAGAATACAGTTTCGACATTAATATAGTTAAGCTTAAGGTCCTTAGCTGCCACCTTTACCATTAAAAACCTAAAGGTGTCATATTATATAACAAACGCAAATATCTTAAAATAATTAATATTGGGGGTCTGCTTGTCTCCCTAAATATATAGTCTTGCCTTCTTATAAATTACTTCTCCCTTAGCATTGTACTTGTGCTTTAAAACTAGCTTATTTAGGAATAATAACCTTCCTTCTAGTACTCTCCCCCTTATAATAGTATAGGTATGCATCCTCTTAAGTAAAAGGAATTCTTTAAAGATAGCTTTTATCTAGCTAGGAGTATCCTCCCTTAAGGCCTAATCTAACTTAATAGCGTTAAAAGGTGCTATAGGTGCTCCTATAGAGGTAGTATTCTCAGCTTCCAAGTAAATAGCTTTTATAGCTATTACTAACTAAACCACCATATCGTTAAAAACCCTTATATTTAGTAACCTTCCAGACCTTATTCTCTGCGCATAAAAAATGCGTATTAATATACTTCATATAGGCATCCTACCCTTAGCATTACCTTAATTTAAGTATCCTACTTAATCTTAACCTGGGCTTCCCACTTAATTAAAGTGGCCTACTTAGTCTTAACCTAGGCTTCCCACTTATTTAGAGCGGCCTACTCGGTCACTATTTAGCCTACTTATAGTTCTCGCAACTAGAGTCTCTATCGGCGCATTTAAGGTAGTAGGGGGAGGTATAGGTCGGTTTACGGCTTAGCTTATAGCGTAATTTAAGTATCCCGCTTAATCTTAACCTGGGCTTCCCACTTAATCACTATGTCTCGTAGCTTGCACCTAAGGTGCTCTATAAGGGAACCTATACTTATTCACTTTAGTATCTCTAAATAGCTCAATTACTTAGGTATATAGGTTTATTATCTTAAATTAACTACTCCCTTTTAACCCTATAAAAACGTAGTTAGGTTTTATTCTTAAATTATACTTCCTAGGGTGTTTCTCAAGCGTATTAATTGGATTGGCGTAACACCTAAAAATAACTAGATTCTTTAAGTTAGGAACTTATTAGGTATATACCTTATAGGGTATAATAGCACCACTATACTTGTCGTTAAATGGAAGTACTAAGGTGGGTACTTAATTCTTAATCTAGACAGTATGCTTAACTACATAGCACTAGAGTTTAACTGGTATATTTCCTTAAAATAGAAGTAACCTTGTCTTATAGTCAACTGTATAGATCACACGCTTAATTGCGCCATTATATAAGTGCTTATATAGCAGATAAGGTTTAAAGTTAATACCCTAGGGTATTAGTTTGTCTTAAAATCTATAGCCAAACTCCCCCTTTCTATTGTCCGCTCGAATTTATATAGCTTTATTACCAGTAAACCTCTCTACCCTTACAATGATCTCTTTAATATATAGCAGTACCTCTTCAGTTTAAAGGGTTTTAAAAGAAATAACCTAAGTGTAGCATATAGCGTTGTCTAGGGCTAGGAGGTAGTAGTTATAACCTCTAATTAATATACTAATTCGTCCTATAGTATCTAGGTATAGCCCTTAACCAGATATCTTCTCGCGCTTAATTATCTTCTTACTTAGTATTTCTCATATCTTCCTAGCTAGACAAGCTTTGCACATACTCTTACCAACTAGTACTGCTCTCTTCTTAAGCTTTATGCCTAGTAAGGAGTGCTATAGCTTAAATAGGTCACTATAATTTATATATCCAGTTTGGCGGTGCTATAGCTCAGCATCTATTTCACTAACGTTTAGTTATAAATCGTGTGCTTCTATTATCGCATTAAATGCTTCCTAATGCTTTTATAGCACGTAGAGGTTGTTCCTTATAGTAGCCTTAAATATTATACCTAATTTATGCTTGCCAGTAGCTCAATCATCTAGGTTAAATATAATTAAGTAGCCTTCCTAAGTAAAAGTCCTTACTAAGATTAGCTTAATTAACTTAAATAAAGGTATAAGCCAGACGTCTTTTAGCTTTAGGGTACTAATTTAAACTTAACTATAGCCTATAGCAGGGACAACGGTCCCATTTGCAGTACGGACCTGTTATAGCGTATTCCATCTCTTTAAGTATATTAGGTCTAATTAGTTACTAGTAAAGTACTTAATTACTCCTAAGTTAAGAGCCCAAGCTAAAGACGTTATTATAAGTATAGCACGTTTAGGGTTAGGGTTAAGGTAGATTAAATTGCTATTAAATTCTTCCTTAGCTATTGCTACATTCCCTACTTCCTCTACCTTAGGAGCACCTTAATCTGTCTTCCTAGCATTATCGAATTAGAATTGCTTAAGTAGGGGATAGTCTTTTTAGTAGTAACCTTTCTAATAGTATACTCTGCATTCGTCTCTTTCTGGTCGTCTTGGCTCTTTACTCACTCAAGATAACAAGCTATGGCGATGACGCGATAAGGAATAATTAAATTTACTAGCATAACCTCTGCCCCTTATTTGACCTTAGTTTCCCCTTCTCCCCCTAGGTTTGTCTTTCCTCTCTTATACAAGTGCTGCATTTTGTACCTATATAGGGAGAGCAGTCTTATACTCCTAAAGGAGGGTAATATAACTCTTAAGGTCTCTTTTATCTTGTAGACACTAAGTCTTCGCATTCTGCCATATAACATCGCTTAGTAGGGCTAGAAGGAGTTGCTCTTTAATATCGTCATTAGTAAGTGGTTAAGGTATAGAGGCTAGATTAATCTTAAATCAATTTAATATATAGATAAACTCAACAATTCGCATCTTTATAGGGTTAAATATAGTGCTATAGAACTCTCTGCAAAGTCTAGAGATATAGACCTCGTCTTTAGCCTTATTAAACTTCTTTATTCCTTTCTATATTCCTTGAATATTATTATACGCCTTTATTATCGCACGCATCTCTTCCTAACGGTCGTCTCCTATGAAATTGTAGATAATCTTATTTGCTTTCCCTTGTCTTCTTCTTCTATTAGCTAAATTAACTTAATTTAGGTCCTCTGCACCAGTAACAAAATCCCAGCCCTCTAATATAATTAGGGCTGCCTTATAGGTGCGCTCCTAGTCTGCAAAGTTATCTCTATTAAAAATGACAATTTTACCGACCTTGTGATTGTATGTAGGTGTCGTTAAGGTTAAGGTAGAGGAGGTCATTTTTAGGGTTAATTTTCGAGTTAGGAGAGGTGTCGCTACCCAGGCTTATAACCTGTTGGAATTACAAGGTTATAAGGTCACAGCGGAGGTGTCTTGAGGGTCTATTTAATGATAGAGATGACGCAGACGATGAATATTGATTGATTCGTGATGCAGTAGATACGGTTGATGTCTATATAGATTGCATGCAGAGCTTGACCTCGCAATGTGTCCAGAGCTTAGTTAGCACCTCATCGCTAATTTCTAACATGGCTACGCGTATGCATAAGCACGGACCTGACCCCTAAGCAACACGTATATATACCTACCTCGTCTCCTATACATAGATCCTCACACGACATTGTTTATTAATGATACACAGTCACAGTTACCTCGTTGACCCTCTGCACGTACTGTGATAGTATATCGTGTCATCACCTACGCCCCTAGTAGGGCTTCGTTTCCACCGTTCCAAAGCTACGTTCCAAAGCTACGACCCTACCCCGGGCGGGATTCTTATCCTCGTACTCTACAACAATGCCAACCCAGTAAAATCTCTACACGTTAAATTAATTCGAGCCAATATTCTCCGTCTCCATCTCTATCTCCGTCTCCGAGTCTGTTTCTAGCCATGCTACTGCTTTACGTCCCGAGTTCTTAGGCCGGCTGCAGGGAGTTTACCCTATGGGCTATATTCCTTATGTCCTGATTACAGTATAAGCCTATAGGTTACCGATCTCTCCGTCTTATATAATAGGCCCTAGAGTTCTCTATTTCTAGCTATGCTTCTGCTTTATGTCCCGAGTTTCCTAGGCTAGCTATAGGGAGTATACCCTGCGGGCTACGTTCCTTGTGTCTTAATTACAGTGTAAGACTATAGGTTGCCGATCTCTTCCCTCTATATCTCTATCTTAGTCTACCCTCGCCTTATATCTTAGTTAAAGATCTATACTACCTTAAGTTTACCGCAATAAGAATCTATGTCTTAACCTCAATCTCCATACTCTGAGCCTTTTAAGTCTATACCTTAACCTTAATCTCCGCAACCCCAAGCCATTTAAGAGTTAATATCCGCAATACGCCCCACGGTTATATTTTTTTTCTTTATCTCCTCTGTTTTCTATATTAGTTTCGCTTCTTTGCCTTAGCTTTATATTGTATCTAGCACTCAAGACGAGTGCTAGCGGAGAGCGATGTAGTAGGGATATAGGTAGGAGGGTCTGAGGACTATAAGGACGAGGACCTTTAAGGACTAAAAGGACGAGAACTGTAAGGACTGGAAGGACAAGGATATATGTGTCTGTTTTTTTTTTACTTCTGTGTTTTTACTGCCGTTACTTAGCTCATAGGAGCTCGCCTTAGGAAGGGGGATATACTGTCACGGCACTAACCTAACGTGTTGTTATGGCTATATATATGCATAAGCACGGACCTGACCCCTAAGTAACACGTATATATACCTGCCTCGTCTCCTGTACATAGATCCTTACACGACATCGTTTGTCAATAATACACAGTTATAGTTACCTCGTTGACCCTCTGCACGTACTGTGACAGGATGCGTATTAAGGTCGCGGATTAACTAAGGTGGCAGAGATAAGTTCTTCCTATATAATCTAATATTACGTATTCTGCCTAATTTTAGCTTACTGTCGTTAAGTTAACTATTAAGGTTAAACTTCCTTCCTGCTAAGAAGGCGCCTTAATAGGCTGACGTAATCCTTTTGGTAATAAAGTCTTTAAACCTATTATTACAGGCTTCCTTAAACAAGTCTTTAACTAAGTTATTAAACACCCCCTAAGTATAAAACCCGTCTTCTACTCGGCTAATAATGTTCTAATTAGTACCTTATACATCTGACTTTATAGAATACTCAACGTAAAAGGCATATAGAGATTCTTTGTCTTCTTCTATTAGAGGTAGCGTACAATACGCATCTTTAAGAGCTCTTGCAAGGTTAAGATCTGCTAACTTATTAAAGGCTTAAACTGGCTTATCGTTAACGTCTTCCTCTTAAATTAATAGTTTAAACACTTCTTTATTGTCTTCCAGAAGGACCTTATTCTTAGTTAGGGTATTAGGGAGTTAAATCTTCTTAATTAGCGTATCTAATTCGGCATATAGATCCTTTAAAATGTCCATTTGCTTTCTATTAAAGAATATCTTCTCGTTAAAGATGACATCCCTAGTAGAGATAATGATACCTTTATATAGGATCCAGATCCTGTAGATATTGGTAGAGTTGTAGCCAATAAGGTAGCTGATATAGGCTTGCGGATCTAGCTTACTTAGCCTTTTCTTTTTTAGCTAGGTATTTAACGTCATCGCGTACGCCCTACAGCCATAGGCTTTTAGGTGCGCTAATTATAGTTTTCTTAATCTCCTATTCGCTAGGTAGGTATAGAACCTCTTATATAGTAATTTCCATCCATTGCTTTCTCGTGGCGTTTAATCTTAAAGGTAGACTGTATAGTTAACGATCTCGTTCCATAGATTATGCAGTAGCTTAGCAGTAATTTTTATTACTCGGCTTTCTTAATGATTACACCCCCTAAGCGTTTAGCGGTACCATTCTAAGCTTTGGTATATGGTGCTGAAGGCTTAAATATAATCCCTTAAGTCCGTAGCTATTTGAGAGTTCTTTTTCTCCCTAGCTTGTTGTCTAATCCAATAGTGTTAACTTTAAGGTTATACCTAAGATGAATCCATTAGATAAAATCTTTAAGCATTTATAGTGTCTCCTTCTCCTTGCTATACGTTGTTATAAAATACGGGAAGGTTCTTCCTAAGAAGGTGTCGTAGATAAATATAACTTATATAAATCCAGTATACGCTTCCTTAAGGTTAGTCTAGTTAATATAGAGGTTAAAATAAGGTTTATTAATATTCTGTTTTAAGAACCTTCTTAAGACCTAACGCTTGATTTTAGCAAGACTGTAATATTAATATTCTATTGTCTTTAGGCCTTAAAGCTTAACTCCTAAGGCGTTAAGACCTAGATGGTAAAGGTTTATAAGTCCTAGATAACCTAGACATAAATACTATAGATACGTATTACCTTTCGAATCTAGATGAGCGTCTCTTAATAATGCTCTACGCTTCCGTTGGCGGCATAGCAGTTGGCTTGTATTAAACGCTAATAGACTTCCTAGTTGGACGTATTTAATAGTCTATTGTCTATAACATTCTTCTATTTAATATAGGATTGTGTCATCCTTCTAAACTAGCAGATTATTGTTTCCTTTGTTATCCTAGTAGTACCCTTACTTTTAAAGTAGACGGAACAACACTAGATTCGTATTAAAGTCTATATAAAAGGCAACGTCCTTAAGACGTAGGATTCCCTTGCTCTTATCTAGTTTTGTAACTTGGATAGTGACATTGCCATAGCCTAGTATAGGCACTTCTAAGCTGCTGGTGATAATATATTTATATCTTAGAGCTTTCCTAAAATTGTAAAAACAAGAGAGGTTATTAAAGATATAGAGAGTGGTTCCTAAGTCAAGAATAGTTAATAGCTTTAGTGGATGGAGTTAACCAGTGTAATACAATTCTAGGAATATTGTATTAGCTTCTCCCTTAATCTTAACTATCTCCTTACTCTTGTCCTATTATTGTTAAGCTTTATCTTCTAATTGCTTAAGTCGTTCTACTTGGGCAGCTAGATCCTTATCGTGCTCTACCTTTTTATACACCTTTTTTATACGTGTACCCTCGGCATTGAATCCTTTAGGCCTCTTACACTTAAATAGATACCAATAGTTAGGAAGGGTATATCCCCTTATATCGCATACTAGGCATTTTAGGATCTTCGACTTCTTAGAAGACGTCTCTTTAGTTAAATTTATCCCTGCCCTTTTTTAACTGCAAGATAAGCTGTTCCCTCTTCCCTTTTAGACTTTAGCAGCAATAGAGATACCCTCTTTAGGCTCTTCTACGAAGTCTACGTTAAATGCACTCCCTCTAGTAGTTAAGGATGGTATAACTTTTAAGAGGTTTGCGAATGCTTCCTATAGCTCTATTACTACTTTATGGTATTTTGATGAGTGAGCCTTTTTAATATCATTTGCTTGCTTAGTGTACATAACAAAATAGGTTTCGCTTATAGGTTATATTGCATTCGCAAGGTCCATTAGCCAAATCCTATTAGTTATCTACGGAAGACTATGCTTCTCTACTATCTTTATCGCATGCTCCCATTGATTAAGCCACTAGGTAATTTTTGCCTACTTAAGTCCCTTGAGTGATTTGGTATATTACAGTTGTACCTTTCTTATTATAAAGTTCTTTAAGGGCTTAGTGTCTTTTTTTAACCAAATTAGCTATTCCTTAACTGTAAAAGAAGGGTTAAGCAGTAGCTTCTTCTAAATTAATACTATAGACGTGATCTAGGTGCGGATCTATTGGAGATACTCTTCCTATTTCAGGAAGTACTTTATGTCTTAGTTATAGTATCATCTGCTGTTCTTGTACGCTCTCTGTTAATTCGTCGAGAGCTATATATATATAGTTGCATTCTCGTTAAAATCTGTAACTTTTAGAAGTGGTGGTTTTTCAAGTAGACCTTCTTAAGGTGCTTCTGTGGCTGGGTTAACATGGGCCCAAATTTGCTAATCTATAAGGGCTTATAGTTGCCAGATCTATTGCTCCTAGTCTTCTAGCTTATTAAGGATGATCGTGGTAGACAAACTTAATGTTGGTAGAGTTATTTTAACTAATAGGCAGATGGGGAATTGAGATGGTATTTTGTTGTTAGGATCATCCTTATCATCAGGGTCGTCCTTTAATGATAAGGTAGAATTCCATAGAATCTCGTGGAATCTCATGGAATCTCGTCCTATGATAATTGAGGTAGGATTTCTATCAGAGTCTGCGTCTTGACGATAAGGTGTCGAGTCTAACAATGAGGTAGAATTTCTTCAAATAACTAAGTAATAGCTAGATAGCTTCTTAAGTCGGCAGACCGGGCTCATAACTGTCACGAAGTTCAAATAGATGAGTTCATTGATGAAAAATGGGTTGATCGATTGATGATCTGGTATTGTGTCTTTTTGACCTTGATCTGACGTGTCTTCAGTGACGTGTCTTCGTGCACGTGACTCGTGCACGTGACCCACGCCTTTAGAGAATACAGATTATCTAACAATATTATTGAGGCCTTCCCAGGCAATGTAGGGAGAGCTTAGTATAATGTAATGGGCTTATATAAATGCTTCTAAACCAAAGCTTGTAGATTGCTACTATACAAGAATACTAAGCTAAGGAGAAGAAGGAGGAGAAGACTGTTAGAGACTGATAAGATATAAGGGGTCGTCAAGGCGCTAGTGGCAAGCGAGCCAATGGTAGGCGAGCTAACAGTAAGAAATAGTAAGAGACAGTACAAGACAGTATGCTACAATATGCGACAATATGATAGGTGGCAGAATATGGCAGAACTTGGTAGGTGACGCGCTCTAGCACCGTCACAGTGCCCTTATTAACTAACTAGCTTCCACTAACTCCTCTCCAAGTAGTTATAGCATTATACTTAAAGCGTCCATAACACTATCTCCCTTTTCTTTATTTTCGTCCTTAAAGATTCCTAATATCTCTAAGTTGTTTACTAAAGGTATAATATCTACTTAATTAACTTAGTTAATATCTTTGCTTATTATACCTAAGGCTCCTTCTTCTTCTATAGCCCATTAGTCTTATACTATAGCTGCAATACTATCTCTAGGTAAGATAATACCGTTTCTATATTCTTATTGTATAAAAGAGGGGTTAGCTTATATTACGCTAGCGAGTTCTTTATCTTAACAACCTTTTTTATATTTAGAGTGTACTAAAGCAAATATATAGTTATCCTATAACGTTTGCTTAGTCTTTAATACTAAGTATATATATTCTATTACTCTTAACAGCCTTTATATTTCTTAAGTAATTTATCTTAAGGTCTTATATTTAATCTACTGCTATAAAACTTAATAACGAGCTCTTAGTAGCGTTAGCTAAACTTTACCATTTCTATAATGCTAGGTAAGAGGCTGCCGCTACTTAATAGTATACTTTTAATTCTTATCTAGCTGCTTCTACTTAATTAATTTGTCTTAAGAAGGTGTATAAGAAGGTTTATTTTAAAGAGTAGAACTTATAAAATAAGGTCTTTAGGAACTTAGTAATAAAAGAATGGAAGTTCTTTCTATAGCAAGGGAAATAACTCTAAGTACCTTAGTAGGTGCTCCTCCTAAGTCCCCCTTAGGTGGTTTATTCTTTAGCAACTCCTTCTTATTAATACTTTCTGACCTATTCTCTTCTAATACTCCTATACCTTTCCTATAGCATTTTTCAAATTATCTAGTAGCTCCTAGGTAGTCTTACTATAGCTTATCCACTTTACCTTATACTATATTTCGTTATTAATGTCCTTATAACTAATAATCTTTAAAACTTCCTACTTATCTTCTCCCTAACCTCTATACATATCTGCCTTATAAACTAGTAGTTTAATACTCCTGTATGCTAGTTCTAGCATTATAATATACTATATAGGGTAGATCTTTATTTTCTTTAGTAAGTTAAGTCTATATATAACTTTTAAGATCTTTACCTTAACCTTAAATAATCTTAGCCTAACATAGTCTAACTTCTTACTTAGTCGTTAACTCTTAAAAATTTTATATAGTAGCCACACTTTATCTCCCTCCTTAAGATCTGGTCCCTTAGATCTCTTAGCATTATAATACCTTTTTATTCTTTCTTATACTAGTTTAGCTATGCTTTTAAGGTAATTATAGAGATTTATTAATATCTCTATTCTCTCTTTAGCTATACTACTTATTTTCTTTACTTAATATAGCAATAACAACGTTCTTAGTTTATACCTATAATTTGCCTTAAAGGGTAATATACTTATCCCTTTCTATAGTATTATATTATATATAAACTATATAACTAGTAACAACAATACCTAATTATCCTGTACGTAATTAATATAATGTCTTAGATACTATTCTAGTGTCTAGTTTAGTCTTTCTGTTTAACTATCTATCTATAGGTAATACGCAGTTAACGTTACTGCTTAAACCCCTTATTCTGCTAAGAATACCTTCTAAAATACTGCTATAAATCTTAGATCTCTATCTAATATAATCTTACTTAGTACTCTATGCCTTATAAACACTTCTTTAATATAGATTCTAGCCATATCTTCTACTAAGATTTCTTCTATACACGCTATAAAGTAACCCTATTTAGTTAACTTATCCACTATTACTAAGATTATATTATAATCTTATCCTATAATAGGATCTCTTAACTTTAGTAATTTAATAATAAAGTCCTATAATATAACCTCCTATGGGTTTTCTAGTGTTTTAACTAGTTATAGCCCTCTATACAGCTTATATCTTATTAGTTTATTTCTTTAGCAATCTAAACATTCTCTTATAACTTATTTTACTAGTCCCTAGATTTCTTAAATAATATACTCCTCTTAAAGTCTTAACACTAAGCCTATAGCTCCGTTGTGTCCCTATATTATTCCTTTATAAAACTCTTCCATAAACTCTTTTACTACTGCCCTTAGTATATATATAGCCTTTTAGTGCTTATATTGCTCTAAGTCTAGATCCTTACTCTATACTTCTTAGATCCTTTATATCTATACACTCTCTAGTATTTTATAGGTTTAACTTTCTTCTCTAGTTACTATAATCTTTAGATAATTATACCTAATTAACCCATCCTTATCTTTTTATAGTAAAGCCCCTAATAGCTTTTCTTTATTTTATAACTTAGCCTTTCTACTTAAAGCATCTACTTATATATTATCTATTCCCTTAGTATACTAAATTTTAAAGTAATATTCTGTAAGCATTTCTGCCTATCTAACTTATCTCCTATTTAGCTCCTTTATTATTAAGAACCCTATTAGGTTCTTATAGTCCATTCTAACCATAAATAGTTTCTCTATGCCTTATAAAAATGCTCTCCACTTTTTAAGTACTATAACTATACCTAACAACTCCTTATTATAGATATTATAGTTTAACTCTAGTAGTGTTATTTTCTAATTATAGTATGCTACTAGATACTATCTGTCTAGATGCTTTTATAGTAGGCATACTCCTAATACAAAATCTAATATATCTATTTCCACAACCGTATCTAGCTTTAGTTAGTAGATTTTAAGAATTAGATCTTAGGTAAATAACTCCTTAAGTTCCTTAAATAACTTCCTTTACTTATTTCCCTATACCTACAGTTCCTCCTTTTTTATAAGTCTTATAAATAGCTTAATACCCTTTAACTACTATACTATAAACCTCCTATAGTAGTTGCAAAACCCTAGAAATAACCTTAACTATATAATATTCTCTAGTTCTTGCTAACTTACTATAGCTTCTACTTTCTTTAGGTCTATACTAATTTTTCCTAGTTTAATAATAAATCTAATAAAATTAGTCCTCTTAGTAAAGAACTCGCATTTTTTAATTACTACTAGCATCTTTTTTTCTTATAGTCTCCTTAAGACCCACTTAGTATATTCTCTATATTCTTCCTTACTTTCTAAGTATATAATAATATTATTAAGATATACTATAATAAATTTATTAAGGTGTTCTCCTAATATACTATTAATTCTCTTCTAAAATATTACTGGTATATTTATAAGCCTAAACTATATTACTAACGGCTTATGTAGTCTTTCCTTTAACCTAAAGGCTACCTTCCACTTATTGCCTTCCTTAATTCTAATTTAATAGTATGCCTACCTTAAATCTACCTTTATAAAGATCTTTACGTTGCCTATTCTATCTTAGATTTCGCTAATTAAGGGTAAAGAATATCTATCCTTCCTTATAATACTGTTTAACTATCTATAGTTAATACACATTCTAAGTTTTCCGTTTTTCTTTAGGATAAATAGTACTAGATAACCTACTAATAACTATAACGGTCTGATATATCCCTTCTATAAGTTCTCCTAGATAAACTCCTTAAGCGCTACTAACTCTATTTTAGTAAGCTTATAAATTAAAAAGAACCTTAGACTAGTTCCTAGTTCCAATTCTATCTTATAGTCCTACGCTATATACTCTAACAGCTTTTCACTTTCTAGTAACTATAGCCTTACTTAGTCTCTTTATATATTGCTCCAACTTAATACTATACCATCTTGGTTTATTATTACATCTTATATTATTAAATATCTCTTATATTAACTTACCCTATAACCCAATTAATCCTCAGATTATATTCCTATAACTAAGGTATTCCTAATATTGCCTTATCCTTTCCTAATAGTAGAATATTAAAAGATATCTTAACTGGCCTTCCTTTAATAGTTAGCTAAATAGGTCCTGTTTTAAGATTAATAATACCTCCTCTATAGGCTATCTAATCTCCTAAAATTATTATAAGTGGATAAGGGTGCTTCTTTTTCCTATACGGTAACCCTATCCTTTTCACTACTATTAGTAATATATGGTTTCTCATTACTCTACTATTAATTAACGCTTTAAACTTTTAGTTTCGCTATTTTACTTATAAGTTTAAGTATTAACCTATAACTCCCTTAAGGGTCTAAGGCTCTACTACTAGCTCCCTTAGGTCCTATAGGCCTCCGCTTTTCCCAATTATTAGTTATTTAACCTTAACTATACTTGGTCCTTCTATAGCCAATACTTAATTTATTTCTTTTCCTCTATATACTATAAACAAGTATTTTCTAGGCACTCTTACCACTATTGTCTATCTAGGCATTTTTCTATAAGGAATCTTCCTAGTTAAAGTATTAAGTCTTCTAACTCCTAAACTTCTACTAGGTGCCAACTATATATATACTTAGTATTTCTATACCGCCTTTTATCTGTTATCCAATATATTCTTATTAAATACTTACAATATTTATCCTTAGATGTTCTATATATATTACATATATTATCTACATATACAATCCACAATAATGTGTAATATACTAGGTGCTTTAGGTTAACTCTTAGCTCATCTTTATTCTTAAGTTTAACCCTCTCCTGCGTTAATCTAAATGTTACTATATTATTTACTAGTACTAATACCTATATTATTTCTCTCTAGTTTATAGCCTGTTCCTTTAAGTTCTTTAATATTATAACTAACGCCCCTTTTACATAGCTTATCTGTCTTTTAGACATTGCTTAATTTAGTATAACTTTTTCATCTAGCTATATATAGAAATCTTCCTACTTATTGTTTCCTCTTTACTTATACTACTTTTAGTATAGCTTAGTAAGTGTATACAACCTATCTATAAGGAAGTATCTCTTTATTACTATATTATTGCAATCTTTAGTATATCGTTCTGTGAACCTAGTTAGAATCCCTAAATCCTCTTTTTATTCCAGTTTATCTAACTACTTAGCTTTTAGCGTTCCTACCCTTAGCCTATTTATAACTTTTTATACGGGTACTCTATCCCTTATATATCCTAGTATAGCTAACCTCTTATCTAGCTTTTATTCTTATTATACAATAATTTATTGCCTAAATTCATCTATACTTTCTTTACGTTTTCGCCTTATAAAAGGATACTTAAAGTTATCTTACTTCTTAATTACTATATTAACTTTTCAACCTTTAGGCTAAATACTACGTTTACTTAGAACTGTTATAGACCTTATTTATTCTTTAAAGTCTTAGCTTCCTAGGAATTGTCATCTTAAGCTTATTTATATATCCTTAAACTAAGCTACTATCCTTTCCTAACGGTTTTTATCTATTATAGGTTCTTAGGTATATCTTATCTTATCTTAAGAGTCTTAAGCGTCTTGCATTCTGTCTTAAGAATTTTAAGCCTTTAGCCTTTTGCCTTTATTAAGTAGTAAGCTAGCACTAGCAGTTGTCTGCTTACTTAGTTTACTTTAAATATTACTCCTTCCATCTTATAAAGTAATAGATGCTATATCTAATGGTATTATAATGCCTATTACTAAACCGTGTTCTATAGTAGTCTTAGTTTTTACTTCTATTATATTATTAAGGTTTAGGTACTCCTAGCTAGTCCCTTTTTCTTCCTTATTGCTATTAATTAATAAGTACTCCAACTCTATTATTATTATTTCTAATCTTTACCTATATATTACTGTAATATCTTAATCTAGCTTATAAAGTCAATCCTATTCTTTATCTAACTCTTTAGTTCTTTTAAGTCCTTTTAACTCTAGCTCTTATAGCTAATAGCTTATCCTATACTTAGTATCCTTATAAATTCAGCATGCGTTATTATAATAAAATGTAAAGTACTTAATTAAACACTCCTTAGTCCCGCGCAATATCCCTATATTTGTGTTATTATACTCTAATAACCTTATACCTTTTACTGCGTAGTTACTCTAACTACCTTTATAGTCTCTAGCAAAATAACCCTATTTTCCGCAATTTATATAAGCTCCTAATTTAAACTAATCTTCTTACTATAAAGTCCGCCTAAACGTCTTCTATTAGTAAGATCCCTAGTTTAGCCTCTACTCCTTAGTCCTATAATTGCTTAATCCTTAACCTCTAGGTTTCTATAGTTTCTAGTTCTATTTCTTAGATTTTTTAGTACCGCTTAAGTCTATTAGCTCCAGCCCATTCCATAGTTTATAACTTTAGCCTTATTAATATATGTTTTGCGCCTTATACAACTATAGAACTCTATCTTACCCTTTTTTAGCTTATTCCTTTTAATAGATCCTATTATTAATCTTTATTGCTTAATTTATTAAGTCTCTTAAACTTTCCGCATCTTCTATTAGGATAATTGCGTCCTAGACTTTAGCCTTAAGTCTCTATTTATACTATGCTATAAGCGCCTTATTATTCTACTTAACCTATATTATAAGTATCTAAAACTACGTTATGTACTTAATTACTAAACTATATTATACTAAGTTTTAAAGTTTTCTTTTTGCTATTATTGCCGCTTCTAAGTCTCTAAATATCTGTATAAGTCTCTCTACAAACCCATTCTAACTTAAAAACATATACTAAACGTCATTATTAGTAGTTGTTATTTTGTTAACTTAGATCTTAATAAGGTAAGGTTTAAACCACTTAAGTGCTTTTCCTATTAAGAATAGTCCTGCATACACTACTTAGTTTATAATTATTGCTAACTTTACTTCTTCTTATATAACCTTAAAGTGCATCTATATTAGAAACCCTTTAAGTTTTAACCTCTTACCTAAAAATCTCTTAATTAAAGGTAACTTAACCTTAGCTGCTCTAATACTATTAATCCTATCTTTAAGTACTTTATTATTGTCCTATAGCTAGTTAACTATTTCCTATAACTGTCTAGCCATAACTAGTTATAAATTAGTATTCCTTATACTGGTATCCCCGCTAGTACCTAAGGTGGTTACCGCTGTTAGCGTTAACGTAACTAGTGCTTTTAGTAGCATATTGTTTAACTTATTAATACCATAACCGTAGTAGTGAATATATAATAAAGCCTTATAGGAAATACTACGGTGGACTTGTTATTGGGCTAGGTATATAGATATTAAACGAGTTAATAATATATTAGTAATAAATAACAACTGGTAGAGTAGTTACCTAATAGATTAACTCTAATTGTATTCTAAGATTTACTATAAAGAAAGGAACTGTCTAGGTAGGGACTATGGTCCTTTAAATACATAACCTTACGCCTAAGAAAGTCCTTGCTCCGTCTACTCTGTCTACTCTATTCGCTTTATCCCAGATCTTCCAGATTATATAGATTATATAGATTACATTATATAACCTTAGTTACTATTCCTTATTACATAGTTCTACCAGATCCATTTTAGACCGTGCCCTTATTAACTAACTAGCTTCCGCCAACTCCTCTCTAAGTAGTTATAGCATTGTACTTAAAGCGTCCGTAATAGTATAGCGTAAGCTATTAGCTATAAAAGCTAGAGTTAAGAGAACTTAAGGGAACTAAAGAGTTAGATAAAGAATAAGATCGACTCTATAAGCTAGATTAAGATATTATAGTAACATATGGATAAAGATTAGCAACTATAATAATAGAGTTAGAGTATTTATTAATTAATAGCAATAAGGAAGTAAAAGGGACTAACTAGGAGTACCTAAACCTTAAAAATGTAATAGAAGTAGAGACTAAGACCACCATAGAACGCGGTTTAGTAGTGGGTATATAATACCGCTAGATACGGAATCCATTGCTTTATAAGATAGAAGGAGTAATATCTAAAGATAATTAAGTAAGTAGATAACTGCTAGTGCTAGCTTACCACTTAATAAAGGTAAAAGGCCAAAGGCTTAAGACTCTTAAGATAAGATATAAGACGATTAAGATTTTTAAGATAAGATGAGATATACCTAAGGACCTATAATAGACGAAAACCAATAGGATAGGGTAGCAGCTTAGTTTAAAGATAAATAAATGAGTATAGGATATAGATTCCTAGGGAGCTAAGATTTTAAAGAATAAATAAGGTCCGTGGTAGGCAAACATAGTATTTAGCCTAAAAGTTAAAAAGTTAATATAGTAATTAAGAAGTAAGACAACTTTAAGGATCTAACTATAAGATATAGAAAATAAGAAAGTATAGATAAGTTTAGGTAATAAATTATTACATAGCAAGAATAAAAGCTAGACTAGAGATTAGCTATACTAGGATATATAAGGGATAGAGTGCTAGTATAGAAAGTTATAAATAGGCTAAGGGTAGGAACGCTAAGAGTTAAGTGGTTAGATAAACTGGAATAAAAAGAGGATCTAGGGATTCTAACTAGGTTTATAAAATAACACACTAAAGGTTGCAGTGATATAGTAATAAAGAGATACTTCCTTATAGATAGGTCGTATATACTTACTAAGCTATATTGCAAGTGGTATAAGCAATAAGGAAATAATAAGTAAGAAGATTTCTATATATAGCTGAATGAAAAAGTTATACTAGACTAAGCTATATCTAAGAAGTAGATAAGCTATATAAAAGGGGCGTTAGTTATAATATTAAAGAACCTAGAGAAATAAGCTATAGACTAGAGAGAGATAATATAAGTATTGGTACTAGTAAATAATATAGTTATATTTAGGTTAATATAGGAGAGGTTTAAACTTAAGGATAAAGATAAACTAAGAGTAGACCTAAAGCACCTAGTGTATTATATATTGGCATAGATTGTATATATAGATAATATATATAACATATATAGGATATCTAAAGATAAGTATTAAAAATATCTAATAAGGATATATTAGTTAACGGACGAAAAACAATATAGGGATATAAAGTATATGTATAGTTGGCACCTAGTAGAAGTTTAGGAGTTAGGTAACTTAATACTTTAACTAAGAAGATTCCTTATAGAAGAATGCCTAGAGGGATAATAGTAGTAGGAGTGCCTAGAAAATACTTATCTATGGTATATAGAGGAAAAGAAAAGAACTAAGTATTGGCCTAAAGAGGACTAAGTATAGTTAAAGAATAATAGTTAATAGTTAGGAAAAGCGGAGGCCTATAGGACCTAAGGGAGCTAGTAGTAGAGCTTTAGACCCTTAAAGGAATTGCAGGATAATACCTAAATTTAAAAGTTAATTAGCAAGATTAAAAATTTAAAGTACTAGTAGACAGCGGGGCAATAAGAAATTATATATTATTAGTAGCAGTAAAAAGGACGGGGTTACCGCATAGGTAGAAGAAGCACCTATACCTATTAATAACAATTTTAGGAGATCTAATAGCCTATAGAGGAGGTATTATTAATCTTAAAATAGGACCTATTTAGTTAACTATTAAAGGGAGATAAGCCAAAATGCCTTCCAATATCCTACTATTAGGAGAGGACAAGGCAATACTAGGAATGCCTTAATTATAGAAATACAATCTAAGAATTAATTAGGTTATAGGTTAGGTTAATATTAAGGATATATAATAACGCAAGATGTGATAGTAAACTAAGATAGTATAGTACTAAGTTAGAGTAATATATAAAGAGACTAAGCAAGGCTTAAGTTATGTACTAAAGAGATACTATAAGTATGGCAAAAGGTTATAGTTACTAAAAAGTAAAAAGCTGTTAAAGTATATAGTATAGGAATATAAGATAGAATTGGAACTAGGAACTAGTCTAAAGTTCTTTCTAATTTATAAGCTTACTAAAACTAAGTTAGTAGCGCTTAAGAAGTTTGTCTAAGAAAACTTATAAAAGGGATATATTAGACCATTACAGTTATTAGTAGGTTATCCAGTATTGTTTATCCTAAAGAAAAATAGAAAACTTAGGATGTATATTAACTACAGATAGTTAAACAGCATTACTAGAAAGGATAGATATCCTTTACCCTTAATTAGTAAGATTTAAGATAGGATAGGTAACGCGAAGATCTTTATAAAAATAAATCTAAGGTGGGCGTACTATTAGATTAGGATTAAGAAAGGAGATAAATAAAAGGCAGCCTTTAGGCTAAAGGAAGGACTATATAAACCGTTAGTTATACAGTTTGGGCTTATAAATGCACTAGTAATGTTTTAAAAACAAATTAATAGTATATTAGGAGAACACCTTAATAAGTTTATTATAGTATACATTAACAACATTATTATCTACTTAGTAAGTAAGGAAGAATATAGAGAATATGTTAAATAGGTCTTAAAGAGACTATAAAAAGAAAAAATGCTAATAGTAATTAAGAAATGCAAGTTCTTTACTAGAAAGACCAATTTTATTAAATTTATTATTAAACTAGGAAAAATTAGTATAGACCTAAAGAAAATAGAAGCTATAGTAAGTTAGTAAGAACTAGAAAACGTTATATAGTTAAGATTATTTTTAGGGTTTTATAACTACTATAGGAGGTTTATAGTATAGTAGTTAAAAAATATTAAGCTATTTATAAGACTTATAAAAAAGGAGGAACTATAGGTATGGGGTAGTAAGTAAAAGAAGTTATTTAAGGAACTTAAGGAGTTATTTACTTAAGAGCTAATTCTTAAGATCTATTAGCCGAAGCTAGATACGGTTATAGAAATAGATATATTAGACTTTATACTAGGAGCATATTTGCTATAGAAGCATTAGGACGTATAGTATTTAATAGCATACTATAGTTAGAAGATAACACCACTAGAACTAAACTATAATATCTATAATAAGGAGTTGTTAAGTATAGTTATAATACTTAAAGAGTAGAGAGCATTTTTATAAGGTATAGAAAAACTATTTATAGTTAGAATAGATTATAAGAACCTAATAGGGTTCCTAATAATAAAAGAACTTAATTATAGACAAGTTAGATAGGCGGAAATGCTTATAGAATATCACTTTAAAATTTAGCACACTAAGGGTACTAAAAACGTAAGAGTAGATATACTTAGTAGGAAGGCAGAATTATAAAATAGTAAGAAACTGTTAGGCGTAATATTACGCAAAGACAAAGACAGATTAATTAGGTATAATTATCCCAAGATTACAGCAATAAGAGAAACTAGTTAGATCTATAAATTACTAGAAAGTAATTAGACCTAAAGAATTTAAAAAGTATAAGGCGAGGATCTAGACTTAGAGCAGTATAAGTACTAGGAGGCTATATATATACCTAAGACAATTACAAGGGAGTTTATTAGTGAATTCTATAAGGAAATAACTTAAGGATATAGTAAAGCTATAGGCTTAATATTAAGACTTTAAGAGGAGTATATTATTTAAGAAATATAGAGACTAGTAAGATAAGTTATAAAGAAATATTTAGATTGTTAGAGAAATAAACTAATAAGGTATAAACCATATGGAGAGTTATAACCTATTAAAATACCAAAAAGACTATAGGAGGTTATATTATAGGACTTTATTATAAAGTTACTAAAGTTAAAAGATCCTATTACCAGATAAGATTATAATATAGTCTTAGTAATAGTAGACAAGTTAACTAAATAGGGCTACTTTATAGCATATATAAAAGAAGTATCTATAGAAGATATGGCTAGAATCTATATTAAAGAAGTGTTTATAAGATATAGAGCACTAATAAAAATTATATTAGATAGAGATCTAAGATTTATAGCAGTATTATAGAACGTATTCTTAGCAGAATAAGGGGTTTAAGTAGTAATATTAATAGCATATTACCTATAGATAGATGGTTAAACAGAGAGACTAAACTAAACATTAAAATAGTATTTAAGGTATTATATTAATTATGCACAGAATAATTAGATATTATTATTACCAGTTATATAATTTGTATATAATACAACACCATAAAAAGGGATAGGCATATTACCTTTTAAGGCAAATTATAGATATAAGCTAAGAATGTTATTATTACCATAATAAGTAAAAAAGATAAGTAGTATAGCTAAAGAAAGAATGGAGACATTAATAAATCTTTATAGTTACCTTAAAGAGATAGCTAAACCAGTATAGATAAGGATAAAAAAGTACTATAATGCTAAGAGATCTAAGGGACCAGATCTTAAGGAGGGGGATAAAGTGTGGCTACTATACAAAATTTTTAAGAGTTAACGACTAAATAAGAAGTTAGACTATGTTAAACTAGGACTATTTATAATTAAAGCAAAGATCTTAAAAGTTATATATAGACTTAACTTACTAGAGAAAATAAAGATCTACCCTATATAGTATATTATAATGCTAAAGCTAGTATATAAAAGTATTAAGCTACTAGTCTATAAAGCAGATATATATAGAGGATAAGAGGAAGATAAATAGGAAGTTTTAAAAATTATTAGTTATAAGGACATTAATAATAAAACATAGTATAAAGTAAAGTGGATAGGCTATAATAAGACTACCTAGGAGCTACTAGACAACTTAAAGAATGCTATAAGAAAGGTATAGGAGTATTAAAAGAAAATAGGTTAGGTAATATTAATAAAAAAGAATTACCAAAGAATGGGTTACCTAAGGGGGACCTAAGAGAAGCACCTACTAACATATTTAGAGTTGTGTCTCTTTTTACTAGAAGAGGATCTATTCTTTTATTGCCAAGTTCCTAAAGGCCTTATTTTATAAGTTTCTACTCTTTAAAACGCACCTTTTTATACACCTTCTTAAGACGGATTAACTAAGTAGATATAGCTAGTTAAGAGTTAAGAGCATATTATTAAGTAGCAACAGCCTCTTACTTAGCATTATAGAAATAATAAAGTTTAGCTAGCGCTACTAAGAGTTTATTATTAAGCTTTATAGCAGTAGATTAAACCTAGGACCCTAATAGCAATTAATAAGGGAACTTAAAGACTATTAAGAGTAATAGGATGCGTATACTTAGCATTAGAAATAGAGTAAACGTTACAGGATAATTAAATATTTGCTTTAGTGCACTCTAAATAAAAAGAGGGTTACTAAGATAAAGGACTTGCTAGCGTAATATAAACCAACCCCTTTTTTACATAATAAGAACACGGAGACGGTATTACTTTACTAAGAGATAGTATCGCAACAATAGTCTAAGTATAATGTTATGCTTGCGAAGAAAAAGGAGCTTTAGGTATAATAAGTAATAATATTAACCAAATTAATTAGACGGACATTATACCTCTAGTAGATAACTTAGAGATATTAGAAATCTTTAAGAATAAAGATAAAGAGGAGGGAGATAGTGTTACAGACGCTTTAAGTACTATACTATAACTACTTAGAGATGAGTTAAAGGAAGCTAGTTAGTTAATATAGGCACAGTCCAGAATAGAACCCGTGGAACTATATAATGAAGAATAGTAAGCAAGTTATATAATGTTGTATACAAAGTACACGGTGTATAGACGAAATGTATATATAATACATATAATACGTACTTTATATATAAGGAGGATTTCTTAGGCGTACGGATGTGTATTTAAAGGACCACAGTCCCTACCTAGATAGTTCTTTCCTTATAGTAAATCTTAGAATATAATTAGAGTTAATCTATTAGGCAACCACTCCACTAGTTATTATTTGTACTTATTATATTGTTGACTTTGTTTGTATATCTATATACCTAGCCCATTAACAAGTCTACCGTAGTATTTCGTATAAGGCTTTTATTACACTAATTCTTAATTGCGGTAATATGTCTGCTATTATACCTACTATATAAGATGGCGCTAACTAACTGTATAGAGATTAATATTGCTAATAATGCCAAATTACGCGTTAACGCGTAGTATGTCCTCGCCCTTATGTATACCACTAGGCCTAAAAATATGTCTTTAATATATAAACTAAAGTAGAGAGAGTTTAAGGTAAGAAGAATATAATACCCCCCCTAAAGCGTCGCGCTAATATATTATCTAGCTTTAGGCCCTCTATAAATAGAAGTAGTACTATAACAGCGATACTATTATAGAGGATAAGCTACTTCTCTTTTTTATTAAGGAGGTTATAAGCTAGCCCTTAAAGAGGAAGAGCTATAAAGCTAATAGTAACATACCTTAAGAGGAGACACGTCTCTTATAGCGGTTAGTTTATAGCTATATTACTACTTTAACGGACCTCTATTAGATATAAAAAGCTATAGAAATAAATAGCTACCTATTTCCGTGGGAGAATAGCATTAAAGAGTACCTAAAGACGCTATAGGAGAGGGATATATAGCGCGAGAAAGAGCAGTTCGCTAATAAGGGTAGAGATACTCTCTTTAACGGCTATACTAAGGAGGAGTTTTAAAGTATTTACTATAAGCTCTAAACTAGGGCGCTATTTTATCCCTAAAATGCTACTTCTATATACTTATTAATATTCTACTAGGCTATTATATACTTATCCACAGCAGCAATAAACGCTTTACTAAAATCTTAAATCTATTTACCTTTAAGTTTAAAGGTGAAGGCCCTATATACTATATACCCTTAATATTTACTATACATATAGGTAAGTAGAACTAGTACGGCTGCCTTAAAACTATTAGGGCCCTATAGAATAAAAAGCCGCTTATTTATATACTAGTGGGCTAGCTTTCTATCTCCTATACTACTAGGATTTTAGTACTAAGCTGTTTTCGGACTTTAGTAAGCGTTTAATATAGTATAATATACGCCTAATTAAAAGTAGTATAAGGGACCGTGAGGCGGCTCTCTTATATAACTTATAGTAAAATTAAGTTTTAAAGACCTTCTAGTATATTAGCGTCTTTTTAAAGAAAAAGATATATATTAGGTAGAGTGCTAGCGCTAAGACAGTAGAGCTAAAGGGGGTTAGTAAAGACCAAATTTAATACACTAGGAGGTGGAACTAGGAGTAGATAGTAGGCTATTATTTAAACTCTCTTCTATAAGAGTTTATAAGGCTAATAGTAGGACAACCTTTACAGATAGGCTGCTTTAAATTCCGCCGTGCGGATATTACGCCGCCTAATATACTGCTATTAAAAATATGGCCTAAACTAGATAAATAGAAGGGCCGTTTTGGTCTATAGCTATATTAGATTAATAATCTTACCTCTATAGGGGTTATAAGCCTTCTCTTTTACCTCCGTAAGGTTATTCTATAAAACTTAGTAGCCCTTTATAAGATATTCCTAAGCTATCTAATATAGAGCCACTCTGTTTTTTAGTATACGGCATAGAGTATTTAAGGGGGTATTTGAAATGGCTCGTGCATACGACTCACCGCCGAGCTCTGATTGGTCAGAATAGTGATTCTGCCACTAATACCGAAAATCAAAATTTAACTCAATGCTTCTACCTCTCTATATAGCCTTAATTTACACACACCCCATGCCTCCTATATGCCATAAGCGTTCCAAGGAGGTAGTTATACAGAAAGCTATTACTGGCCACCGATCTGGGCACTATAAGACCCCCTCAAGCACTGCGGTAGCTCATAAGATCCATCCCAACACCATTCTCTCATACATTAACGGAGCACGTCAATCTTATTAAGATACGCATCAATTCCAGCAGAAATTAAGCCCCCAATCTAAGGCCGCAATTAAAAGATACTATGCAACGCTTATTCAGCATTACTTTCCTCTTAAAAAGGCCAGGATCCATAAGATTGCCCTTAGTATATATAAAAACCAGCTATAAAATACCGGCCTAGATATAAGCCAGGCATACCTTAGTATAAGATAGGTGGATACATACTTAAAGCGCCATCAATCCTTTTAAGTTCAATACACTCACTATCTTAAAATAGAGAGAGCTACAGCAGATAACGATTTACAAGCATATAAGAGGTTCTTTAACAAGTTAGAGGCCACTTATATAAAATATTATATAGAGGCACCCAATTGCTGGAATATAAATAAAACAGGATATCAAATGGGGTACGCCTATGCCTCTAAGAAAGTCGTTATGCGTAGATCCTCTATATAACCCATTACGCCAGGTAATCAAGAATGGACGAGCAAGATCACATCTATTAATGCCATCGGCAGATTAATTCCTTCCTATTTTATCTTTAAAGGAAAGGTTATTACAACCCATATGGCCCAAGAAGCTCTCAATTTAGTACCAGACTATAAAATAGCAGTCTCTAAAAACAACTGGAGCGACTAGAGCCATACATCTTATTAAATAAGACATTTTAATATATATACCCGCCGAGAGGATTATTAAGAGGATATTTATAAAGAACAAGAGGCTGCCAGCAAGCCCTCTAGCTGGAGGCTTCTGCTTATAGATGGCCACATCTCTTACCTCTCCTTGGACTTTATTCAATACTATAAGCATATAAGGATAATTCCTTTCTGCCTACCTTCACATTCTACACATTATCTATAGCCTCTAGATTAGTGCCTCTTTGGCGTGCTTAAAAAGGCCTATTCTAATAAGATTAATCAGTATATTTTAAGGGGAATTACCAGAATTACACGTAGCTACTTCCTAGAAATATATAGGCAGATTTATAAGAAAGTATATACTCCAGAGTATATTAAAAAGTCATTTAAGGCTGCTAGAATCTACCTTCTTAATACTAAGAGAATATTAAGTAAACTATACAGTACTTAGGCTGCTAAGAGACCTACTACTCCTATACCAAATCCAGCAGAGCCTCCACAGCTCCTTTTGTTGCTGATATATCCTAAAACGCCCTCTACAGCAAGCGACAGAATACAGTACCGAGCGACCATTTCTCACCCCTCTATAACACCAGAAATTCAAGAGTCAGCTACTAGGAAGCTCTTAACCGCTGTATAGGTCCAATTAAAGGAAATTAGGCTCCTTTAAGAGCGTAATAAGGAGCTGGCTATAGCTAGTGCAAAGGCTAAGAAGAAGAAGGCAGTACGGAACTCAGTTATTACAAAATCACACCATATTTCTACCTCTAAGATTAGATAAATTCTAGCTGCTAAGGCCGCTATAGAACTCAAGAAACAAGAAGCTAAGGAGCTTTATAAAAGCCAAAAGTAGATTAAACAAGAGCTTAATAAGGCCAAGAGGAAGGCTCTTAAGAGAAGGAAGGAAGTACATAGTAATAAGGCTTACCTATAAAAAGTAAAGGACAAATTTATTAAGGAGATGAACGCATTAAAAAGGGCCTATAAGGCGGCAGAGAAGAAGCTAGATCTAGCTATTAGAAAGCACCAGCAAAATCCTACTACAGCTTTAAACTAGAAAATTAAACAGCTTAAGCAGGCATTAGATAAGGCTTCTATTCTGTTTATATTAAGGAAAAAGAGAGCGGATAAGGCTATTGCTAAGTGAGAGGCTTCGCGCGATCTATTACTATTACTCTCTCAGCATACGCAATAGGAGGCAATTAACGTTAATGAGGACGAGCTAGATAAGGAGGAATACAATAAGGAATACAATGAGGAATACAATAAAGAAGAAGAGCTTAATTAGTATATAGAGGGTGCAATTTAAATGCTGCCTAATGGACGCGCCGTATAAAAAATAGTCGGGAGGGGCATTCTTATGTATTCTGAGCGCTCCTAAGGCCTCAACACCATGCTAGGACCGATAGATATACATATTCTATTGATATACAACAATAATAATTAAGTGGATGTGGTAGAATGCTGTTTGTATACGATTTTCCGTGTAAGCGGCACTCTCCGTCACTTTTGGTGTTCCTACGCACGAGCCATTTCAAATACCCCCTCAATTTCAAATACCCTCAAATACTCTATGAAGCCTTTATATAGGAGCTAAAGCCCTACCTATAGAAAGAGGATAAGAGCCTAAACTAGCTATTCATTCTTTATTAGGCTATGCCACTCCTTACTAACTAACTAAAGGCTTTATGTGCTAAAAATAAGTAGATAGCTAGTAAGGTTAAAGGCTTATTAGACTATCTAAATGGGTCCTAGTAGGCCCAGTCTTTATAGCTTTAATTACTAATATTTAAAAGCCTTATATTTTAACTAAAAGCCCCTTTAGCTATAGCGGCTATAGTAATATAGCCTTAGGGCCGGTTTACTAACCCTCTACATCCGCCTATAGAAGTAGCCCCTTTAGCTTTATCTATTATAGAATCTAGTAAATATATATCCGCCTAGGCAAGCGCTATAGGCTCTTTTTTCCGTATAGCTTTACTACCACTACTACTATTACCGCCGTAGCCATAGCTATAGCTATAGTTAGAGCCGTAGTTTTAGCTAAAGCTATAGTCCTAGCTAAAGCCTAGGTCTGGCTCTCCTCCTATATACTATATAAGCTGCGCAGTAAACTCTATATAGGCCCTTTAGCGTAAATAGACTAAAGGGCTAAAGGGTAATCCTTTTATAGTAGCGCTAGATTCTAAATAGGGTAGTAGATAGTAGGCTAGCTAATAAAAGGAGGTTTAATAGTACTCCTTATAGCTTAAGGTTATTAAGGAGATTAAGCGAGTTATATAGGCCTAGAAGGTTAGCAAGGAAGCGGCTATATAGTAGGTTAATCTATAGCATAAGCAGATATAGTACTTACTAAATTAGCTTTATAAACGGCTTTAAGCGGGTAAAAAAGCTTTAAAATAGTTATCTATATTATCTATATCTAAATTTTAATAGGTTTTATTAAAGTCTTTGTTTATAGCCCCCTAGGGGCTTATTTTAGTGCAGTATAAGTTTAATAGGGTGCTTTAGGATGCGTATATAATAGCGGCGCGCAACTTAAAACGTAAATAACTCTATTAACCTATAGCTAATTCTTACCATTTTTGTTACGGACGCTTTAAGTACAATGTTACGACTACTAGGAGAGGAGTTGGAAGAAGCTAGTTGGTTAATAAAAGCACGGTCTAGGATAGAGCCGGTAAAACCATATAACGAGGACTGGTAACCAAGGTTACGTAGTTAGGTCTATAAGATCTGCAAGGGCTGTAAGGGACGTCCCACGTACTTTATGTATTTCACGTACCTCACGTATAAGGAGAGTTTCTTAGGAGTACGGATGTGTATTTAAAGGACCACAGTCCCTACCTAGATAGTTCCTTTCTTTATAGTAAATCTTAGAATATAATTAGAGTTAATCTATTAGGCAACCACTCCACCAGTTATTATTTGTTACTGTTATATTATTAACCTTATTTAATATCTATATACCTAGCCCATTAATAAGTCCACCATAGTACCTACTATAAGGCTTTGTTACACATTTACTACCACAGTTATGGTATTAATAAGTTAAACAATATGCCACCAAAAGCACTAGTCACATTGACGCTAACAGTAGTAACCACCTTAGATACTAGCGGAGATACCAGCATAGGGGACACTAATTCGCAACTAGTTACGGTTAGACAGTTATAGGAAATAGTTAACTAGCTACAGGGTAACAATAGGGTACTTAAAGAAAGAATTAATGGCATTAGAGCAGCTAAAGTAAAGTTACTATTAATTAAGAGGGTTTTAAGTAAGAAGTTAAAACTTAAAGGGTTTCTAACATAAATGCACTTTAAGGTTATATAGGAAGGAGTAAAGCTAGCAATATCTATAGACCAGGTAGTATATGCAGGACTATTTTTAATAGGAAAAGCACTTAAGTGGTTTAAATCTTACCTTACGGAAATATAGGTTAATACGTTGACAACTACTAACTAAAACGTTTAGTACATATTCTCAAGTTAGAACGGGTTTGTAGAAAGACTTATATAAATATTTAGAGACCTAAAAGCGACAACTATAGCAAAGAGAAAGCTACAGAACTTGGTATAGTGTACTTTAGCAATTAAGTACATAATATAGTTTTAGATACTTATAATATAGGTTAAGTAGAATAATAAGGCGCTTATGGCATAGTATAAGCAGGGACTTAAGGCTAAAGTCTAGGACGTAATTATCCTAATAGAAGATACGGACACTCTAAAAGAGTTAATAGATTAATTAATAAAGATTAATAATAGGATCTACTAAAGGGAACAAGCTAAGAAAGGGCAAGATAGAGTTCTATAGTTGTATAAGGCGCAGAGCACGCATTAATAAAGTTAAAGTTAGAAACTATAGAATGGGCCAGAGCTAATAGACTTAAGCGGCACTAAAGAATCTAGATGTTAGAGTAGAAACCTATAGAATCCTAGAGGTTAAGGATTAAGTAATTATAGGACTAAGGAGCAGAGGCTAAACTAGGGATCTTATTAATAGAAGACGTTTAGGCGGACTCTATAATAAGAAGGATGGTTTAAAAATAGAGCTTATATAAATTATAGAAAGAAAGGTTACTATGCTAGAGACTGCTAAGGTGGTTAGAGTAACTATGTAGTAAAAGGAACTAAGTAAGGAGAACTAGGTCTAGTAATAAAGAGGTTACGTAGAACATAGGAGTATATAGTTAAACACTTTGCGTTTTATTATAATAACGCATACCAAATTTATAAGGACACTAAGTATAGTATAAGCTATTAGCCATAGGAGCTAGAGTTAAGAGGACTTAAAGGAACTAGAAAGTTAGATAAAGAATAAGATTAACTCTATAAGCTAAATTAAGATATTATAGCAATATGCGGATAAAGATCAGTAGCAATAACAATGGAGTTAGAGTACTTATTAATTAATAGCAATAAGGAAGAACAAGAGGCCAACTAGGGGCATTTAAACCTTAATAACGCAATAGAAGTAGAGACTAAGACTACTATAGAACGCGGTTTAGTAACGGGTATTATAACACCGTTAAATATGGTATCTATTACTTTATAAGATGGAAGAAGTAATACCTAAAAACGGTTAAGCAAGCAGACAACTGCTAGTGCTAGCTTACCACTTAATAAAGGCAAAAGGCTAAGTACTTAAAATTCTTAAGAAGAGATAAGAGGAAGTTAAAATTCTTAAGACAAGATAAGATATACCTAAGAACCCATAACAGACAAAAACCAATGGGAAAGGGTAGTAGCTTAGTTTATAGATAAACAAATAAGTATAGGACGCAAGTTTATAAATAGCGAGTTTGGGGAATAAGTAAAGACGTCAATTCTAGGGGAACGTAGTATTTAGCCTAAAGGTTAAAAAGTTAATACGGCGATTAAAAAGCAAGACGACTTTAAGAATCTAGCTACAAGACGCAGAAAATAAGAAACTATAGATAAGTTTAAGAAAAGAATTATCGCATAGCAAGAGCAAAAGCTAAATAAGAGATTAGCTATGCTAGGACGTACAAGGGACAAAGCACCTGTATAAAGAGTTACTAATAGGCCTAAGGTAGGGACGCCTAGAGTAAAGTAGTTAGATAAACTGGAACAAGAAGAGGATTTAGGGATTCCAACCAGATTTAAAGAAAGATATACTAAAGGATATTACAATGCAGTAATAATATAGTACTTTCTAATAGACAGACTATATACACTAAACCAGTTATATAAAAAGTGGTAACGTATTTCACGGGTAAGCTGGTCAAACGGGTAAGCTGGTCAAACGGGTAAGCTGGTCAAACGGGTAAGCTGATCACTTTAAAAACACACCAAAAAATGGAAAAATCACACTTTAATATCTTAACAACCACTTAATAATAAATTTTAATAATTTAAATTTGGAC
>Ga0307507_10000935_pt1 | contig 65174 bp, 36 predicted proteins | sample 7_EM_MG_FD_207223 | JGI IMG/M metagenome (GOLD analysis project Ga0307507, IMG submission 207223) | Populus trichocarpa ectomycorrhiza microbial communities from riparian zone in the Pacific Northwest, United States - 7_EM | ecosystem: Host-associated > Plants > Roots > Unclassified | place...
GTCTTCAAATTTTACACCGCTGACATGGCGTCTTAAGACGCGGCAGAAGAGTTACACTAAAATGCGCCAAAAGCTACGACCACCTCAATTTAGAAACTGATACCTCCAGTGGAACCAAACAGGCCCTAAATAAAGCTAGAGAGTTGTGGATTTCTCCCCTTAGCTGCCTAGGCAGGTCAGCACAGAAAAAAGCCTGGGGTAGTAACGGGAAGGAAGAAGGTCCCTCGAGGATCGTGTGAAGCCTGATTACAGAACGCCTGCGGACAAGTTCTAAAGACTCGCATACAAGCGCTCGTTACCTGTCATGATCATACTTTGAGATTAGCTGGCAATGAAAATAAGTCCATGATTTCGAGTTCTAAGCGTGTGGCGGATGGGAATGGTGATGAGAGGCTGGAAGAGAAGCGCTTGCATCCACGCGACGCGCTGTCACGTGCGTAATACCTGAAGCGGATTTACGAGGAAAAGCTTATGGCATCCATAGCCTGGCAGCGCAGCTATATGGCTGCAGTAACAGCCAATTTCGCTTGTATTCCAGGAGCCCTTCCTGAGACTATGGTATGGTATAAATCCTTCAAGTCCGAGTAACGTGTTTTATCACTCATCCGGTAATATCAGTCATCCGGTAGCCCCAAAAACCACCAAAAACTGCACTTTAATATTTCAACAACGGCTTAATAATAAATTCCAAAATTTTGTAATTAGCCTTTTATACCTATTTTAAACCTCTTATTAGATTTAAAAAATAATCTATTGAATAGCTTTAAAGATATTGCAATTTAGGTTAAGATTGGGGGCCAAAACCCGATATTTCAATAACGGGCAGGTAACGGCCAAGCTTATTACGCTAGAATTTTATTAAGAGTCTTAATATAGGCACAAAAGGCCAATTATAAAATTATAAAATTTATTATTAAGCCGTTGTTAAGATATCAAGGTGCAGTTTTTCCAATTTTTGGTGGTTTTTGGGGCTACCGGATGACTGATATTACTGGATGAGTGATAAAACACGTTACTCCGATGGGAACATGGTGACTAAGCAGTGTCAAAGGGTCCGTGCTAACTTGGCAAGAATTCTGTGTGTAGGACTTTTTGAAGCTGCTAGTATTATCCAGGCCAAGGCAGTTTTTAAAAATGAGCATCCGGAGTGCCCCACACGACCCATTCAAAACACTTCCTCTCGAGGTTGCCGGATTGGTTATTTCCCACCTATCTGCCCTAGATACAGAAACGATGAGGCGCGTTTCAAAAGATTGGAAGAACGTCTGTGAACGAGTGGTCGGAGCCCAGTGGATCAAAGAATGCTTTCCGAAGTCAGGCGCCGCCAAACAGCTGTTCGGTTCCGCCGGCGAGGCTAACTTGGCTTTCCGAAGACTTCGTAAGTTTATTTTACCGAATTTTTATGCAAACGGCTATAAACACGGAAGGAACACACGCGTTTTATATGCCCCAGGGGATCTGTATGCAATCTCATGCACTGCATAGCATGATTTTCTTGGTGACCCAAGTATTGCGTTCAGTTACTAATGGCTCTCCTAAGTATACCGCCACGAGACTATGAAGAGGGGCTGGGCAACTAGTGTACTCGAATTCCCACGGCTATCCCGATGGGATATAAACGGCGACTATTTGATATTTTGCAATCCAGATTACTGGGTAGACGTTGTAGACCTTTCTCTTCCAGAAAACTATGAAAACAGAACTTTTAGAAACTGCAAACGACTCTGTCATCTTAAGAAAATCCTTAAATGTGGCACTCTTCAACTGTTACAAATCATGTCGACAGGAGAGGGGGGGTGTATTGTGTGTACTCGTTCTGCTCAACACGAACGAGCGTCAAAATCAGCGTGAGTCTTCGACATTTGATTCATCTAGTACTTGGCTGCAGTTATGTAAAGGCGGATACAGAAGCAAAGCTTGGAGGAATTGGTCTGAACCGCCATTTCACGTCTAAAAGACAATCCACAACGTCTTATCAAATCAAGGACCGAACCAGTGGTCTACTCAACATCTTTAATCAATGTTCGTCTTTTTTTTTCCCTGCCCGATAGCAAAACATCTATTCATCCCTCATGACGGACCCTCATGGCAGATTCAAGATGGCTAATTACAATGTTAGTGTCCTCGGTGATCACATCATTCGAATATCATCTACTGGGACTATCACCTGGAACGTCCCAATCAGTGGCCTTTACAGCGATAATTTTAGCTTCTTCTTTCCACCCGGACCAGTTCATGGAGGTGATTGGAGATTTTTGACGATGGAGCAGCGTCCCAGAGAAACAAATGCGCTGATGGCTCTTGGAGAGAAGGCGCTGTATAGCCTCTACACTCCAACCTCACATGGTAATACCGAAGCCATTGCTCAAACACACCTATATGTCCACGGCTTAGAGGATGGCCGAGTTCTGAAGACCTACCCCTTGTACAGCCTGGATGGTTCTGGCGACGGGCTTCGCCCTCATACCTTTAAGATATCAGGGCTCACTATTTCACCAAGTGAGAACATGATAATACTTGATTCTCTGTCTAGCAAATGTGCCTGGAAGCTTCTTGACAATATCCAAGGAATTGTTCACGCCCCCGTTCTCGATCCTATTCTAAGATCAACTAGTTCATACGAAGTCATTCAAAATCTCGGGGATTTGATAAAGCAAACCGCCATGTCTGGATCCGCCGAATATACTACCTTAGAATTGGATAAACTGGAATTTTTGCTTGCACGCATGTTTGTTCAAGGCCGTGAGAGAAAAATTGCTCTGCGCATGAGTGCAGGGGTGGCACTGCACACTGAACGGGTCAGCGGGCACAACCACGCCCCAGAATGGCCAAACAATTGTTGTACAACGTGGCGATCGCAGAATTGCAGCGTAGACGTTGTCAAACTTCGTATGATCTGGGAAAATTTCTCCATGGCGCCCGACTACAAGACAGAATACATCACCCTTCCATGTAAAGATTCTGGTCGCAAGCGGCTTGAGCTATTTAATTGGCATGATGAAACCGAGTCCATCAGTCATTTGGAAGACTATATCGTCCTTGCGACCGCAACAGAGGATCTTAAGCCTTTTGCTAGATTTGCTGGTGATACAGTTTACGTACTCAAATTCAGTCCAGACTGGTAGTCCGTAGCCTGGCAGAATTTGAATAGGTTATTGAGGTATTATTTCATGGCATTTCACTTATGAGGGGCATACTGGAGTATTGCTCATAAGCCTCTAAAGGGCTTCTTGGTAATGTCCGCATGGGCTGAAGCGATACTGTCTCTTGCTGATCTATTTTGTGTTAATTCCATTAATACTATTTTTAACTGTCTCAGTGAGCCCAGAATCGGCGCTCACCATTCCCTGTTTTTTCCTAAAGCTGGTACAGAGTCTTAATCACTGATATGCGAACCTTTATAATTTTTTCGCTTCGTTTATATATGGAAAACAAAACCTAAGGATCATCGTTGATTAAAATAGAGGTAGTAACGGGCGGAATGAATTAGCATTGCTGTGCGTTTAGAAATTTGACAAGCAATTCCCAGATAGAGTCCCCTGATGATGACAGACCACTGCTGTGGTTATCGTCTCTTGGCGGCTGCCCCAATGGCAGGGCCTTTAAAAATGCAACTTGGCCAAACATATCTAAACATCGAAGGAAATTAGTACGTTCCAATTTTACCACGTCTGGGGAGGCACGCTGTCCACCTTGCAGACAAAATCCTGCTCTCACGGATTTTGGAGATAGAACGGCAATCGCAAACCAACTCACCATTGGTTTACTGCTGCCGGAAGACGAGCAATGTTGCCCTCAACTCCAGGCTCGGTTGGATTGTCATGGGTTGTTATCTGTTGGCGGGGTGGGTACTCGTCATTCGCAGGATCTTCCTGCGATCACGGGATGGACTATGATGGGGGGTTGTGGAGGTTGGAATGGATGCATGGCAGCGTGTTGTGGATGAGACTCTTGAGTATCTTTGGATGGAGAAGTTTGGCGGGCTGCTAGTTGATGATACTTTCCTCCTAGCCAACACCGTCTCGGCGCATCCGGTTGAAAGAGCGTGTTGATCACGCTGACCAAAATGCGTACATTTGTACCCAAAAATAGGTAAAAATACATTAAAATGGCTGTGCTTATTACTTCAAAAGGTATAAATTCTGCCGTTTGATCACAAAGATCGACACGCGCTTTCGATCGGAGTTGACAAGGTGGTGTACTATTTCCTAGCTACGTCCGAAGCCTCGGTAAGATGCGATAGGAAAGCTCGGGCATCATCATCCAAGTAACCAAAGAAATATCCACACCCACGTCCCCATCTCCGCCAGCCCACACTTCTAACTCTTTAAACTCTGCCTCAATGGTTCACTAATCATTTTTATCTTAGGTCAGCTTTGATTTAATTGGCTCCTTATACTTCAATTGTTTGTCAAGGAACCGATATTTATACTGCTACAGTTCCCACTTTCACAAACAAGCAAGTTTCTCCCACCTTCATTTTCCTATCACTTTGTAATGCCATCGGCAATTGCAATCAAGCAAGCTCCCGGCAAGCCCGGCGAAGTATACTACCCTCTTGAAAAAATAACAATTCCAGAACCCCAACCCTCGGAGAACCAAGTGCGCACTCAGCTCCCCTCTTCTCCAACCTCCTAATCCTCCACAGGTCGTCATTGCCCTCACCGCCGCCGCCCTCAACCACCGCGACCTCTTCATCCGCCAACACCTCTACCCCGGCACCGCCTTCTCCGTCCCCCTCCTTGCCGACGGCGTCGGCGTCGTGACCGCCACCGGCACCTCTCCCTCCGCCAAAAAATGGCTCAACAAGCGCGTCATCCTGAATCCAGGCGTCGGCTGGGCCTCAGACCCCGAGGGGCCTGAAGATCCCCGAGGCTACCAGATCATGGGCGGGACGAAGCACAACCCGGCAGGCACATTGGCCGAGACGGTCCTGCTGGATGCGGGCGAGCTGGAAGAGGCGCCGGTGCATCTGAGCGATGCGGAGGCTGCGGCGCTGCCGTTGACGGGGCTGACGGCCTGGCGCGCTTTCTTCACCAAGTCGGGGAATGCGAAGCCCGGGCGGAATATTCTGGTAACGGGGATCGGGGGAGGGGTTGCGTTGATGGTGTTGCTGTTTGCGGTGGCGCAGGAATGCAATGTATTTGTGAGTAGTGGAAGTGAGGAGAAGATTACCAAGGCGAAGGAGCTGGGTGCCGTGGGTGGTGTGAATTATAAGGAGGAGGGGTGGGAGAAGAAGTTGCTTGGGATGTTGCCCGCGGGGAGGAAGTGGGTGGATACGATTGTGGATGGTGCGGGTGGTGATGTGGTACAGAAGGGAACGAGGTTACTAAAGGTGAGCTTGCCCTTATGCTGAGTAGGGCAACGGTAGCATTTAAAGCTGGGTTGCGCTAATATGAGAGTAGCATGGTGGCGTAATTGTTTCATACGGCATGACTGTTAGCCCGAAGATGCCCTATTTGATGAGCGCAGTGCTCAAGAATCTTGATTTGCGTGGGTCTACGATGGGGTCGAGGAAAGAGTTCTCCAATATGGTGGAGTTTGTGAAGACGAAGAATTTGAAGCCAGTGGTTTCGCGGGTCATTCAAGGCTTAGATATTGAGGCTATTGATGGATTATTTGATGATATGAAGAAGGGAGGCCAATTTGGTAAACTGGTGGTGGAAATCTCCAAGGGTAGAGAGACAAGTAAGTTGTGAGGTTTGGATGGGAGAATATTACATACAGTAACATAGTAACGTGGAGGTATGCGCAAAGTAGAGGAACGAAAATGAGCTACCTTTCTAATCGGCCAAATCAGTAGTAATTTGGAATTTCCGAGCGTAGCTCTTGTTCGTTTGGCGGGGCGAGTTTGGTATCTAGTGCAGCTACGATTTCCGTCGCTGGCCGTCTCGTCTGTGTCTGGGTTTCGCTATGTAAGGCGACCTGTGTCGTATCTGTATATTAATTCGTCGTGGTGGGTCATTCTATAGACATGCGGCGAAACATCGCATTCGTGCCCTCCTCGCTGCCTTCGAAATCCACGCCATATAACAAGAGTTCAGCGCCGAGGTCGGCACAGTCCAACATATCTACGTCAGTGACCTCTGCGGATTGGTTAACGCTGATTTCTGTGATGCTTTTTGACGATAAGGAAATATATTCGTGGAAAGAATGTCGAAGGCCATCCCACATGAGTCTGTTGTGCATGCAGAATTGCTCTTCAGGTAGCTTCATGAAATCCTGCAAAGTCATGTTGCCATACTTGAGCCATTGCTGCAAGCCCCTCTCAAATGCTGGTGTGACTGAATTGTAGAACATGATAAATTCTACACCGCGAGTCTTCTCTTGGACAATGCGTGCAAAGCTAGCTTTAGCATGTCCAAAGGCATGTGCTTCACCAAGCACCGCGATGTATTTCCGAGCGTAATCATCCCAAAGCATAATGGGCTCATATATTCCAAATTGTGCGCCAGTAATGTCTAAGGCGTAGACTTTTCCATTTTTGAGAGTGGCGCGGATCATATCATGCCCATGAACACTGCGGCATTCCCCACTTAGGCTATCAACCATTACTATTAGTCGCGTTGCGGAGGGGTTCATTCGCCTGACGTGTACTTCTTCGATAAGAGCGCAGGTTCCTAGTTGAGAGTTAGCCTGGGACCGGTAGTGCTATATTAATTTGATTTGCTTCGGCTGACCTTGCAACATATCTTTGATCACATTATACATGTAGGCAAGACTTTCAAAGCACATACTATAACACAGAACTGCCTGCTTGTCTCTTGGGTGGTCCATGAGGTGATTGGGAAACGGAAACTGCGTGCCACGAGGGACATCTTTATTCCTGTGGTACACGAACAGCGCTTCGCCAATTTTGTCAACTTTGATGACATTGCTATCATATGAACCTTCACGATAGGCAAGCCAGGCTTTCTGGAGCATGTCACCTGCCCGATAGAGGAGCTTCTTTGCCTGGAGATGTTTGCAAATCCTGCGATGGCTAGGCCAATCAGATTTCTGGCAATCTATATTGCAGTATAGTGTAACGTGTCCTGAAGCGTTCTCCTCCCTTGGAATATCTTTGCAACCACTGCACTTGAGTGCGGCATAATTGCCGCAATGAGCACATTCTGAGGGAACGGAGGCGGTCCCTGGCGTGGAAGATTGGATTGCAGGGTTATCGGGAGTGGGGGAGGCGCCCGGAATCTCGCAGTGTTTCCCAGAATCCGCAGTTAGAGTCAAGGATTCAGCTGAAATGATCGTAGCACACGAAGTGTCTGTCATCTTTGCAGATAGACCTCCACAATCAAAAATGAAGCTGAGAATTTGTCAGGATGGTTAGCAAGGCTTACACGGAGATGGCGTGGTAGAAGACATACCCGTAGAAGATTTAACGATCAAGAACCATTTGTGAGCAGGACCAGTAGCGGTGACCACAGGCTAGGTGAGAAGGATGCAGTCACTGGAATAGATATTAGCGACGATTGAATTGCAGGGGGAGACATTATGCTGAGCCACTCACGGGGATAGCATGCAGCAGTTGAATAGAAGAGCTCAGGACATAGAGGAGTGGAGGACGCGAGGTGAAGTGGACATTCCCTTTTGCTTGCGGCGGTATGTGAAGTGAAGCGAAGTGGATCTGCTACGTTCAAGCACATAAGAAATTTCAGCCATTTTTTTAATACAATAGAGGACTTCGGTAATATCGAAGAATTCAGAAACTGAAAAATATCATCTAAACACACCCGAGCCATCGAATACAAAGACCCAGTGATTGAGACTCCAGTTTGTGGATGCGCATATCGATATTTGACATAGTCACAGATTTGCTTCGCTGCAGCCCTTAGTATGTCTTCATAATTCTCCGAAAACATCCCCCCGAGACTGAGGAATCTGCGGTGGCGCTAGGTTTTCGTTCCCTTCCTTATGCAAACCTCTTGACTAAGAACGTGAGGTTTCTCAAATAAGTACATTCATTTGCCTTAAGTTCGTCTTTATTGTATTCAAAATGATAGGTTCTGTTGTGGGACAGGCATCCATTGGATATCGTTTAATGGATTGACGTTTGAACCAATGTTTGGAAAGGTTGTTTGAATCATTAAGGGAACCCAAAGGAACCTCATTGCTTTCAGACCATCTCGTACTATTAATTGTGAGTACGATGATATAGGTAAATAAATTCGGCTATGTGACGATTCCATGCAGTTCCAAATAGTTTCATTATTTGCATTGATCAACTGAATGTACTTAATATCATGGGAATTGGAGAATGGGAGCGGTTCTCCCACGTTGCAATGCGGATAAAAGGGTTATCACAGCAAAGGAGGACGGGAAACGGAACAAGCGGTAAGTTGAATCAATTCGGAACCAAAATTGATAAAAAATCGTCAATCTCTGAATATATATCTACTTCAGAGAAAATTATTATCCACAATGCCATGATGTCGGAATGCAGCCGTCTAGCTTACCAACTTTACACAGCAGCTGCCAGGCATGCCCGAGGGGCGGCCATATGAGGTGTCCAAATATGTAAGTCGTCGACCGGGTTACCCGACTAGAGAAAGCTGAAATGCCTGGGAAATCATGGATATAATTTTCCCTTTCCGTTAAAGCGCCAAAGGAGGCGCAATTCCTTCATTAGCTGGAAAGTCCCATCTCGCAGATGTGGTGCGTTAGGGCTGAAGCTTCGTGAAGTCTTGCGGACGCAGGTATGTGCGCAGGGGTATAGTATTTCCCCCATCGTTGCAGCTCTCAGCGCGGTCTTCGTCCGCCCACCTCACACTCGACCTCAATTTCTTCCTCCTCAGCTTTGAAGAAAGTCTCGACCGTCTTTTGTTCTTCCTTGGCTCGTCCTGCATCTAACATGAACCGTACTGTACCACTCTGTCCACGTATTCCAATTGCTGACGCAGGTCCCTGTCCGGGCGATGTTGTACCCGGTGTTATTGGTGTTGCTGGGCTTGTAGGTGCGATGCCATTCCGGACTCTGAAGCCATTCGTGTTAATAGGAGAGGATTTAGGTGCCGTGGTCCATTCCGTGTAGCGAGGGAGGTTGCTTGCAGATGCTTCTTGATTTAGAGTTATACGAATGTCGATGAACGTTTCAAGAGAGTTTAGGGATCCTATGGTGGTCGAGGGTCGATGGTGGGTATAGAGATCAAGAAGGTCAAGGAGTGTCTCTATCGAGTTACGTAAGCTAGAACTCACGAGTTTATAGAGGGGCTGAAGTATCGATAAGAGTAGGTGGAGTGATCTTACCCATAACCTCAGCGCGACTAGTGCTCCATCTTCGGTATTTGATGCCGCGTTCGCCAACTACACGCGAGGGATCAGCATCGCAGAGACGAGTAGCGAGCTCGACACAGGCGATAGCCATAGTTGGGGTTGTCTGCTTCAGCGGTGCAAAGGTTCGGTAGAGGTCGAGCGACATGTTGTAGGCGGTTTTCCCGACCGTATCCTTGGGAAGCGCACAGCTCTTTACAAGCTTGACCACGAGTTTCTGAGGATGTCGGTTTCTAAAGTCGAAGCTTGCACCTTCAAGCATCAGACGTTCTAGGCCGATAATGCTTTTCGAGTGCGTTTCAAACAACTTCGCTTGGAGTAAGCATATTAAGACGGAAAGCAACGACGTGTTTATCACAGCGCACTTACAGGATCATCGGGGCTGAGATGCTCTGCTGGCGAGAGCTTCAAATTCCAAGACGCGCATAGAATCTCTCTGGACTTTTTGAGAGTGTCCTCAATCTTGCAAGCAGTGAACAAAGCTGCCGCTGCCGCGTCCTACGTACTGCTGAGTAGGGATTCAATGACAGGATTTTGGAGGACTGAACCTACAACATAACTATACTCGTTATCTGCATGAAGCAAGCGAAATTTATGATAGTAGACAATAGCAGTGTTGAACGTCCGAACAGGTCTTATGGGATTAGCAACAACTCATTGAGATCTGAGTGGATTGGGAGGGGCATACAGTTGCATCGATTTCCTTACATTATCGATCCACGCTACACCTTGCAGGCGAACGACATCTTCCTTCGCCTCGGTCATTCCAATCTTGGCGATACATTCCTGCACTTTTTGCTCGAAAATGTAGGGTTTAGCAATTTCGATGAAGGATGGGTGAGGCCCGACATGTTCATCCGCCATTAGTGGCGCAGGTGCAATGCCCGCAATGGCACTATCCACGGGCGATGGCTTGTTCTGACGAGCTTCACTCCCACGGCGAGGTCCGTTGAGACGAGGGTTAATTAGCTTGATGCAGTTGGGGTTGTCTTCGTCCTGGTTGGAGGCTTCTGTCTTCGCTTTCTTCGATGTCGGAAGTTCTGTCGGGCCATCTCCGAGAAATTCGTCGCTTGCGCCACCGAAATTAGCATCGGCCGCTGCTTCGAGGGCTTGCTTCTTCCTCTTCTGCCTCTGTTTCTTACTGGGCATCCTGCTCTTCCTCCAAAATTGACCAAGAGATATTGAGAATACACTCTTTTGCTTTGGATATTCTCTCAGGATGTCCTAAACATAGCGCCCTATCTCGCGTTGGTACAGTAGTCGCACGGGACGGAAGCCTGGCGTGGATCTGGTGGGAGTAAACGAAGTGATGAAGCTTGTGTATAGATTATTCACGTTGCCTGACAAACGGTGGTTGGTATAGCTTGTTCACCTTTCCGTGCTGTAAACGGTCAGTATGCTTTTATCAGAGCTGGACGAAGAAACATCTTACATTGGCAACCCTCTCTACTCTAGTGGAGTAACAAAGGGATGGAGAATATAGCCATTTCTGCCCGAGATATGTAGTCGCGACCGAAGGCCGGATGGTCGTGGCCCGAGAGCCGCCATAGAATTGCGGTGAAGGTCAAGATATCATTCACAAATATGCAGCCAGGCGAGCTGCCGTCACATTCTCTACTTCAATTCCATTAACCTTAGCCTTTCATGTTTCATCCAATTCTAATTGCTTAAGTCCAACGATTCAAATAAACTCCTCAACTTTTTAGTTCTTCTTAATCACCGTCCACAAAAACTCATCGAACACTCAATAATCGCTACTTCCTCCTGCGGTCATACTGTCAACTCACCTCATTTGCAGTAGCCTACTGCTAAATAATTTGTGATAGCAAACTTCTCTTTGCATGTCTAATCTCAGCATGCCCTAACCTCATGCTAAGATCACGCACTTACGTCTTTCCGCACGACTCAATCAAGAGCAGATCAACAATGACAGGTGGCGCGTCCAACTATTCAGCGAACCCAGCCCATCCTGCTCACCATGGCAATCAGCGGAGCACGGCGTGGCCGGAACACGTCTTCAAGCCGGACAGTTCTCTTAAGCGTTGTTTTTTCCCATTCCTCGAGTTGCCACAAAAGCTCCGGGATCTTATCTATACTTTCGCTCTAGTTCGAGATACTATCTGCATTATTGCAAATCAAGAGAGTTTCCTTGGTTGTGGTCATAACACAATCACCTCCTACTCAGTCAAATATGAAAGAACATTACGCAATCTTGTGTGTTCCCGCAGCACTTGGGTGACCAGTTTTGATCACAGAGACGCGAGACTACCCTTTAGCTATGAATATTTACCGCACGCTGACTGCAACCTCTCTAATCTCAGACTTTTCTACACCAAACGACAAATCTATCGAGAATCGTTATCAATATTCTATTCCTCGAACCTATTCGATTCAATAATCGGAATGGTTTAAGTGAGACTATTGATGCCTGTCTGGCCTTTCTTAAGGACCGTAATCCCTACGCTCTGTCACAGATACTCTATTTCTCTCGAGATTGGTTACGAATGTGTAGCAATTTCCGATTGCATCGACAAGGAAATCTGGGCTCTACTTATTGCGTTCATGAAACTCAGTATGATCCTCGACTCCCTAGCCCTCATCCTTGCGGGATGGGTCCCTGATATGCGCAAAACTCCGTGGAACTAGTGGTTCCCTAACGTTGATAAAATCCGCCTTTACCACTCATGGGTTAATGATCTTCTTTCGATCAAAAATCTTAAGAAATTTAGTATCCGCATCAAATCCGACCCAGTTGCGCCTATAGGGAATGTAGTTGCGTTTGTTCAGCTGCTTATGTCCCATCTCCTCAAAGATGGCAGAAAACTAGGTGTCAAAAATATTCAAGTCTGGTAACGACATGACAAGATATTCGTAGCTCCTTCATACTCTAACTCTTTTCGGAGCCATTGGCGTTTTTTAGAGGTTGTTTGCCACGACAGCAAAGAAGGGCAATCGTTACTCAACCTGGAAAACACATGCCAAATATGAAAAGGAAAGAATATGAAGCCCTTCGGCAATTGAATAACAATGAACTTGGCTATAGGCACCGGTGGTTCAGAAAGTACAGGGCTCTTCGTGACCGTGATGATAGCGACGGAGGATCTCGGGATTCTCTGCAGACTATTCATGGTTAGAGTGCGGGCAATGACATCCATTCATCTGAAGACGATGGCACCGTGAAGGACCGAGGATATAAGTCACACCACAACAGTGAAAGTACCCGAGGATGATTAACCTCGAAGGACCAAACTCAGCACTGCGGACAATGAAATACGAAACGGTGATCCTAAAACTGGATATTTTAGAATTTCCAGTCTCAGCAAAAATTCCCTCTAGGGTGATTTCATGAAAGGTGGGAAAGGTGATAATATCGGATCGATCACCGCTTATGAACATAGTGTGGATGGAAAGGCTACTGAGAAGAATGGAAGTTGATGTTGATTTCTTTTGAGCAATGAAGTCTGGAGGATTATTACGATAGTGTGATGTTGATTCGGTGGAAATTTGTTAGAGGTGTGTTATGAGCTCATACTGTGATCTCCAGTGGGGGATGAGAGCAGCAGAAAAAGACAGTGGCGCTTCGTGAAATGCACCAAGAATATCCAGCAACTGGTCAACCCATTTCCAATTCCGCGGGCCACAGCCTCCGTAAAGAGCGTCCCCCAATGCTGGCCATTGCTGAAATCCGACCATGGCGCAAACGGCTCGTTGGCATTGCCGAACTTCAGTTCCAGCGCACGTAGGCGGGCGAGTGCTGGCGGTCGGTCTTGTAGGAAATACAGCGCAGGAAGCGTGCACCAGGGGGCATAGAATTTCTCGAACAGGGTGGGGCATAAGCGGTACTAATCCAAACGATTACAATTCAGATTGAAGTAATCCAAGCCAATCCAATAGATTTTGAGCCGCAATCCATAGCTACCCAAACAACAATCCTGTTTAATCCGATTAAGAAGGCCTAAAATATATATAATTAAGCCATAAGTGGTATAGTTAGTAGAGTATATCGTCAAAAAGTCGTCATAAATATTAAAGACTTCCAGATTATAAATTGACCTGGCTTAATATAGAATTATATTAGATAGTCGTCATAAATACTCTTAAGTTCTTACAATACTATGCCAAGCCTCGTGATATTAAGCCAGTGCAATGCGTTTGGATTGGATTGGGCTTCACCAAGCTAATTTTAAGCCAATCGAGTAACACCAATCGCCCTACCCGTTTGGATTGGATTGATTGCCCTCGCTTGTGCCCCACCCTGGGCAGTTTATAAGGATAGCCCATTTAAACCCAATGCCGACCCGTATGCCGACAAGACATAGTGATTAAAATGGCCGTACTTTCTCTTGCATAACGGGGCTTTTTATCGGCTGAGGGAGGGCCACGGTCAGTTGTAGAACTGGGCGGTTGATATAGCTGGCATTGTGGACTTTTAAGTTACAGTCAACCGCAAAAGATCGTTTACATCGCTTAATTCGCGAACAGCCGGCATCGCACCCCACCAAAATTTGTATAAGGTGCAATGCTAGCTATTCAAAGACCTAGCAACCGTTAGCAAACAGCCGTGAGTAGCTTAAAGTGAAGCTTAAGTCTAGCCTAATCAGGATAATTATATAGGACCTTCTGTGGTATTTTCTATGGCTCCCAATAAACGCAATAAGCCAGCTAAGCCGCTGACGCGTGTACTAACGCGTCCTAAACCATCAAAGAAGCGTTCCCATTTAATATTAACGCCCTCTATACCGGCAGCTAAGAAAGCAAGACCTAGGGCAGCGCCTTAGCCTACACCTATTTCCTCGCCTTTACGCCCTAAAGTGTTACTATTTACGCTATTACTGCTAGTGTCTGCCTAGCCCCCAATAAATATAGATGCAGAAGATAATAATAAGGGGGAGGAGGAGGTAGAGGATAATAATATGGAGGAGCCGCCGGAGCCGCTAGTAGTAGTATATTTTATAAGCATGTAGAAGGCATTTAATGGAAAGGAGGCTTTACCTAGGTCTTGCTTAGTAATATTAAACTAGGATATACTCTACCTAACTACAATTAAGGCTTAGAAGGAAAAGCTCTTAAGAAATCTTTTACCGCGGAAATTTAGAGTCTAGTAGCTTAAGGTGATTACCTTATATAAGAACGCACGAGCTTATAACTTCTATTAATAGTAAATTAATAACTATAATAACCTTTAGTAGGCGGTTAAAATTATAAAAGAATAGCATTTACGCTAGCTATTAAAATCCTTAAGGCTTAATTTTATATTAAGTTTAATTAAGGAAAAAGAGGCAATTTTAGTGACACCTGTACCTATGTTAAGTTAGTAAGTAGGTAATAAATTAGAAGGAAGAAGGACTGCTATATAAGCTTAACTTAATAATTTGCCTAAGCTACTTGCCACTAAAGAGGATACTAGTAATTACGTCCCTAGAATAGCTAATAGGTAGTCTTATTTAAATAAGCACTATAGTAATTATCCTATAACATATTGGTATAATAGTTAATTATTAACTTCACTAAATTATATCCTCTATTATTATCCTATTAGCTTAGAAAATCTAATATATTAGAACTATAAGCTATTAAAGGGAGAGTCTACTATAGATTAGCCTTTGTAGAATATTATTATTTAGCTTATAAACTAGAAGGATAAAGGCTGTAAAAGTAATAAAACAGAGTAGCTAAAGGAGAAGGATAATACTATTAACAGTCTTATTAAAGCTTAGCTAGTTAAGGAGCTTAAGTCTTAGCCTTAACCTTAGCTTCCTATATACTCTCCACACTACCCTCCGCATCTATATTTAATGGTTAATTAGCCTTATAATTTTAGCCCTGTCTAGTTAGAAATAGACACAGTTAAGCTACTTAGATTCTTCTTTAAATGGCTTATTAACTAGCTAGGGTTTAATAATAAGCAGTAGAGGGAGATTCTTAAGCTAATTAAGATAAGGCTAATAAATAAGATGTGGAATATTAATATATTAAATGTTATGGTATTAGTAGAATATAGTAGAAAGCTGGCAGAATATGGTAGGAAATGGTAGGTTATGGTTATGTAACCGGAGGATTGTATATAACTTTAAGCAGTGCTTCTATTCTTCTCCCTTCCTTTCTCTAGCTTTAGATCCTTGTTTATAGACTACTAATTATATAGGCTTGCGTGTTCTTCTTGCTATACTCATACCTTAATTAACTAAGTCGCTAATATTATCTAAAGCTTGTCTACCCTTTCTTCTTAAGAAGGAACTTAAATATATCTATGGACTATAAATAGAATAGGACCCTAAAGACATTACTAAAACTATAAGGATAGAATAGAACTAAAAGAATATAAATAGAACGCGAAACCTAAGAATTGGATATATATGGATTAGAACTCCTAGAAAATAAATAAACACTGGAAATTACCTAATACCCCTACTACTATGCTAAGAAACATAGTAGCTGGTAAAGCTGCTGTAGGACCTATAAATACCTCTAATAGTAAAATAGTCGCCGTCTTAACTCCCTAGAAAGAACTTATAGCAGCTAATACTAAAATTAAACGGCTTTAAAAGCTGCTTAAAACTAGAGACACCCCTATACCTAGTAAGGAGTTATTAGATACCTAGAGACTTACTATAGTCCTTAAGGCCCTAGCCTAATATATAGTATTAGCATTATTATGGTCCGCGAAAGTTGCGGACCCCCTATTGCTTATAGATAAAATTAACCCTATATTTAATAACTGGAAGCTTTAATTATAGGATAAGCTTAAAGTTAATATAGATTACTGTCGGTATCACCCCGGGGGGTACTGCAATTGCAATATAGTTCTGGTTCTTTGTTTTATTCGTGTCTTCTTTTCGCAGAGGATCGTAAGGATCGCGGTGCCTAAATAGGGGGGGGCTAAGGTCGGGCTATCTATCGGGCCGTAGGTAGTCAGGTGACCTACGCTACGCCATACGGCCCCTGCCGCATACGCTTTACGCGTAACGTTATTTACAACCTCTACTCGTACAGACAATTACTTTTCTAATACCTAAGCTAAAATAGTATACATCTTTAGCCGCGCCGGCAGTAATATATAGATATACCTACGTCTGCGATACACCTAGGACTTAGCAGACCTCTTTATCTCTAAAGAAGAGATAATTACCTATCTTCTATTTATAAGGACCCTTTTAAGGTATAGAATGCCTATCTTAACCATAAAAGCCTAATAATAAAAATAATGGAAACCTTCTTGGTTTTTTAGACCCATTTTCTATACCTAGCTAGACAGGCCTAAATCCCCCAGGAAGATCTAATACTAGACCTCTTTAATAAGCTTACTCTAGGCCTATAGCGCGCCATACTGCCGGTCTATACTACTATATAGACGCTAAAGGAACTTATAGACTAATGCCTAGCTATAGACTAGGGCCTTTATTAAATTAAGGTATATACTAAGTAGTATAAGGCTAAAAGCTCCGCTAACTAAAATATAAGTACTATAAGAATAGGCCGCAGTGCCCCAGTAAGATCTGCAACCCTTATAGCATTGACTATACCGCCTACTATTAACTCAGTAGCTAGCTGAGTAGCTAGTCCTGCTGTGACTCTGGCGTATACTTGGCCTTTATATAGCAACCCCTATAGATAGGCCCTAAGTAACTAAGGAGCTTGCTTTATATATAGTTAAAAGGGTTACTATATAGCTAAATGCCTAATAAATATAAAAAAGGATAAGGTCCTACTAATCTAGGAGGATAATATAGAGGTAGAGTTAGAAAAAGAGGAACCTTAGAGGAAGACTCCTCTCTAGGGTTAAAAGGGATTGATATGTTATATATTAATCTAGGTTAGCTAGTTAGTGGAAGAAGCTACACTATCCCTTATACTTTATTCCGTAGTAGATATTAAGTTTTAACCTCTACTTTAGCTAACTCTAAAGTAAATGCCTTTACCTTAATAGATACCTAGTTTGCTATAAAGCTAACTAACTTTTTTAATACACCCCTTAAAGAACTGCCTAAACTAATTCTTATTTATAGGTATAATGACTAAATAGAGCCACCTATTATAACTATCTTATAAATATACGTCCGTGTTAATAGATAAAAGTAGTATAATATCCCCTTTCTTATTATGGACTTAGGAAGCTATAATATAATTTTAAAGAGAAAATAGCTAGCCTATTTAGGCTTACAGTTTAAAGTATAGAGTAGACGGCTTATCTAGCCTAAACTCTACCCCTAATACTGTCTTTTATAAAGGAAATTAGTATTATAATAGAAAACCTTATATAGCTATAGATGGACACTATTTATTAGGCCAATACTATATATAGGGACTAGGCATTTAAGAAAGATATATAGCTTAATCTATAACGGATCTATATACTACAACGCTCCTAGACTACTAATATTGTACTGCTAATACTAGGGACCTAGGAAGCCAGTAATAAGCTAGAAAGACTAGGTCCTATATAGCTATTGTCACAGAGTAAGTACAAGTGGTGATAATATATAGCGAAGTAGATATTATTAAGCTATGTACATAAACTGTGTGATAAAGTCAAGACGTTGCGTAAGGAGAGAAGGTAAGGAAACGGGAAGAAAGGGTATATATCGCTAGTTTGGTTGCTTGGTCAACACATACACGGAGCAGAATAGGATTTAAGTAGCGGTCCTGGCAGAACTTGGCAGGATTTGGTGGACTTGGCAGAATATAGTAGAATGCGGCAGATTGCCGTCAGATTGCTGTAGATTACCGTCAGATTGCCATCTCATGGTCAGTCTCTTCTTACTGCATAGGTGGAAACAGGTAGACATATATAAGGTGTTACGGAGGAGTCCCGTAATAGTACCCCCCCTTTAAACTCAAGCTTCTGCGAGATAGGGCTAAGGTAGTTCTGGGTAGAGTTTATAAAAGTCTTCTGCGGCTTATATAAGTCCTACAGAGTTAACGGGTTCCCATAAGGGCTCAGTAAAGCCTCTCTATTTCGTAAGATATATATATTTACGTTTCCGTTTGTCATACTTAATGTCATCAACTCTTTTAACAAGGTATTTATCCTCACCATCCACTTTAACTGGTAGGGGAGGGTCTTAGATCTGTCTAGGTAGGGCGTCTAATATAGGGGCGGCAGGGTAGAGGACTGACATATAGAATATAGGGTGGATTTTAACCGTATTAGGGAGCTTCAGTTAGTAGGTATAAGAAGAGACAACTTTTTCAACCTTATAAGGGCCGGCGTTCTTCCAGTTAAGTTTCTTAGTAGGTCATTTTATGTTTAGATTTCTTGCATCTAGCCAGACAAAGTCACTAATTTGGTAAGCCAGTGCTAGGGTTCAGTTCTTATTTACTACGGCTTTATAGACAAACTAGGCCCATGTCATTTCGTTAGTAAGGAACTCTTATAGTTCTTCTATCTTTTTTATAAATTCATTTGCTTCTGCAATTTATAAGGCCTAATAAGCTAGGCAAGAAATATTACTAAAGGGTTTAAAACCCATTCGCGAGTGCTGGCCGTAATTAGCCAGGAATAGGGAGACCTTTATAGTTTCTAAGACGGAGTTATTTGCAGTAAACTTAGCAAATATAAGCCAGTCCATCCAGTCGTCCTGTAAATACGACGTGTATATCCAAATATACTATTCCATTATAGCATTTGCACGTTCCGTTTAACCATCCATTTCTAGGTAATATACTGTAGACAACAGCACTTTAATGCAGAGTTAGGTAGTTAGTTCTTCCCAAAACACTAAGATAAACTGGCAGCCTCTATCAGAGACGATTATTTTAGGAAGTCTATAGAGTTTCCATACATAATCCAGGAACAGTTAGGCAATAGCAGGTATTAACATATTAGGGCAGGCGATTAAGTGTCTTATTTTAGATAGTTAGTCTATAACTACCATAATATTTACACAGCCTTTACTTATAGGGAGATCAACAACAAAGTTAATTAAGATATCCTTCCATCTTCAGTCTGGAACAGGCAGTGGCTTTAGAAAGCCGTTGTACTTCTTATACAAGGCTTTAGCTTATCGGCAGGTATAACAGCTAGAGACATACCTTTATGTCATATTATGCATATTTAGCCAGTAGTACTCCCATTGGAGCAGCTCTAGGGTTTTTCCTTAGCCTAGGTAGCCGGCTACCAGTAGATCGTGTACATGTTTAAGGAGCTTAAGCTTAAGTTTGTCATAGTTAAGTATAACTAGGCGGTTCTAGTAGTACAAGCGTTCTCTATAAGCTTTACATTTACTTAGAGAGATCTTTTTAAAGCGTCTAACGCCATCTTAAATTAACTTAAGTGTCTCTTAGATAAACTTATTATTTAGGTATTTATTAACTATAATCTGCTTAATTAATCAATTAGTCATTTCAAGAACGTATACTGTAAGGTCTTTAGCTAAAGAATCAAATAATTCAGGGCAAAGCAGCGTTTAATTGCAGTAGGCGCGCGCTTCTTCCTGTACTGTTATGTCTTATAAATGTCGAGTTAGGGCATTAGGTTTTTAACCTTAAACGCCTAGGCGGTATATAATTAAGAATTAGAAACAAGACAGATATTCTAACCAGTAGGCTTAATAATAACTTAGCTGTTTCGTGGTTATAAAGTACTGTAGATTCTTATAGTCACTAAAAACCTTAATTGGAAATCCAGCACCTTCCAGTTTAGGTCACTATTATTTAAAATATCTAATAATGGCTAATAATTCCTTATTATAGATCTCATAGTTATATTTAGCTGGACTTAATTATTTTAAGAAGTATGCTACTAGATGCAGTACTCCTTCCTTATTATACTAAGACAGAATACCTCCAGTGACGTAGTCAGATAAATTAGCTTCTATAATACTCTTTTAGTTTAGGTCAAAGTGTTAGAGTATAGGTGCGGTAGTAAACATGACTTTTAGATAGGCAAAGGCCTTCTTATATTCCTTATTAAAGATAAAGGCTTTGTCCTTTTATATTAAAGCTACAAGAGGTAAAACTAGGGCGGAGAAGTTATTAATAAACCATTAATAGAAATTAGCAAATTCTATAAAGGCTCTTACGTCCTTAACATTCTTAGGTTCTTACCAGTTTATAATTACTTTAATCTTCTTTAGGTCCATTTATATACCATCTATAGAGATAATAAGTCCAAGGTATAGAACTTCCGTTTTATAGAACTTGCATTTATCTATATCTAATTGTAGTCTAGCTCCATATAGGGCTTCTAGGACAAGGTTAACGTGTTTCTTATATTTAGCCAAGTTATTGCTATATACCAGGATATTATTAATATAAGCAGTACAGAAAACATCTAGGTAAGGTTATAAGGTATTATTTATAAAGTGTTGGAATAAACTTAGGGCATTTATAAGGCCGAACGGCGTCACTAAGTATTTAAATAGTCTATATCTAGTACAGAATATAGTAAGCCATTCATCTCCTTTTGTGATACGGAGGCGGTTAAATACGTAGATAAGGTCAAGTTTCATATAGTAGCGAGCCTTACTTAATCAGTTTAGTGTCTCTTAAATTAACAGGAGTGGGTACTAATTCTTAATAGTAATAGCGTTAAGAGCTTAGTAGTCCACATAGAAGCGTAGACCGCCACCAGGTTTCTTAACAAAGATTACAGGTACAGCTATAGGCGAAGAGCTTGCTCTGATAAATCCTTTACTTAGGTATTTGTCCAAGTACTTCCGCAGCACTTAGAGTTTGTTTTGGGACATTCTATATAAGGGTCCAAATCCTAGCTGTTTTCCTTCTTTAAGTACAATCTTATAGTTATATAGTTGGTGTTCTACTAGTTTATCAGCTTCCTTTTATAAAAATACTTCTAGGTTATTATGGTGGCATACTAGTACTTTTATGGCAGGGTTAGTGTATTTCTTTAGTGCTAAGGCCTTTTTAATATCGGCTATTATAACAGCAAAGATTATATATTTAAGTTTCTTAGCAAGTTATACTAATAGGGTAGCTCCAATTATATAGATATCTAAGGTGTTAAGCAAACTTAGATTATCCTTAGTTTCTTATATAGTTTCTTATTTAGGTTTAAGTTTAGTATTAGGTATAGAGTCAGTATCAGATTTAGGTTTAGGTTCTTCAAGTATCCTTTTTATAGTAGAGTACCAGTTCTTTTAGTACTTTTATATATTAAGCTTAAGCTTCTACTTGGTTTAAGGTGTAGCAGTTAGAGTTAGTTTATATGGTCATGTGTTATTTCCGGGTTCTTAGTAGACATTAGTAGAAATCTTAGACTGGTAGATCTTAGTAGATTTTCCAGATTTCGGTTTAGGGTCTAAGCAGCAGGTCGTAAGACACTTCTGCTTATAACAGGAGGCAGTAAATAGAAGCTTAAGGTTGTCCCAATTAATGGTTACCTTATATAGCTTTATCTAGGGTTATTTAAGGATCACTAAGTAACTTAGGGTGGTAATAAAAAGCCTAATTAGTTCTTTATGGTTCAGGTATCAGAGTCTCAGAAATACTATATAGGTAATATAGCCTAAGACAGTGCGTTTACTATCAAATCCAAATACATTAATATGCCAGTTAAGGGGGGTTAGAGTAAAACCATTATCTTATATAAAGATCTTATTAATAAATCCTATACCACTAGCTCCTGTATTAATTAGGACTTAAGCATTAACCTATTAATCGTTCTACCAAAGACAATAGTTAACAGTTATACTGCAATCCTAAGAGTTAGAGTTTATAACATCTAAAGCATTTAACAAGATCCTAAGGCAGCGCCGTCCCAGAGAGCGACTTAGCTCCAGGACCTTCCTTTTGGAGGCAATTAGGGTGGAGTTCTCATAGTATATTAGTTATAGCTTCGTCCTTATAAGTAGTGCTTACTAGATGCGGGGCTGGAACTAGGTAGAGATTAGGGACGGTGACTAGAGGATCAATATGGTAAACGGCTACTAGTGTTGGCTGTTTATAATTCGCGTTGGGGCAGGGAGACGGAGCAGTAGTTAAAGAGGTAGGAGCTACTTCTACACTTAAAACAGAGGCCTAGCTTAGTGCGTCGTTCTCATTTAGAGGACCCTAGTAGGGCATATCCTAGGGTTCCAGTGTCAATATCTATAGCATTAGGGTGCTTAGGCTAAGATAATAGCTTAGTAGACATTTACAGGGTTGTTATATTATATTAAAGAGCGGACTTTGGTGTCAGACATAGTATATCATTATACCGTTTATTAATAATGTTTACGCAGGCGTTAAGGGCTCCTAGTAGGTCTATACCTATTAGGGAGGTTTTTAGTTTAGGACTTAGGGATTCAATAAGGCTGTTAATTAGTGCGGAGTCATTCCAGCCTGTTTCTTTTATATAACAGTTAAATTCGGAGAAGTATATTAGAAAGCTTTTTATTCCTTAAGTTATATAGTTTATCTTTCTCTAAGCAGTAGCTTAGCGGTTTAGGTCACCATATATAGCTTCAAGAAGTACAATTAGGCTTAGTACTAAGTTTGGTTAAAGAGGTTTAATAAGGTTAGCTGCATCTCCTCCTAGTTAACTTAGGGCATAATAGAGTCAGTTAGCTTTAGTTAGATAGCAGTTAGCGTTACTAGTTAGCTTATTTTTAAGCCGGCTTAGGAATAATTGGAGTTCTTATTGTTTACCAGTGAATATTAAAGGGTTTAGTAATCATTCAGATTATTATGGTGCAGTAGTCAGTTCTACTAGTGGGATAACTATTGCTAGTTCAGGGCTCGCGTTCCGCGTATTAGCTTCTAGTAATAGCAACTAGTCTTAAGGGCTTAGCGTGGACATTTTAAGGGTACGGATTTCTTCTTAGAGGGCCTTAATTATTTTCTAGTACCGTGCTTCTTATTCGGCTTACTGTTAAGCTATAGCAGCTTGGTTTTATGCGAGGGCGTCTATAAAGGACTTTTATATATCTGCCAATTATTCCCAGAGTGCAGATATAATATCAGCGGCCATTATAGGGGCTTTAAGGTTATTCTATATTTTAAACGGGGCGGGGCAGAGTGTAGGTTTTAACACAATGTAGTGTCACGGAGTAAGTACAAGTGGTAATAATATATAGCAAAGTAGATATTATTAAGCTATATACATAAACTGTGTAATAAAGTTAAGACGTTGCATAAAGAGAGAAGGTAAGGAAACGGGAAGAAAGGGTATATATTGCTAGTTTAGTTGCTTGGTCAACACATACATAGAGCAGAATAGGATTTAAGTAGCAGTCCTGGCAGAACTTGGCAGGATTTGGTGGACTTGGCAGAATATAGCAAAATACGGCAGATTGCCGTCAGATTGCCGTAGATTACCGTCAGATTGCCATCTCGTGGTCAGTCTCTTCTTGCTACATAGGTGGAAACAGGTAGACATATATAAGGTGTTACGGAGGAGTCCCGTGACAGCTATAAAGAATAGTAAGGAATATTAGATGCTATACTAAATAAATAGACTAGAAAGATAATTTATAGAAGATGGAATAGGAGCTAAGGAGGGCTGTAAGCCCTTAACTATAAAATACAGTTTATAAAACGTTTGTAAAGAAACCTATAAACCTCCCACCAGTTAATATCTACTGTATTAGCGCTATAGGGTTCTACCAGAACTTAAAACGGCCTAATACTATTGCCTTTACAACTAGCTTATATAAAATTAATTAGATAATTAAAGATAAGGAAGCTCTAGCCTATAACTAACTTAGTAGAGAAAGTAAGCTTATAGATAAGGAGTTAGTAAAACAGAAACTACTCTATTAATACCAGAAATTTAAGGATATATTCTCTAAGGCAGCATCTAATATACTCCCGCCTTACCAACTATATAACTATAAGATTAAGATTAAGCCAGATAAAAAAAATACCCTTAGCTATAGCCCCCTACGCTAGTAATCTACCAATAAGCTATAGGCCACTAAGTAGTATCTTATTAACAACCTTAATAAGGGCTTTATTAAGCCTAGCTAAGTCCCCTTCACCTCCCCTATTCTTTTTATAAAAAAGCCTAATAGCGGACTCTATTTCTGCACTAACTTCTATAAACTAAACTATATAACCTATAAAGACTAATATCCACTACCCTTACTTAAGGAAACCCTAGCCTATATAAGTAAGGCTAAAATCTTTATAAAGCTTAATATCCACTAGGCCTTTTACTAGATTAGAATGGACCCTAAATCTAAGGATTTTATTATATTTTAGACCCGCTATAGATTATATAAATATAAAGTACTACCTTTTAGACTGACTAACGGACTAGCTATATACTAGCGGTATATAAATAATGTGCTTTTTAACTACCTTAATAACTTCTATATAGCCTACCTAGACAATATTATAATTTATTCTAAGGATAAACTGGAATATAAGGAGCATATCTATAAAGTCCTATAATAGCTCCATAAAGCGGGTCTCTAGGCCAATATTAGAAAGTTAGAATTTAGTGTTAAACGCACTAAGTACCTAGGGTTTATTACTAGTATGGATAGAATTAAAGCAGACCCAGAAAAAACGGCTATAATTAATTAGTGGGAATCCCCAAGGACTATAAAAAGGGTATAGTTATTTCTAGGTTTCTATAACTTCTACTAACGCTTTATTAAAGACTATGGCAAGACTACTTAGCCTCTTAATCGCCTTACTAAAAAGAACTAACCTTTTTATTTTAATGCTGTATGTAAAAAGGCCTTTAATAAACTTAAAAAGCGGCTAGTCTCTACTCCGCTACTAGCCCACTTCTACCTAAAATGGCCCTTAATATTAAAAACGGATACTTTAGATGGTGTAATAGCTGCCATTTATTCCCAGAAACAGCTAGATAGAGAATAGCACCCTATTATATACTATTTAAAGACTATCCCTTGCAACGGCAAAATGGGCCCTGCCGTTATCGATAAGGGCTAGCCAATTAGATCAATAGGACTCCCAGTTATCGGTATAAAGAGGTTCGAATTTAGGCAACGGCTAGGGCTTCGGGGGGCGTTTATTCGGTAATGCGATTAGGAGGAATGGTGGTGGTGTAATTGATAATTAACGCATTATTTTAAAAATGGTGTTCGCGCACAGGCCATCTACGTGTAGGACCTTACCGTTGCAAGGGATAATAGACGCTAAGCTAAATTACCATATCTATAATAAAGGGATACTAGCATTGTTTCTAGCCTTTAGCACTAGCGCGTATAGCTAGAGGTGACCCCTAAACCTATTTAGGTAGTTTTAGATTATAAGGCCTTAAAATACTTTATAATAACTAAAGCCCTTATAGTACAGTAGGTGCGCTAAATGGATATTCTATCTTAGTTCTACTTTCTAATTATATATAGGCTAGGCGCCGCTAACTATATAGATGCCCTTATAAGGCGTAAATAGGATATAGATAACCAGATAACTATAAAGATCTTACTATAGACCTAGACGCTACTAGGACTAGAGCACCTTAAACCCTAGATATAGGTAGAACTAAATATAGACCCTATAAAGGCCAAAATGTGCCCTATTAACCCTATAGAACCTAACCTTATTAATAAGCTACTGTAAGTAAATTATATGGCCCCTTTATTATAGGAATACTATAAAAAGGCAAAGGATATTAACGGCCTATGGTCCCTTAAAAACGGACTACTAAAGTATAATGTCACGGGACACCTCCGTGATACCTTATACACGTCCACCTGTTCCCACCTATTTCCACCTGTTTCCACCAACGCAGCAAGAAGAGACTGACCGCGAGACGACAATCTGACGGCAATCTGCCGCATTCTGCTATATTCTGCCAAGTCCACCAAATCCTGCCAAGTTCTGCCAGGACCGCTACTCAAATCCTATTCTGGTGCACGTATCAACCAAGCAACTAAACTAACGATATATACCCTTTCTTCCTATTTCCTTACCTTCTCTCCTTACACAACGTCTTAACTTTATTATACAGTTTATATAAATAGCTTAATAATATCTACTTTGCTATATATTATCGTCGCTTGTACTTACTCTATAATACTATATTGTGTTAAACTATATACTCCGTCCTGCCCTAACTAATATACAGAACAACCTAGAAACCCCTTTATCTATAAACGACCTACGCACCCTATTTACTAAACAAATAAGAAGTCTCTAAGAGGCTTTTACGGACGCTCTTGCCTAATAAGAAACTTAATATTATAAGATAATCTAATCCCTAAGAAAGGAAGTTAAAGAGATTTGTTATAACCCACCGCCTACTATATTATTGCCCCTACCTGTCCCTATTACTATTAACCCATAAACACTAAATAAGAAGAACGCATCTAAAACTAACTCCTTAACCCTAAATTCGCTAGTTAATGCCCCAAAAAAAAAGGTATCTAAATGTCTCCCTAATCCTCCCGCCTATTCTAATAAAAGGAGTAAGCTACGCTCTTTCCTTAACCAACTTTAGAATAAGTTAAGCGGCAATATTAACCGCTACCCTACCCCTAATAGTTAGCTTTGTTATGCTATAAGCCGCCTAAAAGGAGATGCTGTGGATACTGTATACCTATTCCAACTAAGTACAGTAGAGGAACTAGTCACTATACTAGAAGCATCTTATAGCGACCCTAACCAAGTTGCTATATTATAAAGGAAACTAAATAAGATAATATAAGGCTCTAAGAACTTCCCATTATACTTTACTAAATTCCACTGCTACGCCAAAGAGACTAAATGGAATGAACCCGCCTTAATTAATTTCCTAGTAGAGTCTCTAAACCCTAAATTAAAAGCATCTCTTATAGGAGTTAAACTGCTAGGTACTATTACCGCCTACGCCAATATTATTAATGGCCTGTATAACGACTTACTACGCCTTGCCCTGAAATATATACCTTAATACTCTACCCCCTAGCCACCTAAGACCCGTAAGGACTTAGACGCTATAGATATTAACACTAGAACCCTTTCCTATGCCCTAAAAGGATCCGCTAAATAAGAGCGACGTATTAAACACGGCCTCTATTTTAAGTGTGGAAGCGACGCTTATATCTCTAGCTACTACTCTATCCCTTTCCAAAAGAATTTACGAACGGTTAATACCAGCAGCCGTTTACCACACTAATCCTCTAGTTACCGTCCCTAATCTTTACCTGGTTCTAGCCCTATATCTAGTAAGCACTACTTATAAGGACGAAGTTACAACTAACGTTCTATAGGAACCCCTTCCTACTTACCACTAAAAGGTATGTCTTGGAGTTAAGTCACTCTCTAGGATAGCTATGTCACAAGATCTTATTAAACATATTAAATATTATAAACCCTAACTCTTAGGATTATAGTATAACCGTTAACTGCCGTCTTTGGTAAAAAAGTTAATAGGCTAATACTTAAGTCCTAATTAACACAAGAGCTAGTAGTATAGGATTTATTAATAAGATCTTTGCGTAAGACAATAGGTTTACCCTAACACCCCTTAACCAATATATTAACGTATTTAGATTTAATAGTAAATATACTATCTTGGGCCGTATTACTTACGTAGCGGCCCTAAAACTCTAATACCTAAACTATAAAGAATTAATTAAGCTCTTTATAACTACCCTAGGTCACCTAGTGATCCTTAGATAACCCTAGATAAAGCTATATAAGGTAACCATTAATTAGGATAACCTTAAGCTTCTATTTACCGCCTCCCGTTGCAAGTAGAAGTGCCTTATAACTTACTACTTAGACCCTAAACCAAAATTTAAAAAATCCACCAAGATCCACTAGTTTAAAATTTCTACTAATGTTTACCCTATACCTAAAAAGTCTACCTAATTCCACTAACCCAAGAATTCTACTAAATTCCACCAATATAAGAATTCCACTAACGTCTATTAAGAACCCAAAAATTATACTAAACTATATAAACTAACTCTAACCGCTACACCCTAAACCAAGTAGAAGCTTAAGCTTAATATATAAAGGTACTAGAAGAACTAGTATTCTACTATAAAAAGGATACTTAAAGAACCCGAACCTAAATCTAACACTAACTCCATACCTAATACCAAACCCAAAACTATATAAGAAACTAAGGATAATCTAAGCCCGCTTAACACCTTAGATATTTATATAATTAGAGCTACCCTGTTAGTATAACTCGCCAGAAAGCCTAAATACACAATCTTCGCCGTTACAATGGCCGATATTAAGAAGGCCTTAGTATTAAAGAAGCATACTAACCTGGCCACGAAAGTACCAGTAAAATACTATAATTATTTAGATATATTCTTATAAAAGGAAGCCAATAAGCTACCGGAACGCCATCCATATAATCACAAGATTGTAATTAAAGAAGGAAAACATCCTAGATTTGGACCCTTATATAGAATGTCCTAAAACGAACTCTAGGTACTATGGAAGTACTTAGACAAATATCTAGATAAAGGATTTATTAGAGCAAGTTCTTTACCTATAGCCGTACTAGTAATCTTTATTAAGAAACCTAGTAGCGGTCTACGCTTCTGCGTAAACTACTAAGCTCTTAATGCTATTACTGTTAAGAACTAATACCTAATCCCGTTAATCTAAGAGACACTAAACTAATTAAGTAAGGCTCGCTTCTATATAAAGCTTAATATTATCTACGCATTTAACCGCCTTTATATTATAAAGGAGATAAATGGCTTACTACATTCCGTACTTAATACGGATTATTTAAATACTTAGTAATGCCATTCGGCCTTGTAAACGCCCTAAGTTTATTCCAACACTTTATAAATAATACCCTACGCCTATACCTAGACGTCTTTTATACTACTTATATTAACAACATCTTAATATATAGCAATAATTTAGCTAAACACTAAAAATATATTAAACTGGTCCTGCAAGCCTTGCGCGGAGCTGGCCTATAATTAGATATAGATAAATACGAGTTCCATAAAACGGAAGTCCTATACCTTAAACTTATTATTTCCACAGACGGCGTATAAATGGACCCTAAGAAAGTTAAAGTAATTATAAACTAGTAAGAACCTAAGAACGTTAAGGACGTAAGGGCCTTTATAGGCTTCGCCAACTTCTATTAATGGTTTATTAATAACTTCTCCGCCTTAGTTTTACCCCTTATAGCCTTAACCCAAAAGGACAAAGCCTTTATCTTTAATAAGGAATATAAAAAGGCCTTTGCTTATCTAAAGGTTATGTTTACCACTATACCTATGCTCTAATACTTTAACCTAGACCGAATAAGTATTATAGAAGCCGATTTATCTAATTACGTTATTGGAGGTATTCTGTCTTAATATAATAAGGAAGGAGTATTGCACCCTATAGTATACTTTTTAAAATAACTAAGCCTAGCCAAATATAATTACGAGATCTATAATAAGGAATTGCTGGCTATTATTAGACACTTTAAGCAATGGCAACCAGAACTAGAAGGAGCTAGATTCCTAATTAAAGTTCTTAGTAACTATAAAAACCTATAGTACTTCACAACTATAAAATAGCTAAGCCACTATTAAGCCTGCTGGTTAGAATATCTATCCTAATTCTAATTCTCAATTACGTACCGCCTAGGCGTTTAAGGCTAGAAGCCTAATGCCCTAACCTAACGTTTATAGGACGCACTAGCTTAAGAAGAAGCGCGCTCCTACTATAATTAGACCCTACTCCGCCCTAAGCTATTTAAACCTCCTACTAAAGATCTTATAGTATACGTCCTTAAAATAACCAATCGAACTATTAAATAGATTATAGTTAATAAATATCCAAATGATGAGTTTATCTAAGAGACGCTTAAGCTAATTTGAGATGGCGTTAGACGCTCTAAAAAGATTTCTCTAAGTAAATATAAAGCCTGTAGAAACCGCTTATACTACTAGAACCGCCTAGTTATCCCTAATTATAATAAGCTTAAGCTTAAGCTTCTTAAACACGTATATAATTTACTAGTAGCCGGCCACCTAGGCTAAGGAAAAACCCTAGAACTACTCTAACGGGAGTACTACTAGCTAAATATATATAATATGATATAGAAGTACGTCTCTAGCTGCTATACCTACTAACGAGCTAAAGCTTTATATAAGACGTATAACAGCTTTTTAAAACTACTACCTGTTCCGGACCGAAGATAAAAGGATATCTTAATTAACTTTATTATTGACCTCCCCATAAGTAAAGGCTGTATAAATATTATAGTAGTTATAGACCGACTATCTAAGATAAGACACTTAATCGCCTACCCTAATATATTAACACCTGCTATTGCCTAACTGTTCCTGGATTATATATAGAAACTTTACGGACTCCCTAAAACAATTGTCTCTAATAGAGGCCGCTAGTTTATCTTAGTATTTTGGAAAGAACTAACTACCTAACTCCGTATTAAAGTACTGTTGTCTATAGCATATTACCTAAAAATGGATAGTTAAACAGAATGTGCAAATGCTATAATAGAATAGTATATTTGGATATACACGTCGTATTTATAGGATAACTGGATAGACTGGCTTATATTTACCAAGTTTACTATAAATAACTTCGTCTTAGAAACTACAAAGGTCTCCCTGTTTCTGGCTAATTATAGCTAGCACCCGCAAATAGGTTTTAAACCCTTTAGTAATATTTCTCGCCTAGCTTATTAGGCCTTATAAGTTATAGAAGCAAATAAATTTATAAAGAAGATAGAAGAACTATAAGAGTTCCTTACTAATAAAATAATATAGGCCCAGTCTATCTATAAAGCTATAGCAAATAAGAACCGAACCCTAGCACTAGCTTACCAAATTAGTAACTTTGTCTGGCTAGACACAAGAAATCTAAACACAAAACAACCTATTAAGAAACTTAATTAGAAGAACGCCGGCCCTTATAAGGTTGAAAAAGTTATCTTTCCTTATACCTACCAACTGAAGCTCCCTAATACGGTTAAAATCTACCCTGTATTCTATACGTCAGTCCTCCGCCCTACTGCCCCTATATTAGACGCCCTACCTAGACAGAGCCAAGACCCTCCCCCATTAGTTAAAGTAAATGGTAAGGATAAGTACCTCATTAAAAGAGTTAATAATATTAAGTATAATAAACGGAAACGTAAATATATATACCTTATGAAATGGAGAGGCTTTACTAAGCCCTTATGGGAACCCGTTAACTCTATAGGACTTATATAAGCCGTAGAAGACTTTCACAAACTCTACCTAGAACTACCACAGCCCCATCTTGCAGAAGCTCAAGTTTAAAGGGGGGGTACTGTTATGGAACACCTCTATAACACCTTATACACGTCTACCTATTCCTACCTATTTCCACCTATTTCCACTAACGTAGTAAAAAGAGATTAACCGCAAGACGATAATCTGACGGCAATCTACCGCATTCTGCCATATTCTACTAAGTCCACCAAATCCTACCAAGTTCTGCCAGGACCGCTACTCAAATCCTATTCTGCTCTATGCACGTATCAACTAAGCAACCAAACTAACGATATATACCCTTTCTTCCCATTTCCTTACCTTCTCTCCTTACGCAACGTCTTAACTTCATCACATAGTTTATATACGTAGCTTAATAATATCTACTTTGTCACAGTACGTGCAGAGGGTCAACGAGGTAACTGTGACTGTGTATTATTGACAAACGATGTCGTGTGAGGATCTATGTACAGGAGACGAGGTAGGTATATATACGTGTTGCTCAGGGGTCAGGTCCGTGCTCATGCATACGCGTAGCCATAACAACGCGTTAGGTCAGTGCCGTGACATACTTTGCTATATATTATCGTCGCTTATACTCACTCCGTAACATATAAGGAACGGCTAGTAATAGCTAAGGAACAGAACTTATAGACTTAGCTTATTACTAAAGCGTATACTTAGATCTCTACAGCCCACCCTAGAAAAAATAAGATCTATAAGATTATTGGCGACTATTACTACTAGCCTAAAATGGTTATAAATATTAATCGCTATATAATACAAAACTATAACAACTGCTATAGATTTATAATTCCACAAGATAAGACCCTAGGACTATTAAAACCACTCCTAATACTAAAGCGCCCCTAGCAGTATATCTCTATAGATTTTTATAAGCTACCTATAGACTATAGCGGATATAATATAGCTATAGTTATAGTTAACCGCTTTAGTAAGCGCCTATTCTTAATCCCGTATTATAAGAGTATTAATACTAAAGAGGCGGCCTAATTATATATCTACTACATCTACTAAATTTATAGACTACTAGATACTATTATATCTAACTATAGGCTATAGTTTATATTAGCTTTCTAAAACAAGTTTACCTAGATCCTAAGCATTAAGCTAAAGCTTTCTATAGTATACTACCCCTAAATAGACGGCCAGATAGAGATTATAAACTAATATTTAGACTAGAGACTCTGGCCCTTTATTAACTACTTTTAGAATAATTAGGCCAAACTGCTACCTCTAATAGACTACGCCTAGGCTACCCTACCCTATAACTCTATAGAATTCGCACCTATCCAGCTAGAAATAGGGTATTTACCCTATATAAGCTTTAACTGGGAAAGAATAAAAGGGCCGCAGACTGTATATGAAAAACTATCTTATAAGGAAGCCTAGCATTACGCTAAACGCTTAGAAGAAGCCTAGAAAGTAGCCTATATAAACCTAAAAAAGGCCTAGAAATTAATGGAATAGTAGGTAAATAAGTATAGGCGTAAGCCTAACTTTACTATAGGTGATAAGGTCTAGGTTATAATAAAGAACTAGAAGATAGAGCGGCCTAGCTATAAGCTAGACTATTAGATAGCAGGACTATATAAGGTTTTTAAAAAGAGAGGCAACTTATACAAAGTAAAGCTCCCAGATTTAATCAAGGTCTACCCTAAATTCTTGCTAAATAAGCTATAGAAAGCTATAAACGACCTATTTCCTAGATAAAAGAATAAACCGCCCCTACTAATTTAAGTTAATAGCAATAATAAATGGGAAATTAAAGAAATACTGGCCTATAAACTCGTATGGGGAACGCTAAAGTACTATATAAATTAGAAAGGATATAATCCGGACCCCACTTAGTACCCTATATAGAACTTTATAGGTAGTCCCTATAAGTTATAAGAGTTCTATAGCTGCTACCCTAACGAACCTAGACCGCTAAAGTACTTAGATAAATAGATGGAATGCTAATATAGTAAGGATAATAGGTTACCTACAGAGCATAAAGATAAGAACGCCCTATAGGTATAATACGGATATATAAAGCCTAAGTGCAGGCTTTTTTAGAGGGGGGGGGGGGTAATATTACGGTACTGGTAGAATATGGCAGAAAGCTGGCAGAATATAGCAGAAAATAGTAGGTTGCGGTTACGTAACTAAAGGATTGTATATAACTTCAAGCAGCGCTTCCGTTCTTCTCCCTTTCTTTCTCTAGCTTTGGATCCTTGTTTATAGACTACCAATTATATAGGCTTGCGCGTCCTTCTTGCCGTACTCGTGCCTCGATTAACTAAGTCGCTAATATTAAAGGCGTTAAAAAGGGAGGGTAAAGGCATAACTAATAAGATATAAAAGGAGTATAATTTTAAGATAGAAATGTTGGTAGGGATAAGAGGCAAGATTTTTACCTTTAAGCTATTAAAGTAGTAGATAGATTTAAACTATATATCCTGCGTTTCTATAATACACCTCTATATAAGCTCCTTATGAGGGCGTAAAGAGGCTTTAGGGAAGATTTAAAGGAATAATATAAATTCTATCTAAATCTAAGGGTATATAGCTCTTGCAGAGTATAAGACGTTGCGTAAAGAAGAGAAAGGAATATAGGAAACTTATAACTAAATATTTATGGTCTTAGCAGCAGACGCGTAAGCATAAGCCCACGCGGGTTTTAACAGGTGTCGACTAAATTCTATTACATTAGTGGAATTTGGTGGAGACTAGTAGAAATTAATTAAGTTAGCGGAATTTAGCAGAATTTAATTAACTTAGCAGAATTTATTAGAATTTAATTAAAGCGTCAGAATTTATCTATTAAGTGTTTCACCAAGACATTCCTACTATAACTGGGCCAGTCCTATTTTTTTACCCCCCCCCCCCCCCCCCCCCTTTAGCCAAAGGTCCAAAACAATTCAATTTAGTTAAAAATTTATAACTTATCGCCTTACGAGTATTATAATGTGGTTTAAGTTCTTTTTAATTTTAAGTTTCCTACTATTATATTTCGTATCTTCGTGTTAGGCAGTAGTCGTTTACCTTTATATTATGTCTATTTAGCCAGAGCAGGCTATAAAGGATGGTCTTTATAGAATTCTTTTACTAGGGAAGGCGCGTCGGCCTTAACCTATTTATAGGTTTCCTAGGTTCGTGCTTTATATCCTTCCCACTTAACAAGAAGTTTAAATTATTTAGATCGTGTTTTCTATCGCATATTATTAATTAAGTCAATAAAGTACGAACCGTTACCGTTGTTAACAATTACGGAAGGTGGCGGCGGAATTTCGCGAGTTATAGGATCGTCTCTTAAGGGTTATAGTAAGCTTACGTAAAACGTTGGGTATATTTTTATTTTAGTTAGTAGTTTGAGCTTATAGGCATACAGGCTCAGTTTCTTCTTAATTTAGTACGGGCCCACGAACTTTCAATTGAGTTTCTTTAAAGGCCGTTAAGTCTTTAGGTTTTGTATACTTAGGTAAGCTATATTACCTTCCTTAAAGTCCTATACAGGAGCTTGTCCTTTATTTATATACCATTCCTATAATATTTAAGCATACGTTAACTCACTTTATAACAGTTTCGTTAACTACTTTATTTAATCGGTAAAGTTATACGCGCGAATTGACTAGATCCGTTTAATTATAGGTCCTATTATATTAATATTAGGTCGTGGCTTAAATCCAAGTTAAGGGTTTTATCTATAGGTTGCGTAGAACGGTATTACGCCTATTAATACATTTATTGTATTATTCGCAGTAAACTTAGCTAAAGGTAGCTATTTTTCCTAGTCGTCTTACAGGTAGGAGCAGTATATTTATAAGTATTATTCTATAATCGCGTTCGCAATTTCTGTTTAACTATCTATCTCTAGATAAAACGCAGTTAAGAGTTATATTTAAATACTTAATTATTTATATAGAGCTTGCCAGAAGTCTAAAACTGTCGGAATATAAGGACAGCAGTTACGTGGTTACATGTCGTCGTCGTGTCTTTGATTAGTCATCCTTATGGTGACTAATTAGCCCCCTACTTAGGCACTGCGATCCTTATGATCCTTTACTTTTAGAAGAATTAAGAATAACAATTATTATACTATCTACGAACCGTAGCTACGTGATATCACCTTGTGTTACCAACACTGATTAGTGGTTAACTTCACTATTATACCATAAAACAGCTAGGTATTCCACTAAGAAGAGACGAGCCACTGTACCAGTGCTACTTGTGCTAGAGGAAGCTGTTTTTTGAGGTTAAAACTAGTCCTAAACCTTAAATAGAACTCTTCTATAAATCTAAGGATTTAAAGGCTAGAACTAGTCCTGAGCCTTTCCAAGATTATAGATTCTTGCGTCCATCACGCAGAATAACACGCTTTACGAGTCTTCGCGATTTAAGGCCAGAACTGGTCCTAAGCCCCATAATCGCAGATTCTTATCTGAACGCGTACCAAACGACAATTGATAATTCCTACACCAATAATACCTCCTCTCCTATAACCCAATAACACTTCCCTTCCTCTGAAAATATGGCTACGATTACTCTAAATAACTAGAGAGATTCCTTACCACTAGGGGTAGCTGCGTACGCGAAACTTATTAATGAAGATTGGGACAAATTTCCCGTTTTTGATATAACAACCTATACGGCAAAATAAGTTAATGGCTTCCTCCTATACTATATTCTCTTCTACTAAAGTAAACACTACGCTAATATATAACTGTGGGAATATTTCAGGGAGGATTTTGTAGGATGGACCGCTAACACCTAGGCACTTAGCAATGTTAATATTATTTAGGATTTTTAAGACTTCCTTTAGGAGAATGGAGTATTTGTCCCTATAGATAGGGGTATTATTAGAGACAACATTTAGGAGCAGGTCCTTAACGTAAAGGAAGAGCACGAATGGACTTTATAAGAGATTAAGCACCAAATACGCACTATAAAGAAGTTTAACTCTCAATGGAATCCCAACAACGAACAGCCACAATCAACACCTTTCTATAGTCCCCTACCAGCTACACAAGCATCTCCAGCCCGACCACCAGCTGCTCCGCCAATTCCACTAGCTATTCCAACTGCTGCACCACCAGTTGTCCCAATCGCTGCACCACTAGAGACGCTTCAACCTCCGCAGCAACCTCCGCAAGAATCTCCGCAGCAATCTCAGCAGCAAGCTCCACAAGAACCACCACAGACAACCTCAGACTATCAAACACCTCAAGTTCCTCAGCCTCAAGTTCCTCAGGCTGCCGTATCTTAACCCATGCCTCAAGCTCCGTCCCACCAGAGATTCTTAACCTTGTTCAACTCAAGCGCCAAGACATTTCCTCTAACCCCTACCGCGACTAGACAACCAGCACAACAAGCCAGATCTATGAATAATATCCCAACCCACCAGCAGCAAGCTCGACAAGAACCTCCGCAGCAACCTCCACAGCAGCCTCTACAAAAGCCTCCGCAAGAACTTCCGCAACAACCTCCTGAACAACCTCCGCTTCAATATCCGCAACAACCTCCGCACCAACCTCCGTACCAACCTCCGCACCAATCTCCGTACCAATCTCCGCACCAACCTCCGCACCAACCTCCGCATCAACCTCTACAAGAGCCTCCACAGCAGCCTCTACAAGAGCCTCCGCAGCAGCCTCTACAAGAGCCTCCGCAGCAGCCTCCACAGCAGCCCAGATCTACAAACAGCATCTTTAATTAGTAGCAACAGTCACCCATTCCTCCATAAACATTCAATAAGCTTCGGAAGATTTAGCGTGGAGGATTCCGAGACTCCTGCGGCCCCCAAAGCAGCTACAGAGGTGGCTACCAGCGTGATTTAGACAGGAAGTTCTCGTAGAGGGTACCATAAAGGATAGGTAAAGAGAGAGATATAGGGGGAGCGGTTGGAACGGCACAGTCACGCAGGCAATCTATAAAGAAGAACTGCCAGTATCTGCGGCAGCTATAAACCCGATAACTGTTGCAACTAATATGCCCTGCCTGCAGCTAATTAACTACTTGCTGCTCCGCCTGCAGCCAACTAATATCTACTGCTTTTACCTCCAGCTAAACCGACACCTTGCTGCCTTGCTGCCTTCCTACAGCGCCACAAGCATAAAGAAAGAACTGCCAGTATTAGAATATATGGATAGAAGGCACTATAATCTTTTCCTTTTAATATATTCTTAATTGATTTTATTTTATTCTTAATTGATTTTATTCTAATTATATAGGTAGGATTTGGTGGATTTCCTAAGCCTACATAATCACGTTAATCTTGTTCAGATATCTACTTTCAGTATATCAACAAAGCCTATATATTGGTGGTTCTACACACAAAGAAAGAACTGCCAGTGTTGGAATATAAGGACAGCAGTTACGTGGTTACGTGTCGTCATCGTGTCTTTAATTAGTCATCCTTATGGTGACTAATCAGCCCCCTACTTAGGCACTGCGATCCTTATAATCCTTTGCTTTTAGAAGAATTAAGAACAACAATCATCATACTATCTACGAACCGTAGCTACGTGATATCACCTTGTGTTACCAACAAAAACAAACTAGCTTCCGCAGTTGGATATTATCGTATTAGGAAGTCCGTGTAGCTTAAAGATATGCTTAATGAAATATTTAGCTACTGATATCGCATTAATTAAGTCTATAGGAATTATATATCGTATTTTTATAAGACAGTTAACTACTACTATGATATTTATAAACCTATTACTACTAGGCAAGTTAACTATAAAGTTAATTAAGATATCGCGCTATCTTTATATCGGGATTGGTAGCAGTTAAAGTACTCCTTACTTCTTTATATAAGAGGTTTTTCCACGTACGTATATCCTGCATACTTGAACGTATTTCTATACGTAGTTATATATCGTAGGCTAGTAATATACTCGTTAAACGATCTTATAGGTCTTTACATAGCTAGGATGTTCTACTATAGGAAAGTTGTATACAAATTTAAGTATCTTAAATTGTAAAGGTTCGGAATTCGGAACTACTATCTTTTATTAATAGTACAATTAATTGTTTTAAATTTCGCATTTAGCGAGTGTGATATCCTTATACTATCATTTTTTAGTTTAGATTGCCTTTATTATATCTACTATCCATATATTATTCTTATATTTGTATTTTATTAGCTTATTAATTTCTATTTCCCATTTATTAACTTCTAATTTATTCCTATTAAGTTCCGTATCTAGAAATATAGGATATAGTTTTTTAAAACGTTTAGGGGGCAGTAAGATCCGTAATTAATTTATAATCCGTTTATCTAAGGCGTTCGCAGGTAAGTCCTATAATCGTTATATTAATGCGTTAGGCTTTTAATTAAGTTTACCTAGTTAATACGTAATCTTAAAGTCGAATTATAAGAGGTATTCGGCCTAATGAATTTAGCGCTATATTAATTGTTTTATAGTTATAAAGTATTGCAGGTTTTTATGGTCCGTTAATACACATATTAGAAACAACAATCCTTTTAGCTTGGGATGCTATTATTTAAAGCATCTAATAATTGTAAGCAGTTCCTTATTATATATCTTATAGTTTGATTTAGTAGGGGCGAGTTTCTAGAAGAGAAAGGCTACTAGATATAGTTCGCCATTCTTATTATATTGTGATAACACTCCCCCTAGCGCATAATCTGACGAGTCCGTTTTAACGATATATTTAAGGTTAGGGTTAAAGTAAGTGAGGATTAGAGTAGTTATAAAGCGATATTTTAAGTTATTAAAAGCTTGTTTGCATCTAGTGGTCTATTTAAATTTTAAATTTTTCTTTATTAGGTTTACTAACGGCTAAACAACTTCTAAGAAGTGGTTAATAAATTGTTAATAGAAATTTATAAATCCTAAAAATCCTTAAATGTCCTATACGTTGCTAGGACTTTCCCAGTTTATAATTATAGCGACTTTCTTAGGGTCTATTTTAATTCTGTTACGGGATATAATTAAGCCTAAGTATATAACCTCGGATATATGGAACTTGTATTTCTTAATATCGCATTATACGCCCGCGTCTTATAAGCGTTTAAGGACCATTTTAACGTGTTTTTAATATTTAGAAAGCGAGGACAAGTAGATTAAGATATTATTAATATACACGGTAATAAATATATTAAGGAATTTATAAAGCGTATTGTTAATATATTGCTAAAACGTATTGTTAATATATTGCTAAAACGTATTGTTAATATATTGCTAAAACGTACTAGGACCGTTCTTTACGCTAAACGGCATTACTAGGTATTTAAAGAGTCCCTATTATATACAAAAGGCTATATACTTCTTATCTCCTTTATATATACAAATTTTATTAAAGGTAGCGATTATGTTAAGCTTTATAAAGTACCGTGCCTTTACTAATTAGTTAAGCGTCTCTTAAATTAAGGGAATTGGATATTAGTTTTAAATTGTAATTATATTTAAAGCTTAATAATTAATATAGAATCTTAAGCCTTTTCCTAGCTTTTTAATAAATAGCATGGGTAAGGTAAATAGAGATTAACTAGGGCGAATAAATCCTTTTTCTAGATGCTTATTAAGGTATTATTATATTATAAGCAGTTCTTCTTATAATATGCTATATAGTGGACCGAACTTTAGTATTATGCCAGGCTTAAGTTCTATCTTAAAATTGTGCTTCTCTTAGTGCGGGGCTAGTTAGTCTATAAATCGTTTTTTAAACTTGTTAACTAGGTTGTGGTACTCTTTAGGTATAAAAGGTTAAGGATTAGGATACTGTTTTAGTTTTAGTACTTTCTTAATATCTTCTATAGTTACAGCAAAGATTTTGTAATCTTGTCTTTTTGCTAATAAGATAAAAGGCACGGCCTATATTATACGGATTTTAAAAGGGTTTGACATAACATCTTCACATTCTTTACCATAATTAGCAGTTATAGATTTATTGTATTAGCTTAAGGTTTATAACAAGGATAATTTATATTATATTAAATTTAAATAGTTATGTGTATATTTATAGGGCAAATCGTTTTTTAAGTAATAACTTCGGCAGTAGGTTATACGGAACTTTAGTATTTCTTTAACCCAGCTAATTAAAGGGTTGTGTCGTTTCAGCTATCTATATCTGAGTATTATCTTATAGTGCTTTAAGGGTGTTATAAATAGGGAAATGTATTTAAGGTATTTACCCATCCACAATTTTATAAGAGTATAGTGCGTTATTTTGCTATATATTAAGGGTTTGCTATTAAAGCCTCGTAGGCCTTAGGGCTTATTAAGTTTCTTTAAATTTAGGTGTTAAGTTTTCGCGTAGTTTGTATTAATAAAGCCTATACTAGTGGCTCCGCTATCTATAAGGATTTATACTTCCTTCTATTTTTTAAGTATTTAAATTTCGCCAAGTACATTAAGGGAGTTATATTGTGTATTAGCGCTAGAAGAGCCTAGACACTTATACTCTTCCACTTTTTATCCTAAGGCGCGACTTGGCCCTAGAACAATTCGTTTTCCAAGTTAACTAAAGGCGAGGTGCTTTGTAATGTCCAAGTATAATTTATAGCGCGGGTATAATTTAAGGAATAAGTACGGCTCGAAGAACGGGTATAATTTAAGGATTAGATACGACTTAAGGATTAGAAGGAACTATAGCAGACTTTTTTAAAAGGGTAAGTTCGGCAATATTTTTAAATATATCCCTTTTTACCGCATTTAAAACATTCTCTATTTGTAGCTTATGTTCTTTATTTGTTAGTTCCTAAGGGGCATAGGATTGGGTGGCATTAAGGTCCATAGGGTTGTATATAGGGCTTTTAGGTCTCGGAGAAGGATCGCGCTTTAGAGCATATACTGGTTTTAAGGAGTTTTAAACATAAGGTATAGTTAACTTTAGAGAACGAGTCTGTTTGTTATATTAAAGGTCTTTATTAATTCGTTAATATATTATAGCAAATTTAGATAGGTTTTTTGGTAGTTCTCTACCTACTAACTAGGATTTAATCTTATCCAAAATAGCTTATTAAAGGGTAGCGACTCTAGCGGCTTTATTCCAATCTAGTTCGCTAATAAGGCCTAAAATTTCCGAAAAGAAGCTGGTAAAGTCTCGGTTCCATTATTATAGGTTTTTAAGTTTAGTAACAGCTATATGTTTACAGCTGGCGTTATTATACATTTATTCTAGTAGAGAAATAAAGGTTTTAAAATTAACAAAAGTGCCGTTATAGAAGAATGGATTTATAGTTTATATAGCGTCCTTACTTAAATGAGACATTCCATAGCTAACCTTGCTAGCCTTAGTAGGGTATTAATTATAGTTTATTAAGAGTTTAAGATAGAGCTTAGTTATAAAGGGATATAGGTTATTTCGGTTTCTATTAAACATTAAAGGATTAGGGAGCTTTTTAGATTTTATAGTAGGTACTAGGTTCGCTATAGGTATAGGTTAAGCTACTATTACTAGTTTAGTGTTTGTATTTAACGCGTTAGGTTTAGGTACCATTATTTTAATTTTATTTATAGGTGTTACTGTTAGGGTCTATAACGTAAATGCCTTAACGTTACGGAGTTCTTTATAGAGTGCTTCCATTAATCGCTAGTGCTAGGCTTCTAGTGCAGCCCGCTGCTAAGCTAAGGCGTCCGTAAAGGACTATTGTATTATAGTTAACTGTTCCCTAACTAGGGTTATAATACTCGTGGTTATTAAAAGGGATTTAGGTTTGTTTACTATTTTAATAATAGTTATTTTAACGCAACGTAATATGAGGGCGCGAAGAGGCTTTAGGGAAGATTTAAAGGAATAATATAAATTCTATCTAAATCTAAGGGTATATAGCTCTTGTAGAGTACAAGATGTTGCGTAAAGAAGAGAAAGGAATATAGGAAACTTATAACTAAATATTCGTGGTCTTAGCAGTAGACGCGTGGGCATAAGCCCATGCGGATTTTAATAGGTTTTAACCAAATTCTATTACATTAGTAGAATTTGGTGGAGACTAGTGGAAATTAATTAAGTTAGCGGAATTTGGCAGAATTTAATTAACTTGGCAGAATTTGGCAGAATTTAATTAAAGCGTTGGAATTTATCTGTTAAGTGTTTCACCAAGACATTCCTACCGTAACTAGGCTAGTCCTATTACACTCCTATTAATTAACTAACCGCAAAATATAAAAATGCCTTAAAGCTCTTAAACGTCTTTACCAGTTAATAGTTCCTTTTAACCTACGCCTTAAGGTCCTTAAATATTGCCTTAATTGGGTTATAATCTGGTAAGTATAGTAGGAAGAATATAAGTAGTACGCTATGTTCCTTATATAGATCACGGAGCTATGCTAACTTATAAATTAATATGTTATTTAGAATAAGAATAGATTGCGGCCTAGGGTATAATATATAATAAGGGAGTACCTACTACTCTAAAAATAGCTTAAATATCTCTACTGTAATTAAGCCTTAATAGATAAGGTAGCTTAGATATCCATTAACTAATAGCACTAGTAAGATACTCTACCTCTCTAACCTTTTAAACGGGTAAGAGACCTTATATTTTCTTCTAATTAGTGCCTAGCTAAACTTCCCATTGCCTGTTCTCTTATTAAAAACTAACTTATTAAGGAAGACCAGCTAATCTACCGTCTATATTGCCTATCTACTAATCTATAATATATAAAGCTCCTAACTTCTCTCTGCCGTATAAGCCTTAACAGCCTTGCTTAACTAGCGAGCTCTTAATAAGGTATGGCCAATAGTAGCTACAGAGACTTAAAGGCTAAATTTATTAAATAGGAAGTCCTATATCTTATTAAGGTAGGTAGTAGGTTAGTCTTTAAGAAAATTAAGCAGCCTCTATTACTGGAGACATGTTAGTAAAAACTTAACACTAAACAATATTAGACTTATAAGCTCTTAATAGGCCAGAAGCAGCCTTAATCAACCTTATATAAGGCTAGCTAGCATATACGGCTTATTATAGAGATTAAGGTTTAATTATATCTTATAAATAGTAGGTATAACGGAACCTTATAGCAAGAACTACAGTGGGCTCGTTAATGGGCTGGGTATATAGGTATAACCAATAAGTTAATAACATAATAATAATTAGTGGAGTAGTTACCCAACAGATTAACTCTAATTATATTCTAAGATTTATTATAAAAAGAGAACTATCTAGGTAGGGACTATAGTCCTTTAAATATATAACCTTACGCCTAAGAAATCCCTTTGCTCTATCTGCTCTGTCTACTCTATTCGCTCTATTATAGACCTTATAGATTACATAGATTACATAGACCTTAATATATAACCTTGGCTACTATTCCTTGTTATATAGTTTAAACGGTTCTATTCTAGACTATACCTATATTAACCAACTAGCTTCTTCTAACTCCTCTCTAAGTAGTTATAATATTATACTTAAGCTGTCTATAATACTATCTCCCTCCTCTTTATCTTTGTTCTTAAAGATTTCTAACATCTCTAAGTTATCCACTAGAGGTATAATGTCCGTCTAATTAATTTAGTTAATATCCTTACTTATTATACCTAAAGTCTCTTCTTCTTCTTCTACTCTCTACTATATATGTATAGTTTCCTCTATATTATCGCTAGGTAAGATAATACCATCTTTATGTTCTTGTTATGTGAAAGAGGGGTTAGTTTATATTACGTTGGCGAGTCCTTTGTCTTAACAACCCTTTTCTTATTTAGAGTGCACTAAAGCGAACGTTTAATTATCTTGTGATGTTTGTTCTGTTTCTAACGCTAAGTATACATGTCCTATAACTCTTAATAGTCTTTAAGTTCCCTAAGTAACTTATTATAGGGTCTTGTGTTTAATCTACCGCTATAAAGCTTAATAATAAGCTATTAGTTACTCTAGCAGAGCTATATTGTTCCCGTGACGCGGAGTAAGAGGCTGCTAATGCTTAGCAACGTACTCTAGACTCCCGTCTTACTGCTTCCGCTTAGTTAATCCGTCTTAAGAAGGTTTATAAGAAGGTTCATTCTAAGGAGTGGAAACTAGTAGAGTAAGGTCTTACTAAGCTAGGTAATAAGAGAGTAACATTTCTAGAGAAGGGAACAACTCTAAGTAATATAGTAGTTGCTCTTCCTGGGTCCCCTTTAGGTGACTCATCCTTTGGTAATCCTTTTTTAATGCTACCTAACCTACTTTCTTCTAATACTTCTATACCTTTTCCATAGCGTTCTCTAGGTTGCTTAGTAGCTCCTAGGTAGTCTTACTATAGCCTATTTACTTTACCTTATACTATATTTTACCATCTATATCCTTATAACTAATAATCTTTAAAACTTGCTATTTATCTTCTTCCTGTCCTTTATACATGTCTGCTTTATAGACTAGTAGTTTAACGTCTCCTTATGCTGGCTCTAGCATTGCGACATACTGTATAGGGTAGATTTTTATTTTAGCTAGTAGGTTTAGTTTGTACGTAACCAATGAAATTCTTTGTATAATTTTAAAAGGTCCTAGTCTAACGTAGTCTAACTTCTTACTTAGTCGTTAACTCTTAAAGTTTTTATATAGTAGCCATACTTTATCTCCCTCCTTAAGATCTAGTCCCTTATATCTCTTAGCATTGTAATACCTTTTCATTCATTCTTATACTAGTTTAGCTGTTTCCTTAAGGTCTATATAAAGATTTATTAACGTCTCCATTCTTTATTTAGCTATGCTACTCGTCTTCTTTGCTTAATGTAGCGATAATAATGTTCTTAGCTCATATCCGTAATTCGCCTTAAATGGTAATATCCCCATTCCTTCTTATGGTGTTGCATTATATATAAACTATATAACTAGTAATAACAATACCTAATTATTCTGTGCGTGGTTAATATAGTATCTTAAATACTGCTCCAGTGTCTAATTTAGTCTTTCCGTTTGTTTATCTATTTGTGGATAATATGCTATTAATATTACTACGCGAACCCCTTGTTCTGCCAGAAATACTTCCTAAAATACTGCTATAAATCTTGGATCTCTGTCCGATATAATCTTATCTAGTGCTCTATGTCTTGCAAATACTTCTTTTATATAGATTCTAGCAACATCCTCTACTAATATCTCTTTAGTGCATGCTATAAAGTATCCCTACTTTGTTAGCTTGTCCACTATTACTAAGATTGCGTTGTAATCTTGTCCTATAATAGGATCTTTAGACTTTAGTAACTTAACAATAAAGTCCTATAATATAACTTCCTATAGTCTTTCTAGTACTTTAACAGGTTATAGCCCTTCGTACGGCTTATGCCTTATTGGTTTATTTCTTTAGTAATCTAGACATTCCCTTATAACTTATCTTGCTAGTCCCCAGATTCCTTAAATTATATATTCCTCTTAAAGTCTTAACACTAAGCTTGTAGCTCCGTTGTGTCCTTATGTTATTCCCTTATAGAATTCTTTAATAAATTCTTCTATAATAGACTTAGGCATATATATTGCTTCTCTGTTTTTGTATTGCTTTAAGTCTAGATCCTCTACCTATACTTCTTAGATCTTCTATATCTAATTACTTTTTAGTGGATTATAGATCTAACTTTCCCTAGTTGCTATAATCTTTAGATAATTATACCTAATTAATCCGTCTTAATCCTTTTATAATAAAGCTCCTAACGGCTTATTGTTATTCTATAGTTTAGCTTTTCTGCTTAGAGCATCTGCTCGTGTATTATCTATACCTTTAGTATGCTGAATTTCAAAATAGTATTCTATAAGCATTTCCGCCCATCTAACCTGTCTTTAGTTAAGTTCCTTTATTATTAGGAATCCTGTAAGGTTCTTATAGTCCGTCTTAACTATAAATGGTTTCTCTATACCTTGTAAGAATGCTCTCTATTTCTTTAATACTGCAACTATACCTAACAACCCCTTGTTATAGATGTTATAGTTTAGTTCTAGTGGTGTTATCTTCCAACTATAATACGCTACTGGATGCTATGCGTCCTAGTGCTTCTATAGCAAATATGCTCCTAGTATAAAGTTTAATATATCTATCTTAACAACCGTGTCTAACTTTAGTTAATAGATCTTAAGGATTAATTCTTAGGTAAACAACTCCTTAAGTTCCTTAAATAACTTCCTTTACTTATTAGCCCATACCCACGGTTCCTTTTTCTTTGTTAGCCTTATAAACAGCTTAATGTTTTTTAATCACTATATAATAAACCTCCTATAGTAGTTGCAAAACCCTAGAAATAATCTTAACTGCGTAACATTCTCTAGTTCTTGCTAACTTACTATAGCTTTAACTTTCTTTAGGTCCATGCTAATACGTTCTAGTTTAATAATAAATTTAATAAAATTAGTCTTTCTTGTAAAGAACTTGTATTTTTTAATAGCTACTAGCATCTGTTCTTCCTGTAGTCTCTTTAAAACTCATTTAACGTGTTCTCTATATTCTTCCTTACTTGTTAAGTAGATAATAATATTATTAAGGTATACTATAATAAACTTATTAAGGTGTTCTCCTAACATGCTATTAATTCGCTTTTAGAACGTTGCTAGTACATTTATAAGCCCGAATTGTATAACTAATGGTTTATATAGTCCTTTCTTTAACCTAAAGGCTGCCTTCTATTTGTCGCCTTCCTTAATCCTAATCTAATAGTACGCCTATCTTAGATCTATCTTTGTAAAGATTTACGCATTGCCTATCCTATCCTAGATCTTGCTAATTAAGGGTAAAGGATACCTATCCTTCCTAATAATGCTGTTTAACTGTCTATAGTTAATACACATCCTAAGTTTTCCGTTTTTCTTTAGGATAAATAGTACTGGGTATCCTGCTAATAACTGCAATAGTCTAATATATCCCTTTTATAAGTTTTTCTAGATAAACTCCTTAAGCGCTACTAACTCGGTTTTAGTAAGCTTGTAGATTAGAAAAAACCTTAGACTAGTTCCTTTTTCCAATTCTATCTTATAGTCCTATGCTATATATTCTAACAGCTTTTCACTTTTTAGTGACCATAACTTTCTACCATACTTATAGTATCTCTTTAGTATATAACTTAAGCCTTACTTAGTCTTTTTATATATCGCTCTGACTTAGTACTATACTAACTTGGTTTACTGTCGCATTTTGCATTATTAAGTATCTCTAATATTAACCTAACCTGTAACCTAATTAATTTTTGGATTGTATTTTTATAACTAAGGCATCCCTAATATTATCTTATTCTTTCCTAATGGTAGGATATTAAAAGACATTCTAACCTGTCTCCCTTTAATAGTTAACTAAATAGGTCCTATTTTAAGATTAATAATACCTCCTTTATAGGCTATCTAGTCTTCTAAAATCGTTATAAGTAAATATAGGTGTTTCTTTTATCTATATAGTAACCCTATCCTTTCTACTGCCTTTAGTAATATATAGTTCCTTATTACTCTACTATCTATTAATGCTTTAAACTGCTGATCTTGCCACTTAACTTGTAAGTTTAGGTATTGTTCTTAAATTCCTTTAAGGGTCTAAGGCTCTAATACTAGTTCCCTCTAATCCTATACGCCTCCCCTTTTCCTAACTGTTGGCTGCTAAATCCTACTTATACTTAGTTTAACTTAGGCTAATACTTAGTTTATTTCTTTTCCTCTATATGCTATAGATAAGTGTTCTCTGGGCACTCCCACTACTATTATCCGTCTAGGTATTCTTCCGTAAGGAATCTTTCTGGTTAAAGTATTAAGTCCCCTTAACTTTGTACTTCTACTAAGTGCTATTTATATATATACTTGGTGTCTTTAAACTGTTTTTCCTCTAGTGCCTAATATATCCTTACTAGGTATTTCTAGTTTTTGTTCTTTAGTGCTCTATGCATATTATACACGTTATCCATATAAGCTATTCACAATAGTGTATAATGTGCTAGGTGGCTTAGGTTAACTCTTAGCTTGTTTTTATTTTTAAGTTTAAACTAATACCTAGTTAACCTAACTACTAGTATTTCTGCTACGGGTACTAAGATTTATTGTTCTTTTTTCTAGTCCCTAGATCCTTCTTCTAGGTTCCTTAACATTATAATTAATGCTCCTTTAATGTAACTTATGCGTTTTTCCGTAATGGGTTAGTCTTAGACTACCTTCTTGTTTAGCCACATATAAAAGTCTTCCTATTTATTATTATGTTATTGCCTATACCACTTTCTATATAACTAGTTTAGTGTATATAGTCTATCTGTAAGAAAGTACCTTGTTATTACTATATCATAATATCCTTTAGTGTGTCTTTCTTTAAACCTAACTAGGATATTTAGATCCTCTTCTTATTCTAGTTCCTCTAACTACTTTACCCTAGGTATCCCTACACTTAGCCTATTAGTAATTCTTTGTATAGGTGCTCTATCCCTTCTATAGTTTAGTATGCTAGATCTCTAGTCTAGTTTCTATTCTTACTATGCGATAATTCTTTGCCTAAACTTATCCATAGTTTCTTGTTTTCTGCGTCTTGTAGCTAGATCCTTAAAGTCGTCTTGCTTCTTAACCTTAGTATTAACTTTTCGACCTTTAGGCAGAATACTGTGTTCTCCTAGAATTGCTAACGTTTTTATTTATTCCCCAAACTCACAGTTTCGGAACTTGCGTCCTATACTCGTTTGTTTATTACTAAACTAAGTTACTACCCTTTCCCATCGGTTTTTATTTATTGTGGGTTCTTAAGCTATTCTTATTACGTTTTACAAGTCTAGAGCCTTCCTTATCTCTTCTTAAGAATCTTAAACCTATGGCTTTTTGCCTTTTATAAGTGGTAAGCTAGCACTAGTAATTATCTGCTTACTTAATTATCTCTAGATATTACTCCTTCCATCTTATAAAGTAATAGATGCTGTATCTAATAGTGTTATAATACCCATTACTAATCCGCGTTTTATAGTGGTTTTAGTCTCTGCTTCTATTATATTACTAAGGTATAAGTGCTCCTAGTTAGCCTCTTTTTCTTCCTCATTGCTGTTAATCAATAAGTACTCTAACTCTATTATTATTGTTGCTAATCTATATCTATATATTACTATAATATCTTAATCTGGCTTATAGAGTTAATTCTATTCTTTATCTAACTCTCTAGTTCCTTTAAGTCCTCTTAACTCTAGCTCTTATAGCTAATAGCTTGCGCCATACTTAGCGTCCTTATAAATTTAGCATGCATTGTTATAACAAAACGTAAAATATTTAATTAAACACTTCTTAGTCCTGCGTAATACTCCTATATCTATATTATTATACTCTAACAACCTAGTGCCTTTTACCGCGTAGTTACTCTAACCACCTCTATAGTCTCTGGTAAAATAACATTGTTTTCCTTAATTTATGCAAGCTCTATCTTTAAACTATTTTTCTTATTATAGAGTCCGCCTAAATATCTTCTGCTACTAAGATCCCTGGTTTAGCCTTTGCTCTTTAGTCCTATAATTACTTAATCCTTAACCTCTAGGTTTCTATAGTTTCTTTATTTATCTTCTAGATTCTTTGGTACCGCTTAGGTCCATTAGCTTTACGCCATTCTATAGTTTTTAGCTCTATATCTGTTAATACGTACTCTACGCCTTATATAACTATAGAACTCTATCTTGCCCTTTCTTAGCTTATTCCCTTTAATAGATCCTATTATTAATCTTTATTAATTAGTCTATTAAGTCTCTTAAACTTTCCATATCTTTTATTAGGATAATTGCGTCCTAGACTTTAGCCTTAAGTCCCTATTTATACTATATTATAAGCGCCTTATTATTCCACTTAACCTATATTATAAGTGTCTAAAACTGTATTATATACTCTATTGCTAAAGAATATTATACTAAGTTTTAAAGCTTTTATTCTGCTATAGTTGATATTTCTAGGTCTCTAAATATTTATATTAGTCTCTCTATAAACCTATTCCAACTTATAAACATAAATTATATATCTTGGTTAGTAGTTATTATACCGCTAACTTGTATCTCTATAAGGTAAGGTTTAAACCATTCCAGTGCTCTTCCTATTAAGAATAATCCTGCGTACGCTACCTAATCTATAGGTGTTACCAGTTTTACTCCTTCCTATATAACCTTAAAGTGCATTTATGTAAGGAACCCCTTAAGTTTTAACCATTCTCCTAAGAATTGTTTAATTAACGGTAACTTAACCTTTACTACTCTAATTCCATTAATGCGTTCCTTAAGTATCCTATTATTATCTAATAAGCGATTAACCATTTCCTATAACTAACCTCTTGTAACCACTTGTAAGTCTATATCTACTATACTAATCCTAAGGTAGTTATTGCCGTTAAGGGCATCGCGACTAGTGCTTTAGGTGGCATATTATTTAACTTCTCTTATAGTTTAATACCGTAACCTTAGTAGTAAATGTATAACGGAACCTTATAGCAAGAACTACGGTGGGCTCGTTAATGGGCTGGGTATATAGGTATAACTAATAAGTTAATAACATAATAATAACTGGTGGAGTGGTTGCCTAATAGATTAACTCCAATTGTATTCTAAGATTTACTATAAAGAGAGAACTATCTGGGTAGGGACTGTGGTCCTTTAAATACATAACCTTACGCCTAAGAAATCCCTTCGCTCTGTCTGCTCTGTCTGCTCTGTTCGCTCTGTCACAGACCTCACAGATCATACAGATCACACAGACCTTACCACGTGACCTCGGCTACCATTCCTCGTCACATGGTTCAACCGGTTCCATCCTGGACCGTGCCTGTATTAACCAACTAGCTTCTTCCGACTCCTCTCTAAGTAGTCGTGACATCGTACTTAAGCTGTCCGTAACAGTAGGACAAGACACACCAATAGCCTTCGCAATAGCTAGCACCCCCTTACCAGCTTTAATTCTAACCCTAATTTAATATATAACCTCAGGTGCGAGCCTTCTGCCCATTTTAGGCAATAAGTAGTGGATGAAATACGTTACATTACACCTTATACAAATTTTGGTGGGGTGCCGGCTGTTCGCGAATTAAGCGATGTAAACGATCTTTTGCGGTTGACTGTATCCACAGCAGAGACGGAGTTAACCCGCTGTTAGCGGAGATATAGTAACTTAATTTTAGAGTATCTCCAGATTTATCAAATGTATATAATAGGCGGTTTAAAGGCACGGAATTTCATTCACTGTTCAAATCCGTCTAATACTTGGGAAGCTCATAGAGCTACTTAAAAACACATTTACTATTATACATTTCACTGCTTTCAATTCTACATCTCATTTATCACTCCTACAACATGGCTTCTGCACAGAAGAGTGCACTTGAGGTAGTCCTCGGTGCCATGACGATTGGCAAACCAGGTAAGTTACCTCGCCGTCGTCATACCTCAACCCAGGTTTTCAACTATCGGCTAACGAGGGTGATTAGGTGCTGAAATGACACGCGTCACAACACTTGAAGCCACCGGCGCCCTCCTTGATACGTTCCAAGCGCATGGCTACACAATGGTCGACACAGCTCGGATCTATGGCCACGGTTCGTCCGAAGAATACTTGGGGGCCGTCGGGTGGGAGAAGCGTGGCCTACAGATCGCCACCAAGGTCTACCCGAGCGCAACGAAGGAGCAAGTACGCAATCTTGGAACAGAGCACTACACGCACAAGCCGGAGGACGTGCGCACGGCACTGATGCGAAGCAAGGCGGCGCTGAAGGCAGAAAAGCTCGATCTGTACTACCTGCATGGTCCAGACCGCACGACACCGTTTGAGGAGACAGTGCGAGAGATCAACAAGCTCTACAAGGAAGGCCACTTCGAGCGCTGGGGGGTTTCGAACTTCATGAGCTGGGAAGTCGCAGAGATATGCGAGCTGTGCAAGCGCAACGGCTGGCTGATGCCGTCGGTTTACCAGGGACTCTATAACGCGCTGCATCGCAATGTTGAGCCGGAGCTGATCCCCTGTCTCCGGCATTATGGCCTATCGCTCTATGTTTTTAACCCCCTGGCCGGTGGATTCCTGACAGATCGCTACCAACGCGACACTAAGGACGAAGACGTGGAGGCGGGCTCGCGCTTCGACCCGAACCGCTGGCAAGGCCGGTTCACTCGCGCACGCTACTGGAACGAGGCATACTTCGACGCTTTAGATATCGTTCGGCCCGTGGCTAAGAAGCATGGGTTGACAGAAGCTGAGTGTGCGCTCAGATGGCTCAGCTATCACTCACAGTTGAAGCGGGAGTTCGGTGACACGGTAATTATTGGCGCGAGTAGTGCAAAGCAATTAGAGCAGAACTTGGTAGACTTGGAGAAGGGTGCATTGCCAGAAGAGGTTGTAGAGGCTCTGGATGCTGCTTGGCCAGTAGTAAAGCCTGTGGCATCTGTTTACTACCACTAAGCTAGTTTGTTAGTGTGTGAATGCAGGAGGATTTACCAATAATCAAAAAAACGACATGAACCGGTGATCGGATCCGGTGGAACCAAGACAGACAGTTTGCTCAAGCTAAAGATGCCAGAATGTGTTCCTTGATCCCTAGTATCGAAGCATGATGCTTTAGTCGTTGAAGTGATGTATGGCCGCCATCAAGCCGCCGTGTTTTTGACTGACACGCCACTGATAGGGCTATCACGTGAAACGTGGCCCGAAGAAATTAACTACCCGAAGACCCGGCCAACAATCTGCCGGGCTTTTCCTAGGAGAAAATCGTCAATGCACTTTTATGTCGGCTCTACTAACACCATCTCCATTGTAACATTCTACAACCCCATCGGGCCGGAGATAGGCTTTAAATTAGCGTGCCGCGGAGACTGCCCATGTCCTTCGCCGCATTTTCCCCCATCTCCTGGACTTTTACATTCTGACGCCGCCTCTAAAAATTACCGCTCATGATGGTAACCTATGGATCAAATTCTGCTTCAGCATGGCTGAAATTAGGCGCGGTTCATTGAAAGACATGTAGGTAGGAAGAAGCATTATGAGGCTGTGCAGGCAAAATCACTCCAAATCAACATATTCTGAAGCCTTCAGATTAATCTGAAGTTGCAACCTAACGACCTCTTAAACGCTGTACTCTGGAACACCTTCAAAGTGGAGAAATGTTACGTCGATGCTATCGCCCTTTCTCCTTGACTGCCGCCTTATCGTCCTGTAGGCTGGTAGCACCGTTGTAAGCCCCTAAGTTGCATATACTAGATTTCAAACGCTGCACTACAGAGTGTCGGGTAATTAAGATATAATAAACAACGTTGATTTGAACAAATAAATACATTAAGTATAATTACACCACTTAGCGTACGAAATCACTGGTAACGCCGCGTCAGGCGCACCCGGATGTCTGCTGCTGGAGAGCGTGATGCCCCTGCTAGACCCATTTTGGGGAGTATAAGAGCATCACCTTCTACAGGGCCTACATCCCACATGGCCAAAATGCTTGCTGCAAAAATCAGCACCTCCTTCTCAGCGAAATAACGCCCTTTGCACTTGTAAGACCCCCCGCCAAATGTATGTAGGTTCTTCATGTTGACGCGGACGCTCCCGTCCTTTCCTTCTTTGTCGATGAAGCGCTGCGGTCGGAACTGATCCGGGTCTTCAAAGATACGCGGATCCTGCTGCATGGTCCCGTTGCCGAGCACGAGTGTACTGCCCGCCGGGATGCGATAGGACTGTGGTCGTTTCTTGCCGAACATGGTGGCGTCATGAGCCGACTCTTTCAAGACCAGGTCTTGGTTGACCTGTCGGATCCCAAGACCTGACATGTTCATCCTCATGGTCTCGTAGAACGATGCTTTGATCAGCGGACAGTTTTTGCAGAGCCCATCAACATCGATTTGTAGCTTGGAGAAACCATTCGAGCCGCACTCGCCGGTCGGAGATACTTTGACGTACTCCGCAATTTCTTCACGGATGTCGGACAGAAGCTCAGGCCGGGAATAGATTTGGAGCAGCATCCAGAAGACATTCTTGTTCGAGTTCACGTTTACGCCCCACAACACGGAGACATCGTTAGTTCCCTGCAGTTTGGCGGAAGCATGGTTCTCGACCCAAGTCTTCACTCGAACTCGCATTACCTCTGAAACGTCATCCAAGTCCTGATATTGTGGACCAGGGTTGTCGCCTCGTTGAACAGCCGCCATTGCAGTGTGCCACTCCTCCATGGCTTTGGTGAGTCTCGTTCGAGCCGTAACGGCGCGACGGCCTGCTGCAGACATGGCAAGCAAAGACGTCATTAGGTGGTGAACACCTTCGTCAAAATCCCAGAGATCTTTCTGCAAACCTGGGTTGTTCCTGATCAAGGCTTTGCCCCAGAGCATATCGATGACGATTTGGCCCATGTAGTTAACGATCAGTGAATAAAAATTGGCATCGACAGTCCCATCATTGTGGAATGTAACATCCCCAGCCTTCTCCCAGGGTTCGAGATCTTTGCCTTCCTCGGCTGGAGATGGCCATGGTGCTGAAGTCACTAGACTGCCAACCTGCGTTTCCACGGCACGCGCGGTTTTGGTTGTCGCTTCCGTAATGAAGTCGTCCTTGAGCATCATATTCAGAGCTTTATGCCCCTCGTGGAATGCGTGGTGTTCATCCCGCGTGGCATGGCCATCAGCAAACGTGACGTTCATAAACCATTCGAGGATCTTCTCTTTGGAGAGGGTCGATAACTTCTGTGCAAAGACCTGTTGTACGAGTGATGGCATGTTGACGACATAGTATTTGGAAAGGCCAATTCGGTAGGAAATGACGCCATCTCCACTGGAGTCTCTGTAGTTTTGCTCATTAATTGCCAGCTCAAAGACGTAATCTATGCGAGTACCTACCGATCGCGGGCAATTGTGCCCTCAATATCCTTTGCGAACGAAAATGCAGACCCCACAAATGGTACCCAGTAGGGGATCCGGCTCGGTGTCTTGGTTACCGCATCTACCTGGTTCTGAGAGATACGTTTTTGAATCTCGGTTATTATCCGAGTGGTAAGGCAAATAATGACAAATATCGTCAGTATAAAAAGCATCGGAGATGCTGTAATATACCGAGTAAGGCCATAAAACTCCAAGCTAGAAGGTAACTGCGAAGAGCGTAGAAAACCCATTTTTTAGTGTTGAGGTGAATCGAAATTGCCAGAGAGGAAAAAGGGTATAAAAAGGTTCCGACCGTTCTTGTTTGTCGGTCAGCTCGTACCCGGTCAATGAGGTGAGATTCAAGGCCAAGTTGAGGAAATACACGCCAACGGCCTCATCTCTGTGGCGTAGTTTCCAAGCCCCTCTAAACAATGGCCAACATCATCCTGCAAGGCTCGAGCTCGATACCCAAAATAACCTTGCTTCATTTTAAGCTTAATGACCAGCCGGGTGTCATTCCGTCGTGCAGCGGGTTCTGGAAAGGATGACATGCAGGGAAGCCCATCGCCCCACCGCCCAGGAACACCCTGGAGCGCATGATGCCTCTCGGAGAAAAAATGGGTGTCGCAAGCGCACAGCCACCGGGCGGAACCTGGAAACAAAACTTCAAGCTTATTCGTTACATTCTCATGCTGCAAATTGTACAAACCGCGCTTGCAGACTTAGGCCTACAGAGTCATTGATTTCCGGTGCCGGGTCTTCCTGTCAATACGTGCGCCATATGACCCTGCACTGCATCGCGTTCGTGGGGATTATGTACTTGTGTTTAACACTATTTGATATTGCTTTAGAAGAATCTCTACTCTTATACGGAGGACGGCCCAAAAAGAGATTTCTCTTTCCTTTTTGGGACGGGCGGTCAGTCCCCTAAGCAACCAAGCTCGGGGCGCTCTAGCCCCCCAAAGGGCCGAAGAAAAATGGAAGCTGACCGCCCGTCCTAAAAAGGAAAGAGAAATCTCTTTTTGGGCCGTCCTCCGTAATAAATTTAGAGATAAGCTGAAGTAAGCTGATTACTAGGCTTCCAAGTTTATCTGTTATTCTAAAATTTTATCCCCACCTCAACTATGGAGAGCTGCCGCTGCGATCAAGACATCGCAATTCTAAGTTGTAATCATCTATTTCAGATGAGGCTTCACCTCTTTAGCCAAAAAAAGGTAATTTTAGTTGGTCTAAGACTCGCCGGTTTAAGAATTACCCGATGCGTGCTTAAAATTACCCATATTTAGTTAGGCGAGAATATGACTTTTTGTAACATATGCTCGATGCAGTGGTTGGATTATCGTTGACTACGTAACATAACTTCAGGGCCAGGAAAGAAAGCAGGGCGATGAGCGGTACAAGTTCATATGATCCATTCACTTTGAAATACATAAGCAGAAGTTGTCTAGTATATGCATAAGGCATCCAGACGGATTTGAAATTAATTGACATGAGCAAGATCGAAACTCCCGACTCCGTTGCAATCGAAGTATTCAGTAAGCATATATTGCAGCCCCTGATCTCCCGATGAATGTTCCATGAAGCTGGTCGAGATCCGCAAAGTTGTGCGCCAGCTCCAAGTGCTTCTGGCACTCATCCTGGACATCAGACCACGACCAGTGACTCTGTCGTCCCTTTTTTTCATTTAAAGTTCCGTCTTCAGAACCCTGTTGCTCTTCCGTAGAAGGTCGAGGGGGAAGAAGGCCGCATTCTATCATAACGGTCTCTGGGGAGCAGGTAACGCGGCCAGCTTTGAAGACGTACTTCGCTATTGCAGTTGCGTATATGCAATCTTTTTGGTCTTCAGCTTTCTTTGCCTCCCCGGTAGCTTTTGAGGGCTTCGCAGCCTGGGGACCCACCAAGAGCCGCGTCGGTCTATGCGAGCCCGGTCGCGTAAAGTGGCTTACGACGTAAATCCACTTCTGATCCCAGCAGAGAATCCGTGACGAGATCTCGTAACGCGCGAAAGGCGGGATAGGTTTCTTGAAGGTGCAGGACGTCCCGCCGAGATTTATCGTCTTTTGGGTCAAGGTATTTTTACCGCACTTTTGTGGAGAGAGCACATCTTTGAAAAGCGCGAGCATGAGTTCGGTACGATTGTCGTCGAGGTCAGAAAAGAAGGTGCTGTTGGATTTGTGCAAGTTGTAGTCGATATCTAGCAGCGGAGTGTAGGAGGAAGTTATCACTGGCAGGAAGATGCTCTCGGCGCCATGATCTGCGCTCTTTATTGTAAGTCGTGAACGCTGGAGTAGGAGATGCCGTGCAAGTTGAAGTAGGAGTCGTCCCTGTGCCCACGATTAGTATGCGAGAAAAGCACTGTGGATTAGGAAAAGGGAGGGAAATATTTACGTGCCACATGAACAGAAGGCTTTTGGCATTGCTTAGGAGAATGACCACCAACAAGCCCAGCCCGATAAAGATTTGAACAGGGCTAAGGTGTATTGTGAAGCCTGAAGTTTCGGCGAAGTGCTCTGCGGTAAATACTGTCTGGTCCATGACGGCTATTCCTCATCCAACTGAACAGGTACAATACTAGAGAATAGCTAAGTGATGCAGTACGTTAACTATTTAAACGCGGAAAAACCATCCTGCTTCTACTATCATCGTAGCGTCACCGTAAGAGCTGCCGTAAGCAATAGACGAGGCAGGGACTAGAAGTGGCTTTACCGCAGACGGTAGCGTTTCGGCAGGGCTCAGCAAGGCTCGGCAGGGGCTCAGCGGAGCGAGCTGAGTGAGACAAGTACCAGGAAATAGATTCTCAGCCAAGGGCAGAAGAAATTAGTGATTTCATGATTGCTCGACAATGACATAATTAATTCAGTTCTAAAAGGTCGCGTTTGAAATTACGACCCACAGCTGTTAATCGGAGGCCTTGAAGACCGGATGCCGGATGTAGATCTGACCGACTTAGCGCTTCCGGCGAGGTCGACGGTGCCGAGAAAACGTGCTGCGGTAATTACCTAGCCCTGGCCTGCTCCCGAGGTGAACTGTACACCCTCCTGTCACTCCGGTGGTTAGCGCAGCCACGTCTGCACGGCCTTTTTGTAGGTGAAGTTTTGGTATTTTTGCTGTTTAAGGGAAAGTAAGGCCGTGCAAACGTGGCTGCGCTAACCACAGGAGGATGTAGATAGGCCGACGTCATTAATACATCGTGCAGGTACTTAGACTATTGTATTGCAAGCCGCTTGGTATTCTACTTACGTATATCTGCTAGGAGGCAAAAGAAGTGGCAAGGGTTTCATCTCATTTATAGCTCAACCACACAATCACGTTACTTTCTACTGTTCTTGAGGTATTTTGGATAACCTGCAGATTAGCCTTAATTAGCCACCACGGCAAACGTCGCTACCCCTCCTGTTCTGATTTGGAAACATGCAGCTGCATGCGCTTGAAGGGAACGTTCGGTTGCAAATTTTGGCTCCGGATTGGTTTGATTTTGATTCTGATGCGATCGTTCGGTTGAATCCCTCAGAGTCAAAACCTAGCCACAAAAATTTTTATGTTCCTCTCACCGCCAAAAAAACACGCTAAAACTAGGCGCACTTTACCCCATATAGAGAATCTGGACCGAGGTCTTGGCGTCAGTTCAAATCAGGAGCTCGAAGCTCCTTCTTTGAATTCCAGATTAAATCTGAAGGCTTCAGATTGCACACGTCCGCGCAACCCGTAGAGCCACAGACGTGTCAAATCGGGAAGGAACGCGTTCTTTCTGCCGGACTTTCGGTTCAGATTCAAAAAGCGTCAGATTGCAACCGAACGACCCCTAACTTATCCCTTAACCCGACCAGGGTCCCACGATAAGAGGTCCGTGCGCGAACACCAGTGTCAAAACAGCGCGTGCACCTATATGGATTCCATTAATTAATTACCTATTATAATGCCTTCTGATCGTGTCAGAATCGATATAGATCTTGTTTAACCTACTGGGTATTAGGCACTCATATTGAGCGACTTAACTCCCAAAATTAGGCGTGTATATCAAATTACTATAAAATCAAAAGCTTTATATTCCTCAGTACGGGCGTTAAATTCTGCTCGATTGATTGGCTAGTTCTTATCGACAACTGCTGGACACGAATTAACGGGTCAAGGGATAAACATACTTCTTCACTTATGTTCAGCTGCGATGCGTTATCGACTCGTTGGGACGATTTGTTTGGAGTGCATCTTTTTCCCAAGTGTTGGCTCTAACCTAGCATTCCGCTTGGGGCCTTGGCAGCTTATAAGTAAATTGCCCTCGTGTCAGAATAAGCTATTTCTATTCCAGCGGATGAGGCATAGGAGACGTAGAGCAGTTATACATCATAAGTCCCCTGCATCTCAAACTCATTTACCGAGCCTGATACCAAAAAACTCTTAATTTCATTCACCTTGCGGAATACCTGATTGCTATTTTTGTCTGTTGCAGGGATAGACCTGCCTTCTCTAGGCTTTAGAAAAAGGCGCAGTATACAGACCACGGAAGCCGATCCGTGCCACAGCGATCTCCCGCAGTTGAATTATTTCCAGAACAAACCCTCCAGGGAGCCGGATAAGAACAACTTCCTTATCGTTTTGAGCCCATCACCATGGATACGGACCGAAGGCTCACCAAGGCATTGGAAGCCGCAAACGACGCTCTACAGCATCTTTCCATGTCACCAAATTATGGTTGTTTAGACTGCACGCATATTGACCGCTTGTTGGCCAGAGTTGTTGATTTGCCTACCGAAGCAAATCAGAGGAATAGCCGTCGCAATTTATTGGTTATGCGGCAATGGATGATCACTGAAGGGCCGGGCGTTATCCTCCTCGAAGTCCTCGGGCAGTTATACTGGAGATTAGGCGAGCTTAATGGGAAGCAATTTGAGAAGTTCAAGAGTGTGCTACGACAACAACCGCCTTACCTCTCCTTGATCCGAGATTCGCGGGCTGTGACAGTCGTTGTGCAACGCATCAAGCACATACAAAAATCGAAGTCGGACGCCTGCCAAGAGTTCCTATGTGAGCTCTCTGATGGAACAGGTATTAAAGGTTGGCCATTAATCACCCATATTGCGAATATGGGTACTAATTTTTGCAGAGGAATCGCCGCAAGTAGATATGGAGGCCATTAGAAGCTCATCGAGAAGTCCATTTACTCCAATCCCATCGATGCCTTCAGGAAAGGCAATCAACAGTGCCATAGATCACTCGGAGTCTGACAATGGTTTGATTAAATACTTGCCAAGCTGCTCAGGGAACCTATGGAAGACCGATATGGAACATTTGCTTATTGAGTTCTGTAAGTGGCTACGCCACACTTCATCTTGCCTCAGCTAAGTTTCCGCAGATATCAATGGGATCTGCCCAGGACGGACGCCAGTTAAAAATCCGAATGCGTACCTATCCCTCCTAAGAGTTGCAGATGTATGCCAAAGTACCCGATTTGCGCTCCTCAGTTTGAGTGCCTCGTACATCGGAGATTATTTGCATTTGGAAAAAGAAAGATACCAACAAGCCGATCTATACTACATGGCTCAAGCACTCCAGGCGCTGGCATGTCAGATTAGCAATGGGGAAGCTTTTGACGCTGGCCTGGCCACAAGCATGCTTTTGATGCACCATGATGCGGTCAACAACACAGACGAATCAAGCCTATGTTGGTCATGCCACGCCAATATCTTTGATACAATACCAGCAGGGTACTTTGACCATCATTCCGATCCGGCGCTGTTTATTAGATACCAACTAGTTCTCGCAAGAACCGCGCAAACGGCCTCCAAATTACAGAATACCCAGCTACGCTTGCTAGAAACCACAGACTGGTATGACAGTATGCCGCAGAGTGAGTCACAGCGCATCTGTGGAGTCCTTGGGGTCTCGCCACAACTTCTCTTCTTGATATCTTCCATCACTTCACTTGCTTCCGACAATAAAAGCTCTATCGGAGCACACAGACATGTGTATGTGCAACTTCTCGAGTCGCAGTTACAGAGCCTACGACAGTGGTCGACGGAAGTGTCAGGGGAAGCACTCGAAATTGTCCTCGCCACTGCAGAAACTTACCGGCTTGCCGCGCTGATATACCTCAGGTGCCGGTTATACGGGTAAGTAGACAGCGCGATTTACTGCATGTTGAAAAGCGGTCAGCAAATATCTAATGGAACGGGTTAGATTTACACGCTTCCATCCCGCTATCATAGAGCTATTCAACGCTCTCACGTCTCTGATTGTCTCCCTCCCCGTCAAGGGCTCTCTCTACACCGCAATTTACCCTATCTGGCCTTTTTTTGTGGCCGCAGTGACGGCAAACGTCGATAAACGCGACATTTTATACCAGCGTGTTGTGTCTATCAGAGAAAGAGACAAATCTGTTAGTAGAAGTCAGAATTACAAGCTCAAAAGCTGACTCTTCTCCTCTCCAGACCCTCCCTGCAGTTCTTCAACGCATCTCCAGCCTGCGCATTTGGCTTGCAAGCCAAGACGCGCAGTCACACCGCCGTAATGGTTGGTGGGACGAGATGCTGAAGCCCAAAAACAGCATCAACATCCTACTCACCAATCGCCTCTTGTGCCTGGGCTGACATAACTCTACCCTCGAAAAAAAACCTTCCGTTAGTGAAGGAGGCAAAAAGTACATTAAACTACAAACAAGGTGTCGTAAGCAGAGGGCAGTGAATTGAGTACTAAGTCTCTGGAACCGGGTACTTCCTAAGGTATATATACCTAAGGGGCCGACGTATATGTGTACGGAAAGCTGACGTGTTGATAGGGGCCAGTAACAGTGAATGTCCGATACTACAAGGGCATATTCCTCCAGGATTTAAGAGCCATCGGCTTACTTATTTACTACTTCATCTCACCATCGATCTCCTTTAATCTCTTTTAATCTCCTTTACTCCGGCTACAATAGCCATGGGCCATTCTCAGCATTTGCATAGCGACGGTGGCGCGGCGTATTAAATGCTTTTGTCTTCCCTTCACCTTAAAGCTCCACAGGCGAGCATAGCATTAGAATGTAGAAGTGACAAAACTATTTATCACATCATTCTTTTGGGCCTCCTAGCCACACAATAAATATCTGTTTACCTTTTCATTTTTTGCCTTTGGAAAGACTGTCAACGAATAAGGCGGCTTGGCTATTCATCTCAGAGCTCTATTGGCCGGGTACTCTCTTCGTGCGGGTCTCCGTATAAACGGTGAATTGTCCTCGAGGGGCACACTACTTGCGTATATAGCTAGTCATCTTCCGTAGCAATGCAGCTTCGCCGCCAGTTCAATATAGATGTACATCCTATTCCATACTGAATATCACAGAATGACATGGTGTCGACCTGAATCGGGCTGTCTTGCCACCCGACTCAGTTACCTACCCCTCGACTCAGTCCCTACCCCTGCTTGACTCGATCACCTACTCCCTATTACGTACCCCCCCCCGGGTAGTCCTGCACCAACATCACGTATATATAGTCTCTTTTCTTTCACAGATCAATCAATACACGAGTTCTCCAGATCGACACATGGGCTCCTTGCTGAGTAATTTCCGTTGGCTTCGGGCGGCGATGAAGAGCTCCATGTGCCACCAAGAACTTAGGTCCATTGCTAAAGTAGGTGAGACACAACAGGGAGATATGGCCGACCGGGGGATACGTGGCGTGGAAGTTATCTAAGGGTGGCTTCTCATCCGGTCTACTCGTGTATGAAAATAGCATGTCAGGCATCAAATTCACGAACGAAATTAGTCATTGAGTGTACACAGCCTCTATCAGCACTCAAGAAATCAAGGCTGTCGCACCAAAATAGATAGTCTGCATGTGAAGCAATCTGTTTTCAAGGACGATATGCGGGTATCCGGTAATTAACATGCGTACGTACCTGCTCAGATTGACCTAGATCTTTCTACTTTAAGTTCAAAAATCATGTGCATTTAACTTATTCGCATCTACATTAGCACGCAACTAAAGCGCGGTTATGGCTTACATTTATCCTACTATTCCCGCATCCGCTAAAGCACTTAACCTACCCCCGCTAAAGCTGCATAACTCCATAAGGCTTACCGTTAATACTACTTATATCTAGAACTAGCAAGTGGGTGTAAAGGTTCAAGATTCATATAACAATCTAGATTGATTTAGGATGAGTTAAACCAATGAGATGGGGTGGGCGTGTATCATTTGGGGGGTGTATAATTATTGGAGACCTTAATGTAAATTACGCAGCTATTCTAACCTAACCAGCGCCGTTGGATTTCCCAGTCCCGTCAACCTACTCCAAGCCATTGGCATGTCCGAGCTCGCCGGTGACGCCATTGGCAACTTCAGCAGCGACATTGTCCAACAGCTGATCACTCTCCCGGACCTGTGATGTCCAACCAAATTGGTCCTCTGTCTTCCCCTTCATAATGTTCCTGAGCGCCGTTCCAAGTTTAAGAGTGCACTCGCCGGTCTTGTCGCCGTAAACGAACGTCTCCCCCGTTCCTGGTCTCGAGAGCGATCTGATGGGCAACAACGACGCCGCAGTTCCCACAGCAATAACTTCGTCAAAGGACTTGCACTCACTCCAGGGAATCTCTCGCCGCTCAACCTTCCAATTGAAAGACTCCGCCAGCGCCAGGCAGCTGTCGGAAGTGATGCTTTCGACGATGTTCTTGCTGTCCGGCACCACGACTGTTACAGCCTCTCCATCCTTCTTGATCCCGATGAACCCGCTGGTCGAGAACTCTTCGACGCACGTCCGCGTCTGCGCGTCCAGATGCAGAGTTACCGCGAAGCCCTCGCCCCGCGCCTTGTCGGTCCAGCGGATCACAGGAGCATAATTGCCTCCAACCTTGGCGCCGCCGGTTCCGCGCGGTGCTGCGCGGTCGAACTCCTCAATCACCACGGCGGGAAGAGGCTGCACACCGTGATACGTTGTTCCGGGCTGCACGTAGACGGCGAAGGTGAACTCGGTCGGCGCGGTCAGCGCGAGGTGACCGCTGCTTCCGAAAACAAGTGGGCGGATGTATAGCAACGCCTCAGTTGCGTGAGGAGCTACCCACTCCGCATTCCTCCCCACGGCGAGCTTGACGCATTTTAAGAAATGCTCCGCTGGCACTGGAGGGATTGAGACGTAGCTTGCGCTGTGACTAAGGCGGTTGGCGTGGGCCATCGGGCGAAAGAGGAAAATGTCTCCTGAAGGCGAGCGGTGCGCCTTAAGTCCTTCGTATGCTTGTTGCCCTGATTTTTGAGTAAGCAACTTTGACGGCGCAAGAACAGACTTCCACACAGGGCAGAACAAAACTGGAGTGCGTGACGTACCATAATTAAGAGCAGGTGCAAGGCCGTGAACCCGTATGTACGGGTCTTGAACAAATTTTGGAGCGCTCCACTCCCCAGTCGAAACCTTATATGTTGACTCTACGTGACCGTTGACTTAAGGTACCATCAGTTAAAATGTTTGTATCAAATAGCGTTGGATCGGATGCACTTACCACTGTCTTGAATTGCTATGCCAAGACGGTTCCAGTCTAAACAGCAATAGTGACCCAATTAGTATGTTGTATAGACCGTGATTCGAATAAAGAAGGAAAACCATCAAGCTAAAGGGTGGAGGAAAGTACTCACCGATGGACTCAAGTGGAGACGGTGGAAACATTTTGCTGGTTCCTATTCGTTGCTTGTTGATTCGAAGATTGCAAGAAGAATATGCTAGGAATTGTAAAACTTTACAAACGACACTTTATGTTAGATACTGAAGGAAAGAAGCGAAATAAAAAGCAGAAGCTTCAAATGTTAAGAATTATTTTTGGTCGTGGCCCAACCGCCCGGATGAGTATTAATGGACAAAATTCTAATCTTAGCAATACCATGGACCTAAGCCGCAGCTAGCTAAGGTACCTGGAAAAAAGGTACGTCCCGCTGCGGTCACAAAACTTACTCAGCTTACCAAATTTCTAGCTAAGCTTTGTAGGATTCCCGCTCTTAGTCTGTTGGATCTACAAGGGGGCAACCTGAGCGGGCCACTCGCCCTCCCTGCAAGTTTTGGTGGCATTTTAGTCGTATCCACACTATTTTCGTAGGACATTACTATTTTGCCACCAAAATTTGCAGGGAGGGC
>Ga0307507_10000936_pt1 | contig 65020 bp, 8 predicted proteins | sample 7_EM_MG_FD_207223 | JGI IMG/M metagenome (GOLD analysis project Ga0307507, IMG submission 207223) | Populus trichocarpa ectomycorrhiza microbial communities from riparian zone in the Pacific Northwest, United States - 7_EM | ecosystem: Host-associated > Plants > Roots > Unclassified | place...
AATTATTAAAATTTATTATTAAGTGGTTGTTAAGATATTAAAGTGTGATTTTTCCATTTTTTGGTGTGTTTTTGAAGTGATCAGCTCACCCGTTTGACCAGCTTACCCGTGAAATACGTTATAAAAAGACCAAGATTCCAATTTTAACCATTCTATTTTTGTTAATATTATATACATTAATGGAAACCCTGTCCTCTATATAATTAATAAAGCTACCAGATTTCAAGCTATAAGATAGCTATGCAATATCTCCGTAAAATATACCTGGGATACCCTATAACTCTGCTAAATTAATACCTATATTGGACCACCTGACTATATTACCTATAATGCCGGGAAGAACTTTATAAGCAAGGAGTTTCAATAGTATACTATAGCAATGGCCATATTAACTAAGAGCGTCCTAGTAGAAGCTTACTAGTCTATTAGAATGGTAGAAAGAGCTTACCTAACCATACACTGAGCATACTAAATAATTATAGAGGAGCTATAGGACTTAGGAATAGCCAAGGAATTAGCTCTATAAATGGCAGTAAAAGCCACCAATAATATAGCTAGCCTAGACGGCTTGGTCCCAATACTACTTATCTTTAGTGCCTATCCTTAAATAAGCGAACTTAACCTACTAGCAACCTCTATTATACAGCAAGCGGTAGCTATAAAGAAGGCAATAGAGGAGATTGTAAGGATTAGGGTAAAGAAGTAAGTTAACAATATACTAAACTAATGAAACGGTCTATCTGTTACTATAATCCACAACCTCCCCCTTAACTTAGAAGTACTTATATAGCGTAAAGGCAATACTAGACAGAGCAGTAGATGGACTAGCCTATTTAAGTTACTTGGAATTAATGGAGAGATATACAAGGTATAGCTCCCTAGTGGACCTACCAATTTTAGGACCATAGCAGTAAAGCTATACCTACAACCTAAATCAGAGGAAGAACTAACTAAGGAACCAACTAATAAACCAACTAAGGAATTAACTAAGGAACTAACTAAGGAACTAACTAAGGAACCAACTAAGGAACCGGTAGCTAGTGTACTCCCCCAAAGATTAAAACGGATATAATAATCGCCAAAAAAGTCCTAGCAAAACATTGCAGATATATTAATATTTATTAATAACAGCCTAATAAAATCTGATACTATAACCTTTAAGTATACCTTGCCGTTATTTATAGAATCTTAACATAAGGAAATAAACGGCTTATTTAAGAAAGGAGTTTTTAAGTTTATTAATATAGCAAACATCCTAAAAGGAGTTAGAATCTTTAACCCCTAATTTGTTAACAAGATTAAGAATGCCGGAACAGACAAGGCCTTTAAGAAGTCTAGAATGGTTATATAAGCCTATAATAACTATGGCAAAGATCTGGTCCTAATATAGTTACTAACTATTTAACATGTTAGCCAGAGAATCATTCTAGCACTTATGGCAATCCTATAGGGAAATAAAAGAAGACTAGCTTCTCTATACCTGAGTAACATTTTATAAGCTTATATGTAATCCAGTACCTACCTAAATAGAGACTTCTTTGTACGCCCGCCACTAGAACTTAGACTAAAGAATGGATTAATCCTAAGAGTTATTAAACCACTATATAGTATCCCGGAAGCTAGTAACCATTAGTTTAATATATATTACCGTTACTACCTTAACAAGCTATGGATAAACCAGTTAATATATAACCCCTGCTTATTATATACAACCAACAACAGCTTTAAAATTGTAGGATTGTAGACCAATAATACACTATTCCTTGCTAATAAAACCTTTACGGAGGCTAAAGAAGTTAGGCTTTAAGAGGTAAAGTTCCTAGTAAAAGAAAGAGAGAAGCTTATACTAAATACCCTAATTAAGTTTAATGGAGGCTATATTAGGCAAGAAAAGGACTTAATAGCCCTTACCTAGGAACGTTAATGCCAGAACCTAAAGTTAGTCACTATAAAGGTTATAGACCTAACTAGCTCCAGAGGGGAAGTCCGTAAGGTAGTTATACTAAAGGACTAGTATGTTGCTTAGAGAGTAAGAGGAGCCTATATTGCCATAGTCTGCTAACTAGAAGCTGCCTTTAACCTCTTATTTATAGCATAAGTTGTTAATCTAAAGGAGGAGTACACAAAGCAGCTTAATAAGCGGCTATAGTAGCAGATTAATAATCCCTTAAGAGAGCTCTATTTTATATAACTTGATACCAGTAAAGACTCCCTTAAATTAATAATCTTTATAGACTTATCTTTTATGAACAACTAGGACCTCTTATCCTAAATTAGCTTTATTATTATACTTGTGGACAAAGACAATAAGGCCAATATCCTTTACTAGTTATCTATTAAATGTAAGCGGGTTATATAAAGCGTCCTAGCATCTAAACTATATAGAATAGCCCATAGATTTAACACCGGAGCTGCGATTAAAGCAACTATTAAGAAAATCCTATAACTTAAACAATTACCAATTATCCTTTACACTAATTCAAAATCTCTATATAGTTGCTTAGTTAAACTCAGGACAATATAAAAGAAACAACTTATGGTTGACCTAATGTATCTACAATAATTATATAAAAGAATAGAGATAGTAGAGATTAAATAGATCAACGGAGGCAGTAATTTTGTAGACGCTATAACAAAATTAAAGCCCTATTAGGCGTTAAGGGACCTAATTAATACGAATATAATTAAGCTATAGGTTACCGAGTGGGTAGAGAGAAGAGAAGACGTAAAGATGCAAGGATAGCTACTAAGGCACTAGTAGTAAGCGGACTAATAGCGATTTTCCATCCCGGGGATGGAAAATTGTAATTAGTCACTTTAGCAATATAGCAGAATTTGGCAGAACTTGATGGAATTTGGTAGAATATGGCGGAATATAGTAGAATTTAGCAGAACTTGATGGAACCTAGCAGAATTCGGCAGGTGGCGCGCTTAAGCACCATTATAAAACCAAATGCCCCTAGTGTCTAAACAAGGTTTCGCAATGCAGTTGCACGCGATCACGTGAGCTAAGCGAGCTTAGGAAATCCACCAAATTCCACCTATAGAATAGGAGAATTAATCAAGCATCAATTAAATCAGTTACTACCCCTACACTATTGCAATAGCAATACGTATCACCGGAAGTGATACCGACAATTAGTAATATGGATCCACCTAGCGTTCTACAATCTTTACGCTAAATTAAAGAAACTAAAATTTATTAATAAAAATTTATCCCTTTAAACTTTTTTTATATAATTTTTAGAAGGCTTTTTCAGAGTATACTTGCCTTATATTAAAGTTTTAAATTTAAAAAAAAAGCTATTTTATTGCTGCTAAAATTGAGAAAACGTGTTAAAAATTGTCTTGCTTAGGGGGGAGGCACGTTAACTATATAGTCCTTTTACCTTAGCAAGCTCAGACTATAGAATTAGTTAGCGGATATCGCTAACCTTTTTTGTTAAAAAGGTAATTCTATAGTCTAAGAGACTTTTTTAGCGTTTCTTAAGCGATCTAACTTTATTTATATATAGAGTAGGTACCTTCTTAAACAAAATTAATCTACCACTCTATAATAGCTATTATCTTATAAATACTATTAAATTAATCCGTAGAAGTAGCTCTATAATCGATTAATATATCTACCCTATTAGCCTCTATAATATTAAGTAGAAAGCGCCGCTAAACGGGTAATATATTAATAATTAAATTGCCTATCCCCTTTATAAATATAATATTAGTTAACCGGCGGACGCTTATCTAAACCCTAACTAGAGTATCCGCTAAGCGAATATTGCGCCTAATAATAAAGGAAGAGAAGTGTAAGGTAAGGGTATAAATAGGGAGCTTAATAATAGAATAATAGAGTATATTGTATAGATCGACGAATCCTTAAGGGAAAAGGAGGAGTCTATATACGAGGTAAAGAAGGGGTTTCCCTAGGCATATATAGCGCACATGCCTTACGGGCGAGTTATCCCTAGGTTGCCCTATGGTCGCCTATACCTTACGGCTATATAACTATCTACTTAGGTTTTACCTAACAATACCCCCCCCCTTTAAAAAGGATTGTCCCCAATCCTTTATATACTTAAGCCTTAATAAAACCCCATAAAAACCTTAATAAGGAAAAAAATTAGAGGGAAAAGAGTGTTTTAATTTTGCGTATAGAGAGACAGGTAGTATATATACGTGGCGTAAGGATGTTAAGGAACTTTAACTGCTAGTTAAAGTTATCTAATTAGTTAGATTTACTTTGCTAAGACTCCTTATATTTAACCAAGTCAGTAATAATTTTCTGCCCCTAGGATAGAAAATCCTAATTAGTCTATTTAGGGTTTACCTAAATTTAGTAGACTATTAAGAATATTTTAAAAAATCGCTTATATAGGTAGGTTGCTAGTACCTCGCAGGTAGGTCGCAGGTTATTTATATATAGCTAGACTTATAGGTGGTAAAGCAGTATACCTATTAAATCTACCACTAACTCTATACTTTAGCCTTATGCTATACTAGCATAGCGCCGTATATACTTTATAGGTTGGTTATAAATTACTTATATATAGCCAGATTTATAGATAGTAAGGTTATATGCCCGTTAAATCCACTACTAACCTATACTTTAGCCTTATATGTTATCTGTATAGTATATATATAGAATAGCATATAAGTTATTAGTATAGGTTACTGTCAGTAGGTTACTAGTAGGTTTTAGACCCTAGTTAAGTAGACCTATTCTCTAATATAATAATCTGCTAAGCTAGTATAGAGTAACAAACTAGGTCTAGAAAGGGTGCTTTCTAAATTAAGCTTTGTTATTAGTATATACTATAGCTTTACCTATAAGTCGCCTATAAGTCGCTAATATAGCTAAGTTGTGTTAGAGTGTGGCTTATATAGGATATTAATAAATTACGCTTTACCCTATATATATACCACAGTTCTTATCGCGAGCGTTACTTATTCTTTAATCCCTTAGGACGTTTTTTGCTCTGCTTTAGTGCAGGTTATATCTTAGTAGCGGCGCTTACTTTTTACCTACGCTTTAGCTATAAGGTTAGGGTGTTCCGCTTACGGTACTTATCTAATAGTTATTAACAATTTTTAAGTTCTGCCTTATATTTCTATTTATTATACTTATTTAGCCGTCCTAGCCATTTAATAAGGTACCGTAGTTATCTAGCACGATCCTAATAGGTAATAATTACTTCTACTTCCTAGCTGCCTTTTTTAAGCTTTTTTACTACTAGGGGTTAAAACCTAGGACGTAACCTATAAGGCTTTAGTAAGGAAATATAAAAGACTAGGTGGAGCGGTGCTATAGTAAATAGGAGCTCTGGCTTATATACTTACTGCCCTACGCGCTCTAGAATCTAAAAAAGTTCTATAAACTTGCTGTTAAGCTTTTTATAGGGATTTTTTATGCGGATATTCTTAGAAGAGAGCAGGGCTTGTTTACTAATAGCGAAATGCTTGGCTAGATGGTGATAATTATAGTATTTCGCCTAAAGCTGTTAGGCGTGCATTATTAACGCCACTACTACCTTATATATAAAGCGTAGGCGTTATAGATGCGTCTCTATAAGTTCGATATTTATTAATTTAGGCTTCTTCCTATCTTTCTGGGCGTCTTAGACGCTATTTAGGACTCTATCCAGAATATTTAGTAGCTAGCTATAGGTAAGCTTAATAGGGGAATACTTTATTATAGTATAGACCTTAGAGTTATAGGTAAAGGCTGCTTTATTAAGTAGGGAGGCCTAATTAGACTATTCCTAGTTTATAAATATATATAGGTATGCCTTAAGCTGCTAGTTTTGGCGTTCTGTCTAACTATCTATCTATAGGTAAAATGCGGTATTAAGCTTATACTAAACGCGGAGATAGTAGTATATAGTACTTTAGTACTTACTTGTGAATATGCTACCCCTATTAGAGATAATATTATTTAGAGGCCCTATTTACGCAAAGACTCTAAATAGGAGTTTTGCGAATTGCGTAGCATTAATTATCTTATATATTGGATAATAGCACACTAGCTTTATAAAACGGTCTATAAGGATAAGGATAGAGTTGTACTCTACGCTATTAGGAGTTTTAGACTTAGGGAGATCCGTAATAAAGTTAAGTAAATAATATTGCTAGGCTTAGGTAGGGACCTAAAAAGGCTGCAGCTCACTATAGGGTTTATAGCGGCGCGATTTATAGCGTTAGTAGGTATTATAATTATCTAGGTATTTACGGAGATCTTTAGTAAGGCCGTTCTAAGCGTACTTCCGCGCAATTACCTTATAGGTATAGTTAAATCTATAGTAGCCACCTGTAGAATTGTTATAATTCTGCTTAAGGATCTCCTATTACAGTAGTATGCAATTTAGCACCTAGACCTTATTATTTTACCTTAGGAGTCCTTAATTATTAAGAGTATAGTTCTTATTACTAGTAGAAACCTATCCCTAGGTTAACTAATTATATATAAAGCGTGTAAAGACGTCCCTTTTTTATACTCTATTAAAAAAGAAAATAGAGATCTAACTGCCGGTTTTAGAGGGTTCTGCCACCGTTTTTGGAGGTTACGTCACTAAAACTCCCTGCCGCCCTAAGCCTCTTACTTACCGGTCTAACGTTAAGCCTCTTACTTACCGCCCTATATCCCTTACTTTTAATAGGCAGACTATAATCCTTCCACGCGTCTGGCGCTAAAGCTATATATACTCTATAGCCCCTACCTCTAATCCGTTTAATCTAGGCCCCGTTTCTCTTATTCTCTACCCTTCTACCTTCTTAACCCTATATTGCTCTTTATATCCTTCCTACTATTATTACCCTTTAGGTCCTTCCTACTGTTACTACCCTACGTTCTCTTCTAGCTCCCTAGAATACGGCACGCTTAATTATTAGATTACAGCTTATTATCTAGCGTTACCAATAATAAGTATATAGATATAGATAGTGACGTTAATAGCTATAGGATAGAACTAACCGTCTTTAACAATAATACCAATAGTAATGCTGATAGTAACGCCGACTGCGACGCTAATAGTATTACTAGATCTAAGGATACTTGTAAAGCGCCCACTTGAGTATAACTTTATAAGGATTAAGTCTATCCACTAAAATACTACCTTAAACAGTTAAAAGAGTTTAAGGAATCCAATTTTATAATATAGGACTGTGCTAATAGTAGTACGAATCTCCTTAACCGCATTAAAGAATACTAGTATTAGTAAGTAATGATCTATTTAGCAGCTTCCTCTTATCCCTAACTTAGCAAAGAGCTAATAATTTTTAAATACTATACCTATATAGGGAAAGACCCTAAGAAAATATACTAAGTCCTCTTACTTTAGCTCCTTTATAGCTTCTTTAACTAGTTTCTAAATTAAAAATAAGGGAAAGGGGTAAGAAATAGCGCGGGATAAAGGCTTCTAGCTCGCTTAACTTATACTAGAAGTACTATTACCTTATATATAAGAAAGCGACTAATAAGAAAATTCCTAGTAAACTAAACCACTAAATATATAAGGTAATTATGTTCCTAGTTAACCCATTAACCTAGTAAGGTAAAGTAAAGCTAAGATATCTTTCTTAGGTACTTTAGAAACTGGCGAAAAAATATAGCTTAAGTAAGAAAAAGTAAGAAAAGACTATCATAGACGTAGAGGATCTCGCCCTAGTTTTTAAGACTAACTTAGTTACAATAAGGAAGAGATATATAGTTAGACAACATTAGATATAAGTCCATTTCTTACTATAGCTAGGCTTTTACACTATAAGCTAACCTAAAGCTCTTCTTAATCTATACTACTAATATATAATAGTTATACTTATTTACGACCTAGAAGGCGGGCATTATAAGATTATGCTTAAGTTTATATTTAAATTCACTAAGGAATATCTTAGTATAAAAGAAGTATACGTTCTCTTCCTACCCTATTTCTCTTACCTTATACTTATAGAGAACTAGTAATACTTTCCTAATTCCTAAGATTATCTTTAACCTTTTATTTATTCTTAGCCTTTATATCTTTCTCCTAGGCCTTCTCTTTACTAACTAAGCTTTTATATTCCCTAATCTAACGTCTACAGAGTAGCTTAGTAAACTATATATTAAGCCTAGGCGTAATAAGTTACTGCTACCACTCTATTTAGACCTAGATAATATCCCTATATTTCGGCAATTAATTAAACCCCCTTATAGCCACGGGGTCTCACTTAACCAGCCTTTACTATACTTAACTCTTTTGCCCTAGATTAAGGACCTTAGCGTAATTATAGGATTTTAGTAGGTTACGCGCCTATATAGTCTCCATTATAGCGTAGGCAAGATATTTAATAAGAATAATAAGTTCTATTATATAGAGCTAGTTCTACCAAACCTTTCTAACGCCTATACTACCTAGGTAACGCCTATACTACCTAGGTAACGCAAGTAACGCCCTTTAGAACCTAATAATGCAGTACGCTAACGCTTAAATATTCCTAAAGCACTACCTTCTGCGACGTGTTAGTGTAGATATATAGGCAATTGTTTAAGGCTTAGAGCTTTAAGAAAGGTTAATAAAAGCAGTATACTAAATAAGCTAATTAATTAACCTATGGTGGCCATGGCACCTAATAACAGAATAATCCTTATTGGTAAATAAGAACCTATATATTTGTACCTTAATCAAAATTTAAAATAAGCTAAAGTATAGCCTTAAGAGCAAAGCTATAGGGAATATAGAATACTAAAAGCTTAGCTAGGAAATTATAAATAAAAGGCAACGTTAAAGAAATGCGCTATTAGAAAATATTAAGAAGAATTAGGACAATAAATAAGCTATAATTAATATTAAGCAGCAGCTTTCCAGGGATAAATTTAGTAAGAATATTAAAGCAACCTTAGAATCCAGTAATAATAGATTGGTTGAATATAAACACCTTATTAAAGTAATTATAACGCTTTCTAGTATATTACTAGAAGATAAGATATATAGGTACAATAATGCCATTAATGCGGTTGTAGATTACTGTAATATTAAGGAAGGCAGATTATATCAGTAGAATTATTACTAGAGATAGTCTAGGACAAATATCGCCCTTAGCAAAGTTAAGATTAAAGAAGATACTAAGATTTTAGAAGCTACTAAGGCGCTAAAGAGGGCAAAGTTATCCCTATATAAGGAGAAAAGACTAAAAATATACTTTATCTGCCTTGGAAATAAAAAGCTTGTAATTAGTAAGCGTATATATAAGTTCTATACTCCAGCTACTCTTATAAAGTATTTCTAATAAGCGTATCTCTCTAAACTCCTATAGCAGGGTAAGATTAAATATAATATTTGCGAAGTAACCTTTAAGCACAAAATATATCTTTAGAACTATACGCTTAGTATATATAGGACTTTTTCCTAGTTATTATGCGCTTATCTTATTATTCTTTGCCACTTTTTTTTATTATTTTAGTCTATTGTTATCCAATTCTATTCTAGTATTTAATAGAATAGATATTATAACTAGGATTTTATAATTTATCTAGGTGGGGTAAGGGGTAATAGGTAAGATAAGGGTAAGATAAAGGATAAGATAAAGGGTAGGGTAAGGGGTAAGAGGTAAGGGGTAAGGTAAGGTAAGAGGTGGCTAATAGGGGATAGATAATATAGTTGCTATATAATATCTAACGGGCTAACTATAAACAAGATATATATTTAAATTTCTTAAATTAACCCAAATAGGGAAAGGAAGAGAAGTATTATATAATAACTTCCTACCTAAGCTAAATTCCTAAGCTATGCATCTTTACTTATATATAACACTGGCACTTTTTGCAATAAATTATATAAGGGCAATTAGGGTCGGATAAATAACTACTGTCCTTAATATAATATATAAACTTAGTGCTATAACTAATATTATAATAGGTCCTAGTTGTTACAGAGTAAGTATAAGCAATAATAATATATAGCAAAGTAGATATTATTAAGCTACGTATATAAACTGTGTAATAAAGTCAAGACGTTATATAAGGAAACGGGAAGAAAGGGTATATATTATTAGTTTGGTTGCTTAGTTAATATATATATAGGGCAGAGTAGGATTTAAGTAGCGGTTCTAGTAGAACTTAGTAGGATTTGCTAGACTTAGTAGAATATAGCAGAATGCGGCAGATTGCCGTTAGATTGCCGGCATATTGCCATTGGATTGCCGTCTCGCGGTCGGTCTCTTCTTACTACGTTAGTAGAAATAGGTAGATGTGTATAAGGTGTCACAGAGGTGTCCCATAATAGTACCCCCCCTTTAAACCTAAGCTTCTGCAAGATAGGGCTGTAGTAGTTTTAGGTAGAGTTTGTAAAAGTCTTCTGCGGCTTATATAAGTCTTATAGAGTTAACGGGTTCCTATAAAGGCTTATTAAAGCCTTTCTATTTTATAAGGTATATATATTTGCGTTTTCGTTTATTATACTTAATATTATTAACTCTTTTAATAAGGTACTTATCCTTACTATCTACTTTAACTAGTAGAGGAGGGTCCTAAATTTATCTAGGTAGGGAGTCTAATATAGGGGTAGTAGGGTAAAGGACTAACGTATAGAATACGGGGTGGATTTTAACTGTATTAGGGAGCTTTAGTTGGTAGGTATAAGGAGAGATAACCTTTTTAACCTTATAAGGGCCAGCGTTCTTCCAATTAAGTTTCTTAATAGGTTATTTTATATTTAGATTTTTTATATTTAGCCAGATAAAGGTACTACTTTAGTAGGCCGGTACTAGGGGTTGGTTCTTATTCGCTACGGCTTTATAGACTAATTAGGCCTATATTATTTTGTTAGTAAGGAACTTTTATAGTTTTTCTATCTTCTTTATAAATTTATTTGCTTCTGTAACTTATAAGGTATAATAGGCGGGGCAAGGAATATTACTAAAGGGGTTAAAACCTATTTATAGATACTAATTGTAGTTAGCCAGAAATAGGGAGACCTTTATAGTTTCTAAGATAGAGTTATTTATAGTAAACTTAGTGAATGTAAGCTAGTCCATTTAGTCGTCCTATAGATATAACGTATATATCTAAATATATTGTTCCATTATAGCATTTATATATTCTGTTTAACTATCTATTTCTAGGTAGTATGCTATAGATAATAATACTTTAATATAGAGTTGGGTAGTTAGTTTTTTCTAAAACGTAGAGATAAACTGGCTGCCTTTATTAGAGATAATTATTTTAGGGAGTCTATAGAGTTTCTATATATAATCTAGGAATAGTTAGGCAACGGTAGGTGTTAATATATTGGGATAGGCGATTAAGTGTCTTATTTTAGATAGTCTGTCTATAACTACTATAATATTTATATAGCCTTTAATTATAGGGAGCTTAACAATAAAGTTAATTAAGATGTTCTTCTATCTTTAGTCTGGAACAGGTAGTGGCTTTAAAAAGCCGTTATATATCTTATGCAAAGCTTTAGCTTATTAGTAGGTATAGCAGCTAGAGACGTAGCTTTATATTATATTATGTATATTTGGCTAGTAATATTCTTATTAGAGTAGTTCTAGGGTTTTTCCTTAGCCTGGGTAACTAGCTACTAATAGGTTATATATATATTTAAGGAGCTTAAGCTTAAGCTTATTGTAATTAGGGATAACTAGGCGGTTTTAGTAGTATAAGCAGTTCCTATAGGCTTTATATTTACTTAAAGAAATCTTTTTAAAGCGTCTAATACTATCTTATATTAGCTTAAGCGTCTCTTAAATAAACTTATTATTTAGGTATTTATTAATTATAATTTGTTTAATTAATTAATTGGTTATTTTAAGGACGTATACCATAAGATCTTTAGTAGGAGGGTTAAATAATTTAGGGTAAAGTAGGGTCTAATTTTAGTAAAAACGCTCTTTTTTTTAGTGCTAGCACGTCTTATAAGCGTTGGGTTAGGGTATTAGGCTTCTAATCTTAAACGCCTAAGCAGTATATAATAGAGAATTGGAAATGGGATAGATGTTCTAACTAGTAGGCCTAATAGTGGCTTAGCTGCTTTATGGTTATAAAGTATTATAGGTTCTTATAATCGCTAAGAACCTTAATTAAAAATCTAGCACCTTCTAGTTTAGGTCGCCATTGCTTAAAGCATTTAATAATAGCTAGTAATTCCTTATTATAGATCTTATAATTATATTTAGCTAAACTTAGTTATTTTAAAAAGTATACTATAGGGTGTAATACTTTTTCCTTATTATATTAAGATAGAATACCTCTAGTAACGTAGTTGGATAAGTTAGCCTCTATAATACTTATTTGGTTTAGATTAAAGTGTTAAAATATAGGTATAGTAGTAAATATAACCTTTAGGTAAGTAAAAGCTTTCTTATATTCTTTGTTAAAGATAAAGGCTTTATCCTTTTAGGTTAAAGCTATAAGAGGTAAAACTAGGGTAGAGAAATTATTAATAAACCGTTAGTAGAAGTTGGCAAATCCTATAAAGGCTCTTACGTCCTTAAAATTATTAGGTTCTTACTAGTTTATAATTACTTTAACTTTCTTTAAGTCCATCTGTATACCGTCTATAGAAATAATAAGTCTAAGGTATAAGGCTTCCGTTTTATAGAATTTGTATTTATCTATATCTAACTATAGGCTAGCTCTACGCAGAGCTTCTAGAATAAGGTTAACGTATTTCTTATATTTAGTTAGATTATTACTATATACTAAGATTTTGTTAATATAAGCAGTATAGAAAACATCTAGGCAAGGTTATAGAGTATTATTTATAAAGTGCTAGAATAAACTTAGGGTATTTGCAAGGCTAAATAGTGTTATTAGGTACCCAAATAGTCCATACCCGGTACGGAATATAGTAAGCTATTTATCTCTTTTTGTAATACGGAGGTGGTTAAATACGTAAATAAGGTCGAGTTTTATATAGTAGCGAGCCTTACTTAATTAGTTTAGTGTTTCTTAAATTAATAGGAGCAGGTATTAATTTTTAATAGTAATAGCGTTAAGAGCTTAGTAGTCTATATAGAAGCGCAGACTGCCGCCAGGTTTCTTAATAAAGATTATAGGTATAGCTATAGGCGAAGAGCTTGCTCTAATAAATCCTTTACTTAGGTATTTGTCTAAGTACTTCCACAGTACTTAGAGTTTGTTTTAGGATATTCCATATAGGGGTCCAAATCCTAGCTGTTTTCCTTCTTTAAGTATAATCTTATAGTTATATAGTTGGTATTCTACTAGCTTATCAGCTTTCTTTTATAAAAATACTTCTAAGTTCTTATAGTGGTATACTAGTACTTTTATAGCAGGGTTAGTGGATTTCTTTAGTACTAAGGCCTTTTTAATATCGGCCATTATAACAGCGAAGATTGTATATTTAGGTTTTTTTGCAAGTTGTACTAATAGGGTAGCTCTAATTATATAAATATTTAAGGTATTAAGCAAGCTTAGATTATCTTTAGTTTCTTATATAGTTTCTTATTTGGGTTTAGGTTTAGTATTAGGTACGGAATTGGTGTTAGATTTAGGTTTAGGTTCTTTAAGTATTCTTTTTATAGTAGAATACCAGTTCTTCTAGTACTTCTATATATTAAGCTTAAGCTTTTACTTAGTTTAGGGTAGTAGGGTAGTTAGGATCGGTTTATATAGTTTAGTGTAATTTTTAGGTCCTTAGTGGATGTCAGCGGAAATCTTAAACTAGTAGATTTTTGTGGATTTTTTAGATTTTGGTTTAGGGTCTAAGCAGCGAGTTATAAGGCACTTCTGCTTACAATAGGAGGCGGTAAATAGAAGCTTAAGGTTGTTCTAATTAATAATCACCTTATATAGCTTTATCTAGGATTATCTAAGAATTACTAAGTGACCTAAAGTAGTAACAAAAAGCCTAATTAGTTCTTTATGGTTTAGGTATTAAAGTCTTAGAAACACTATATGGGTAATACGGCCTAAGATAGTATGTTTACTATTAAATCTAAATACTTTAAGATGCCGGTTAGGGGTTTAGAGTAAAACCATTATCTTACGCGAAGATCTTGTTAATAAATCCTATACTACTAGCTCCTATATTAATTAGGACTCAAGCATTAACCTATTAATTATTCTACTAAAGATAATAGTTAACGGTTATACTATAATCTTAAAAGTTAGAGTTCGTAACATCTAAAGTATTTAACGAGATTTTAAGGCAGCGCTGTCCCGGAGAGTAACTTAGCTTTAAAACCTTTCTTTTAAAGGCAATTAGGGCAGAGTTCTTATAGCATATTAGTTATAGCTTTATCCTTATAAGTGGTGCTTACTAAATACAGGGCTAGAACTAGGTAAAGATTAGGGATAGTAACTAGAGGATTAATACGGTAAACGGCTACTGGTGTTAGCTGTTTATAAATTACGTTAGGGTAGGGGGATAGAGCAGTAGTTAGAGAAATAGTAGCCACTTCTGTACTTAAAGTAGAGGCCTAGCTTAGTGCGTTATTCTTATTTAGAGGACCCTAGTAAGGCGTATCTTAGGGTTTTAGTGTTAATATCTATGGCGTTAGGGTGCTTAAGCTAAGATAATAACTTAGTAGATATTCGCGGAGCTGTTATATTATATTAAGGAGTGGGTTTTGGTATTAGGCGTAGTATATTATTATACCGTTTATTAATAACGTTTATATAAGCGTTAAGGGCTCCTAGTAGGTCTACGCTAATTAGGGAGGTTTTTAGTTTAGGGCTTAGGGATTTAATAAGGCTGTTAATTAGTACTGAGTTATTTTAGCCTATTTCTTTTATATAACAGTTAAATTTGGAAAAGTATACTAGGAAACCTTTTATTCCTTAAGCTATATAGTTTATCTTTTTTTAAGTAATAGTTTAGCGGTTTAGATTACTATATATAGCTTTAAAAGGCATAACTAGGCTTAGTACTAAGTTTAGTTAAAGAGGTTTAATAAGGTTAGCTATATCTCCCTTTAGTTAACTTAGGACGTAGCAGAGTTAGTTAGCTTTAGTTAGGTAGCGGTTAGCATTACCAGTTAGCTTATTTTTAAGTTGGCTTAAAAATAATTAGAGTTCTTATTATTTACTAATAAATATTAAAGGGTCTAGTAGTCGTTTAGATTATTATGGTGTAGTAGTTAGTTTAGGGTAAATAACTGCTATAGGTTCGGGACTCTTATTCCGCGTATTTATTTCTAAAGATAGTGTTTGGTCTTAGGGCCCTAGTATAGGCATCTTAAGGATGCGGATTTCTTCTTAGAGGTTCTTAATTATTTAGTAGTGTTATACTTTCTATTTAGCTTATTATTAAATTAAAGTGGCTTAGTTTTATATAAGGGCATCTATAAAGGACTTCTATATTTCTACCAATTATTCTTAGAGTACGGATATAATGCTAGCGGCTATTATAGGGACTTGAGGGTTATTTTATATTTTAGAGGGTAGTATATAGGGTTAATATAATATAGTATTATGGAGTAAGTATAAGCGATAATAATATATAGCAAAGTAGATATTAGTAAGCTATGTATATAAACTGTATAATAAAGTTAAGACGTTATATAAGGAAAGAAAGTAAGGAAATAGGAAGAAAGGGTATATATTATTAGTTTAGTTACTTAGTTAACATATATATAAGGCAGAGTAAAATTTAAGTAGCGGTCCTAGTAGAACTTAGTAGGATTTACTAGACTTGGCAGAATATAGCAGAATACGGCAAATTGCCGTTAAATTGCCGGTATATTGCTATCGGATTGCCGTCTCGTGGTCGGTCTCTTTTTGCTACGTTAGTGGAAGTAGGTGGATATATATAAGGTATTACAAAGGTGTTCCATAACACTAGTAGAGCAAAGGATATAAAGACAGTTATTAATGTTTTCGCTTTTATGCTTAGCCATGGCGTACCTTGCCTTGGCAGATTAAAGTAGTAATTTTATTTATTATAGCTAAGACTAGATAGCTTAAAGTTTCTATATAAAAATTTCCTTTATATTCTTAGATGCAGTAATCACTATCTATATAATGCTAATAGCGAAATTGCCTATAATATCTAGCTCTGTAAAGTCCTTAAGTTTAATAAGCTCTTTAATATACTTAGCCGCTATTAAGGTAATTCTATTATGCAATACTAAGTCGCCTATTAGGCTGAAGACATTATTAGTAATATTAGAAAACCTGTCTACGGACTAGCTAGTTCCCAAAATATATTAGATTTTTATATTCGCAAGCTCTTTTACCTATAGTATATTGTAATAATTAGTAATTATATTAATATGGACGTAATAAAGTATAATATTGGCCGTTATCGGCCATATTATTATATTTTTATTATCGCCACCACTAAGTTTAGATGGCGATAAGGCATTAGCGTTATTAAGTTACGCTACCTCTAATTCTATAGATTAAACTTTAAGTATGGATAAATTAGATTAGTATATAAATTTATCCCTTATCTTAGCCAAGTGTTTCTATACTTATAATATTAGATCCTTACTTCTCCTCGCCTTTATTATAATCCCTTTTATATATAAATTAAATTATTCTCTTAACGGTACTGGAATCGAAGTCGTTAATATTTATAATATTAGTTGCCGCCTTTTACCAGTCAGTTAGTTCCTAGTTAGAGTTAATTCTACTAGATATTTAGTTAGCTTTTACCTAAAAGCCTCTATTGTAGGCGGCTATAAGTATAGGAGATTAGGTGTATATAATCGCTTTATAGACCTTAAACTTTAGCCCTTAGTATATAAGTTTTAAGTTACTATATTTCTTACTATCTATAAGCTACACTAAGCTAAGTAAAATATTTTTAGATAATATATTTCGTTAGTTTTCTTTCCTGGTTCTAGTTTTAACTATATCTTAAGCAATATTTAAGCGTATAATTTGGTGTTAAATAGGATGATTAAGAATAAGAACTTTGCTTTATTAAATATAGCTCTAAAGCCTCTATATATATATTAAGAAGTTATTATTAGCTTTATCTAATCTATAATAGATTTAGTTAATTAGTTAGAGCTTTAAATGTTAGTCGCTTAACTAAGGACTAAATGTAACTTCAAAAGTTCTAGGTCGATATTTGGCTTATATATATACTAAGCATTTTCTACTGCCCCTTTATCTGAGTAAAGCCAGTTATATAACTAGAAAACCCTACTATCTATATTTAGTAAAAGTAATATCCGCGCTTTTTATTAATTATTTACTATAATAGTAACTTAGACTATAAAAAGCAGTAAAACCTTTGCTAAAACCTTAGTAATACTAATACTAAAAGGGCCTTCTTGACCTAGAGAAAGAGCGTAAAAATATATTAGGAATCCCCCTATAGTAACTATCTACTAGCAGATAAAAAACGTGCATCCTTTTTAGAATGACTTTAACGCTTAATCTATCGCACTATGTTTAACAGCGCTAGTTTCTAACCCACTGCGTAATAAGACCCACGCCTATAAAAATTAAAAAGTGCTTAGTAGCGTTAATACCTATTTAAACCTTCTCCGCCATCTACTCTAAACGTTTAAACTTCTTTATCTAATCTTTAGAGATTATAGTATAGTAGGTTTTGGAGTTAAGAGTTAATTTAATTGTAATACGGTTAGTGCTTAAACCAATAATATAAATACGCTATTGCAATATTAATTAATAATTTTTAAAATTAGTCTTTTACTTACCCCTTTATTAGCGTTAAAAAGTTATTTAGTTAAAATACTTTCCTTAAAATTAACTTAGCTAGTAAATGCATTATAGAAGTGGAAAAAATTTAGGTCCTATATCTAGCCGTTAAATTCCTCTACTAATCTACCGCGGCTAAGCAATTTCCTATACTAGGCTTCCCTATCCTATATATTAAGTTTAAGGGTAGATTTGCGATTTAAAGCTATATACAGGATTTCAGATATTTTGTTAATTAACAGAAATATTTAATTGGAATTACTAAACGGCCTTAAAGGGGAGAACTGGGCGCCACTAGTATATCTAGGGAGATAAAGGTATTAATAGCCCCATCTTAGTATAGAGAGGTACAGTTTTTACTTACCTAAAAGTTAAGTATAGTTAGTAGCAATAAGGTCTTTATTAGATAGAATATATAATTCTTAGGAGTCTATTTATATATATAAAAGACTTAATTGGCAGAAACCGATGCCCTTAATAATATATTATAAATAGTACGGTATAGATTACAGTATAAATTAGCTAAGTTAGTCTAAAATGCATATATACGGTAGATAATAAAGACTTTTTTTAGAAGTACTAATGCCTAATTAATGCTAGTGCTATAAGTAACAAAGACTAGTAAATACCTGTCTTAAATAGAGGTTGTTAAACGTATTAAGGTAAGAAGAGGGTTTCTATAGAGTAAATATCTTCTTACCCCTAGCTATACTAGATACTTATAGAATATAGGGACACTATTAATATCGCGGGTAATAAAGATTGATAAAGGCTAAGAATAGTGCTTAAGGTATAAGTTGGGGTTACTAAATAGTAAGAAGACGCTATAAATAAATCTGCTAAAGTACATTCTGTATACCTCTAAGTTCCCTACCCCGCCGCTAGTTTTATAGGTGTATTAGCTATATACTATTTAAACACCTATCTTAGAGCAGAGGTTAAAATTAAGAACTATTAAATATTAGGGAAGTGGATGCATTTACGGAGGGTTACTAGGCGCGGGAAAGACCAGTTAATAGTTGCATATAGTATGCTGTTTAGAGGTCTAATTACAGCTATATATAAAATCTAGGCCGCTAAATATTATAAAGGGTAGGAAGGTACCACAAATGCATTTATATAGATAGGATGCTAGGCGTCTAATATATATAGCGGCCCGCATAGCGTCTATTATGCATGTTAATTATAGGATACTATACGTAGTGGAAATTATTTAAAGGTCTTGTAGTATGGCAGTTCCTATCAGAGCATATATAGGGTTTAAATTAGGCCGCTAAATGTTATAGAGGATAAAAAGGGACGTTATAAGCATACCTATAGAAAATAAGGGTTAGTAGCTGTTACGGGACTGCCCGTTATATACGCTACGCCATGCGCGTAGCTGGCATTATAGGATTCCATCTTTGTTTATTTGTTTCCTTCCTTATTTAATATCGCTCGGCAGCTAGGTTGTCCGCCCCAATTGCCCCTATATAGATTCGCCCGTAGCTGCATTCTTGTTAAGCTCGCTAGCAATCCTTTTAAGTCTCTACGATAGCCGTACATAGCTATTAATTCTACGAATCTGATGCTTGTTTATCTAGCGTTTGCATATAATATATCGTTATCGTAACAATAGCCTATTATAGGTAAAGAAATATAGGTTATATAGTTGCTTACTTTAGCGGTATGTTTAAGGCATTAAAAACATTACTACTAAATTCTTATTAATAAAAATGGCAAAGCCTAAGCGTTAAGGTGTTAAATATTTAAGGCTCGTTTAAAATGCTAAGTATTTTAATATCCGTGCGTATTGGTAAATCAGTATCTAGCACGCGAAATGTAAATAGGCTAACAAAGCCTACCCCTCTAAACTGCCCCGCTACTTAAATAATTTTACTTATAGCAAGCTTGCAAAATTGGATATAGTAACGCAAAAAATAAGTAAGTATAAAACTCTAATAAAGATTACTAGAATAAGATATATATAGTATCTATAATTAATAAGTTGCATATAGACCTTATATAATCTAGCCTAGAGAAGACAATATAGAAGATTTAAAAGACTACGCTAACTAAAACTATACCTACTATTGCCTTAACAGATACTACGGAAAGTAATAAAGCGTATAAGCTTGCAAAAATAGTATATTAAACATAGTTTACTTTAGTATAGTAACTCTGGCAGCTAATATAAATAAGAACTTTAAGTTAAAGATATTAGAAATACTACTAGAGTTAGGAGTTAGAGAAGTTAATATAAACTCTTTATATATAGGCCTAACAGTCTATTTTATAGGACAATGTATTTCAATATAATATCTAAACGATTTAATAGTATATATATTAGCTTTTGGCCCTTATAGGGACTCCTAAGTCCTGCTTAGTTATACTATCCTATATTTAGAGAGTAGGTGGGGCTATTACTAGGCTAGTTTATAATAGGTAGAATGGAACGGGGGTGGAGGTAGTATTAGTGCAATAATTATAGTGCCGATTATTAGCTAAGCTTAAACTACTAGTTCTGCTTAATTAGGGATATTATTAAACTATTATTATACCGTTAAAAATCTAAAACTGGGGTATATAACAGTATAAGAGTTTTAGAAGAAATTTACTAATACTTATAAGTAGAACTTATAGCAACCGCATTATTAAGGGACTTATTATATACCTATTGCACATCGCTATAGCTTATCTATTTACTATTACCAATTTCTAGTAGTATATTACGGCCGATTTAGTCTCTATATATCTATTATGCCTTATTATAGCTTATCTATTCGCTGTTTCTAATTGCTAGTAGCGTATTACCGTTAATTTGGTCTCCGTATACCTATTACGCCTTATTATAGCTTATCTATTCGCTACTACTACTAATATCTATAGAACTAGAGCTGCTAGGGTTTCCATTTAAACACGCTGTGCTATTTATATTTAGGTATCTTTGCGCAAGGTTGCTATAGGTATTAAAAGCGGTAGGGAAATTTTGTAACAAGTGTTCTTAACTAAGGCGTAGTATAAGGGACTTACCTACCGGCTTAGAGGCTTAAGGATATTATTTAATAAATTGTAGAGAAGATATTCCATGGCCTGTAATAAATTAGAGATTCTGCTATTTAAAAGCATAATTTTACTCTTATATATCTGCATGCTATTTATTAAGGCCGTTATTAGTAGCTAAGGAGGGTGCAATGTTATTAGATCTACGCGTTAGTAATTATACGCTAATATAGGATCCCTAGGTTTAGCAACTTCTATATAGGGGTGTTTGTAAGGGGAGGAAATTCACTTTTTTAGGCTTGGCTAGGGTAGGTTAGTAGTGCTAAGATATATTAGTCTAAGAGAAAGCATCTAACTAGAATAAAGCTTTAATACTATCCTATCCAAACTAAGTATCTTTACACAATTCTTAAAATTATAAAATAAGACGGGTACCGTAAAGCCATAAGAAAGTTGTTAATATTAGGTAAATTTAATCTCCGGCAAGCATTATAGGTAAAGGCTAAGAGAACTAATAGCCCTACCCCTCTAAGTCTTTATATAATATAAAGCTTAATTCTATATTTAATAGCTAAAGCTGCTTTAGTAACGTTATAACATCCTATACTTCTCGTAAATAATATAATATAGCTAACTCCCTTTATAAAAGCGGCTTAACTTTTAACTAAACTTTTAATCCTTAACGCACCTATAGACTTTAATTACCATTTCTTAAAAGAATTCGCAAGCGTCTATTAGCTAAGAAGTTTTTAAAAAATAGCGTTATTTAATAAATCGCTATTAGTAGCAATAAGATCCTTAATAAGGGGATATTTATTTAACTACTTTGGTTTACTAATAATAGCCCTTAAATCTTTCCCTATAGATATATTAATAAATATCTTAATCCTAGAGAGGTTTGCTAATAATATATTAAGTAGGTTTATATATCTAGGTAAAAGGGGAGGTAGAGAAGTAACTTTATTCCCTAAAGAAGGCTAGACACTCCCTAAAGAAGGCTAGACATCCTTACTCTCTAAAAAAGGCTTAATAATGTAACAGTGCAGTGAGGGAGAATTGAGTGAGCAACTTAATTCTAAATCTATAGAAATCAAGTGAACTAAATACATGAAAGTAGACCCGGAACTCCGTAGTCTATGACTCAATATTTGACCGTATCAGAGACATACGAGGGTAGCGTCGATTGTGTCTCGGAGCTTTTTAGGCGACGGTCTCGTGTCTCAGCGTAGTGCTGGTGAACTGTTACAAATAATACCCTTATTCCCTAAAGAAGGCTTAATACTTCCTAAAGAAGACTAAATGGTATTATGCTTATTTTCTAAAAAAGGCTAGACATTCTTACTCCCTAAAAAAGGCTAGACAATATCCTAATTCCCTAAAAAAGGCTAGATATCCTTACTCCCTAAAGGAGCGTAGGGCAAATTATAGTGGCCGTATTTATTCTCTAAGAGAGGCGGTAAATATTAAAAGGTGTTAATAGAAAGCTTCCAGAGCCTTTAAATAGTATTTATAATATTAAGGATATAAGGTTAAAGCTACTTATTAAAGGCATTGCGGATAAGATCTAGGGCTGCTATAATACTCAAGTTTATAATAGTAGGTTATAAGTTATATAATTTGTATTAATATAAAAGAGTAGTTAAGTATACAGTTGCCCTCCGCTCTTGATTCCCTAGTAAATTACTAGCGCCCCTAAGACTTAGAAGAGCCTTACGCCAATTATATTGCTTTAATTAAGTGCGTAATATTTAATCAAAGTAATATAATTAGTGTAAGGCCCTTATTAGAGCAGCGCTAATATAGTGGCGATTATTAACCTCCAAATTATATCGCTTTTACTTATAATGCACAGTTAAAAATTGAATCTCTCTTTTAGCTAAGAGAGGAGGCGATATAAGTTGTAAACTTAATTAGGTATATAACGTAAAATATTTAGTAATAAAGCTTATTCCGTTATAGAATGCCCTAAGCCTTAATACTATTAGAGAATCCCTTTCCTAACTAATAAGTAAGATATATAATTTATAATAATTTCTTCTTTAAGGAGCTAAAGAGTAAGACGCCTTAATAGATATAAGGATACTATCTAAAGGAAAGGATATAGAAAGGCCTAATATATAGAGCTGATTTTCGCCCCGTTATGCTAGGGATATATAATTACCTTTATTGTCCGCTCTGCCAGTTACCTTAACATATCTTCTATATCTTTTATTTATTACTACCCTACTTTACTATTTTTACTACTCCTTTTAAACCATTCCCTAGTTTATCCTATTCCGCTAACTATTTACGGCCGCTCTTTACGCTTTAATATAGATACTTATTTAACTATTAGCTTACTTATTAAAGCCGCAACTTACTAGATTATACGGACTATTAGTTTCTTAATATATTGCACTTAGCTAACGTATTTCACGGGTGAGCTGGTCAAACGGGTGAGCTGATCACTTCAAAAACACACCAAAAAATGGAAAAATCACACTTTAATATCTTAACAACCACTTAATAATAAATTTTAATAATTTAAATTTGGACTTTTATATATACTCTCTAGCTCCTATTAAAGTTATATAATAAATAGTCGGGTGGTTTTTAAAATAGTAAAATTTGGGGGCCAAAATGAGGCAAATCACTATATCTTAAAAACTACTAAACCATTTACTATGCAACTTTAATAGAGGCTGTAGAGCATATATAAGTCCAAATTTAAATTATTAAAATTTATTATTAAGTGGTTGTTAAGATATTAAAGTGTGGTTTTTCCATTTTTTGGTGTGTTTTTGAAGTGATCAGCTTACCCGTTTGACCAGCTCACCCGTGAAATACGTTACCTCTTATATTGATTATTAGCACTTTAACAGCCGCTTGCGGTTAGAATTAAGATTCTAGATATAGTGTATTAATTACTAAGCTTTATTAACGACTAAGTACCTCGCGATCTATCGAGCTAGATCTAGAAAAAGCGTCTCCTACTACTGGGATTAGTTGGTCTACGGAGAGCTTGCAAAGCCGGGAAATAGTACCTTTAAAGTTAGATAATTCTAAGCATCCTAGCACCAGTCTATTATCTTATTAAATTACTATAGGCCTAAATAGCTAGTAAAGGGGTCCAGTAGATCTTGTACGTATATACTAATAGGCCCCCTAAATACTTAATAATATAATATTAAGTGAAATTCTCAGCACTTGCCTAGATAAGAGGACTGCGAAGTTACTCTCTTATAGTATAATTTAATCGTTCCCTAAGTCTCTATGGGATTTCCTTAGTGTTCTTTATAAAAGAACTAGAGGGCAAAAAGTATAGGATATTATCTATATATTTACTTTCTCTAAGGCAATATATAATCGCCTTAATATATTACTAGTCTAAGTATATTTAATATCTCTTATACAGTATTTATTCTAATTAAATTGCAGACTATAATCTAGGCAAATCTCTAAGACTTATAGGACTATATTAAAGAGAAAGGCGTGCAGAATACTCTTTTATAGAAGCTATATTAACCTATTAATATTATAGGCCTTTAATAGTAGTTATTTATATCTAGCTTAGAGTTAAGATTCCGGCATATAATTAAAATTAATTCTCTAGTCTTTGAATAAATCTACTTACATTATAATGTAAATTTATATATATGTATCTAAAATTCTTAAAATTGTAGCGCTCGTATATTAAGGAGGAATCGTACTAATAGCGTTATTGCATTAATTAGCCGCCTAGTGCTCTATTAAATGGATATATTCCGCTAAATATCCTCCCAATTACTGCTAACGCTCCTACTATACCTCTTATAGCTTTAATACAAGATGCACTCTAATCAATCACTCTGGTAATACAATCTATTACTATTACTTTTAAGATTAATAAAATCTATTAATCTAGATAACGAAGTTTACTTTATAGATATTCCTAATAAATTAAGGAAAGTGATCAGTTTAGTGTCTAGCAAGGGTTTTACCAACAATAGTTAATCTAAAGCTATTAGCACCGATTACCCACTTAATATTAATTAACTTAACTCTCTAAAAACCACCTAAATTATTAGTTTACACCATTAGCCTTTCCCTAATAAGACTTTACTAACACTTTACAAAGTGTAACTTAACTAGTCCTTATATAAACAACGAGCCCTTAGCATCCATAATAAGTCTTAATTAATTAAGCAACAATTTAAGTTAATAAACACGACTTTTAAAGATAGTAATGGTTAGGATAGTATTTTATCTAAGCTTAATAGACTAATATTAGGTTATAAGCAGAAATATTATAGCCTTTTTCTTAATACTAGAGCAATTGGTAAATAGACAAATAAAGAGAAAGCTATTATATATTTTTTAAGGCAGGATAGGTTTCTGTTTATAAATATTACTAAATAGGTACCGCATTCGCCAGCTTAAATTTTAGAGATATACCTAATCCTATATGTCTTATATCTTATCCTACTAAGGCTATATATTACTTATATTTGCTAGGTTAAATAATATATAGAATCTCTTATAACCCTATAACCTAGATATAGAGTTTTAGCGTATATCGCTGGTTAGTTTCTTTTCTTAGATGCAACTTCTAATAGCTTTACTAACATTTTTAAAGATTGTTATTATAAATAAAGCTATATGGGAGCCCTAGTCTTAAACTATATAGATAGCCTATAAAGATCGAATCCTTATAGAGCTAGCTCCCTAGGTATTACCTACAGTTTTATTATAGGATAATATTGCAAAAGCTCTACTAGGGAGAACAGTGGGTACATATTAGCGCTATTATAGCAATATTCTTCGCGCCAAAAAGCTAGAATAAATAGTTAAGGAAGAGAATCTCCTTATAGAATTGCGTAATAAGAAATTTATATTATAGAAAGATATTAAGAGATAATTTCCAAACAAACACCATTAATTAATTAAGGAATTCTATAAAAAGAGCGAGCTAAGTAATCGTGCGAGCTTGATAATCGTGCGAGCGGGGTAATTATGCAAGCGGGGTAATCGCGCGAGCTGGGCGATCGTACAAGCGGGGTGATTGTGCGAGCAGGGTGATTGCGTAAGCAGGGTAATCTAACCTAGCGCCATCTATTAATGCCTAGCTTGTGAATGGGAAGCAAATATTAGGAAAATATTAGAACTATAAAAAAGGAAATATATAAGTCCCAGATCTAGAAATATTAAAGAAGTTCCTATATATATAGACTTTGCAACGACTCGAAGCCCCCTTATATACACTTGGAGAAGTTTCTATATAAACAGCCCTATAAGCGTAGCTATAATATAAGAGTATACAGTAAAACCTCGTTATACCGTTCAGCTCGGTAGTAGGGGGGTTAAACATTATGCCGTATGGAAACGTTATATTGCGAGCTCACTTATTAATCACTGCAAGGGGCTAAATCAACTCTTCTCTCTATCCATAACTACTTAAAGAAGCTCGTGATAGTCGTCTGCCTTACTCGCGCAGCTTGACGGCCTCAAATTACTCTCTCTGCCTTTATAAAAGCTGTAATTAGAGTCTCATCACTATCCTCTTGCTGCCCCTTATAGAGCTTAAGGCACTCTAGTGCATCTAAAGCCTCATCAAGCTTAATAACTTGTGGCTTAACCTCCTTATCGCTTTCTTTATCATCTGGTGTATTATATAAAGCAACAATTAAGGCCTTAATTACTTCCTATAATATAGAGGCCTTAGGCTCTGTTAAAGCGTCCTCCCCATTTATATTAATAAAGTCTCTAATAGGAATCAATTGCCTAATTTACCCTACCTAGCTAAGCTGCTATAAATACACCTCTAATTCAGCCTTAAGCTAAGGCTCACTATACCCGCTTGGCGCACCCTAGGGGCTCTCACAGGGTCCAAAGATTGTTAAATGCGTGAAGCAATTTATCACGGTTTAAGGGCTAATTTTATACCATACTGCGATAGCCCACTAAACAGCCCTAAGTATGTTCATTGTCTTAAGGGGGTTCTTATCTTGTTCCACCTAATCTACCATATAGAACAGCCAGTAGCGGCGGTAATAGGCTTTAAAGGTTTGAATTATACCCTAATCTAGAGGCTAATAGAGAGAGGTAACGTTCTTAAGCAGGAATTTAACCCTAGTATTAAGTAAGCTGGCGCGCTCTAATATTATAAGCATACTCCCAGTATAACCAGGAGCGGAATTAATAAGCAGGAGGACCTTCCTACCGCCTATTAAGCCGTTGAACCACTTAATATAATTAAGGAATATTAACGCCGTTATCCAGGCCTTCTTATTAAACCTCTAGGCGAAGTTAAGGCCCCTAAGGTTGCTGCGCTGCGTGCCAAAATATTAAGGATTCTTTGCTCTTTTAATGATCTATAGGGGTATAATATGGCTGCTATCTGCGTTGCTATAGTGGACGGTTATAATACGCTCCTTCTACTTTTTAGTGCCTGATTGCCCTATAGTTGCAAGTCCTATATCCGGTGTGGCCTTGTAAAAAAGCCCTGCCTTATCCATATTGTAGACGTCTTAATTTAGGTACGCATCTACAACAACCCTAAGCTCCTACATGCGCTCCTTAGCGCCCTCTATATCTGCTAACCCAGCCTCGCTGTATAGTTTCCGTCTTAATATTTAATTCCTCTTCTTAAAGTTATTAACCTAACCGCTTAAGAAGCTAGGCTGTTGTTAACCCTAATAACACGCCATTATATTCCAAAGCTTTATTGCTATAGCCTAAATAAGGTTGCCGGTAATAAGTATATCAGCGGCCTACATCCGCTGTTGCCATTTAAATAGCGCTTCTTTAAGCTTAGGATTGTCAGGAGCTCTACGCCTCTTAAAGCCCTCCTGGCCGCGTTAAAGGACTACTGAATTAAGGTACTTATATTTAGGTTTTAAGGAGTCTAATACAATAGACTGTTAAATAGGGTGTCGAAATTAATTGGTAAAAAAGCGAGCAGCATCTCTCTAAGGTTTTCCAGGGTTCTTACGGCAGTATACCCGGATGTGCTGCCTTTCACGCTCTGAAATACCATGGCAGCGGAGGCGCTCAGGGTTGTTCTTAGGCTTCGCCATTGTATAGGGCAAGAGGGGTGTTAAATTAATGAATATTAATGGCTGCGGTGCTGGTTTGTAGGCTTAAGGGTAAGGGGTTGATGCTTCCAAAAATAGGGTTTTCAACACCACAATAGCTCGCGCTATACCGTTCTTGTATGAGAGAGCTTTGAACGTAACGGCGTATCAAATTTGAACGTAAGCCTTATAAACCTCATAGTAAAATCAACTGTTTATAGCTATTGACCGTTATACCGTAGAAGAACGGTGTACCAAGATAACGTTAAAACGCGGCTTTACTGTATATATTAGATCCCGCCGCGCTTGCGACAAGTTTATAAAAACTCGATGTCTTTTTGGCCGTATGGCGACGTGGGGGCGGGATACGTTATACATAAGTCTAAGCCCCCTCGCGTAACCCAACTACCCCTCCCCACTACAGTAGGATAGGTAAATAACCGCTATATACTATAAGCAGAGAAATAATTTAAATAAAAAAAATACTATAAAATAATATATTTATATCCTTAAGATATAAATCTATAAGTACTATAGTCTTAAACATAACTAATAGTTTGCTAATATAGTATATGTCCTAGGTCTATAAGAAATTTAAAAAAAATCCTAAGTTATTAGTATAGATTTACCTTCTATTATTACTTTTAAGGTAGTAAATAAATTTATCTAAATAAAAGTATAGATTATTATAAATGCTTTATAGCTCGCTATAAGTTAAGTGGGTAAAGACTCTAGTAGAAATAGTAATATTTTATTTTATTTTGCGATAGGCTAAATAAAGAGAGGCTAAAGTTTTAACCCTTTTACCAGCTTTTATTAGAACTTTTCTTTGTATTTTTATCCTTTACTTATAGATTTAAGACTATAAAATCAAGGCCACCGTATTTAACCGTCGCCCATATGGCCTCGTCACTTAATACCTCTTCACCACCGTCTGCCCCTATTTCTTGATCTTTAGTGCTGAAACCATTTTCTTCGCCGCACAATATCTCTGCGTCCCATTCTTGATCCTCATTGCTAAAGTCACTTTCGCAACTAGTCCACGCCTCTGGGTCGCTGTCGTCATCTCTAAAGTCGGTTTCTCTATCCATAAATACCCACCCAGTAGCTAGCAATTCAGGGACAGTCGCGGGTAAGAGTATCCGTAACGCCATTATACAGCTCCGCGCAGAGGTTTAATTAGTAGGAGCGGATCTAGTTAAGCTTATTCTAATTATATAGCGCCTATATATCTACGATATACTGCTAAAATAGCCGGCAGTAGGTAAAAGGGACTAACTTAGAGTGGATATGGATATGTAGGTAGAACCGAAAGTACGCCCGCTATATTAAGCGGTCTTACTAGCGGGCTTAATTAGAGTCGCGTAGCTAGAGGCCCTAGTGCCAGCCAGTATTACCGCAAGGGAAGAGCAATACGTAGTAGAGCGGTATATATACGGCGTACGCTAAGCTAATACGGCAGTATCGTAGGGGTTTATTAGGCGTACTACGCTCCGTAAGTATAATATCGCGGAAGCTAGTATTACCGTACTTGTTTAGTATAATAACGGCCATCTCGTTACTTATCGGGAGGTTCTTACGGCGGCAATTAGCGCCAGCCTCTAAGATAAGCCGTATCTATAGGTTTAAGATAATCTAGGACGGGGTTATTATAGGCTGAGCCTAAAGTTATTCCCTTATGGTTTAATAGAGGGTAATAAAAGGGTTCCGTACCTTAGATAGCATAGTAGTAAGGTACCGCAGAATAGTTACATCTAGCTAGGTATTAGGACGGGCCTATAGCCAGACATCTGTGGCATAACTAGGGTTATAAAAGTATAGCTACGTATACCGCGGAGCAATATCAGTAGGAGGCTCTAGCGGGCCCTATAGATAGTAAAGCTTACTATATATCTGGAAGCAATTAGGGCCGCCCCAGGCTATACCACGGTTAGTAACGGTCTAGTTTACGGACGTAAAAGCCAATACTACATTATATGCGCGAGCCGCTCCCTAAACTACCTAGCAGAAGTACTACAGGACTCTAAAAGGTCGCGTAGATATTCTGGCGGAGGCTAGAATAGAGGGAGGTTTACGTTACCATGCTTATAATAGGCTTTAAACTGTAGATTACTGGGCTTTAATATACTAATACGTTCATTAATCCAATATAGGGCCGCGTAGAAGTTATAGACGACGTCTATAGGACTAAGATCTAGCTGCTCCGTAATATAGCGGACCATAGTAATAGGACCACGATCTAGCTGCTCCGCGATAGGGCGGACGGTAATAGGTCGCAACTGGATTGATACTAGTGGTCGCGGCTGGATTAATACGGGCTGTATAAGGGGAGAAGCAGCGGCGGAAGGAGCGGCGGAAGCAGTAGCAGAAGTAGTAGCGGCTATAGTTTAGTTTATAGGCTACGGAGGGTCCGCTAAAGGTCGCCGGGACCGTCTATTTCTTTTCTCCTAGATATAAAGTTAGAAAGGTAGTAGGTTAAAAGAGTAAACAAAGGATTAACCTTGCAAGATTTATAGGTCTTATACGGAGCTCCAAGACGGTTCGTTGCAAAGTCAGTGGAAGAGCGATACTACTTGCAGGCAGTACAAAATAGACGATTAGAAGGCATTTTAGGCGGTAGGGAGGGAGTAGTATTTAAGCAGTAAGGGGTAGAATTTTAAGGTCGCGAGGTCAAGGTCATAAATTTAATGGGGTAGCACGTGCTAAATTTGTTTGTTACGAAATGAATAAGAATCCTTGGCATGCAGATCCCCAATTTTTGCGCCCAACCTTCTGTACAAAACCGTGAGATAGCCCATTTCCACGTTAAACGCGCCTTATGCAGGAGGCTTTATGCCTAGGTAAAGGATATATAGGTAGAAGGGGTTGTTTTCTAAAGTAATTTAATATTAAAATAATTTCCTAATTAGTGCCCGTAGCGATATTAAAGGCTATAGTTAACTCCTCTAGCCCTTAAACCTTAACACCACGCTTAAATTGCTCTAATTGACGTCGTAAACGCTTTAGCTCAGCCTATTCTATATATATTCCTCCTATAGCGTGTCTAAACTGCTGCCAGGTAAAGGAATTGCACCTACTCTTACAAATAGCTTGCTTAAGAAACTCACTATAATTATGGTGGAGTTCTTAAGTATATAGGTGCCAGCGACAGATCTATACCTTTAAGATAGCCTATATAAGCTTAATTGGATTAAAGTCTAGTAAGTACAGCGGTAGGTAGCAAATGATATAGCCCTCCTCTTTAATAGCAGCCGGAATCTGCGCGTTAACGTAAACCGGAAGGTTATCTATTACGATTACTATAGTCTAATTTAGATATTGCTTATAAAGTGCAGGAAATAGGTAGCCGTATAGCCACCTAATAAAGTTGTTAATGTTAAAGTAGCCCTTATAGGCTTAATAGCAAACCTAGCTATTAATTATTATAGCTGCGCAGATACTCTAAGTATCGCCTCTTTAAAGATATTAGCGACTCAGTCAACCGAGGCACGAGCACAGCAAGAAGGACGCATGCAAGCCTATATAATTGGATTATCTATAAACGAGGATCTAAAGCTAGAGAAAGGAAAGGGGAAGAACAGAAGCACCGCTCGAAGCTATATACAATCCTCTGGTTATGTGACGGCAACTTGCCATCACATAACGGCAAGTTGCGGCAATCTAACGGCAATTTGCCAGTACCGTTTTCTACCAGCGCCGTAATATTACCCCCCTCCGAAAAAGCCTGCCCTCAGGCTTTGTATGTCCGTATTATGTCCGTAGGGTGTTCTTATCTATATGCTTGACAGGTAGCTTATTATCTTCGCTATACTAGCACTCCATCTACTTGTCTAGATACTTTAGGGGTCCTAGCTCGTTAGGGTATTAGTTATAGAACTCTTTAAGCTTCTAGGGGCAACCTATAAAGTTCCAGGCGGGGTACTAGGTTGGGTCTAGATTGTAACCTTTCTATTAGATACGGTATTTTAGCGTTCCTCGTACTAGTTTATAGGCTAGTATTTTATTAACTTCCCATTTATTGTCGCCATTAACTTAAATTGGCAGTAGAGGCTCATTCTTTTATCCAGGTAGTGGGTTATTTGCAGCTTTTTATAGCTTATCTGGTAAAAAAACAGGGTGGACTTTAATTAAGTTTAAGAGTTTAACCTTATATAAGTTGCCTTTTTTATTAAGGATCTTATACGGTCCTACTATCTTATAGTCTAGCTTATGGCTAGGCCGTTCTATCTTCTAGTTCTTTATTATAACCTAGACCTTATCGCCTATGGTAAAGTTAGGCTTGCGCCTGTGCTTATTTACCTACTGTTCTATTAATTTCTGGGCCTTCTCTAGGTTCTTATAGGCTACCATCTATACTTCTTCTAAGCGTCTAGTATACTGCTGTGCTTCCTTATAAGATAGTTTTTTGCGTATGGTCTGTGGTCCTTCCGGTCTCTCCCAGTCAAAGCTTATATAGGGTAAGTATCCTATTTCTAGCTAAATAGGTGCAAACCCTATAGAGTTATAGGGTAGGGTTGCCTGGGCGTAGTCTATTATAGGTAGTAGTTCGCTCTAGTTATCCTAAAAGTAATTAATAAAGGGCCGGAGTCTCTGGTCCAAGTATTAATTTACAATCTCTATCTAACCATTTATCTGGGGGTAGTATGCCATAAAGAGCTTTAGCCTAATACCTAGGATTTGGGTGAACTTGTTCTAGAAGGCTAATATAAACTGCAGCCTATAGTCGGATATAATAGTATCTAGTAGTCCGTAAATTTGGTAGACATAGTAGATATACAGTTAGGCCGCCTCTTTAGCATTAATATTCTTATAACAGGGGATTAAGAACGGGCGCTTACTAAAGCGGTTAACTAGGATTATAACTATATTATATCCGTCGCGGTCTGTAGGTAACTTATAAAAGTCTATAAAGATATACTACTAGGGGCGTTCTAGTATTAGAAGTGGCTTTAATAGCCCTAGGGTCTTATCTTGTGGAATTATAGACCTATAGCAGTTATTGCAGTTCTATATATAGCGGTTAATATCTGTAACCATTCTAGGCCAGTAGTAGCGGTCGCCAATAATTCTACAGGTCTTATTTTTTTTAGGGTAGGCCGTAGAGACCTAAGTATATACTTTAGCAATAAGCCAAGTCCGTAAATTTTGTTCCTTTGCCACTGCTAGCTATTCCTAGTACTTAAGCAGTCCGTTTTTAAGGGATTATGGGCTAGTAGTATCCTTTACCTTTTTATGGTACTCCTATAGAGAAGGGGCCATACGGTTTGCCTATAACAGTTTATTAATAAGGTTAAGTTCCGTAGAGTTAATAGGATATATCTTAGCGTCTAAAGGGTCTATATTTAGTTCTGCCTATATTTAGGGGTTAAGGTGCTCTAGTTATAGTAGTGTCTAAATCTATAATAAAATCTTCACAGCTGTCTAGTTATCTAGGTCCTGTTTATGCCTTATAAAAGCATCTATATAGTTTATTGCGCCTGGCTTATATATAATTAGGAAGTTAAACTGTAATAGGATATCTGCCTAGCGTGCCTGCCGGGCCATAAGGGCTTTAGTTATTATAAAGTATTCTAAGGCCTTATAATCTGAGACTACTTAAATAGGTTTAAGGGTCCCTTTTAGCTGTATATACCAGTGCTAAAAGCTAGAGATAATAGCCAGCATTTCTTTATTATAAATATGGTAATTTAACTTAGTATTTATTATAGTTTTTAAATAGTATGTAATAGGATGCCATTCTCCATCTGGCTATTTCTGGGAATATACGGCAGCTATTACACTATTAAAAGCACCTGTTTTTAGCCTTAAGGGCTATTTTAGGTGAAAATAGGCTAGTAACAGAGTAGAGACTAGCCATTTCTTAAGTTTGTCAAAAGCCTGTTTACACGCGGCATTAAAATAGAAGGGTTAAGTCTTTTTAGTAAGGCGGCTTAGAGGCTACGCAATTCTGCTATAATTCTTAATAAAGCGTTAGTAGAAGTTGCAGAAGCCTAAGAATAACTATATTCCCTTTACAGTCCTTAGGGGTTCCTATTAATTAATTACGGCCGTTTTTTCTAGGTCTGCCTTAATTCTATTTATACTAATAATAAATCCTAGGTACTTTATACGTTTAATACTAAACTCTAATTTTCTAATATTAGCCTAGAGACCGGCTTTATAGAGCCGTTATAGGACTTTATAGACGTGTCCCTTATATTCTAGTTTATTCTTAAAGTAAATTATAATATTATCTAGGTATGCTATGCAGAAGTTATTAAGGTAGTTAAAGAGTACGTTATTTATATACCGCTGGTATATAGCTGGTCTATTAGTTAGTCTAAAAGGTAGTACTTTGCATTTATATAATCTATAGCGGGTTTAAAATATAGTAAGATTCTTAGATCTAGGGTTTATCCTAATTTAGTAAAAGGCCTAACGGATATTAAGCTTTATAAAAATCTTAGCCTTACTTATATGGGCTAGTGTTTCCTTAAGTAAGGGCAGCGGATATTGGTCTTTGTGGGTTATATAGTTTAGTTTATAGTAGTTAATGCAGAAACAGAGTCCGTTATTAGGCTTTTTTATAAAGAGAATAGGTGCGGTAAAGGGGACTTAGCTAGGCTTAATAAAGCCCTTATTAAGGGTATTAATAAGGTACTGTTTAGTGGCCTATAGTTTATTAGTAGATTGCTAGCGGAGGGGACTATAGCTAAGGGTGTTTTCTTTATTTAGCTTAATCTTAATCTTATGGTTATATAGTTGGTAAGGCGGGAGTATATCTAAGGCTGCCTTAGAGAATATGTCCTTAAATTCTTAGTATTAGCGGAGTAGTTTCTGTTCCACTAGCTCCTTATCTATAAACTTACTTTCCCTACTAAGCTGGTTACGAGCTAGGGCTTCCTTATCTTTAATTATCTGGTTAATCTTATATAAGCTAGTCGTGAAGGTAATAGTATTAGGCCATTTTAAGTTCTGGTAGAACCCTATAGCGCCAATACAGCAGATATTAACTAGTGGGAGGTTTATAGGGTTTTTTATAGGCGTTTTATAAACCGTATTTTGCGGTTAAGGGCTTACAACCCTCCTTAGCTCCTATTCTATCTTCTATAGGTTATCTTTCTGGTCTATTTATTTAGTACAGCATCTAATATTCCTTACTGTTCTTTACGGCTATATAGGGCCTAGTTTATCTGGCTGATTACTAGCTTCCTAGGTCCCTAGTGTCAGCGGTACAACATTAGTAGTCTAGGGGCGGCATAGTATATAGACCCATTATAAATTAAGCTGTATATCTTTCTTAAAGGCCTGGTCCCTATATATAGCATTAGCCTAGTAAATGGTGTCTATCTATGGCCGTATAAGGTTTTCTATTATAATGCTAATTTTCTTTATAAAAGAAGGTATTAGGGGTAGGGTTTTAGGCTAGATAAGCTATCTACTCTATATATTAAGCTGTAAGCCTAGATAGGCTAGCTATTTTCTTTCTAAGATTATATTATGGCTTCCTAGGTCTGTAATAAAAAAGGGGATGTTATACTATCTTCGTCCATCTACATAGAGGTAAATCCGCAAGATAGTTATAATGGGTAGTCCTATCCGTCCATTATACCCACAAATAGGAATTGGTTTGGGCAGTTCTTTAAGGGGTATATTTAAAAAGTCAGCCAGCTTTATAGCACACTGTATATCTATTAAGGTAAAGGCATTTGCTCCAGAGTTAGCTAAAGTAGAGGTTAAAACTTAATATCCATTACAGAATAAAGTATAAGAGATAGTGTAGCTTCTTTTACTAACTAGCCGACCTAGATTAATATGTGACATATTAATCCCTTTTAACCCTAGAGAGGAGTCTTCCTCTAGGGTTCCTCTTTTTCTAGCTCTATACTATCCTCCTAAATTAGCAGGACCTTATTTATCTTTGCTACTATAGGGCAGTCTTTTATAAAGTAGTCTTTTTAGCCGTATAAAAAGCAAGCTCCTTAATTACTAAGGGCTTATCTACAGGGGTTGCTATACGTTAGCTAAGTCTATACTAGGCCTATAGTAGGACTAGCTGCGTAACTAGCTGCTAGATTAACAGCGGGCTAAACAGTTAGTACTATGGGAGTTACGGCCCGTACTAGGGCACTATTAGCTATTCTTATATTACTTACAGTCTGGTTTGGAGGGTTCCTAGCTTTATACCACTTAGCACATGCCTTAATTTAATAAAGGCCTTAATTAATAGCCAAGCACTAGTCCATTAGTTCCTTTAGCGTCTATATAGTGGTAAAGACTAGCAGCACAGCCCGCTATAGGTCTAAGGTGAGCTTGTTGAATAGGTCTAGTAGCAGGTCTTGCTAGAGAATTTAGGCCTAGCCGGCTAGGTATAAAAAATGGGTCTAGAAGGCTAAAAAGGTCTCCATTGTTTTTATATTAAGGGCTTTATAATTAAGGCGGGTGTTCTGTATCTTAAAGGGGTCCTTATAAATGGAAGATAGTGGTTAATTATCTCTTCTCCAGAGAGAAAGGGGTCTGCCAAATCCTAGGCGTATTATAGACATAGGTACGTCTATACGTCCCTACCGGTGCGGCTAAAGACGTAGGCCATCTTAGCTTAAGTAGTAGGGAAGTGGTCTGTATTAACTTTAAGCTTATCTTATAGTTAAAGCTTCTAATTATTAAATATAGGGTTAGTTCCGTCTATAAGTAATAGGGGGTCCGCGACCTTCGCGGACTGCAATAATGCCGATGCTATACATTAGGCTAGGGCCTTAAGGACTATAGCAAGTCTCTAGGTGTCTAATAACTTCTTACTAGGTGTAGGGGTGTCTCTGGTTTCAAGCAGTTCTTAAAGCCGTTTAATTTTAGCATTAGCTGCTGTAAGCTCTTCCTAGGGGGTTAAGACGGCGACTGTTTTACTATTAAAGGTATTTACGGGTCCTATAGCAGCTTTGCCGGCTACTGTATTTCTTGGCATAGTAGTAGGGGTATTAGATAATTTCCGGTATTTGTTTATTTTCTAGGGGTTCTGGTCCGTGTGTGTCCTATTCTTAGGTTTCGCGTTCTATTTGTATTCTTTTGGTTTTGTCCTATCCCTGTGGTCCTAGTGATGTCCTTGGGGTCCTATTCTGTGTCCTTATAGATATATTTAAGTTCCTTCTCAGGAAGAAAAGAGTAGTAACGAGCTTTGGATAATGTTAGCGACTCAGTTAATTAAGGCACGAGCACAGCAAGAAGAACGCATGCAAGCCTGTACAATTAGATTGTCTATAAACGAGGATCCAAAGCTAGAGAAAGGAAAGGGGAAGAACGGAAGCACCGCTCGAAGCTATATACAATCCTCTGGTCACGTGACGGCAAGTTGCGGCAATCTAACGGCAATTTGCCAGTACTGTTTTCCACCAGCGCCGTAACAAAAGATCGCCTTAACAGCACGCCTCCTTACTAACTGGAGCTCGCCCTCTTGTCTGCTAGCCAGTCTTTTTATTAAAAATAGCCTTATTAAGAAATACCACAATATCTACTGGAAACCGCCTTATATTATTATAATAGAGCTCCCTTAGTTATAAGTTACGGCCCTATATTATATACCTAATTGCCTTCCTTAACTACCCTTCCTTTTTTAAGACATGGTAGATTATAGTATAAGAAACGTTAAGATTGCGTTTGTGATAGAGCCAGTACTAAATTTTATCTAGATATTTCCAACCATTGTAGAGTAGGAGTTTAAGGAGGGCCTCTATATTAGCTCTTGTTAATACTACTAGCCAGCCAGTCTTCCATATATAAGGCCTAATAGGCAGGCCATATTATATAAGGCAATGTTTGGTTCTGTATATAGTAGCTTAACTAATATATAGCTGTTCTGCAATAGCATCTAGCTGCCAACTCAATTTAAGCAGACGGACTATATCCGCGCGATGAGCAGGGTTAATACAAGGCACTATAATACCAGGAAACGCGTTAAGATAGGGCAGATAGCAGGGCGACGTCGGCTTTAACTTACTGGCTGACGGTAGGGATGCTATATTGACAATAAGGCGCGTTTAACGTGGAATTGAACGTGGAAATGGGCTATCTCACGGTTTTGTACGGAAGGTTGGGCGGGATCTGCATGCCAAGGATTCTCATTCGTTTCGTAACAAACAAATTAGGTGACCCGAACAATTTTTTAACTAATTAAAGTGTTAGGTTTAACCCAAACTTAGTACATATAAGAAGAAGATATTATAAGAAGAAGAAGATTAAACAGTATATGCTTGACAAAGACATTCCGCAACAGTTACATAGCCTCCCGCTGCCGCCGTCTGCAACGCTGTTCTTCCACCAGCTGCTGCTGCATCATTGACATCCGCCTTCTCTTGAAGCAGCCGCTCGACAACTGCGAGATAGCCTCCCTCTGTCGCCGCCTGCAACGCTGTTCTTCCACCTGATGCTGCTGCTGCATTGATGTCTGCCTTCTCTTGCAGCAGCCGCTCGACGACTGCGAGATGCCCTAAGCGACACGCACTTACTAATTCATGATTGGTTCATCTACGGATGGTTCTGTCACACACTTATCTCTTCCCCTGGCACTTAATACGATCTCCAGCTGTCTAAGGGTGGCTGTTGCACACGCAGAAGCAAACAGTTTCCGCCCTTTCCCTAACCAAAGAAGGCCCTAGTAACTGGCCTCTTGCATATTGATAATTTTCCGCCATATACAGAAAATAACCGTATGGCTCTCTCTTACAACCCAAACGAACATGTTCCAGTAAGGCAAGGGATTTTGGTCCGTGATGAGGCTCCATGGCTTCCATTCTAATGGCAAGTGCGTTGCGCGTACAAAGTTTTCCAAGTTCGTTAAACGTTTAACGTCTTGCAACCCTATATAATGGCTGTGGTTGTGCCAGTAAGCCTTGCAGTATTGTAAAAGTTGGAAGGAATGGTCCGTTCTTGTGGACTAATGTGTGTTAAGTTCAGATCTCAAAACATTAACTAGGTCGATATGTACGCGTTAGTCGGATAGCAATCTGCAAGTATCCTCTGCATGGTTTCTAGGTTTGCTGCGGATTTTGATTTGTCAACCTATAAAATACGTCCTATTTGGCTTCGCCAATAGGACCGGTTCTTTTGGGCCAATGGGGCGATCTACATGATTCATGAACTTGAGAGTTGTGATAAGTGGGGAGAATCAAAGCCTTCCGAATAATAGAACTTCACTAGACTAATCCGAAACGATGAAGCTCCAAACCTCCCTCAAAAAGCTACGTGACCGTCTTGTGGGCCTCTCCTCCAACACTTCTAGTATGTGCTGCCTTTCTCGCTGCTGTGCCCGTTGTGCTTCCTCCTCCGCATCCATATCCTCTGATTCGGTGTCATCGGCTTCTGGAGAAGAATTTCCGACAGTAGCTTTGCCGTTATTCATAGGCGCCTCGGCTGTCCTTGATGTTTGTCTCTCGATGTCGGATAATTGATAGATATATGGGCCGGGCTGTGGACGCACAGCGCTATCCACCCGGTCCGGGTCACCATTTGGTCGGCTTTCCTCGAATGCGTCAATATCGGGGAGAACATATTTGTCGACGGTGAGATGACGTACATCGACGCTTTCGGAACGCGGGAAAACATATTTATAAATGGAGTAGAACAAGAGGAAGATTATAGGCTTGATCACAATTAGCTTCTCAATCATGAACATGTAAGGATTTACGAACCCCGATATATGCTCCAATGACATCAAAAGCAAGAGCGATATTCTTCTTCAAATCGGAAGAGGACGTCAAGTTACGCCTAGCAGCAATGATGAACAATGGTGGTACTCCTGACCATACTATGACGAATGAACATCCGATGATGCCAATGAATGCAGGCAGTGGTTGCCATCTCGACTTGAATAGCCTTGAGATGTACAGTGCGTCATCCCGGCTGAGGATCTTTATTTTGGCCAGTCGATCAAGCCCAGCCTTGAATTTGAGGAAGGCCAGGCATTCACAGATGTATATGCATGCAACGGATCCAGTGTAAAATTCCGAAAGGGTGAGTCGTGGCTGGGAAATATCATGAGTATGTATTTTTATAATTGATGGAGAGGACGTACCTGAGAATATTCATCGTTGATTAAGCCGACTAAGGAGAGAAATCCTAATACTGAGCAGAAGCCGATTGCCCAGAGGGGTGTTCCCCCATTGTTAGTTTGGCCAAAACGCTTCGCAAACCATTGAGGAAGATAGTTCTGAGCGCACATAAACACCGCGCGAGATGCTACGTACATAGCAGTATTTCTTTCTTAGGGTCAGAATCCGCTGATACATCCAACCTTAGTTTATTAATGGTCACTTACGCTGCCGTGTATGCTGAGATGACGAAGAAGAAGTTAAGAGCATACGGAAGTCCACGCAGTGAGGAATACTGCACCGCTGTGACAAAAGGGGATTGGGATACACTCACTGGACCCCAAACTTTTGCAAGATTCGGGTCTGCGTAGTTGACGTTCGCTCCAGCCGAAAGAAGCACGAAGGGGTAAAGGGAGAGCGGTATTAGATATACGAATGACGTGACAGCTGGGAGATCGGTCCAAGGTTCTTGAGCCTCGCCTGCTGTCATGATAATGATGTCGCCTCCCATGCAGCTGAACATCGCCAATGTCACTGCTGTTAAGAAAGCAAATAACCGCCCTCCCGCTTTTCCGATCCCGAAGTCACCGTCATCAGTTCCACTTATCGAAAGAGTGAGATTGTGTGTAACGCTCTCGAATCCAACGGGTTTGAATCCAGGAGTAAACCCGTATGTGGTATAATTTGCGTTATATGGAGTGGCTCTTGGTCCCCCACCTATATGATATTTTAGCCCTGATAGAGATATAATTGGAGGCAGGGATTGGCGCACCTCCTGCATTCACAATGATCATCAATATGGTGACGAGAAAGATCAAGCAGAACTTGAACCACATGATGACCTGCGAAAGTTATATGAGCAAACTTCTTTCACCAATTATAATGAATTTAAAATACCCTTTCGATTCGGCCGTAGAGCTAAGCTTCAGTCAGTGTTGATATATTACAATACGAGCATGGGTTGTACCTTAACTCCTAGGCAATGTGAGAAGACGGTCAAGAATATAAAGAAAGTATCAAGCCCAATTTTGGCTCCAAGGCTGGGTCTGCCCGGGTTGTGCCTCAGAAGTCCTGTTAATTCCGTAGATTGCTCTGTCAGAGTCACCATGGAACAAATGTTTGCTAGACTGCATTATCATTGAGTCAATTTCTAGGATTATCTGGAAGTCTGATGGGGTTCATGAAAGTCGAACTCACGCATATGATGCTGCTACTGCAAACCCGCAAGCGGGATCTAAGAACGTATGCGGGAAATCGATCAAAGCTCCAGTGAGAGGCCTACTAGCTACCATCTCGCTCATCGTGTACATGACACATGCAACGGTGCCTCCAGCAACGACATAAGCCAAAGGCCCGCCCAGAGATCCAGTCATAGCGATGAGACTGCCGGAAGTTACGAAAAGGCCTGAAGTAATAAGCTAGGTCCTATTTTGTTCGGAAGATATCATACCTGCTCCTACACATCCCGATATTCCGATGCCTTCTAGTTGTCAGTATCAGGTATATTTCAGAAAGTTCCCAGCCTTACCGACTAAGTGAGGTCTTTTCAAGACACGATCGAGATGTTCAAATGAGTGAACGAAGTATGGACTTCGATTCAGAGGCCGCGGTCGTTGTGAGCTTTGTACATTACCCATGACGAGTTCGAATGCAAGAATTGAAAGCCCGAAAGCGATTTCAGAGCGAATGATATTGCCTTCAGGCCATATGGCGTAGAGCTGGAATATAAGATGCTCGCGCACAAGGCTGAAGCACCCTAAGCCCAGTTAAGGGAAGGACGCAGGCTGTGTTGTACTTCTTGAAACCGTATGTCAACCAAGAAATCTGGCGCTGGATGCGGAGATTGCGTAGTCGTTTGCCTTCTTTGCCCTTGCTACCCTCCATCTCATGTGATGCGGAAAATTCCACTCCTCTGTGCCCCCATTTTACCGTGGTATCCGGCATATATATTGTACATCGTGGTGCGCTACTGGGGACCCCGGCGGTACATGTTCACCAATCAACAAAACGGAGAAAAACAATTGTGGAGTGTTGTCAACAAAATCTCTATGCATTGATTGGTGTGTTTTGTGACGTTACACGGACCTTGCGGAACGCACTGACAATTTACAAAACTTTTGCCTAATACCACAGTAAATCAAAAATCTGCCCCGGCGTTAGGCAAACACTGCGGAAAAAAGTTGTTCAGTACTGATGGCGTATTTAATCGATCGTAATAGGGTATTGATATGCTATGGATAAGCCAACCGAAGACCAACGCTCATGATTGGACAGCCTCACTGTGACGACTCTGGACACGTCGAAGGAGCCTGAGCTATTAATCTCAGCTTTCGATAAGTGTAGGTGGTGGCTCAGCCCTTTCCCTTGTCTCAGCCATTCGCAAGTAGGAGTAGGCAGCCTCTCCCTCCCTGCAATGGAACTTTCTTTACCCTAATGCACGCCTACTTCTCCATCTCTTAGTGATAACCCGGCTTCATGACCTTCAACTTCAATGTCTGGCTGTAATCATAATACTCTACCTCGACAGAAGAGATGGCGTCATCGAGTCCCAATCTCAACGGACGTGAGAATCGGAGGTCGGATGCCACAATCGGGTCACGAACACCGGATATCTCTTTGGCAGGTCGTTCCGAATACCGGGTAGCGCATCACCTGTGGACTTCTTACATTTCAACTGCTATCTCACCCAACGGGAAATGGCTGGTTTGTGCTACCCGTAACGAGATTCGCATGTTTAATCTTGGGTTTCTCACGACTGGTCACGTGCTCGATGCATGTCAAACGATAAGCTCATCATCTCTTCCGGAGCATGAAAAGATTCAAGAGGTCGCTATATCGCAAAGTGTTGTCACTATATTAACAACTAGCTCGTTGATCGTCTATGGAATCTCTGAGAGCGGGAAGATCGATCCCATTCACACTGGAAGCATTAGCCTAGGTGGAACATGGATCCCGCATTCATTGAATATCTTCGAACGCGAATGGACAGACCCAAATGATCGATCATGCGGATGGATTGCAGTTGGTGGTCAAGGCGAGACTGCGGTGAAGATTTTTAGCTTATCTTGGGGCAATTGCTGGACGATGAATGAGCGTGCCGTGACACTTAAATGCACCGTCAATACGGGATCAATTCGGCTGGTCGCATTTTCTCCAAGCTTATTGAATGACCCAAACCATCCCCTTATATTCGGTGTAAACTCCTCAAACGTGATATACTGCTGGGATTTACGAGGACTAGGACGCAGGCGTGAAGTGGATGTCTCTTGGAATCTGGAAGGAACATCTGTGTCGGGAGATTCAGTGAGCCATCACGAAAGACATATTCCGGGAGCTTGCTGACAAGCCTTAGATCAATCGAGGGCGTATCACCTCGGTGGCTCCATTCCTTTCTTCATCAGGTAGTCCCTACATCTTTGTTACGGCTGACCAAGTTCCCGGATCTCAGGTTTGCAGCTTCATAGAGCGGGTTGGACCATTGAGTTTCGATATCCGTCTATATGAGCCTTGCAAATACTCTGTACCAGAAGATTCGATTGGAAGAAGCGCACTCCTTGGGACCATCTCTCCTGATGGGCTTTTTTGCGTCGTAGTAGAGAAAGAAGAAATGCGGCTCTTAGTCTTGAAAGGCGTCAAAGGAGGTCTGGCGTGCTTCAAGAAATCCGAGAAATGGAAATCTCAATTAAAAGAAGCAGCAAGGAACATTTCAGGTTTATCCATGTCAGTGTGGCACGAGGCTGGCCAGCTCAAGATCATCGCTGCAGATGGCCGAGGAAAAATTCTTAAGGCAGAAGTTCGGGCTCCCACATCACCAAATTCTGATAGAATCTCTCGATCAATTCTAATATCTCACGAGCTTCCCGGTCGGCCTTGTGTTGCGGAACTAAATGGAGAAAGCAGCGACCGATCCGGTTCTTCATCGAATATGAGCAGAACGTCGACCCAATTCTACATAGCTCCGGGATGAAAAGTATACTATACTCCATTGATTGTCTCGATCTTCATCAAGCTACTTTGGACTGCCACGAAAATCAGATTCAAAGGGCACGCCCATCAATCTATAGGAATAAGAGCTCATTGGCATTGGAAGAAATGCCATCTTCACTTGGAGCGACAAAATCGATATTTCTATGGTCAAGCACTAAACTGGGAAGACGGAGATGTCGTTGGATTGGGAAAGCGTCGGAAGTCAAACCAATCTGCAACCTTCATTCTAGCCACTACAGTCGAAAGGGTGGAGTATTGTAAGTGGTAAGCGGGACTGAAGAGCAATTAGAGCCTTAAGAGACATGCACGTGAATAATCATTGGTATATCTTCAATGTCTAATGACTAGATCCTAGAAGTAGCCGTATGCCCACATCTGCCTTGAGTCTATTGGGAATCAACAGTATCGCCTTGGCATGTTCGACGATATGGCTAGGGTCTTGCCTCTCATGGGCCTGGATGAGTGCCTGCCATAGTCAGCGCCGTTTCTCTACAACAGTGTCCTGCTCGGCCGCAAGGCTCTGCGCTTTTAAAGGGCCGTTCGTCCGCGTGCCTGCTTGATCACCAGCCCGCCATAGCTATATCCCACAAAAATTAAGTTTCGGCTTTGCTCCTGTGCTACGCCGTTAGTCACATTCACAGAACCAACCTCATTGTATTAAATCTTCACCTCCTCAGATCGGCGTATTCCCGTCTTAATGTGCTCAAGAAGCCCATCCCCGAGATCCTAGAGCCGTGTGTGCACCGCATCTCTATTCCAGTATGAATCGTAGTTGTAGAAGAATATACGAGCGTTTTTACGGATCGTTGGAGGGAGGTCGTCGGGGAGAAAGCCGGTGATCCAGGTCACGTATTTATCGATATCCGCCCGGTACGGAGCCAGTAATCCGATTCGGCGTCGTAGTTAATTTTTCCGCTCGCCACGTCGCGTCGGGATTGGATGCGAGGCCATGGACAAAGACAGTACTGGGTATGTTAGCGGTACTTTCCAAGCGCAGCGTGACAGATGAGCTTACTCGACTCCATGTGCGTATGAAGGCAATTTGTATTCGGCCGTTGGAATAAGGCTAAATCTAGACTTGGGGGCTTGATCGGCGCGTAGACGTGTCGGGATCCTTTCGTAATCTGGTCGTAGAGTACTGCGAGCGAGAGCAGAAAAATGCAGAGGTAGACGGCTAGGGCAGGGTGTAATAACCCCCTCGGCAAGCTAGCTGGCCGGAAGAAGGTCGCAGGTGGAATGCCGACAGGCTTTTAGATCATTGCGTAGCGCGTTCAGGAATGCAATGGTAAGGATGCCATAGTCTACTTTCTGAGGTTGCGATGGCACAGCTGTAAAGCTGGCAGTGACAGAGCCGCTAGGCTGCCCATGTGCCGCAACAGCAGCGCTGCATGGTCAGAAATATTGATTTGAAGAAGTAGTGGTTGAATTCTTGGGGCGTTGAGCTCGGTTGGGGCTCGGGGTGTGAGCTTACACTTACACGTGTACATACACGGTGTACACGTGTATTCTGGAGGCTTACACCTTGTAATGCACGGACCATATGCTTAGTAAACAGTGTAATAAAGAGCCTTTCGTTTGGATGGCTTATCCATAGTAAATTACTATAAGCAGAATGTCTATTTGCAATGCCGTTCATTGCACTCTTTCTTTGAGCGGTATACTCGCCTCTATCGCGAGCCTTGGCATAGTGTTTTTAATCAAATCGTTCACCAAATGGCAGGATCTACAGCTGATCTATGCTGGAAGGAGGTTGCTGCCCACAAACTCCGTGGTAAAACCCACCCAAAGATCGTCTGTATTCACTGCCAGAAGATATGGCACTTAAATAGTCGTCAGAAGGTCATCGCCCACCTAAAAATGTGCCAAGAACTGGATATATATAGATTCGGCGACGACGACAACGACAACGACGACGACAACGACGACAACGACGACGACAACGACGACAACGACGACGACGACGACGACGACCAGGAGGACGTTGAGGATTACGATATATAATATATTATATAAGCTTACACTTACACGGTGTATTACACTGTGTAATACACCGTGTACACGTGTAATATTCCGACTTACACAGTGTATTCACACCCCTAGTTGGGGCAGTGAACCCGGGAGGAGGGCTAAGACGGAGTCTTAGCGCGGGGGGCGGGTAGCAGTAACTTACACTCTAAAATAACGTAGCTAACCCCACGAAGCGAGCCACATATAGGTAATATTTGATTAATTTAGGCCACTGCTAGCCATACACCCCCTAAATGATACGCGTACACATATACCCCCCCTCAACAAGCTTAGTTCTTTCCACTTCAAGTTAGAATATCACGTGCATTTGACTTGTTTACACCTAAATCGCGAAAACAATAAGCGCCCATACCTGAATCAACACCTCGCATTTGTCTTGCCTTCTTATCTAAGAGCCTGCAATTATAGAACGTCATCGCGGTCGCCCGGCTGGCTCTACGGCTGGCTCGGGCTCACAGCTCAGCGTGGTTACGGAAAAACTCAGCGTGGTCACAAAGTTTAACGTGGTCAGAACTTATCTAACCACACTCAACTTCTAACCACGCTAAGCTTTATGCATATATAGCGCATATACCAACAATTTTTCTCTTAGAATTTAAAGTATTTTATAAATAGAGAATATTATATAACGCGTGGGCTATATATGCCCCGTATATCTATAAGTCGCAGCATAAAATAAGCGAGCTGAGTTATTATAATATACGTAGCCTATGCATAACGTATCCCACGGGCGACCCGTCCACCCGCCTACCCCACCAAAAATTAAAAAACCCACACCTTAGTATCTTAACAACCACTTAATAATAAATTCTAATAATTTATATTTGGGCTTTTATATATACTTTATAGCTTCTATTAAATTTATATAATAAATAGTTAAGTAGTTTTTAAAATATAGTAATTTAGCCTTATTTTGTGAGGTGAGGATGTGGATAGGGAGCTCAATGATGGAACAATAGGGTATATTGTATATATAGACGAATCCTTAAGGGAAAAGGAGGAGTCTGTATGCGAGGTAGGAAGGGTTTTCCCTAGGCACGTGCCCTGCACGTACCTCACAGGCGAGTCACCCCTAAGTCGCCCCAGGGTCGCCTGTACCTTACGGCTATATAACTATCTACTCAGGTTTCACCTAACAATGCCCCTCCCTTTAAAAGGATTGTCCCCAATCCTTTATATACTTAAGCCTTAATAAAACCCCATAAAAAACCTTAATAAGGAAAAAATTTAGAGGGAAAAGAGCGTCTTAATTTTATGTATAGAGGGATAGGTGGTATATATACGCGGCATAAAGATGTTAAGGAACTTTAACCAGCGGTTAAAGTTATCTGATTAGTCAGATTTGCCTTACTAAGACTCCCCCATATTTAACTAAGCCAGTAGTGATTTTATATGCCCAGTATAGAAAATCCCAATTGGTTTATTTAACGGGTAGAGCCTATAGAGCTTAATACCGTTGCCTAAATTTAGTAGACCAGAAATATTCTAAAGCTTACTTATATAGGTAGGTTGCTAATACCTTGCGGGTAGGTTATAGGTTATTTATATACAGCCAGATTTATAGACAGTAAGGCTATATGCCTATTAAATCCACCGCTAACCCTACTTTAGCCTTATACTATACCAGTGTAGCGCTATATATACTTTGTGGGTAGGTTATAGGTTACTTATATACAGCCAGATTTATAGACGGTAAGGCTGTATACCTATTAAATCTACTGCTAACCTATACTTTAGCCTTGCGCGTTATCTGTATAGCATATACATAGAATAGTATATAAGTTGTTAGTACAGGTTACTACTAGCGGGTTACCAGTAGGTTTTAGACCCTAGTTAAGTGGACCTATTCTCTAATATAACAATCTACTAAGCTAGTATGGAGTGACGGACTAGGTCTATAAAGGGTGCTTTCTAAATTAAGCTTTATTATTAGCGTACGCTATAGCCTCGCCTATAAGTCGCCGGTATAGCCAGGTTGTATTAGAGTGTGGCTTATATAGAATCTTAATAAATTACGTTTTACCCTATATATATGCCATAGTCCTTACTGCAAGTGTCAGCTTATTCTTTGATCCCTTAGGACGTCCTCTACTCTGCTTTTATATAGGTTATATCTTAGTAGCGGCGCTTACTTTTTGCCTACGCTTTAGCTGCAAGGCTAGGGTATTCCGCTTGCGGTACTTATCTAGCAGTTATTAATAATTCTTAAGTTCTGTCTTGTATTTCCATTTATTGTACTTATTTAGCCATTTTAGCTATTTAATAAGGTACTACGGTTGTCCAGTATAATCCTGGTAGGCAACAATTGCTTCTACTTCCCAGCTGCCTTCCTTAAGCTCTTTTACTGCTAGGGGTTAAAACCTAGGGCGTGACTTATAAGGCTCTAGTAAGGAGATATAAAAGACTAGGTAGAGCCATGCTATAGTAAGTAGAAGCTCTAGCTTATATACTTGCTACCCTACACACTTTAGGATCTAGAATAGTCCCATAAACTTGCTATTAAGCTTCTTATAGGGACGTTTTATGTAGATATTCTTAGAAGAAAGCAGGACTTATTTACTAACGGCAAAATACTTGGCCAGATGGTGACGATTATAGTATTTTACCTAAAGCTATTAGGTGTGCATTATTAACGCTGCTGCTGCCTTATATATAAGGCGCAGGCGCTATAGATGCGTCTCTACAAGTTTAACATTTATTAACTTAAACCCCTTCCTACCTTACTAGGCATCTTAGACGCCATCTAGGACTCCGTCCGGGACATTTAGCAGCTAGCTATAGGTGAGCTTAATAGGGGAACGCTTTATTATAGTATAGACCTTAGAGTTATAGGTAAAGGCTGCTTTATTAAGTAGGGAGGCCTAATTAGACTATTCCTAGTTTGTGAATATACGCAGGTATACCTTAAGCTCCTAGTTTTAATATTCTATCTAACCATCTATCTATAGGTAGAATGCGGTGCTGAGCTTACATTAAACGCGTAGATGGTAGCATATAGTACTCTAGTATTCGCTTATAAACACGCTACCCCTATTAGAGACGATATTATCTAGAGGCCCTGTTTGCGTAAAGACTCTAAATAAGAGTTCTGTAAGTTGTATAGTATTAATTATCTTATATACTAAATAGTAGCGTACTAGCTTTATAAAATAGTCTATAAGGATAAGAATAGAGTTGTACTCTATACTATTAGAAGTCTTAGACTTAGGGAGATCTATAATAAAGTTAAGTAAGTAATGTTACTAGGCTTAGGTGGGGACCTAAAGAGGCTGTAGCTTGCCATAGGGTTTATAACGGCGCAATTTATAGCGTTAGCAGGTATTGCAATTATCTAGGTATTCGCGGAGATCTTTAGTAAGGCCGTCCCAAGTATACTTCCGCGCGATTACCTCGCAGGTATAGTTAAATTTATAGTGGCCACCTATAGAATTATTATAATTCCGCTTAAGGATCTCCTATTACAGTAGTGTACAATTTAGCACCTAGACCTTATTATCTTGCCTTAAAAGTCCTTAATTATTAAGGGTATAGTCCTTATTACTAGCAGGAACCTATCCCTAGGTTAACTGATTATATATAAAGCGTATAAAGGCGTCCCTTTCTTATACTCCGCAAATAAAATTAATTAGTAACTTAGGGGGGTATTCCATAAACGCCGTTTTGGCTAAGGCAGCTACTACTACCTCTTGCCGTAGCACAAGACTTTACGCAAAGTCAGTGCTAGCAAAGTAACATGCAATATATAGGTAACTCGCTAGGTTGTTGTGGGGGACCGTCGCCTAGGCTAAGGGATCTTCCCTAGGGTTAAATACCATTAGGCCGGTTAAGGAGATCTTAGAGAGAATGGCAGGACACCCTAGTCCGCCAGCGCCATATTTATAAGGGTCACTCGCATATTACATGCATGCTACTTACTAGTTTAGTATAATAGCACTAGGGCCGCCTATAAGGCCTATAACCCGCAACTTTTACTGTAATATAGGTAGCATAGCATTAAGGACTATCCTCTTACTGCTATTTTTAAAGCCTTTAGCATAATCCGGGCGCTAGGATAGTGTATTAGCAGGATTTACTTTACCTAGCTTATATTTAATCTCAAAATTAAACTTAGCCAGTTCCTTAGCGTACTGGGCCTAGTAAGTAGATAAGCTCTTTATGGTTATAAAGTACCTAAGATTATTATAATCGCAGAGCACGCGCGTTATATATGCGGCGTGCTTAAGGTAGTAGCGCCATGTCTTAAAGCATTGCACTATAGCAAGTAGTTCTTTATTATGCGTATTATACCACACTTCTAGGCTAGTAAGCTTTTAACTATAATAAGTAATCAGGTGCCAGTGGAGTTAATCTCCTTACCTAAAAGGCTATAGAAGTATACCACTATAGGCATAATTAGAAGCGTTAGTAATTACTATTAGGGGTAGATTAGGGTTAAAGTAGTAAAGTAGAGGAGCCTATATAAACACAGCGCGTAGCTTATAAAATGCCTACTAAGTGTTATTAGGCTAGGACCAGGGTTAATACTATTTAGTAGGCCCTTTCTTACGCTTCTACTTCTTCTTCTCCCTATCTAATATTAGGTCGCAATGTGCCTATGCAAGATGTATATACAGGGGGTATGCGGTATTTAAATAGTTCTAGATAAATCGCCTATAGAAGTTGGCGAAGCTAAGAAAAACCTAGATGTCCCTATAGGACTTAAGCTTAGGCCATTCCTTAATAGCTTTTACGCGGGCAGGATCCATTATAATACCATTAGGTATAACAATAAAGCCTAGGAACTTAATATTCTTAGTATAAAAGATGCATTTTAATAGTTTAGCATATAGGCCCCAAGCACGGAGCTGTCGCAGTACCTACTTAATATACTTAACGTGCTTATCCTTGTTATTTAAGTAGATAAGAATATTATCTAGGTAAACTACATAGATGGTATCCACTAGGGTCCCTAGAGTTTTTTAAATATAGCTCTAGAAAGTTATAGGGGCGTTAGTAAGACTAAAGGGCATTACTAGGTACTTAAAGTAACCATAGCGTGTCTTAAATGCGGTCTTCTATTTATCTCCCTTTTTAATATAAATCCTATAATACACATCACAAAGATCCAGCTTTATAAATATCTTTGCATGGCTAAGCCTATTAAAGAGTTCGCCAACCAGTAGTAGAGGGTACTAGTTTTTAATCGTAATCTTGTTTAGGCGTCTATAGTTAACGCATAGCCGCATCATACCTTCTGCTTTCGGTATAAAGAGAATGGGCGCTCCAGCAGGCGACTTGCTGGGCCTAATCTAGCCCTTCTTAAGAGCACTCTCTAGGTACTCCTATAAGAGGTTATAGATAGGCATCTATAGTGGTGTCTTACCTTCTTCTAAGTTGATTGCATAGTTATACTTAGAGTTCTAAGGTAGTATACTTGCTAGCTTATTAAAGAAGACATTAATCTCCTCTTTGTATACATCTAGTAGGCTAGGGTCCACAGAGGTTAAGGCAACTATTATATAGTAGTATGCTTCTAGGAGCTAGTAAAGAGAAGGGTGCGGCCAACATGCATTTTGTAGGTATGCTTGCACTAAGAGTGCATATAGCTCTGCTGTAGTATATTTAATAGTTTTAGGGTTTTAATTACCTCCCCCCTAAGCTAAGGTAATCTACGCCAGCACCAGAGGGTCTCCATAGGTACTTGCTGCTAGTAATAACAGGTCCTCTATTATATTTACAACTGGTGTCTCTACATCTAAAGGGTCTATATGGGTACTCACTGCCAATAATAACAGGTCCTCTATTATATTCGCAACTGGGGTAAAGAGGGAATCTTCTAGCTATAGCAAATAGACTGTTTTACTAGCCTTAATGTCTACTAGGAGCGTATTAAGGGTAACTATCTAGAGGCGTTTAGGGTCTAAAGTACCCCAGACGAATTATCCAGATTAAAAGCTAATTAATAGATCTGCTTCCGCGAGCTAATCCTATCTGGGAACTGTATTGTAACCATTAAATAAGCCACCCTAAAAGGTCTGGGGGCCAATAGTACAAGGGATACCCTAGGAGTTACTAGTAATAACTATTAGATTATAAGCATCCCAGATTATTATCTGGTTGCTATTAAGGAAACGTGTAATAGGTTTATATAAACATAGCATATAGCTTATAGGCAGGTTAAACCTACGGACAACGTCTTAGTTAATAAGGTTAATTTAGCACCCATTGTTGTATAAGCAATATAGGCGGACTTTATCCTAGGGCGTATCCATCGCAATATATACCACAATACGTTTCTTCTCTCCCTCTATGTTAGGCCCTAGTTATAGTTAAAAGAGATACGCTACTAGGGCTTTAGGTTTTCTAAAAGCTGGCCTAACTTATCTTTACTGGCTTGCTTTTAGTGTTCTTTATAGTAGTTACCTACAGGTCTCTTTTAACTTATATGCGTAGCACTGGCATCTAGGGGGTCCCCTAAGCCCTCCGGCTTTTAGGTGTTCTCCCTAGACGTTTACTTAAAGCATTGCCCTTTTTGGGTTCTGTTCCCTAAACCTAACTCTATAGAGCCTATACTGCAACCGCACTTTATATGTAATAATTTGCCGCTGCTGCTTACGCGGTCTTCCGCAAGCTTCGTGGTATTAAGCAATTACTCTATATAGTGGATTTTATTAAAGAGGTCCTTAGCAGTTCTTACCTATTAGGTAAAGTTCTGGCGGAAGAGCTCTGCTTATAGGTAGGCTGGGAAATATAAGAACCAAAAGTCTACCTATTATTTAGGATTAACAAAAGGGGTATATAAGAAGAGGTCCTCTAAGCTACGCATATAGGCTAGGAAGACGTTAAACCTCTGGTTCTCTTTTATAATAGCTGTATAGTACATAGTAGCGTTATCAAAGCGTCTTACTGTAGGGTTCCTAATCTGGTCTTGGACTATAGTCTTAAACTCATCCTATAGTAAAGGACCTTTATCTTTAGTGCCTAGCCGGTAATAAACCAGTTAGGCGATTGTCTTCTCTTTTATAAGACCTTTAATGGCCTAGCACGTGCGTCACTTACAGTTATAGTTAGCGTCATTAACCTTAAATTGGTTCTTAACTGCGGCAATCCAGCAGTTAAAATGCTGTTAAGTAGTACCACTAATATTAGGTGGTAACCTCTTAACTAGGGCGTTAAGATTTATTTAGCGTATACATTCGCCATATAACTTGTGCTCTTCACTAGAGAGGCAATAGGAGAGCTTTATTAAATCAGTAATGCTCCATAAGTTAGCTATTTTCTTAGCTAGCTTATCTAGCTCCTTTATATCAGCAGTATTTGGTAGGACACTAGTAATTTTACTAAGCTTCTATTAAGCCCAGGTATATAAGTCAAACTGGTCTCCAGTGTTTGTAGGTGGCTGATCATTTTAAGGTTCAAAAGGTGGCTTAGATTCTGCTGGTATATTTCTAGCGGTTTCATCTACACTAAATCCTAAGGCGTTTAGCGGTTGTATCATTGTGTATTACCATTAGGTGCAGGCGTCAGTTTTCTTTTTAGAGGCATTATAGAAAAATTAAACCAGCTATCCTCCCAAGGGGATTGGTAAGGATTTAAATATAAGGTAAGAATGTGGATAGGGAGCTTAATAATGGAATAATAGGGTATATTGTATATACAGACAAATCCTTAAGGGAAAAGGAGGAGTCTATATGCGAGGTAGGAAGGGTTTTCCCTAGGCATGTGCCCTGCACGTGCCTTACAGGCAAGTCACCCCTGAGTTGCCCTAGGGTCGCCTGTACCTTGCGGCTATATAACTATCTACTCAGGTTTCACCTAACATATTTCGGCCCCTAAATCGTAATATTTTAAAAACTACTTAACTATTTATTATTAAGCGGTTATTAAGATAATAAGGTGCAAGTTTTCTAATTTTTGGTGGGGTAGGCGGGTGGACGGGTTGCCTATATAAATAGGTCGCCCGTAGAATACGTTACGCGTTATATATCTATAATAGTAGTGTAAGGGGACTTTGTAGACAGGGGGCTATAAGGACACGATTATGGAATAGGATAGATTGGTAAGAGAGACGAATCCTTAAGGAGGTAAGGCCTCTGGGATTATAGAGACTATATACTATAGGCACGTGCCTCCGGTATGTGACCGGCGACTAACTAAGGGGCGTCCGGAGGTTGTCCTAAGGACAACCTAAGGTAACCGCAATAATATCTCTTATATTGCCCCCCCTTCTTGCGGTTGGCCCCTAATTGCCATTACCTTATAGTAGGGAGATTATAAGGGCTTGTCCCAGAAGGGGTTTAGAGAGATATTAGAGAGATATTAGTATGCCACTATATATTATCTATCTATTTAACCCCTACTTTAAACTCCTAAAAAACCTTAATAAGGAAAAAATATAACTAGAGAAAAGATATAAGGATTGCTAGGAGACCTATTAGAGGCCTACTAGAAGTATACTAGTAACTACCTAGGTTAATATAGAGATTTTTATATAACTCTATTTTTAAGCCTTTATACCAATTTATAATTAATTATAAATATTATAAGCAATTTAGTGTTCTAGTATAGTCCCGTAAAACCTTTTAGTATAGGATTTAATGTATAAAGCCTTAGCTTACCATTATCTTTAACTATTAAGATATTAATCTATAATCCTTTCTTATTCTTATAGTCCTATACTATATTTTAGTGTAGCTCTACTGCCTAGTAAATAGGAGGGATATTTTGCAATAGCGCCTCTAGCTATTATACGGTTGTTAAAGACGTTTATAACGTTGTTCTTTAATACTATAGTATTATTTAGGTATAATTTAACCCATATATGTCTATAATTAATGTCTTAATTGCCTTCCCCAACTATATAATTAGTTTTTCTTATAAGGAAGTAATAGCTAAATGGCATATACGCGTGTTTCCTTTTTTTTTTAAATTACGCTATTATAACGGAGTTATATTAGTAAGGTTACGGCTATTTCCTAAAAGGGTATTGGAAGGTAAAGTATAGAGACATTTTACTTACTAAGCTGCTCCTTTTCCTTAATACCTTACTTCCCCTTATTAGCCTTTATCCAATTTTAGAAGTATCTTTAATATATTATTAAGATTTTCTTTATTTCTATTATTAATTTAATATACTTCTTTATTCTTCTATTAACTACTTTTCTAAGCTAATTTCTTAGCGTATTCTAGCCCTACCGCTATATATAGAACCCTAACCTCTGCTAACCCGTAACTAGTACTGGTCCTACTTAAATAACTTTATATATACGTCCTTAAAAGACCAGAAGTTTAATAAGAAGATTCTGGATGCTTATAATAAGACCTATTATATAAGGTCCGATAACTTTAGTCCTTATAATTAATATATATGTACTAAGAGCGGCAGTTGCGTTAAGGCAAGCTTTCCTATCCTTAATAGGTTTCTATTACTAACTTTAGGCTTTAATATAGCCTGGGCCTAAGTAGCGACAATCCTTTAATATCCTTAACTACTATATCGCCTAGGCTCTCTCTTATTCTAGCGCTAATGCTAAACGTCTAGGTTGAATTTAAGACTATACTATAGCCATCTATACCGCCCATAATTCCTAGTAAGCTAGCTAGTAATGCCTAATAAGGGAGTAAGGTTAGTATACTAAGAATAGGGTAAAGGATAGGGGTAATAAGAAGAAGGTTGTTGTCTACTATAAAAAGGAGTTTGCGTATACGCGTTAAGTTTTAAAAGAGCATAATATAATGCGGTATTAGATAGGTTACTCTTTAGGTACCTAGTAGATAGGTAACTAACAATTGCTATAGTAAAGTCTTAGTGGTTCTAGTTTTTACTAGCCAGCTAATATCTTTATTTATTCTAGGCTTGAGCGTATCTTTATTAACTATAAGCTTACGCCTTAAGAACTTTATTAGTACTAGTTTGGGCCTAATATTAGTGTTACGCGTTTAAGGATCTCTGCTTTATCTACACCTTATCGGCCTACCCCTATTTTTATGCCTACCTATACTCCTACTAAGGGATCTAGATCTAGATCTTATTCCTATTAGCTATTACTTAGTAGGCCGATAGATACTAATCCTGCGCCTAGAGATAAGGTATAGTGGCTTTTAATTTAGGCATTTAGGATTAATTTTTATATATAGTAGCAATTAGGAAGGCCTTATAAGGTATTTAGGAAGGTATAGGAATACTATTCCTAATATAGACTAATAAATAGGAATGTAATTCTAGCAAAATACCCTATTAATTCTATACTATATATGTGAAAAGGCTAAGGACCTATCCTGCTTTAGGCCGTAGCCCTAATTAATCCTTATAGTTTCTGGAGCCTATTTATTCTATATCTAATTTAACCTATTTTTTACTCTTTACGCGAGTCTTCTTTATAGGCTATAATAACACCATAGTATTAGAGCGCTTTCTACGCCCTATAAATTGCGGACCTTAGTCCTAATATTCTTTTAGAATATCTTTATAATAATTAAGGTAATCCTCTGGTTCCTATATAGAGTCCTTAATAGGCCATTCTAGCCATTTAACTTTATATTAAAGCTTATTTTTAATAGACTTATAGCATAGTATAGCTTTAACCTTATACTGCTTACCCACTACTTTAGGGTGTTTAATTAGGCCTAAACGGAAGTTCTTTTCTGGTAGTAGTCTATACTATAGCTCTAGTAGGTTTATATAAAATACTAAATATATACGGGCTATAGATAGGGGTAGTTAGAGATAGTAGGCTAGCTTACTAATTTATTTCTTAACTTAAAAGGGACCTAGGTATCTTATATTAAGCTTCTTTAATAGTTAATAGGTCTTAATATTTATTAAATATAGTAGAACCTTATTACCTATTCCAAAATGCTTGTTTTGGTATTTATAGTTATACTAAAGTCTTTGCTACTCTTAGGCATTTTATAGGCTCTGCTTTATATACTTTTATTACTCTTCCTATTTCTAAAGGTACCCTTATACTCTTTAGTAGATATTCTTAGACTTCCCGGTGGGATTTTATAATTAATTATGCGGCCTTAGCTAGTAATTGCTGGGTATACTATTAAACCTAAATAGTTGGACGCTATAGGCAATTTGGATTAGTATGTACTTATATAATATATATTATTTTAAATTGTAAGCGTACTCTATATACAGAAGTAGCTTATACAAATTGTCTTGCTAGTAGTTTAAATATATTTATAAGTAAGACTCCAGTTCCTAGTTCTGGCGTTTTATTTATCCATCCGTTTATAGATAAAAAGCTATACTATAATAGTAGTCTATCTTTAAATAAAAGTATAGATCCAACCAGTACTGACTTATAAAGATGCTGCCCCTATTAGTAATAATAGAATGCGGCTAATCTACTTTAAGAAAACATTTCTCCTTAATTAGGCTGGTAAGCGCTTATATATTAATTGTCTTATTAATAAGAAGGTATTAAATATACTTTAAAAACCTATTAATAAGTACTAGGACCGAGTTGTATATTTACCCTTACCTATCTTTTAAGGATGGGATATCCGTAATAAAGTCTATAGCGTAATATCGCTATAGCTTACTAGCAAGGGGAACTGATTTAAGTAAACCCCATAGCTTATGCCTTTAGATTTTATATACTTAACACTTCTTATAGTAGGTAATGTATTCCTTTACTTCCTAATTAAGCTTTGGCCAATAATATTTACGTTAAAGTAATTCTACTATTCTAGCTTAACTATAGTGGCCGCCTAAAGGATTATTGTAATTCTTTATAAGAATCTTCTATTGTAAATTTGCTTCTTATAGTACCTAAACCTTACTATATCTACGCAATAGGCCCATTGGGTCTAGTTCCTAATAGTAGCGCCTAGCAGCTTCCTTTCCGTTATATTTCCAGTCTACTTCCGCATTAAAGAGAGTATAGAAGGTGTCCCTCTATTGCACCTTATAGATAAGATCTATTAACCTTTTAGATGGTTCCTAGGTAAAAGCTATTTTGTCTTATACTACTCCAAGTATACAACTAGATAGTACTATGGATTTTATAACTCTTTAGTGCGTATATATTAGAAAGGCCGCTATAAGATTAAAGTCCTTTAGTTATTATAAGGCTCTAAGTTCTAATTGTTCTATAGCTTTACTATTAGTTTAAGGGGATAGTTTAGCAATTAGAGGTAACATATTACTAGGTTCCAAGAGTATATTAGGGACGTCCTATTTAGGTATTTTTGGACCCTTATTAGTAACGGACCGAGTACTAGCTAGAATATTAGTAGAAGCTAATAGGGTTTATACCGCCTAAGACTTAATATATAGAGCTATGGGTGCTTAAGTATCCTATACCTAGAGCTTGTTCTGCAATATAAGAAGTAAGATATTTATTATCTATTTTCCTTCTCCTATTTTAAAGCCTTTAGCATAGTCTGGCTATTATAACGGTCTATTAGTAGGGTTGTTTTCCCCTAGCTTATATTTAATCTTAAAATTAAATCGCGTAAGCTCCTCTACCTATCTAGCCTATTAAGGTATAAGCTCCTTTATAGTTATAAAGTAGTATAGATTGTGATAATCTAAGAGTATATAAGTGGTATAGCTTATATGCTTAAGGTAGTGTCGCCACTGTTTAAAGTAGTTAACTATAGCCAGTAGTTCCTTGTTGTGGGTATAATACCTAACTTTAGGTCCCTAGAATTTTCTACTATAGAATACTACTAGTCTTTAGTGGAGCTAGGTAGCATTTAGATACCTATTAGGTTGCAATAGGATACTAGCAAAGGCAAAGTTTAATATATTAGTAACTATTATTAGTGGCTAATCTGGGTTAAAATGCCGCTGTAGTAGAGCTTTTATAAACTTTATACGTAGTTCCTAAAAGGCTTCCTATACCTTTCCAGGCTATATCTATAGTTTATACCATTTAGTTAGTCCCTTCTTAGTTTTCTTCCTTCCTACCTTTAAGCTTTTTACTCCTTAGGCTAGGTCTTAGGAAGTTTTAATAACATAGTTAGATAGGTATTAGGTAATATCTAAGTAGTTATAAATAAAGCGCCTATAGAAATTGGCAAAGCCTAGGAACACTTAAATATCCTAATAGCTCTCTAGCTCTAGCCACTCTTAGATTATTTACACCTATATTAGGTCTATAACTATACCTATAGGCGTTATAATATTGCCCAGGAACTTAACCTACTTAGTATTAAAAATATATTTTAACGCCTTAGCGTAGAGGCCCTAATTATCCAAATATTCTAGCACTTCGTGGATATATTGCTTATATTAATTCTTATCTTCTAAGTAGATTAGGATATTATCTAAATAAATAACACATATACGGTTAACTAGTCCCCCTAAGGCTCTATAAATATATAATTAAAATATTAGAGGCATATTGGCTAGCCTAAAAGGCATTACTAGATATTTAAAGTAACCATATTAGGTATTAAAATCAGCCTTCCACTTATCCCCTTTTTTAATATGGAGCCTATAATAGGCGTCTTATAGGTCCAGCTTTATAAAGATCTTTACCCTAGATAGTTAATCTAGCATTTTACTAACTAGTAGTAGTAAGTAACAGTTCTTAATTATAATCTTATTAAGACCGTAGTAGTCTATATATAGCCTTATAGTTCTATTTGGTTTTAGGATAAAGAGGATCAGCGCGCCTACCAGCGACTTACTAGGCTAGATCTATCTCTTTTCCAGTAAGCTATTAAGGTACTCCTATAGAATCTTAAGCTTTTTACAAGAGAGGTTATAGATAGGAAGGTTTAGCAGCTGCTTACCTTCTTTTAAATTAATTACATAATTGTATTCCAAGTTCTATAAAAGGACTTTAGCTTACCTACCCAAAAATACCCTTAGTAAGTCCCTTAGGCCTACCAGAATATTTAATAAATTAGGGTTGTGTTTATCCTCTATATTATTATTAGGTAGGTCCCAGAGCTCCCTTAGGACACTTATAGGCAGTGTCGCGCGCTATAGTGGCTGTTTATATATAGTTGCTACTATATTAAACAGTTTTATATGGTAGCCAATAGAGGGTAGAGGATTTCTTAACGCAGCGTTTAAGGCACTATAGTATATTCTCTGTGTATTGCTTAAGCTAGAGTAATCTATAATAATAGAAATATCTTATAAGATCTTTAAGATTACCGCCTTCCTATAATATCTCTACAACCTATCTAGCAGTTCCCTATAGGGTCTCTATTACAAAAGAGTTATTACCTATACTAGGCTTTATACCTATCTTGCTATAGAATAGGGGTTAGATCCAATACTCCTTTAGGTATAGAGCGTATACTATTTTACCTAGAGCTATATCCTCTAGAATATCTTTTAAACTTATTAGTAATATGCGCCCTTTTAATTCCTTATTATTCTACTATTTAAAGGCTCCTATTTTAAAGCGTATTTTAAAATCTACTTCTATAAGCTAAGGATATCTAAGAATAAGGTTATAACCTATAAAGTTAGCCGCCCAAAAGGGTTGTGGGCCAATAACTTTGGTACAGTTATATATATTAGCCACTAACACTATAAGCTTATAGGCGCTGTGTAGTTTAATTTAATACTTATTTAGAAAGCCTATAATAGGTTTCTGCTACCCTAGTAATGGGATAAGTTTATGCTCTTTTGCCAAGTTATATTATATAAGATTAATTTTGGCGCCGCTATTATATAGTACTTAAAACTAACGCATCTTGCCTATAGGGAGTATTATTTCTAGCTTAATAGCAATACAGAGAGTCTTCCCTTCTATATCTTGCCCTAGTTATAGCTAGAAGATATCCACAACTAGGGCTTCTCTTTTTTTAGTTTATTAGTATATTTATTGCCCTACTTATTTTTCTAATAAAAATGTCCTTTTAGCTTCTTAAAGTGTTCCCATAAGGGTATTAGATGGGTATTAAATTAACCCTAGGAGTCTTTTCCGCTGCTTAAGGTTCCTAACTTTAACTATTCTAAAGTTCTCTTTAAAAACGGCTTCTTTAAAGACTGGGTCTGCCCTATGTTACTACTAGAGTGCCTATACTTCTGGCTACCCCCTAGCTTCTTACTAAAAGAGGTCTAGTTCCTTACTATATTCTTAGCGTTTAGAACCGCTTGTTTAAAGTCCATATATATAGTAATCTGTAGTAGGGCTCCTACGCGCTTTATTTTGTCATAAATTGCTAGCTTAATTCTAGCCTAAATAAATCCAATCTTCTCCTTTTTATAGATACTGCCGTCCTTATTTTTAAAGGGCTTTAGATCTATCTATTAAGCATAAGTTTCTATAAAGTTTATAAACTAGCGGAAATCTTAATAGTCCAGCTATATATCATTCCAGAATTATTCTATATTATTATATTGTATAATATACGGATCTTAGGTCTAACCCTTTAGAAAGGTCTACAGCTATGGCCATATAGTAATTTGCTTTTTATTAAGTTAATTAAGCGCAATCTAGTTTAGCGATTAGTTTTTAATCTTGCTAATAATCCACCATATATATTCTTTAGTATTATCTTATATTATTAGTATCTTAAAGAAGTTATCCACCTCGTAAACCTAATCGTCTAAATATTAGGCGCTAGGTCTATAATGGAGTTCTAGACTACCAGAGGCCTTAGCTAATTAGTCCATATCTTTCTTCCGTTTATTACGCAGATATCTCTCTAAGTCTTCTATGCTTTCTTAGGTAGGTACTGGGTAGCCCCTAGAAAGCCCTTAGCCCTAGCAAGGTTATAAAAGAACTTATCTAGCTTAAATTAAACCCTACCAGATCTAAATTTGCCCTTAGAGGGTTCTAATATATTTATTAGTGGCTTCCTTCTATATGGCTTTTAAGAACCTTATAACAGCTTCCTAATATCCGTTTTAAAGGATATTAGTATAGGGCTCTTAACTTTCTAAACTTGGGCCTAGGGAAGCTCCAGCTATAGAGGTAATATTAGCACTAGTAGCTAGTGCGGATTTCCCAATAAGCCTTAGGTTTTGAGTTAGTGTTTAGGTTAAATTACCTAAAGGGGTAGGCCCGCTTAGCTTGTGAGCAGTCTATATACCATTACTATGCTAATTATAGGCTAGTGGTCTTCTGGAAGGGTTCCAGTTAGGTCCCTGGTTAGATATATTAGTATATTTCTTTGGCATTTCTAGCTTAGAGGAAGATCTTAAAGTTGCCTCTGGCGCTTAGTCTTTTAATTAGCCTATGTAAGGCTAAAGGGGTTTTGGTTACTTTCTAGTAGTATTATATCCATTATAAAGGGTGTCTATATTTTTCTTAGTAGTAACTATAGGCGTGCAAGAGTCTTTAAGCTTTTAGTGTATCTAGGTATTAGGGCTTGTTTAGCCATCTTACCTAGAGGTTTATATTGTCGCAATCTCTTACTATTAGAGGGACCTTCTTACCTTAATGCAACGGCTTTCTATAAGGTGTTTGTAGAGTTTCCGTTTAGGTTGTTATAAGATTTTGGGGGAGGGTGGTAGCTGTAAATAAAAGATATAAATAAACAATCTGGTCCTTAAAGCCAGCTGCCCTTCTAAATAGAGTAGGAAGGATTTAAATGTAAGGGAACTTTGTAGATAGGGGGCTATAAGGACACGATTACGGAATAGGATAGATTAGTAAGAGAGATAAATCCTTAAGGAGGTAAGGCCTCTGGGATTGTGGAGACTATATATTACAGGTACGTGCCTCTAGCACATAACTAGTAACTAACTGAGGGGCGTCTGGAGGTTGTACTAAGGACAACCTAAGGTAATCGCAATAATATCCCTTATAAGTCGTCGCACTAGAACTTCCCTATAATACTATAGTATATGCTATAAGTATATACTGCGTAACCTATATATAAGCGCTATATATACTAATATTAGGCTAGGGCAATATTAATATATTTATTTCACTCTTATATACGCCGTGTCTACGCTTACTATAAGTAACCTTATAATTATAGACTTTAATAATGTGTAGGTGGCTAGTGCTACTAACCCTAGCGCTTTTGGGTACTACTATAGTAAATATATGCTTTATATATGCCTGGAAAAAGCATATACTAATAGAAGTATATAGGCCCAATCCCTAACCTTAACCCTAACTAGGTAACACTAGGTTAGTTATAGAGAACGTATATATAAGGTATATACTTATAGTAGACAAAGCACGCGCTATAGTAGTAGTAGTAGGTAAAAGGTGTATGTAAATCTAGAGCTATATACTTATAGTATATGCTAACCTTATATAGCCCTAGCTATAATAGTCTAGGATAATATAAATAGGTATTAGGAAGGCTCTATATAAGAGTATATATATACTCTATTAAAAAAAAGGAGATCTAACTACCGTTTTAAGAGGGTTCTGTTGCTGTTTTTGGAGGTCGCGTTACCAAAATTCCCTGCCGTCCTAAGCCTCTTGCTTACCGGTCTAACGTTAAGCCTCTTACTTACTACCCTATACCCTATTTTACGGGTAGACCAGTTAATCTAGAAATGTACCCCTTCTACGCGCCTGGCGCTAAAGCTATATATACTTTATAGCTCTTACCTCTAATCCGTTTAACCCAGGCCCCATTTCTTTTATTCTTTACCCTCCTCTCTTTTTAACCCTATATTACTCTCTAGATCCTTCCCGCTATTATTACCTTAAGTTCTCTTCTACCTCTATAGAATATAGCACGCTTAACTATTAGATTACAGCTTATTATCTAGTGTTACTAATAATAAGTATATAGATATGGATAGTAATAGTAATAGCTATAGGACAAAACCAACCGTCTTTAACAGTAATACTAATAGTAATGCCGATAGTAATGCTAACTGCGATACTAATAGTGGTATTAATTATAACGCTAATAGCATCGCTAAATCTAATAATGCTTATAAAGCGCCCGCTTAAGTATAGCTTTATAAGGATTAAGATTATTTACTAAAATACTACTTTAAATAGTTAAAAGAGTTTAAGGAATCTAATTTTACAACATAGGACTATACTAATGGTAGTATAAATATCCTTAACCGTATTAAAGAGCACTAGTATTAGTAAATAATAACTTATTTAGCGGCTTTCTCTTAGGCCTAACTTAGCAGAGAGCTAATAATTTCTAGATACTGCACCTATATAAGAAAAGACCCTAAGAAAATATATTATTATTATTATTATTCATTGCTTAACGTCCGATTCGGATCCCTATTAGGCCCACGCGGACTACTCCTTATATACATATGGGGAGAAAACTCTATTTGAGAAAACCCCGTGATCTATCTCCCTGCCTTTTGGGACTCGCCTACGAGGCGCCTGCGAGGCGCCTGCGAGTCGCCTGTGGTGCTCTACTACCTTACTTTTTGACCTCCTTGGGAACCACTGCTGCCGTAACAAACCTACGGACGCGCTAGTATCGCAAACTTTACTCTACTACTGTAGAGTTATTAGGGGCGCCTGATACCCGCCCTATTGCCTTCTATTACTATTTCCCTTGCAACCCAGAACTGGTTTAGTATATTTTAGCTAATAAGCTATTGGGTAACCGCCTTAAGACCTTTTTATATTAAGAGTAGTGTATTATAGTTTTCTGTGCCAGCTGCTAAGAGTATTACTTCTTAGTTAGTGCGTAAGGGGCATAATAGTATTACGTGTTTTAGTATCTGTCTTAGCCAGCCATATTTATATCTTGGGCTACATCAGGAAAATATTCGCAGGATAAGATTTAAGTAGACTTTAATTTTCGCGTTTCGCGTAATTAACATGCAATTTAACCAACTTAACACGCAATTTGACTAACTTAACATGCAATTAACCAACTTAACATGCAATTTGACCAACTTAACACGTAATTAACTAACTTGACACGCAATTTAACTAACTTAATATGCAATTAACTAACTTAACACGCAATTTAACTAACTTAATATGCAATTAACTAACTTAATACGTAATTTAACTAACTTAATATGCAATTAACTAACTTAATACATAATTTAACTAACTTAATATGCAATTAACTAACTTAATAACTTTAAAAGCTAACTATATATTTCTTAACACGCAATTAACCTACTTAGCAACTTTAAAAGGTAATTATATATTTCTTGATATGCAATTAAGGTAAAGTTATATGCTATATATTTAACTATTATATATTATCTAATATAATCTTATACAATCTTATATAGTTTTATTACTTGGAGGCTCTGCATAAGGCTCTGCACGAGGCTCTACACGAAGCTCTACACGAAGCTCTACACGAAGCTCTACACGAAGCTCTGCGTACAGAGGCTCTGCACGAAGCTCTGCGCATAGAGGCTCTGCACGACGCTCTGCACGAAGCTCTGCACGAAGCTCTGCACGAAGCTCTGCACGAAGCTCTACGTACAGAGGCTCTGCACGAGGCTCTGC